>ERZ761584.254-NODE-254-length-19418-cov-6.748593_pt1 | contig 19418 bp, 26 predicted proteins | sample MGYA00512168_ERZ761584 | MGnify/ENA primary metagenome ERZ761584 (study PRJEB28899, sample SAMN03785564) | bioreactor sludge metagenome | biome: EBPR Sludge; feature: EBPR Bioreactor; material: 0.22µm filtered reactor supernatant | place: Saint Lucia: Queensland...
CCGGCAACGGCTCGAATTGTCCTGGCCGTGTCTCCATGAACTGGATGCCGTTTACCGTAGTGATCCGATCCTGGAGTGATCGAGCGCGGAAATTCGCGTTTTCCTGCGCGATCGTTTCCTGCCTCGCCATGTTCCGCTGCAACTGCGCAAACTGCAACCGGCGCATGAGAAGCGGCAACTGAGACGCCCGGACCCTCAAGGGTTGGGCCTGCTGCCCCATCGCTTGGAGCATCTGCATCCCCTGTTGAGGGCGTATTTGCCCGGTCGCCAATTGCCTCTGCACGGAGGCTTGGCCGTACTGCAACTGGCGCAGGTAGGCGCTCTCGGTCTGGGATAGTTGCGCGGCGCTCACCTGCGCGAGTGCTTGGGCTTCCTGGAGTTCTCCTGGTTCGCCCTGATCCATCTGCTGCCATTCGCTGCCGGCGGTGATGTTTCGCACCCACGGAACGCCTTCCTGAAACTGACTCATCGCAATCCTCCCGTTCGCCTGAATGTTTGGGGGCCGTTGTAGAAGGGGTAGGGCAGGCCCGCTCCGCCATTGTAAAGGTCCGTCGCGTCTTGCGCCGTGATGAGGCGATTCCAGATGATGACCTGGTCGATGTAGCCGTCGAAGAAGTAGGAAAGGTCGCTGTAGCATCCAACGTAGAGCGTTTCCGTGCCGCCGGACGGATCGACGCCTCCGGTGTTCGCGAATGGCGACCCGTTCTGATCGTCCACCCCATTGACGATTACTCGAAACGCCGGCTGGCTCGCCTCGTAAAGCCCCACTACATGCGTCCACGTTCCAACGGCCAACGGGCCAACCGCGCCCGCGCTCGCATTGCCACCCGATGAGTTCTGGCCGCCGAATCCAAAGAATGTGTTCTCCGCCGCTGGGAAGGCAGTATTGTGCGTGTAGGCAAAATTCCACCCGGCCGCCCCGGTTGCCCGCTTGTCAAGGATCGAGATGAAGCCGTTTGCCAAACTCGCCGGTTTGAGCCATAAGGACACGGAGAAGTCTCCGTTTATCCTTAGCCCGGCTGCATCCGCGGCTGTCAGGTATTCGCTGTTCGCAGCCGTGAAGAGCGCCGCGTTTCCGAACAACCCCGTCCCGCTCGTGACGGTGTTGTGGTCCGTGAGCGTGTTCGAACCGACCGAATCGGCTCGATTTCCGCTCGCCTCGTCCAGGGACCAATACGCCTGGACGCCAAAGAGCATGTCGCCTCTCGCCATGATTAAAGCTCCGTGACGAGAAGTTGTGGCGTTGCATCGAGACCATGAACGCTCTGGGCATCCGTGTCTCGATTGGCGCCGGATGTTTGATAGGTCGAGAAGGTGACGAGATCGCCAGCGGTTAGCGGCGCAGTCGTTAGATCCTTCGCATAGACAATCGCGGACGCAACAGGACTATAGGCGATATTGAGCGCGAAAATCGACCCATTGTTATTCATGCGCGTCTGAACCTGGCTTGTGTCCCCCATGTTCTGGAAGCGGATGGTCGACGCGATGAGGTACGTTCCGGTGCGGCGGATGGCGATACCGTAGTTGGCAAGATCCGCCAGGCCGCCGGTGTCAACGAGCGTGGCATCCATCTGGATCTGGGTGACTGTCCCCGTGACGATGCCGGTTTGCGATGCCGCGCGATTGATCTTGCAGGAGTGTTTGAACCTCCCATCGGCAACGATCTGCCAGGTCGTGCCGTTCGAGTAAATCGTGATCGTATCGTAGCGAACGTACAAGACGACCGTGCCTGCTCCGTCGATCGAATCGCTGCCGTCGGCGTCGATCGTGACCGCCAGCGTGTTGTTCGATGTCTTCTTGATCGTCAGGGTTTTCCCGCGCATGAGCGCGGCGGGGTAGAGATCGACCGTGATCGCCCCGGAGTTATTGCACTCCACCAGATCGGCATAAAACGGCGCCGTTCCAGACGCGGTCAGTTCGACCACTTTCGGCTGATTCAGATGTGGGAACATACCGCCCCACGAACACCAAGGAAGGTGCATTGGATGTCTCCATTAGGCCGCGATGCGGTTGACGTACCCGGTGATGAGAAGGACATTCGCGGTGCCGGCGAACGCCGCCACGGTTAGACTGTTTTGGATGATGAGGCCCGCGACGACGGGGATCGGTGGAGAGTTTGGCGGAATGACCAAACTCTTGACCAAAAGGTTGTCCGGGTCCGTGACCCCTCCCCATTCCATCGTAAGCGCCACGGGATTGGCCGAGGTGTTCGTCACCCACAAGTAGACCTCGTCCCAATCCGTCGTGCCGGAAACGGCGGAATGGATGGTCGTGCCGGCGGTTGCCGTCTGCGCGATCTTGATCGACTTGCCGTTGGTCGACCCGCTCAGTTTCTCTCGCGAATACGTCGCCATGGTTATCCTCCGAAGACCTGGATCTCGATGTGACTGATGCTTGCTGATGCTGATTCCCCAGGAGGCCCTTGTGGTCCGGCCCCCCCTGGATCTCCCTTGTCTCCCTTGACCCCTGGGGGGCCAACGGGCACTTGCCCGAGTTTCTTCCAAAAGAGCCTGGTTTCCACCCCGCATGTTTCCAGGATCTTGTACCAGACCCCTCCATCGTTGCGGTCGATGTAGTCGTCGCCTTCGACGCCGAGTTCCGCCGGCGGTTCGCCGATGCCGATGTGGTTCATGTAACCTTCCTCATCCACGCGGCTGCGCCTGCGGAGACGTCTACGTCTCCACCGGAGTTCTGGTCAACGGCCAGGTCAACATATTGTCCAGCAGTCATGTAGTATTGCCAGGACACGCAGAGAGATGGGTCATTGTGATTCGCATCGGCAATCGTACTGGCCCTGGCGAGAGTGGTCGATCCGTCCAGCCTCGCCAAAAGCCGACGTCCAAGTCCTGTTACCCCATCCCAGAACACGAACCCGCCACCAGCGTACCACCCCGTCGACGGCGCCGTAAGCCGTGTCGGAGCCCCACCGCTCCAAAGGCCGCCATCATCCCTCGTCTCGGTGTCAAAGATGACTGCCGTTGGAGTTCCGGTCGAAATGGTCTGGGTTCCCGACCGTGTGACATGGGCGGCAATCGTTTCCGTGATCGTTCCAGACGCTCCAGGCGGCCCAGGAAGCCCTTGCGGACCTTGTTCGCCCCGTTCCCCTCTTGGACCAGGCGGCGCTCCCCAGAGGCCAAACTGGCGTTCCCAGACGGGTGTTCGTCCGAACACGCTCGTCTTTTGGTAAACATCCTTCATAATCCGGTCGAAACACCAGTCCCCCGGTTGTCCCAGGGACGTATCCGGTGGACCGATGCTTGCCAGGATGCTCGACCCATCCCGGCCGTCTCGTCCGCCCAATCCGGCCGCGCCGGGGCGTCCCAGCGCGGAAGGGACGATCATCCATCCGCCCGGACCGACGAGTTCAATCGTCCCGTCGAGGATCATGGAGTTGAACAAGCCGGTGCAGAGGTCGATGAACTTCCGTGTCCGAATATCCAACTGCTCCGGGGCGCGGGGCAGAAGTGGCTTATCCATTGGTTCCACTGAACGGAATTTCTTCCCAGGTGACTCCAACCGACACCAAGGGCGTCGACCCGGCGGCGCACACGGATTGGATTTGGTAGCAATAACCCGGCTCGATCACGAACATGCCGCCAAGGTCTTCCGACACCATGAAGATGCCCGTCGCCGTCGAGGCAAGGATGGCGTTCACGGAACAGAAGGGGCGCAAAATCGTCGGCGCCGTGACGGTCGATCCCGTCTTTGCTTGCGTGACGGATGCGTCCTGATACTGCGACCCGATGTTGCAGCAGATGGCGGTGAGCGCAGTTCCGGAGGACGGCGCGGCAACGGCGCCGACGCCGGCCAGGTTGGCGCAATGGTAGATCGTGCCTGCCCCGAGCGTCCCACTGAAATACCCGAGGGAGACCGTGAGAATCGCCAGTCTGCGCTTCGAATTGGCGGGGTTGTAGAGCGATAGGATCGCCGTGGTGGAGATCGACGTCACTGTCGCCACGCCGGCCCCTTGGGACGATGCGGTGAAGATCGCTCCACGAGAAGCTGCTTCGAAATATCTGCCATGGGCTTGGGCGACAATCGCCTCGCCGGATTTGCCTTGTCGCCCTGTCGCCGGTCCAGGTGCGCCATCACTCGCGTAGGAAGGTCCGATCATGTTCTATCTCCCAAGAAGATTTACCAGAAATTGGAGAAGTTATCTTCGGACCATGCGTCCGGTTCCGGCGCCTGCGCTCCCGCGCCTCCCATCATGTCCGTAAACCCGCCGCCAAACGCCCCGCCGACGAGACTGCCGACCAAACTCGCCGCCGATGCCGATTGCGCCGCAGGAAGGACATAGGGCGAACCTGTTCCGTACCCTCCCCCGCCGTACCCGACGCCATAGCCGCCGAGGTCGATCATCGGATCGTTGGCGTAGCGAAGATTGTCCGCGTTGATGACGCCCTCCATCGACTGGCCACCGGAATAATCTCTTTGGCGCAAAACGCGCTGTCCCCCGCCGCCGTAGCTTCCCCCCGAAATACCCCCGCCGCCGATCTGGCCGAACATCGCATTCATGCGTTGCAGTCGGGATTGCTCCTGCATGTTGAGGCCAGGCATTGCCGCCCCCAGGAGGGCGTTCTGCCAACCGGCCGAGTATCCCAATTGCTGGCCCAAGAGGGCCGTGTTCTGCATGTTCGCCGTGTTCTGATAGCCCAAACCCGCCAAGCCGAGTTGCGATTGGTATTGCGCGTTTTGGGCTGCGATTTGTTCGGTGAGTTGGTTCTGGGCCTTGGATTCATCGAACGCCAGTCCGCGCGAGACGGCGGATTGAACGGTCGAGTTCCCCAGGCCGCGGCTGACGAGGTTCTGCGTAGCCTGCCCTTGCCGCGCTGTGTACTGATCGGCAATCTCCTGAGATCGCGCCCGCCCCTGTCCCGCGAGTCCGCCGAGGACCGTGCTTTGAAGGTTGTTGTAACCGGCCATGATGTTGGCCTGGTTCGATTGTTGCTGGGAGAGCGCAGAGTTGTAGCCCGAAAGGATGTTGCCATACATCCCTTGGGCTTGGTTCAGGAGCGATTCATAGTTGATGGCCATGCTACCCTCGTCGTCTGATCTTCCCAAGAGCCGCCACCCTGGCCCGAACCGTTTCCAGCGCCCAGGGAGTCGTCGCTGTCAGTTTAACGTAAATCGCGTGACCGGCACGTCTGGTAATGTGCGTAAAGTTGCGTCCCGCGGTCCAGGTGCCACTATCGACCGCTTCCGTCGTCAGCGCCTGCTCAGCGGTGGTGCCAACGTGGATCGCGTATTCGATGTCCCCGGACTGCTCCCCGAGGACCGCCTGCATGTCGTGGAGCATGAGTTCGTCGAGGTCTTTCGTGGTGAGCGGGCCGATCCAGACGATGGATGTAATTTCCTCCCCGTCGTCCGTCGTGGCGCCAGGATCCAGATAGCGAACGTACCCGTCCCACGATCCGATTAGCGACACCCGGTCATCCGGCGTGTTGCCGTCGAAGACGCAGCAGGAGAGCGGATTGAAATTGTTGTCACCGAACACGTCCGTCCACCACGCGTTGACGCGCGCCTCCCAAAAGAGATGGGTGTTCGCCGTTGGAGCAGCCGTTGCCGAAACGAAGACATGCATCCCCTGATAGCGGTCATCCCAAAGAAGGCGGATTGTGTTGGACCCCGTGTTGACGCTTTTCAGGAGTTGCTCGATCGGCTTGCTGATTCGTTCCGGCGCCCGTCCCGGCTGCATCGCGTAAATGCCCATCCGGTTCGACACGAAGTAAATCACGCCGTAGGGGTCTTTGCACCACGGCTCGCCCCACGCCATTCCGATCGCGTCCGACACCAGGTCCAGTTGCCCGCCCAGCATCGGATCGCCGCGAAGCTGATAAATCGAGTGGTCGCCGCCGATCAAAAGGACGTCATCAGACGCCGGAATCAAACAGGTCACGACGTCCCCGACGAGGCCGAAGGGCGACGAATTGAACGCCACCGCGTCGAGCGTCCCTGGAGATACGGGAGCGTAGTCGAAGTTGGTCGGATCGCCCACGCGCGAGAGAAACACATTCTGCCCGTCCTTGAGAAGTCCCGACAAGACCGTCCGCCCTCGCCAGGTGCAAATGAGCCGCGGGGCGTTGTCGTCCTCATCCACCGGCAGAGTCCCCACGCTCGCCGTCCACGCCAGAACAGCGTTCGTCGCGGGATCGTAATACTTCCAGTTGACCCCGTCGGCGAACCAGAGCTTTTGATTGTTTGCCGCGGCAAAGACTACGCCAGTGGAGTTGAGGGCGGCGGCGCCATTGGTGGGCGTTGTCCACTCGGTCCCGCCGGCGTCGGTGATCTTGACGTTTCCTCCGGAGACGGCCACCAACGTCACAAGGCGGCCTGACTGGCTCGATTGCATGTCGCCTCCTGGAGCGTCGTATCCCACGCCGGAAACCGCGGCGATAGCCTGGAGAAGATTGCTTCCAGAAACGCGCGCATCCACATAGCGGGACAGGCCAGGGCGCATCCCCCCTCGCGCCCGGTCTGTCGTTGGTTCGAAGGTGCGGACGTTTTTGCCGAAGTAGGACGTTCGCCCGTAATTGCCGTCCGTGAGCTTTCTCGCCGGTTGACGGTCGAAGGCACTGGATCGGTCGATGCCGGCCAAGGGAAAGTGCAGATCCATGAATTGCGAGTCTGCCATGTTATGACCAAATGATCGTTACTGTGTTGCTGCTAACACCATCTATCGTACCTTGCACGCGGACCACCATCACCCGTGGATCGCCTGATGTGTAGAAATGCGGCGAGCCATCACCGCTTGGCGCCGACGCCGTCCCTCCTACCACTTCGGTTTCGGAACCACCGTCCACACTTTGGAACCTCCGATAATCCAGTGTTTGTCCCGGAGATACGTTCGCCACGAGTTGCACAGTCACACCGATCGCCACACTGAACGGCCCTGTATCGCCCGTTCCGTTCTCTGCCAGTGTCCAGACGTTACCGGATTGCCATTCTATTGATGCCGAATTGGTGCTGTCCTTTCTCTTGGTGATGTCCTTGCCTCTGTAGACTACGTCCTCGACTGACGCGTTGGCCACGTTGAACGTCGCCACCCCAGCGAAGTTTGTCCCGGCTTGGACCAAGTCACCGTCGCTCCCGGTTGGCGTCGTGCGCAACTCGACAACTCGCCGCTCGTCCGGTTCCCAATCCGGCGGATCGCCGTTTTCGTCCTTGAATCTCCCCGTGATGGTTTCACCTGACCCGACGGTTCCTGTCGGATTCGATGCCTCCACTTCCAGGTGGTACTTCGGCTTGTTGTAGGAGAGGGTGGATTGATACCCTCCACCACCGTTGACGTCGATGTCCCCACCTACACCGCCGATGCCTCCATAGAACCCGATAGACCCGTAGACCCCCGTGAATCCAAAGTCCCGTCCCTCGAACACCCAACCCATCGCCTCATCGGTCGTCGTCACAACCGCGCCGAGGAATTGGATCAGGTTCTCGCCGGACACCTGCTCGTCGATGAAGCGAGAGATTCCCGAGCGACTGCCGCCGCGCAGGCGGTCGTCCGCCGCGTCGAAAGCTCGCACGTTTTGACCGACCGGGGTAGTGCCTTGAGGTTGACGAAGGGTTTCTTCGGAGACGTCGACCCCTCGGAAGGGAAAGGTCAGAGGTAGAAAATGATCGTCCATAGGGTCATCGGATTGGCGCCGGCTCTTTTTTCTCGCGGTAGATGTGTTCGATGCTCGCGTGCCCGACCAGTTGCCCGTTCGGAAGGATTTCAAGACCCCAGCCCCACCATCCATACAGCGAACCGTCGGCCTGGATCGTGTAAATCGCGTTCGCGACGTCTTCGTACCCATCGAGCGCCCACACCCCCTGAATCCGTCCGTCCGGGCGAATCTCCCCGGCGAACGTCCAGGATGCATGGCCGCTGATTGCAACCTGACGGCCGACTTGGGAGAACTCACCCCAATTCGTCGGGCCGCAAAGGATCAAGGTTGCGGGCGGGGCAGGCGGGTCTTTTTTCACCACGGGCGGGCGCGGTTTGGCCGACGCACTCCCCACAATCCATAGAGCCAGGGACAGGAGTAAACATCGCATCGCATGGCCCCTCCGTGTAATGGCCCAGACCGGGCCGGAATTGTCAACGTCAGCAAGAAACCCCGCCCGCGGAGAAGGACGCGGGACGGGGCGGCGCAACGAGAGATCGTTGCTGGTATGGATTCCACTTGCGCGGCGGCAACGCAACCTCGCGCAGCCGTCGCTCGATTACACCCGCATCGGTCCACCAATCCAGGGTGTCCACCCATTCAAGGTAGCCGCCTTGCGGGCGTGATAGGATCACCCCCTTTCCTGGGACTCCGGGAAAGGATGCGCATTCGTGCGCAATCCATGGCCCCGGCATGGAAGGGACGCCGACGAAAACGACGAACGGCCGCCCGTCGCGGATCGCGTTGGCGTAGCAATCCTCGTAGGACGGCGGCGAACCGAGACAGGCTGCGATGATCGCGGGGATCATTGATCTTCAACCATGAGCGACAAAAGGAATTGAAGCAGCTTCATGCCCAGTTTTTTCCAGTCGATTCCCCGCATTGCGTCCGTGCCAGGTTCAGCCCAGGATGCCAGCGCGGCAAGGTCGTCGGTCATCGTGACCTCGTGATCGCACGGGAACACCATGCCCAGCGCAAAGGAACCTACCGTGTGCAGGGTTTTGATTTTGCAATGCAAGGGCAAGTCGCATTGCCCGGTGACTATTTGCAGCGCGCACGAGAAGGACGGTGCGGCCTGCTGGTAAAGAGGATATGGATAGTTGTCGACGTGATCGTTCATGTTCTTTTCTCCAAGGGTTGACCTGTCAAGGAATCCTTGACAATTGGTTAAACGACACTCGGCACGACAACGCGCACCGCGATTGCTCCGTTGGGGATGGCTCGGCTTCCTTCCAAGTCGCCCATGCCCGCATCGCTCCAAGAATCCGACCAGGAGTTCCACAGTCTGGTTTTCATCTTGGACCCGTTCGGACCCCATGCGATAAGGCGAACCATGCAAACGCTATGGCTCCACCAGTTGTAATCGGCGGCCACCGGCATGTTGCACAAAAGCGCCGTGGCAAGTTGCCTTTTCAGGTCCGCTCCGCCGTCGGCAAGATCCATCCATTCCGTGATCTTGTGCAGCGCGGCATTGGCCCGCATTTCCGGCGTGTCGTTCGACCGACTCATGCTCTTGGCCGGCCAAAGCAATTCGGACGGCACGCCTTGCTCCGCGATGTGTGCAACGCTCTCGCCGTTCCATCCGCCCTGGTCGCGGTATCCCTTGACGAAACAGCCGACCTTGTGCGCTGACAGGCGAACGTAGGGCAGGCCGGCCGCAATGCGAGCCAGGGACGCCGCGCACGTGGACGAATAGGCCCAACAATACCCTTGACCGTTTTGGTCATAGGAAGGCATCCGCGAGCCATTCGCGGCGATGTCGCGGATGTGTTGGAGCGACGATTTGTTTTGCTCCTGCGCCACGATGCCCGCCTCTATCTGCTCGTCCGTTAACAGAGGCAGATCGAACGGCTTGGCGCACATCAGATACCCTTGCGGGTATTTCGCGAAGTTGCGGGGCACGAGGCCCATGCCTTGCCCGGACGGCGGAGCGGCGTGCTGCTGCCAGTTCTGATCGTTGATCGTGATGATGTTCGCCACGGTTACTTCCCCTTATACTTTTCGACCATCTTCAACACCTCGTCAACGCCGCTCGTTGGCAATGGCCCCTCAAAGCCAGTAACACCGTTCGACATAATCAGCCACGGCAGAGACTTTCGCGGCCTCGCCATTGCGTCCTGCCAGAGTTTCGATTCCGCCCCCATCGGCGCGTCTTTATCGAAGATCCTCCATTCCGGCGTCTTTCCGTCCGGCCCCTTGGCACATGCAGCGCTCAACGCGAGACGCAACACCGTTGACCCCAGGATTTCCCGTTGTGCCGCTGGAAGTTTCGACCGCTCGGCGGATTCCTCGACAATCAGAAAACGAAACCCCGCAACCGGGATCGGCGGCTTCACGTCCGGGTCCGGAGTAGGCCCAGGGTCCGGCCCCGGTCCAGGCCCGGGAGGAATAGGCGGCGCCTCGCCGATGATGACCGTGCATATTGCCGGAGCGCTTGGAACGTCACCGAGGGCGGTATACGCGAGCAGGCGATAGCGCCCCTTCGGCGCGGTCACCACGGCGGTTTTCGAGTCCTTGAGCAACTCCACCGGGAAGATGTTAAGCCCGGCATCCAGCGCAACCCAACGCACTACCTTCCCGTCCGTGGTCGCTGGGACGGACAGGAACGCCCCCGGATCGCCCTTGACTTCGGCTGGGAGGGTGAGGCTTTGGGCCTGGCACGTTGAAGCCAGAAATAGCAAGAGCGCAACGCTCAATCTCCGCATGATTTGTCCTCGTTTGGTTTTCCCGCTTCGTAGCCCTCGGCGTACCCTTCGTCGCGTCCTTTGCGTCTGCCCGCCGCGTAGCAATCCGCCGCGATGATCACCACGCCCACGATCACGAAAAGCAGATACCCCAGGAACATGGACCATCCAAGGAACGCGCTCATCGCGATTACCCTTTGCCCGGCTCGAATTTGCACGCGCCGCCTTTGATCGCCGCATGGATGTCAGACAGCTTCGCCCGGTCTTCTTGCTGCCGTCGCAGGTGTTCAGCGACCTGATTTTTGGTGGCTACGCACGCTGCGGATATGTCGCCCAGGATTGGCGTTTGTTCTTCCAGAACTGTCGTATTCTGGTTAGAGGCTTGGGCCATCTTGTGTATTTCACCCTGGACTCCTTCCAGAAACTTCACGTGCGCGGCCACGATTGGAGTGACGACGTTCGCTGCCACCCACGTCAACACCCGCCAAATCCCGGCTCCGAGAACCAGGAGCAAGACCAAGGGGATGCCGTATCGCTCTAGCAACTGAAGTACATCCATTTCGAAGTTTCCTTTGCAAGTGGGCTATCTGCCGAGTGCCGGCGGGGCAACGATCTTCTTGATTGGTTCCTGCGCCTTGTGCGACAAGAGGGCGAATTTTGCCTGCTCCATCAGCCCGATGGTTTTGGGAAGGTCGACGCAGGTGCGGATGGCCAAATTTCCTGCATCGTCAATTCCGATGACGATCATCTCCTGCATTGCGTTGCTCCTGTTGGTAAGAGTGGCATTGGGTGTTACAGGATTGTATACCAGGAATGGGCTTTCGGGCCATGACGCACTTTTCAAACACCGAACACTCAAAGACCTTGAGTTGAATGACGCCGCGTCAGGTGACACAAGGAACCGTGTCGCCAGTGGGCTGGCCGAGGTGTCGGCATTTAGGAATCATAAGCAGTTTCCTCTGTCTACTCTGATTGAGTATTCCAACGTCCCCTCGCTTTCGGCGTTGACGGAAACGTAATGGGACCCCTCATGAGCGGACAGACTTGAAAAACCTTGGTCTCCCGGATCATTGGTCAGCGCATCCCCTTCGACCTGTGCTCCGGGACATAGGTATAGGGTAGTTTCCGATAAGGTCGCGCATTCTCCACGGCTCAATGTCACGCTGTTTGTCCCACTCGCAGTTATTACCGTGATGGTAATCGTTGCGTAGGAGAATGCGACAAATGGCACGGCGAACCAATGGGACGCCGCTGGACCAACCGTGAATGGCCCATACGTTACCCCCTCGCTGATAGTTGCCGCTTCCGCACAAGTGTCGCCTGGATTACTAATGCACGAACCGTCCGCGATGGATATTTGGGACTGTGCCAATTGCGATCCCGTCGCTGTGTTGCTGATGTTACCAGGATCACGACGTCAGCAGTTTGCGTTTGTACTCGATCCAGAGCGCCGTCAGATTCAGGGTGTCGGTCGTATGGGCCACCGGCGTCAGGCCGACGGTGAGCGTTTGGGCGCCGGTCGGAACGTCCGCCGCGGCAATCGTGGCAGTGACTTCCGTGTAGGTCGCCGTCTGGTTCGTGCCCGTCGTGTCGGCAACGGCTGTGTCGCCCTCGTTGAAGTAGGACGCGAGCGTGAAGCCAACGGCGTTGGTCGTGCCACCCGAGGCGATGCGCGCGTGCAGAACGACATCGGCGTCCGCATCCAGGTCCGGAGGCAGCGGGATTTGAAACATAACCTGGTCGTTGTTGGACGAGGCCCATTGCAAGCGCTGGCAACCGTCGGTCGCACCGTTAACGGCGGAGAGGATTGGCGTGGTGTCCGAAGCAAGGACGCCACCGTTGGCGGCCGCGTTGCCCACGTTCATCGTGGACGTTTCCCGCAATGAAGTGAGCGGGATCGGAATGAACGCCTGCGTCGAGAACAAGTGCTGGTACAGTTCCGCGATGGCCGCTTCCACCGTGGTAGCGGTGGTGAAGCCGCCGGCGTCGATCAGCGAATCGCCCCCGAGGCCGTCGGTCGCCAATTGCACCCAGCGGAAAGCGGTCCCGTAGGCCCGGCTTTGCAAGAGGATCATGTCCCCGGCGTCCGCCAGGGTGATCGTCGTGGCGCCGGCGGCGTTGTAGGCACTCGCGACGGTGATCGTGCAATCTCCCCCGTCGGTGAGGAAGTTGATGCACAGTCTTATGCCGGGTCGCACTGGCGCGGCCAGCGTGCGAGTCTCCGCGGTCGCGGTGACGATGTTGACGACGCCGCTCTGGTCGCTCGGGATCGCGCCAGAGGCCCCCGGATCGGTGATCGTGTGCGGTGCTCGGTCCAGTTCGTAGATTTCGTTGTGCGCGCTCATTTCAAACTCCGTCGTAAGTGACCCCGTCCATCGTGACGGCGGTGAAATTCGTGTAGCGGTTGCCCATCTCTCGATAAGAAGATGGATCGCCGTTGTACCCCCAATTGTCGCCCTTCATTTTCGCGTCGAAGTCGATGGACGCGGCCAGCGCTTCGGCGTGTTCTCGTTCGAAGTCTCGACTTGAATCCACTCGAACGGCCGATTCCAGGAGGATCGTCAAAAGAATCGTCCGCGCGTGCGGCGCGCCGCCATGCGGACTGGTCAACTCGGCGGACAGCATGTCGGGGTTGACCTGATAGAGCAGTCGGAGGTCGTACGCGCCGTCCGGCTCGGGGTAAAAGAGCAGCGTGCTCCTCTGCGGGGAGATCGAGGGGTCTGGGACCGGCACGATTGCCGCCCAGGAAGGAACGCCAGTCGCCTCTTCGGCTTCCTTGGCTCGCAACATGCCTTCTCCCACGATGGGGATGGTGGTGCGATGGTCCGAGACGAAATGGATCGCTCCTTCGTAGGCCCCGAAGTCCTCGGGGAGGAGATAGGTCGTCTTTCCAGAGACGGTGGAGAATAGCCAACTCTTGCGGAGGAAGCTCCACTCCCAGCGCTTGCGTGTTTGGGGGACCAACGACGAAAAGAGGAAACGACGCAAGCCGTTGCGGATCGATAGGTCGATCGTCGCAACGGCGTTCGAGTTCCACCCCGAAGTACCGAACCCAAGGTGGAACCCGACTTGCTGTCTCAACTCGTCGTAGGTCAGATCGAGGGACATTGGGTTCCTTACGCGTAACCGTCGGCGTCAGCGGCCGTCCAGCCGAAACGGATCCAGTCGAAGGTCGCGGAACCGGGAGAAGACGCGGTGGCGTTCAGCATGCCAAACACCGGGGTCAGGTTGACGTCCGAGGGGAACGTGGCCGCGGTGAGCGCGGTGGCGCCAAGGCGAGCGGTGGTGTATTCCGCCCCGTTCAAGTAAAACTTGAGCGTATCGTCACCGTCGAAATAGAACCCGACCTTGACGAAGGTGTCAGCCACCAGGGTCAGAGCGTCGGTGAAGGACTGCTGCGTCTGGCCGTCGGCTTTGTAGACGATGTCGATCTTGTCGCCATCGCCTTCGAGCCGGTGGAAGCCGATGAAGTTCTCGTCCGTGAGAGTGCCGTTGGCCGCAAGGACAGACGTGGCCGTAGGAATCAAGTCTTCGTGCAGACCGGCGAAAATACCGTGCTTCGTGTCCGCGATCGTCGAAGATTTGAAGCGGGTTTCGAAAGCAACCTTGCGCTTCGAGCCGCGCGTGACCTGGATCGATGCGCTTCCCAACACGAGGATCGCGCCTTCGTTGTCTCCGTCGGAGAGCAGGTTGATCGCCGAACGATTGGCGATGCCCGCGGAGAGCATCGTCGCGCCGTCGGAGAGGAACACGTTCCAGTTCATCACCGGCAGGGTGGTGTTGGTCGCGTTCTTGGGGAACGCGCGGAAATCCTCATGGAAGAGGAAACCGATCGAGGGATCGTCGGCAAGCGCCAGGTTCGAGGGGAACCCGCCCCAGATCGCTGGGCTTGGGCAAGAGAACGGGGCAGCGGTGTCTTCCGGCCCGTAAACCATTTGAGCGGACATAGAATTGGCCCTTAAAGAAGGTTGTGGGTCGAAAACACTTACGCGTTCGCGGCGGCGCGAGAACCAACCGCCAGGCGGCGACGGTCGTAGACGATGCCGTTGAATCGGCTGTTGACGTAATTGAGCCAGACCTGATGCTGGGTCGCGGAGCGGAAGGCCGGCGTCTCCTTCATCCAGCCGCCCTTGAAGTAGACGGTGCGATACGCGCCCCAATCGAGCGTGTAGATCGGATCGTCGGCGTCGTCGTCCAGAGGAGGAGCCCAGATCAAAGGAGCGCGGGCGTAGGTCGGTCCCTTCGCCGCGAAGTCGTAGCCGAGGTTGTCATTGCGCGTCTCCGCAAGCAGTTCCATGGCGTTCAGGATTTCCTCCGGAACGTAGTGGGCGTGCGACGGGGGACCGGCGTGTTCGGGGTACGAGACGCCCATGGGCGGCGTGAACATGATCCGGCGGGTCATCTTGCGCATGCGCGTGATGAGGTCCGCGTCGGTCACATTCGTGTACTTGTAGGTGTAGTTCTTCCAGTTGGGATACGTGGAAGGATTGATGCCGCCGACGTCGGTGTGAGCGACGGAGTCCGCGCCCGTGGGGACGTTGCCAGAGAAGGAACCGGAGCCGGCGACGGAGTCCCCGATGCCCGCGGTGGTGACGTCCTTCTGGATCCAGTAACGGAGGTTGTACGGCGTCTTCTTGTCGCTGGTGTTGGGGGGAACGCCCCAGAACCAGTCCTCGATGAACTCGGCCCAGCCCAGGAGCGCCCGATAGCGCTTGAGGCGGACATAGTCCTGGATGCGGGCCTCGCCTTCGTTGATGGCGATTTCGTTCTCGTCCCATGCCCAATAGAAGTCCGAGAACCGCCACGGGACGTCGCCCGTGGTCTGCGCGTTGTCCTGTGCGACGTTGGGGTCCGTTTGGTACAGGCCCTTGAATCGCGCGTTATCGGAACGGCGCGTCAGGAGGTTGATCTGGATCGCGTAACCGGATTCGGCCTGCGTGCGCGAAGCCGACATGATTTGGTTGAACGCGATGTACTTGTTTTTGTCGCGGCTGATGTCGGTCAGCTTCATCCGCCCCAAGTCCTTTTGCGTGGACGCAATCAGATCGGGGATATTTTCGGCTTCGAGGACTGGCATGGGTCAACTCCGAGCGTGCCACGAAAACGGGTTAAAGAAACGTATCGGCATCGTCCTTGGCAGGCTGGCCTTTAGGATCAATGCCAAGATCCATGAGCATTTGACGGGTGGCGCTCCCGTTGGCCTCGCCGGCCACGGTGCGATGTGTCGGCGTCCCAGGGGCATATCGCCCCTTCTCGTCCCGCGCTCTTTGCTGAGCGGCGATGGCGGCCCTCTGTTGGTCGATGGCGATGCTACCGGCAAGTCCGCCTTGCGCCGGAGCAGCGACGGCTGGAGCACCCATGACGAAGGGGAGCACTTGCTTGACCATGGCCTTGCGGTCGACGGCGATGCCCATTTGCTCGGCCTGGCGGATCATCGCGCTGGCCATGCCGACGATCTTTTCCTGAAGGGTCGCGTCCTCAAGTTTGGCCGCGTCATAGCCCGCTTCCGTCACCGCTTCGGAGAGGAGCTTCTTGCCCTTCTCCGCGGCTTGCGCCTGTTGGTAGATCGCGGCCACTTGCTGAGGGATGCTATCCTGGATCTTTTTCAGTTCGGCCTCGTACTTGGCCTTCTGGGCCTTGAGGGCCTTGGACAACTTCTGCATGTTGTCGTCGTAGATCGCGGGATCGAAGTCTGGGAACTCGTCGACGATGTCCGCGGCTTGCGCTGGTGTCGGTTCAGTCGCTTGAGCACGCGGTTGCTCGCGCGGCCTTACCTGGTTCATGAGCTTGATCGCGCGTGCCAGTTCGGCGTCGGAGGAGTATTCCGCGGCGTCCGTGATCCCGAAGCTCGATGCCAAGGCCAGCATGTGAGAAGAGAGAGCCGGCGGCGGTGCGGGCGCCGCCGGACTCTCCGGGGCTGGCGAGACTTGGGGACTTGCTTCGGATTTGAGTTCCGGGGGCGCAGGTGCGTCCAGGAACAGGTCGACGTCCCGGAGCGGGGCGTCAGGAGGAGAAGCGCTGATAACAGTTTCTTCGTTCATGGATGAGGTTCCTTTATGCCGGCCAGAAAATATACTCCAGGTCGCACTCCGCCGTGTTGGCGATTGCGTACGGCGCGGACACGTCACTCCCCCAACGGAAGACGCATGCCTCGCCGGCCTTGAGCTTCAAGATGTCGTTCCCCGAGCCGGTCGCGGAACGAATTTCGATGAAGTTTGTGTCGTCCAGGTTCTTCATCCACGCGAAGCCACCCGTAACCGTGACCCCGCCCAGGATGAGTGCTTCTTCGGAAGTGCCGATCGCTTGGACGTGATGAAGGAAGACGTCTCCAGAGACGGTGATTCCCAGGGAGGAAAGAGCGCGGCTGATCGAGGCCACATTTCCTTTGGCGTAGGACACGGTGATCGACAGGGTCAATTCGTTTGCCATGACTAATCCCCGTATCCGCCCGCGCGGTCGTGATAGCCGTACGCGCGCAGGTATTCTCGACGATGGCCCCGATCGCGGAAGATCGGTTGGCCTTCGCTCGTGTATTCGGTGGGAACTCCCTTGGCGACATCGGAGGCCGTCGCTTCGGGGATTCGCGATGGGATGACAGACAGCGCGTCAGACCCCTTCATGGGCCAGCACGCGGGTCGAGCGCCGTCGGGGGCTTTGTTCTTTTTGAGGAGATCCTTGATGCGATTGGGGAACGCGCGGTCGAACTCTTCGCGCGAGACTTCTTCTTCGTCGATGAAGTATTTGTTGACTCTGCCGTAGATGACTTTCGCCCGACGCATGGTTGACCCGAAAAAAAGAGGGGTCGCCGGCTTTCGCCAAGCGGCCCCACAACACGGGTCGCGACAGGTGTAGGCTGCTGGTAGGCGGGTAGCGAACCCGCATGCAACCTATGCTTTGGATGACCGCTATGGTTGCGGCCGGCTCTCCCCAGAAACCTCACCACATTGTTGATTCTTGCTTTGTTTTCCCGTTCGTCAATAGCAGGTATTAGTTTTGGCTTTCTCCTTCCTGCATTGCCGCCATCACTTCCTGGTCCTGCGCCTCCGGTCCCGAGACACTCGTGCGCGTGTATTCGCCCGTCCCTGGAGGGCGAATGCGGGGCGATTGATCGCTTCCTCCGCCTTGCTGTTCCTGCTGCGCGGCGATGTCCACGGGGATGATCCGCAAGACTTCGTCGAGATCGGGAAGGCCCATGTACTGCGCCATCTTCTTGACGAACGCCACGAAGTCGATAGCCGCTCCCTGCTGCATGAGCATCGGCGCCATGGGCATAATGAGCTGCTGGAACAACTGCATCCACTGACCCACGCGTTGCTCAGGGGACACCGGACGCATCGAGTAGGGGTGGACGTCAATGCCTATCTGTCCCCACCGAGATACTCCCCCTCCATAGCGGTCCTCTGGAGTGATCGCATCCTGGGTCGCGAACTCCGGTAGGCCCTCCGGTTGGACGGTGAAGGGCATCGGACGGCGCGAGTGCCATTCGTGCCACAAGAGTGCTTCGCAGATTCCCTTGGTCCGGCCAACCGTCTCCCCTTGGTAGAACTCGATGAGCTTGGAGGACGAGGCCGCCAGCAATTCCTCTTGTCCTTTGGTCGGCGCCTGCGCGCCCAGCCCGCCCATCACTTCGAAGTTCCCCCCGAAGTAGCTGATCTGGTTTTTCAGGTGCAGAAGGTAGGCCAGGTTTTGTTGGTCCGGTCCCCCGAAGCGGGTTTCCTGAAACGCGTCCGGGTGCGTAACGGGAACGATGTCGCCATCCCCCGCGCGCCGGACTTTGTCGGCGTCCCCGGATCCCGCCTGACTGACGAGAAGGTTGGTCTTCTGCCGGTCCATCTGGCGCAGGAGTTTTCTTGTGCCGCGGTTGATCGCTTCGTGCATGTCGAGGATCGCGTGCACAGGAGGCGTCGGCATCAGGGCGCCGGGCACCTCGTCGAACCCGAGGATGTGAAATGGTCCCGTGTTGGTCGAGTTGCGCGGGCCGAGGTACTCTTCGAAGCGGATCGGCCGGCGGTCGATTTCGTTGCCCACGATCGGGAACGTGACGAGGATTCCTTCTTTGGGGAGAAAGAGTTCCCAGCAGTCGATGTAATCGCGAAGGCGCCGGTCGTGCTGCTGATCTTCTTGTTGAAGGCTCTCCGTCTTCTCCACGCCCTCGTCGGTCGTCGCTTGGTCGCGGTCTGGCTGCAAGGACGCGACGAGCGCCTGATCGAACCCAGGCCCCGTGAGGGATTCTTTGGGAGCGGTGTAGCGATGGCCGATGTAATCGAGCTGATTCCACGACGCCGCGTTCATGTCGTAGACCGAGCGCTCCGGATCCACGGTGTCCGCCCAGGCCACCAGGTCGGGATGCCCGTCATAGACAGAGGACATTCCGGAGCAGACCTTAATCATGCCGATCGGAAAGATGAGCGCATCCATCGCCCAGCGTTTGAGCGTCAGTTCCAGGCCCATCGCCTGGAAAGCCTTGTTCGCCCATTGTTGGAGGCCGAAGGCGACAGGACGCAAGGAAGGCTCGGACGCCTCGCACATGACGGCGGGGTTGCGTGAGACGAGATGACGGGTCAAGATCGAGAGTTGCAGGCGGATGAAATTCTGAGGAACTCTTTCGCGGCATCCCGCGGTCCCTCCGTAGTGGCGGCCGACATATTGCCGCAGGATGTCCATGCGCTTCATTTGGAAGCTGGCCAGTTGCCTGCGCGACCATTGCACGGAGTCGACCAGGCGCTCAATGAATTTTTGCTCAAGCATTGGTCCACCGTTGATTAGAATGGCTTTTCGCCTGTGATGAACACCGGCATCATCGTATGCCCCGCCACACACAGCCACACTCTGCCAGTCCTGTTGATCTCTGCCAACTCTTCGGCGGTGAGTTTCCAGCACGACACGATGGCGGGAGTTCCAGTATCAGGCATGTTTGTCACAAGAACAGAAAGCGCTTCGCATTCCTCACCCATCACTTTAGGAGCGCCGAAAACTGCATTGCTTTCATCGAACGACGTAGGTACTGCCATTTTTTCACCACCCGTCCCATTGGTCTTCCTTCTCCTGCATCATACCCAACTGCCAGGCGATTGACCCGTAGGGAGGC
>ERZ761584.255-NODE-255-length-19406-cov-9.892667_pt1 | contig 19406 bp, 24 predicted proteins | sample MGYA00512168_ERZ761584 | MGnify/ENA primary metagenome ERZ761584 (study PRJEB28899, sample SAMN03785564) | bioreactor sludge metagenome | biome: EBPR Sludge; feature: EBPR Bioreactor; material: 0.22µm filtered reactor supernatant | place: Saint Lucia: Queensland...
CCCTCCCACGCCTTGTCGGCGCCGGTGATGGGATCGGTGTATTCGGTCAGGGTGACAGTGTACGAGCCGCACAGATCGAACGTCATGTAGAGCGTGCCGGGGAGGGTGGTGCATCCCGTTCCGCCACCGCCACCGCCACCGCCTCCGCAGTCCGGCGGGCACAGGGAATTGCCGTCGTTGTCGTACAGGTAGGTCATTGTGATTTCGTAGGTGTTAATGTTGGTGGCGTCTACATTGGTCACGTACACGTTCGTAACCGAAATGTCGTTTGTCACCGACAGGTTGTTTTCGACGTAGACGTTCTCCTCGACGGTCAGGTTTTGGTTGATCGTGACGTTGTTGACGACGGTCAGGTTGTTGTTGATCGTGACGTCGTAGACGGTGATCTCGGTAATGTTCACCAGATTGAACACGAGTTCGTTGTTGACGATCTCGATGTTGAGGATCTGGTCGAGATAGCTCAGGATCGTCCGCAGCGCGTCCCAGTTCCTATCCTGCATCGCCTGATTGCAGGGATTGGGGACGATCATGTTGGCCAGCTTGCTGATGGATGGGTCAATCACAGGCGCCTCATCCTCCCCCCTGGGACTATGCGGGCGGAGATGTTCTCGACAGTCCAATGGTCGCCATCGACGCCGGACAGCTTGACGAACGCCGCATTGCCCCGCACTCGCGGGCAGCTTGTGTATCCGGCGCCGTCCGAGACGTGAATACTGGAGTGCGTCGACTCCGCCAGCTTGGCCTGCTCTGCGCTGGCGCCGGCCCGGCATTCGAGCTTCACCCGCCCGCCGTCAGTCCCGAGCATGGGCTGGACCTCTGCGAGGATGCCGTCGCCATAGCCGGCTTGGTCCCCGAGAAGGATCGGGCCGTACTCCACGAACGACTCAATCTCCGTCCCGCCGTCGTCAACCAGGGACCACTTGTGAAAGCGCCGCAGAATGCCGTCGCGCCCTCCGAGAATTACGCACGCATCCTCGGCGCAAAACGGAGAGTACGCTAGGACGGCCGTCGGCTGGTGCGTGGCCGGAACGGACACCCGGAAAAAGCCCTTGGTCTCCCAGTCGAGCCACCAGTGAGTCGTGCTCCCGCTGTCTTTCTTGGTCAGCCAGATATGCACGCCGCGGTCCAACAGATCGTACGCCATCTGAACTTCGATGACCTGGCTGTCGACGTGCAACAGTTCCTCCGGCACCTTTTCGCGAGAGATAGACACAGGCTCGGAGGCCCCGCAGCCAGCGGGCAGCATGTAAACGCCATCGAGAGAGAGGAACACGAGCGTCCCGGAATTGTCGGCCGACACGTTGGGGACGTAGGTCCACGCAAACTTGTCCACAATGCCGATGGTGCGGCTGAGGTTGTCAATCTGCCCGCCGGACGCCGGATCGCCGCGCATGATCCACACACTGTTCTTGCATCCGATGACGAGGCACAAGTCGCCGTGCGGCGCCGCGGCCGTGATGGGCTCGCCGATGATCCCGGCTTGCGAATTCTCGCCGGCAACTGCCCGTCCGGCATCCTCCTGGCCGTAATCGAAGTCGAGCGGATCTCCTTGGCGGCTCATGTACCACAGGTGCGGCGAGTCGGATCCGCCGGCCAGGAACAAGCGGTCGCGGTACATGCAGATAATCGGCTGCGTTGGCGGCACAAACCCCTTGCCGGTCGTGGCCGTCCACTGCGACAGCGTGTTGGTGGCGTAGTCGTACACCTTCGGGGAGCGTGTGATGTACCACGAGCAGGTAGCGCCGCTCCCGGTCGCGCAGTCGGTCGTCAGCGTCAACTCACCCGATGAGACCGAGCTGATCTTGTAGACGCCCTCGATTAGCGTTGTCGTGTTCGAGCTGTCGTAAATGACCAGAACATCGTCGTCCGTGTCGATGCCGACGGTTGTCCAGTCGGTAACGCCAGTGGCGTCAAACTTCCCGTTGCCAGTGCCTCTGGCGCCGTCCGTGCCGCTGGACTTCCACTCGCCGCAGTCCGCGATGTAGAGCTTTTGCAGGCGCTGCTGTGCCTGAATCGTGCGGTCGCTGGCCAGTGTGAGCGAGCTACTGACGGCCACGGTCGATCCAAGAAAGTCCTCTTTGTAGAGCGACCCGTTGGACGCCGCGAGCACGATCCGGCGGTTTGTGCGCTGATTGCCTCCAGACAGGTAATACTGCACGCGGAATGATTCAATGGCCGGCTCCACCCTGTCGGATGTCGCCAGAGAAAACCCCACTCGCTGGCCGGAGTGCGAGCCGACAGCCTGCGAGGATATGAGCGTGCTGTTGCGCCAATAGGCGGACACGTTGTTGCCGCTGATGCGGCAGGAAAACCAGCCGGCCGCCACCCCGCCATGGTCGCCTGCCGTAAAGGCGTAGGTGCTTCCGCCGGCCACGGACAGGCTGCCGCCGAAAGTTCCGTCCTTGGCGATCGTAAGGGTGGCAGTCACGCCCGCAGAGGAAGCGTCTGGCGTCGTATTGTCCATTCGCAGGTACAGGCGGTACGTTCCAGTGATGACACTGCCACGCGGGGCAATGAACATCTCGACGATGTAGTCCTTTGCCGTGTCAATCGTCGTGGCGAAAGCGGCCCGCACTGCCCCGCTGGTGGAGTACCTTTTCGATCCGTAGGCCACTCCGCTCTCGACCTCCGGGAGTCGCGTGATCCACGAGGGCTTTGACCATACAGAGCCCATGGAGTCGCCGTCAAACGTGTCCTGCCAGTATGTCAGGCCGGTTGTTTCGATGACGTCCAGGTTCGCCAGCATGCGAACGGGATTGCCGCTGCCGAGAGTGCCGCGGTGGGATGGGTTCGTTCCAGGTCGCGAACCGCCGCGCTCCCGATGGCCGTACACGGAATCCGGCCGTACGTTCAGGCAATCAACCGTCGTGAATGGCGGCTGAGACTGGAATCCCTGCCGGCGGTTGATGCCGCCAACCGGGAACCGCAGGCCGATGATTTTGGAGCGCGTCATGCAACATCGCGTCAGGTGGCGACAAAGATGCGAACCGTGGCCGTGTCCTCCTCCAAGTTGCGGCACAGGATCTTGTCGATGACATCGAGCGTCCCGGCCGCGAAATTGGTGGTGTAGTTGGCGTAGCTCTGGTCCGACGCCAGGATAAACGGCACTCCCGGAGTCACCGTCTCGGTGTACGACTGCTTGCCGGTGCCGTTGTTCTGGTCGGTAATCAGCTCCAGAATCACCTCGACATCGCTTTCGATCCACAGAAAGTCAAAGTCGGTGCATGGACTGGCCGTTGCGTCCCACAGCGTCTTTGTCGTGTTCTGGGCGATGGAGAACTCGCGATCGTCCACCGCATCGGATCCGCAGGTAATCGCGACGACCTCCCCCTCGGCGCCGCCAAAGCGACGACGTCCTCCGATCTCCGCGACGAACGACGACCGCAGGCTGATCGTTCCCATCAGGCTGCCCCCTTGATAATCCCGACGGTGACGAGAGCCGACCGGATAGCGTTCAACAGCGTGACGACTTCCTTGAAGTTGTTGTTGATCGTGCCGGACACGTCTCCCGAGTTGGTGGCGCCCACAGCCGACACGGTCCCGTCGGCCGTCCCGCCGCTGGAGTCGGTGAGCGCGGCCTGAGACGCACCGCTCGGCTGCACGGCCGGAGTGGCGTTCCAGAATCCCAGCTTTTGGGTTGCCGCGGTGCCGATCTTCGACCCGGTGGTGGTGCCGAGGACGAGGTTGGAGCCATCCTCGAGCGATACCGACGTGCCACCGCTCGCCACGGGATTGAAGTCGCACGAGGCGACAGTCCCCTCGTTGACGTACAGCACACTGCCCGCGCTGCCGTCGGTCTGCACGAACAGGGCGCCCTTGGCGAATCCGGCCGTCGCGTCGGTCGGAACCGTGGTGCCGAATTGTAGCCACGTCGCATTGTCAACGACAATGACCGGAATGCCGTTGCCGACGGTGCCATGGAAATTCAGTGTTTGCATGAACCACACTCCTGATTCTAGTCGTCCAAAGAGAACCGTACCTGACCCGGACGCCAACGTACCGCAGGCTGGCCTGTCGTCCAAGCCGAATCACGATGCGACTGAACGTCCGGGTAAACGTGTTCGGGGTCGTGCGCCGCATCCTGGGCGATCGCCGTTGCCAACTCGGCATTGAATATCTGGAGCCACTGGGACTGGCCGTCGTTGAATCGGCTTTCGTACTCGGCCAAAATGGCGGCCTTCAACAGGCCAGACATGCGCGGCCCGCCAGGAGGCACCAGCGAATCCGGCCCCGCCGGCTGGGGCGACACGACACAGCGATACGACAGCGTGTATGTGTCGTTTGGCGTAGGCCACAGCAGCAGCCGATAGCGAGTGCCGAGAGCCACGCCTGGGGAGGTCTGCTCGACCGCGACCAATTCAGGGGCCCCGGACGTACCGTCGGACGAAAACTGCCGGCGGTTGCGAACCGTCGTTTCCGACACCAACTGAACTGGGTAGGTGCCGCTGTCTGCAGACGAATACGACAGCGGGCCGATGATGCCGCCGAAGTCGTCCGGCATGTCGTAGTCGGACTGGTCTGCCACTGTCACCAGCTCGCGAGACGGCGTCAGGAAGGACCACCGCACGGCCTTCCCGCGCATATCCACTGGGTAGTAGGCCCGTCGCATGCCGTCCCGGAATACGTCCTGCGCAGTCAGCTTTTGCTCGGAGCTCCACTTGCCGTCGTCGCCGCCCCACCCGGCGTATACGCCAAGGATCCGCCGCAATGCCTGGTACGTGAGCGTCAGTCCGTCGGACATGACTACCTCGTGGAGTGGACGGCCGTCGGCAGGGAGAACCGCTCCAGCGGTAGCTCGCGTTCATTCGGATCATTGTCCAGCACAAACGCCACCTTGCCGGACTGCGGATTGTAGTTCTGGATGCTGGCCGTGACCCACTTGTCGCGCCAGAGCACGCTGATGGGAGATCCGACGGCAAGGCTGCCGTCCTTCCAGCGCGACTTGAACCAGTCGAACGGATCGCTGGGTGTCGTGTGCTTCGACATCCAGCAGATCATCGCCAGCGCCTCGCCGCTCATGTGGGTAATGCCCACCCGGTCGGTGAGTGTCTTGAGTGACCAGTACGCATCGACCACGCCGCGCGGCAGCGTCCCGTCGTCGTCCAGTCGGAGCATCGTCCTGATAAGCCGCTGGTCGTTTTCGGGGATCTGCCGCACTTCTTCTTGGACCGTCGCCACGAGACACCTGTGTACCGCGATGTGGTGAGAAGGAACGCAGCCCCCGCCCGGTCGCGGTTTCCCGGGCGGGGGTCGTGCGCACAGGCGCCGCCGTGGGCAGCGCGCTCGTGACTACTTCTTTTCCTGGAAGAAGGCCCACCAGTCGACGGTGAGTGCCTTCGCAGCAGCCGCGCCGTTTTTCACGCCAAACAGCGCGTTCAACTCCTCGGCGTTCGGGAAGGTGGCCGCCGCGATGTTGGTCGCGGTCACGTACACGCCGATGTCCGTGCCGTTGACGTAGATCGTGATGCGCTTCGCGGCCGGGGCCAGCGGATCGTACACGAATCCCAGCTTGACGTACGTGTCCGCCACAATCGTATGGGCCACGTCCTCGACCTGCACGACCGACTGGCCGGCCTTGCGATAGACGAACTGGAAGGCGTCGAGATCGGCCGCCAGTTGGGCGAAGCCGATCAGATCCTTGTCCGCCAGCGCATCCGCGTCGGTAATGGTGTCGGCCGCCGCCAAGGCTTCCTCCGACAGGCCGACAAAGGCATTGCCGCTCGTGATCTGCGACAGCTTGACGCGGGCCTCGAAGATCAGCAGGCAGTCATTGCCGGCCGTGTTCGAGATGGCCCCGAGCACGCTGGCAGCGCCGCCAGGCTGCATCCAGACCTCGTCGTTGTCGGTGGTGTCCGTAGTCAGCTTCACCTCGCCGAGAACCGACGTGGCGAGTTGCGCGATCGAGCCGCCAGTGTCCTCGTACGACAGGTACGCCCCGCCGCCGGACGCATAGGTGCCGACGTTCGTGGCCACGGTGCCGCCAAACGTCAGGAAGTCGTCGAACACGAACTTCCCGCTGTTCGGATCGACCATCTTCGACAGGGGAATGCGTCCCCACAGGGCCGGGGACAGGCCCTTGTCGGAGTTTCGTCCGGTGTACTTCACGTCCCCAGTGACCAGCGTATCCATGTGGATGTCCTTGTGTTTAAGGTGGTGTCGTCAGGCCGAGCCAGTCGGCTCAACGCCGACTAGGATCCGGTGTAGTAGCCGACCGAATTGCGCCGCCGGTCGATGCAGACGTAGTTGTACGACAGGTCGACTGGCACATAGAACCGCAAGTGTTTGCCCGGCACTTGCACCGCATCGCCCTCGACCAGGAACATGCCTTTCTGCACGATCGGATAGAACGTGCTGTGGTCGATCGAGTAGATGGGATTCGTCGTCACCTCGTCGAGTTGCGGAATGTGAATGATCGGGTTGGAGCGGAACGTAATGGTTCCGTCCATCGAACCCAAGTCACGCCCAAGGTTTTCATTCTGCGCCTCGCCGATGTCCTCGATCGCCGACAGCGTCGTCTCGTTGCAGTAGTGGCGGAACTGCTCGCCCACCGCACCGCGGTAATCGTCGATCCGCACGGGCGAGACGAACTGCGTGAGGCGATGCGACTTGCGCCACGGCTTGACGAGTGCCGTCTTGCTGTAGGCATTGAACGTCCAAGTGTAGTTCTTGAACTTCGGCGCCTGCGTCGTCAGATTCACGTTCGCGATCGTCGTATGGTCCGACGGCAGACCGCCGTTGAACCCTTCGGTGGCGTTCGTCACCAGCCAGTACGGGATGCCGTACGGATCCTTGGTGTTGCTGGCGGACGGGCACGACCAGGCCGCCTGCTCAAGCAAGGCCGCCACGCCGAGCATGCACGCGGCTCGGCGCACCTTGATGATGTCGACGATCTGGGTCTCGCCGGTATTGGTGATGACTTCGCGATAGTCGAACCCGTAGCTGTCGGTCAGGTGCCGCCAGTCAACGCGCATCTGCTCCAGGAAGTCCGATACCGTCGTGTTGTCCTCGTCGTTCCAGCTCACATGGCGCGCGGTCTGGGCGTACCGCGTCATCAGGTTGCGCTGGATGCCGAGTCCGCCGTTGACGACGGCTTTCTTTTCCTTGAACCATTTGGTGAAGATTTCATACCGCACCAATTCCTGCGCGATCTGCTGGAACTTGAATCGCCCCAGGTGGTACAGCGTACCCTTGACCAGATCGGGAATGTCAGAAGCATTGAACGAAGGCATGATGCTGGAACCTTTCTACGTGAGGTTACAGCAAGCCGAGGTCGCCTCCGTCAGAGCTTGGTGCTCCAACGTCGGCCCCACGTTCGCGCAAAAACTGACGGGCGAACCGCATGGCTGCGGCATCGCCACGATCGGGTGATGCGGACGTACGGCCTGGCCGAGCGGTGTGTTGACCGGCACGGCCACGACTCCTGGCTTGCTGCTGCGCGAATTGCCACTGTTGACCGAGGACATGTTCGGCGGCCGAAGTCAACAGCGTTTTTGGGTCGGGATTCAACCCTTGCTGTGCGTAGGCCGACCGAAGTGCCGAAAAGGCGTTGTGAACTGCGCGACGATTCGACATGTAGACAGAGTCCGGTCGAATGGTATCGTGCGTTCCGCGTCCAAAAATGGTTTCGTAGTCCCCGCCGAGGCCCTCGATCATGCGATCAAAGTTCTCGTGATCGGCAAGCGTTGCCGCGCGCACTGCCGCATCCCGCTGGGAAGCGACTGTTTGCTGGGCAAACCCACCAACCGACTGGAGTTGCTGTTGCATTTGCGACAGCTGCCCGGCGTAGTGAGCGTTCATACGCTCCATCAACGCCACGAACTCATCGTTGTACGCCTGCTTTTCGGCGTCATCTTTCCACAGCTGGAAACCCGCCTGACCAGGAGTATTCGACTGGTTGGGCTGAGCACCGAACTGGTTGCCGGCCCCAGCCGCCGGCGGCATAAACTGCCCGCCCATTCCCGGAGGGAACGGCGGTTGCTGGGCGGCGGCCCACGGAGCCTGCTGAGGCGCGCCGTGTTGGGGGAACATCGACCCCAGCATGGTGCGATTTCGCAACTCCAAGGCCGCTTGCAGGGCTTGCGGACTGCCGCGAAAGGCAGCCACATGCTCTGGTTGCATTCCAAAGCTCAAGGCGGAGGCCACGAGCGACGTGTCGAGCCCGCTATAGTCGGGCATGGGCTGAGATCCCGAACCGCCGGCGTCCGGCGTCGTCACGCCTTCCGAACTCGGAGGATCGTCAGGCACCGGCTGGCCACGTCCTTGTGTGGACCCGCCACCGGCCTGATCGTCGGCATACTGCCGATCCGTGCCGCCACTCGGTTCGGTCGCCTGAGACGACAACGGTCCGTCGTCCAGCAGGCCAAGGGAATCGTCAGACACACCGCTCGGTTCGGTAACTGTCGCCATATCTGCCTCCTGTGTGTCGTCAAAATGACTACACTCTTTCGGCATGTCAAGGCAATTTTACCGACCTGACTACGGCTGCGGATCGGAATATCCGCCGTTGCGGTCGTAGAACCCGCGAGCCTCGGCGACACGCTTGCGGTGCTCGGGCCCGGTCAGGATCGGGCAGCCGTCCGCGTCAACATCGGTCGGAACACCGCATTCCTCGAGGTGCTTCCGCAAATCCTCTCGCTGGGACGGATGGACGCCCATGGATTCGGAGTGGATCGGCCAGCGTGCCAGCAGGGCCCGTCCAGGGGCGCGCCCCTCCACAATCTTGCCGGACTTGGAGTCGTACCAAAACCGCTTGGCCGTCGATGGCATCTTCTTCGGCATACCTACCTCGCTGCGTTGCTGCGCTGATCCGCCACCATCTGGCGGGCGCCTTCCGTAAACGGATCGACCTGTTGACGTCCCTTGCCGCGCGTCACCGGTTCGCGCCGAGCCGATGCCGGCCACGGGGCTGGGGTGGATTCCATGTCCGCCTGTGCCTGTGACGGATCCACCGGAATGACAATGTCCATCATCTCGGGAATGCCGCGAGTCTCCGACCACAGCCGCAGCAGGCCGCGGATGTCGATGGCGTAGCCCTGGCTTTGCAACACTGGCATCAGCGGCAGGAACAACTGGCCAAGCGCCTGCTCGATGACGGACATCTTTTGTTCCGGTGTCTTGCGGCGCAGGCTGTGCGCCACGACATCGACGTTGTAGTGGTAGAATTTCCCCACCCGCTCGTCCGGGCCCCAGTACCGCTGAATCTCGATGCTGGTACCTTCGATCATCATGGACAACCGTCGGATGACGTCGCTGTCCCACAGGTAGGCACCGATGGCGCGACCGACCTCGGACGTGAAGTTCTCAACCTTCTCCGCCATGTGGTGCAGGCGCTGGGAGGCGTTCTCAGTCAGCAGGCGATCCTGGCCCACCGTGTCGCTGGAAGCCATGAGACCAGCAATGGCGTCGATGTTTCCGCCCACGTAGGACGCAAGCTGCCGCAACTGCATGATGAGCGAGACCGTGGCCGCGTCGGCGCCGCCAAGGCGAAACTCGCGCACGTTGTCGGGGTCGTTCATGCGAACGCCCTGGCCGTCCTCGGTATTGATAACACGCTCGGCCTCGTCCGCCGATCCATCGCGGTACCCGAGAACCGTCCGCTGTCGCTCGGCTTGCCGGCCAGCCTTCCGCAAGAGCTGGTTTATCAGGATGTGCAGGTCGTACACGCCGGAGACCGGCGGGACCGGCATGATGTTCCCAGGGATCGTCTGGTACGGGAGGAACAGGTAGGGGCCTGTTTCCGGTCCAGTCCACTCGGCAATCCGCAGGCACGACGAAAACTCCTGGCCGGCGACCATCGTCAGCAGCAGGCCGTCGCGCGGCAGCCAGATGTCCCACAACTCCACCTGATCGTGCAGGATGTGTTCGTGGTTCGCGCCGGTTCCGCTGCCGATGGTGCGGGACCGGTCCGACTCCTGCTCGCCAACGACGGCATTCGACCGCGACGTACCGACGACTTTTGACCGTACGCGGGAGTCGTACAGCGGGTTTTCGCGCACCTCGTCCAACGGAACGCGATACCGATTGCCGGCGAATGTCGCCTCCTCATACCGCGACGCTTCGGTGTCGTGGACCCAGTCCTCGGTGCCGACGTGGTCCGCGAACGGCTGGGCTGCGTCGTGCAGGAATCCCTGGGAGTCATCGCTGGTCGTTGTCAGTCCGACCTTGGCGACGCCGAATCCGAACAGCGCGTCGACAACGACATCCTCAATCGTGCGGCGAATGTTCATCTCGTTCGCCTGCTCGTTGAGCCCAACCTGAAACATCTTGGCCGACGGGACCAGCTCGGGATACTTCGTCGAAACGGCGAACGCCGGGTTGTTGGAGATGAGGTGCTGCGAATAGCTCTGCACCATCAGGGCGATTACATTGAGCGGCGTGATCTGGGAGGCGCCGTCGTGCCCGTAGTGCTTCCCTACCATCTCGCGCATCGCTTCAATGCGAAACTCGCGGAACGGCTGCAATGTCTTGTAGGCCGCCTCCCGGGCGCGACTCAGCCGCGAGAGGTGGTTTGGGTTCTCGGGATCGAACCGCACGCTTACATGTCCTTCGTGGCCGGGCCACTCGCCGAGTTTTTGGCGCTCGAATTGCCGCTGTAATCGCGACTGCCGGCGGGCGTCTGGGGCGGCACGGCGCGCTGGCTCGTGCCGTTCAGTTCGCCGACCGTCCCACCCTGCTCGGACGCCACAGACTTCGCCTTGGCGTCGCACACTTTCTGGTACTGGCTCATGCTTCACCCCTTTACCAAACGAACCGAGAAGATTCTTGCTCGGCGCGCCGCCGAGCTGTAGCCCGGCCGCCGATTGAATAGGCATTCAACTGCGGCTCCTTGGGCTTGGCCGATCTGACGATAGCCGAATCCCGCCTTCCGCGCCAAGCGAGAGCCAGCGCCGTTACTCTATCACCATGGTTGCCCTTCGCGCCAGATGGATCTTCGGAGGTCATGGAATCTATGTGTACCGGGACGCCGTCGGGACCAAGGATGTATGACTTGGCCTCCTCCAGTGTGATTCGCGAGCGGGCCTTCAACTCCCCAGCGCCTAGGGCATAATTCAGCTCTTGGAGCAGCAGCGGCTTGGTTGTTTTGTCGGCGTAAAACCCGATCTTCGACGCTTTCTTGGACGACTTGTCCAGAACCGCGGCATCACGGCGGTAAATCTTGCCGAAACCTAGGCTCTGCAAGAATTTGACGAACGCAACTCCCCAAGTGCCGTTGACCTCGGGGACGATCATGGCGCACCCGCCCGGGCCGGTGAACCAGTGCGACAAGGCGTAGGCGTACCACGCCAGCTTTTCGGGCTGGATCGCTGGAGATGCAAACTCCGCCACCTGCTCGGCAGTCGCCAGGTCGATGGCCGACAGCACGCTATTGCTGGTTGAGGTGCCGGACAGCCCAGAGCCGATGTCAGCGCCAATGACGTAATCGCGGTCCTTTGGAGGTCCGGCGCCGGGAATGATGGGACACCAGACGAGCAGCGACCCTCCCGGCCGCTGACTCCACCGCAGCGACAAGTCCTCGGGGTGCTCAACGAACAGCAGATCGCCGACGTGTGGCGCCGGCCAACAGGTGGTGTCTTGCAGGCCCGTCAGGACGCCAATGTCAAAAAACATCGCGTTAGCGCCTGAATAGTCCAGGTCCAACTCCTGCGCGATGCCGCGCGGGGTGGCTCCAGGCCGCCGGCATTGAGTGTCGTACCACGGCGATCGCTCTTTCCCCTCTCGCACGTAGGGGCCCTTGAGCATGAAGCGGTAGCGGAACGGATTGTTGTCCGTTTCGTCCGCCACGTTGTACGCCAGCCGCTTTACCTCATGCTCGCTGAGTGCCTTGTTGCCACACCGCTCCCGCCAATACTCCCAGTCCGACAGGTACACCCGCCCCTGCTGAATGCGGTACATGCCCGCGTTTTTCGTCGGGTTGCTCTGCCAGCGGAGGCTGATCTTGACCATGTCGCTCATGCCGCGCATGGCCTCGTAGAACACGCCAAACGGACCCTTCGGAGTCGAGATCAGAATGCGGCAGTTCGTGACGTGCTGCGTGCTGTTCATGGCGGCCTGATCTTCACCCGCCGCGAACGACGCAATCTCGTCCATCAGAAACGCTGTCTTGCGTCCACCGCGCGCCACGTCACCAGTGGCGGAGTAGCCGACGATGCTTGAGCCGTTTTGCAGGTTGAACAGCGTATGTTTCGACGTATTCCTGTCGTGTCGCGGGACCATCCACCCGGGGAGCTGAGACAGGGCCCAGTCAAGCTTCGTCATCAAGCTATCGGGGTCGTCCGGGTTGTCGACGGCCAGTTCATTGCGGCTGACCAACCCGAGAAACTGGGTCGGTTTGTACAGCCACAGCCAGAGGAACACCATCAGCACCAGCCAGCTCGCGCCCTCGCCGCGGCTTTTGTCGAACCCGATGTCATCGAGGCCGATGTGTTCCAGCAGGAGATCCAGTGCGGGCTCCTGGTGCGGCCACAGAATGAACGGAATGATCTTGTCGGAGTGCTTGCCGCGCTTGCGATCCTCGCGCGGCTCGATCAGCCAGCAGAATCCCAGGATGAACAGCCTAACATCCTGCGAGCACCAGTATCGCAGCGCTTGCTGATTCTGCCGACTCTGCATGGCCCACTCGCGAACGGCGATTCGCCACGCCAGGTTGTTCGGCACGTCTCGAGGGACGTCGCGGTGGGTCAGTGAGTACGACGCCGCTACCATCGCCAGCTACTCGACAAATTGGGGTGCCGGCATGTCGCTCCGTGACAGTCCGTGCGCCGCCAGGTAGTTATCAAGGGACGCCTTCAAGGCCGCCAGCTTTTCGGGGGTGTCGATCGTGGCCAGCTTTTTTTCACGGTCCAGCTCGTGGCGTTTGATCGCCGATTCGCAGCGCCGGTTGTAATCGGCCCAGAACTTATCGGCGCTGTCGATCGCCCAAGCGAGCATGTTCAGCGCCTGCCCGCTGGGGCAGGGAGTTGCGGCCTGCTTCTTGGCGGCCGTCAGCCACTCCTTGCCGGTGCCGAACTCGGCCCGAGAGTCGCTGTTGCTCATGAACGGATGGGCGGCCACCCAGCGCATCTCGACAGGGACGTGGCGCTCGATGGCGCGCCTGTGCTCAGCACTGAGCCCGCTGCGGTCATGCTCCTCGGCCACTTTCCTTTTGCTTGCCATGCGGTACAGTAGTGTAAATTCTGTCACCGCCTGTCAAGGCAAGTTGGAACCATGGAGGTCTGACTTATGCGTCGCGGCGTCATCCAGCTCGACAATCTCTTGGCCGTAGCGTATCTGCGGCATTCTCCGAAACCGGCCGCCAAACGAAACATGGCGAGCATTGATCTGCAACGAAAGCAGATCGAGGACTACTGCAAGCTGCTCGGATTCACCATCAAGCGGGAGATCGTCGTACCGTTCGTGTCCGCCCGCAAGGTGCCATTCCTCAAGCGTGGCGGGCAGGAAGTGCTGCAGGCGTGCAAAGAAACCAACGCCCGCAACATCGTCATTCAGCGCGTCGACCGCGCGTTTCGCAATACAGCGGACGGGTTGACGTTTAGCAACCTGCTGACTCGCAAGGGCCTCAAGCTGCACCTGGCAGCCGAGGGCGGCGTCATGGCGGACACCAGCACGGCCGCCGGCCAGATGTTCCTCACCATGCGGCTGGCGTTTGCGGCGTACGAACCGCAGCTGACCGCCGAGCGCACGAGCAGCGCCCTGCGAGAGAGGCTTACCGACATGCTCATCAACACACCAGACACGCCGTTCGGCTTTCTGATCCCAGATCCGAACGATCGCGTGGACGGCAACGGCGGTGGCTGCTGGAGGATGGACTTTTGCTGGTGGGAAGTCCGAACGATCAAGGCCATCCATCAGATGCGGATGGAGGAGATGATGGAGTACACGGCCATAGCCGCCAAGCTCAACGCCCATGCCGCCATCGACCCGTTGTGGTCGCGGCGGAACAAAGTTCCATGGGATCGCCGCTCCGTGCGCCTTGTGTACTCGGGAGTGCAACGGCGCGGGCTACTGGAGAGATGCCTGGAGTACAGGCGCTAGGCCCTCGCGTGGCTCGCTCCGCCACGGTGTCGAATCCCCGGACCCTTCACCGGCTCACTGGTCTGCGTGGATATGGCCATCGCCAGGCCGCGTATGGCGCCCCTGGTCTCAAGGTAAGCATCGCTGTGACGCCCGCACTTATTCAGGCGGCGCCGCAGTTCATTCTGGAGCTCCAGCAGGACTTGAACTCGCACGCTCTTGGTCGCCAGGTGCCGCTTCTGGTTCGCGTCCATGATTCATTCCCGCGATCAAGGATGTGTGCAGTAACGATAGGTCGTCACAAGTCGGCCCCTCGAAGTCCGGGGATCTCAGGGCCAGTGAGCAGAGGCGAAAGTGGCGCTCGATGAACGCGCTATCCTTGGCGATCACGCGACACGCGATATCCGTTTCGTTGTGGAACGTGGCGGCTATCAGCGCCCGATCGCTGCCGGCGACCCCCATGGCGTGCTGCGCTTGAATCCACGCCGGACAGGCGTGCGCTTGAATCCACGCCGGACAGGCAGGGGCCACTCGGGCATAGACGATCACGCCCGATCCGTCGGCGTCCTCAAAGAAACCGTCAAGGATCGCTGCGGCGGCCAGACACTTGGACGTGGTGTGAACGCCGCCCGTCCAGTACGCCGCCACCTCGCACTTGCACTCTCTGGCAATCCAGTCGAGCACCACGGGCAATAATGCCTCGCGCACCCTCTCCTGGTGCCGCGCCATGCCATCGGATCGGAACCACTCAATTTGTCGCCAGGGAAGCGACTGCCACACCAAATGAGCCTCGCGAACGTCGATATGGCGTTCGCAAAATGCCCTGGCGTCGTCGTTGGAGCCGATCAGGTTAAGCACCGGCAAACTCCTTGATAGCCGCCGCGATCAGCCTCCTCTGGCTATCCGTCAGCGGCCCGACGATGTTTTCGATCTTCCCCAGCAGGCGAACGTGGCCGGAGTCACCTTCCGACGGTCCCCCGACCTCTTTTCGATGCACGCCCACGCAGCGGGGCGCGGTGACTTCCAGCGCCACAGCCTGGGCTCCGCGCAACTCCCGCACTTTAACCTCGGCCAGCCCGACGATCAGACTTTGCCCTACCGCTCGCTGCAAAACGATTCCCATTGGCTCACTCCGCTTCGCTGGCGTTGTCATGGAGCGAACCATGCGAGCGCTTTTGTTTGTTGCGGGCGACTTCCTCCGCCAGTTCGAGCACCCTCTTGCGGCTCAAGGTCCAGAGGCGCTGGCCCACGCGCCTGGCGCCGAGCTTGGACGGGTTGCGCTGAATGATCTTGTGAACGTAAGAGACGTTCACTTGACACAGCGTCGCAGCTTCCTTGACGCAGATTCGAGACGAGCCACCCATGCGAGCCTCCATTGCTCACATGGTAGCGATAGTTCCACCGCGATCAAGACATGTTCGCGGTTCGCGATTTTGGCCACGACCAGCCGGCGAACTCACACTTCCCAGGCCACTTAATTCGCGTGGCTACGTGCCGCACGATGCGCGGGGCCAGCGCCGGCCGCTCCTCGCCATCCAAGCCACGCCAGCAATGTGATTCGACTAAGTGAACAATGGCCGTGGTACGCTAAAGATGTAATCGCTAGACATCTCACAATTTCGAGGATCTAGCTCAAACCCTATGAAGTCCAACCCTCGCATCCGCGCGGCCCTACCCGTCGTTCCGCTACCCATGAACGGATCGAGCGCCACGCCTTTCACAACGTCCGCAGCTTCTATGCATTGCAGAGGAAGGTCCAGGGGAAACGTCGAGCAATGCGGCGTCTTGTTGGGAGTTTGGACAAGCTGCCAAACTGAACCGACGGGCGGATGTGTGCGAAAGGAGTGACGCTCGTCTTTGGCAATGATATAGATTCCTTCGTGCTTTCGATGTGGACGACGACATCGACCCTCTGGCAGCGGACGCGTCTTAGTCCAAATCACTTCGCCGCGGAAAAGAAACCCACGATCGCACAACCCCATGACAACTCGCCAGGGAATTGCGAGCAAGTTTCCGTACTGGAGCCATCCGGCTTTCTTGTCAATGAACGCTCGACGCCGGCCTCGGTTTTTTGTGTACGCCGAGTTATTTGGGGACAGCCCTTCGCGATCCGGCCCCAGGGTGCTGTAGTTATAGTCCTCACAACGCCAGTTGATCGGCGTGTTGTAAGAATCGCCGAGGTTGAGCCATATGGTCCCAGTTGGCTTGAGGCATCGCATGACTTCGGCCAGTATCCGAACTAGATTGGCGACATACTCCCGTGGGTCGGCTTCAGAGCCTAGGCCCGCCGATCCACGCTGACCCCAGTAGGGGGGCGACGTGATCGCGATGTCGAGACAATCGTCCGGCATTTGCCGCAGAGCTGTTTCGCAGTCAATGTTGTGAACCTTATTGATCTTCCAGGGCCCCAGAACCGCTGATTCCTTCGCTGGCTTGCTTCCATTGCGGCTGGTCATGAACCCTCCGGTTGAGTGATTCCAGATCCGAGCGACTGTAAAGTCGGTATCCATTGATTGGGTGACGGTTTGCCCTGAGTTTCCCAGCGCGATCCCAATTACGGAGAGTGGACGGTGAGACGCCTAGCATTCGGGCCGCCTCGCTTACGGTTAAGTAGTCGCCGAGTGATTGTTTAGGGGTTTCCATCGTTGCAGCTAGGTTATCAAACCTTGTCAATGGTTGCAACACCCGGTCCGCCGACAAGGTCACAGCGTCGCAGCTTCCTTGACGCAGATTCGAGACGAGCCACCCATGCGAGCCTCCATTGCTCACATGGTAGCGATAGTTCCACCGCGATCAAGACATGTTCGCGGTTCGCGATTTTGGCCACGACCAGCCGGCGAACTCACACTTCCCAGGCCACTTAATTCGCGTGGCTACGTGCCGCACGATGCGCGGGGCCAGCGTGACCTCGCAGACGTCGACAACCCAATGCCACTCGTGCTTGGCCGTCTCAGCGTCCAGGATTACTCCCAGGACAGCCGACAGACCATCTCCGCTGGGCGGGCCGACCGGGACGGCCGACCATTCAGCCGCTACAATCCGCTCGGGCTCCACCCCGGGCAGGGACCGCCGTGCGAACTCGCGCGGGCAGTCGTCGTCGTTGGAATCGAGCGGCCTAGGGATCGCCAGCCGCAACTCGGAGCCGCGGCTGTGCAGCTCCTTGGCCTGGCGGCCGGACAGGTGGTAGATAGCTGTCACGACACCTCCTCCCATGCCACGCAGCCGCCAGTCCGCACGCCAGCCGGCACGTCCCGTCTCCCGTCGTGGATCAGCCGCACAGCGGCCAGCCAGCGTGGCCACACAGAAGCGCCGCCGACTCCGACCTGCGCGCCGGCTGCGACGTCGCGCGTCGCCTCCACAATCAATGCCGTCCCACCGTGGCGGTACGTGGCCCTGTCGCCAGCCGCCATCGGCTCGGGTGGGTAGATCGCCAAGTACCCGCTGGGGTCGCGGGTGGGTCTGGCACGCAGCGAGAGCGTGCCGCACGTTACGTTGTGTGACATGGGTCAGCCCTTCACTCCGACCCATTTGCCGCCAACCCGCCGCTCGATGTAGACCTCTGGCCGCGTCTCGCACGACTCCGACTCGTCAGCACAGCGGACGGCTTGTTCCCACGTATCGCATTCGGACAGAACTTCGAGCGATCCCGACTTCACCACGCGGTAACGGTCCGCAAGGTGCGTTGCTTCCGCGATCGCAGCGCCGACGCGAAACCACTGCACTAGAGTGAGTTTCTCCTGGCTCCGCACGGGTCCGAGCGTGTCGCCGGTCCGGCAGCCATCCCAGCCATGCAGCGTGGAGCGCGATCCGCTCGACACATCGCACGCAGCGCTGGGGAATCGCTTGCGGATTGCGGCCTCCAGCCGCCGGCGGAACGCAACAGCCTCCTCGTGGTCGAGGTCGTCTCCGTCGTAGTCGATGTACCCCCGCAGGGTGAGCCATTCAGTGGAGGAGCACAGTTCTAATTTCAGTGACATGATTGACTAACTCCTGTGATTGCCCAATGCCGCGTTAATCGCCTCATCGACGCGCCGGAAATTGCTTTCAGTGCGCGGGCTCTCACACTCCACCCGCACCCTCCGGCCGTCCCAAGTGCGGATCATGTATCCACCGCCTCTGGGAAGTTCAACCGCCGCGCCGTGGTACTCGGAGCAGAATGCCCCCGTCCACAGCGTAAGTTGCTCGCGACCAAAAACCGGTCTGTATTCATTGCGAACCGCCACCATCTCACACCGCCTTTCCTGTGTAACAGTTGACACGCGCATAACCGACGTCCAGCGTTCGCACGAGCCGGAATTCCCTGCCGGTGAACTCGCCCGACTGCCAGATCGTTTTCCCGGAAAACGGAGCCACCCCGCGAATGACATACCGCCCGCTGGCGAGCCTGATTACATGCCCGACGCAGGCCCCGCGGCTGTCGTAAAACTCGCCACACCACGTTTCGCCAGTCCTGCGACGCATGACCTACTCCTCGCGTGGAACGGCCGTCCACTCCTGAGACCGGCTGTCGTATCCCGTGATATCAACCTTCCACCACTTCACAGCCTCGCGCAACGTGCGGTACCAGTACCCGAATCCGGTAGTTGGGCACTGCGCCCACCAGCCGCCGTTCCCTGGTACGAATACGATCGGAGCGAACGGCGCTTTGGCCTTGGGGTGTCGCTGGATCGCATTCAGTTCCTCCATCAACTCGAATTCGACCGGCCGCCGCTCTCGGTCGATCTGCTCGCGGACCAGCCGCGAGCCGCGGTTGTAAGCCGCCACTCCCATAAATCACCTCCATTTGAAAACGCAACCCATCCTCGGGGCGGCGCGGGCCCGCCCTCCGGTGGATCGCGTCTAGACCGCCTGCGGCTGCCGCTTGCGGTCGTGGATCTCATGGTTGTACTCGGTGAGCGCGGACAATTCGTCGTCCGTCACGAACCGACGCAGCGGAGCGGACCACGGCTCGAGCACGGCGCGCGACTGACCGTTTCGGTAGTAGTGGACGACGGAATACTCTCGCCACTCACCCCCGAGGTGTCCGCCGCTGCTCCCGCTGCGCTCCCACTTGCCGGCCGTCTCGCGCTCGGCGTCCTCGACTGCGCGAATGATAGCGGGATCGCGTTCGGCCACCGCAAGAATGCGGGCCCACTTGTTGTCGGGCTCGCTCCATGTCGTCATCGCGCGAACGTGTCGGACGGCCGTCCAGACGGCGATCGCGTGGAACACTTCCGGGAATGCGAGCACCACCGCGCATGCATCGCAGTCCTCCTCAAACCAGCAGTTGAGCACGCCACCGAATGGTGCCCATCCGGGGAACTTTTCCAACAGCTGCTCAAGGCGACCCTGGAATAGGTAGAACCCGCCGTGGCCTGGCGTGGTGACTTCGATAATCCCCTCGGAATACAGCACGG
>ERZ761584.256-NODE-256-length-19368-cov-29.378398_pt1 | contig 19368 bp, 31 predicted proteins | sample MGYA00512168_ERZ761584 | MGnify/ENA primary metagenome ERZ761584 (study PRJEB28899, sample SAMN03785564) | bioreactor sludge metagenome | biome: EBPR Sludge; feature: EBPR Bioreactor; material: 0.22µm filtered reactor supernatant | place: Saint Lucia: Queensland...
GAGAGGAGGTCAAGATGCTGTCGTCTATCGCCGTTCAGCAGTTGCTAGTTAAGCTTTTCACAAACTTTTCAAGAAGAGCGTCCAAGGAAGAAATTGAATCAAAGACAGAACTCTTCTTGGAGTACTTCAGCAGGTTTGATGAAGAGACATTTGCAAATGCGGTGGAATCAATCATGCGAAGCGATTTCAGTCACTTCCCCACCATTGCAGAATTCTCTAAGTTTATGAACCAAAAGTCTAACCAGAGCAGTAGGTTGGAGTCGATTAAACCTTCCCTGCCCTGTTATGCCTGCAAAGTCACAAGTAATGGGTCTTGGGATAGCTGTTGTCATCCCATGTCCAAGTCAGAATATCAAGCTCTTGAGCAAGATCCTCTGATCATAAAATCCATCAAACTGTACGGAACTAGAAACTGGATGGGAGATAGGCTGTCTATAGCCTATAAATTTCATCACATTCCACTTCCAGAACTAGATCAATACAGGGTTCATAACGGATTTAAACCTAATATTCCAATCAAGGAATATTTATGTTTCAGAAAGAAAAATGGCCTAGGGACAGGTCCATATTTTCAGAATAAAACAGAAGAAATGGAGATGGATCTAGTGATGGAGAAAAATAATGGAAGATAAAGTTTTAGAAAAAATAATAGCTAAAACAGTTGAATACAAGGAAAAGATCAAGTCTTTGCTTGAAATAATTCAGACTTTCAAGACAGAAGATAAGGGTAGAGACAAATATGTTAAAGAGTATTTTTCAACAGACATTTCTTTAGGAACTCTCGAATGGGTTATATATCTCTTCGCAGAAAGAGATAAGAACGAAGAAAAAACGATCATTCTTCCCAAAGGATTGTGATCGATGAAAATGGTTCTGAGTTTATTTTTTGGAATAGCAATTGGAATACTTGCTGGAATGTTAATAAGTGTTTTTTATCAAAAATTAAGGATAAGAAAAATGTCAAAGTCCGTTGATAAGCTAAGGAACAGAATAAAAATAACATTACAAGAAATAGCAGAAGCTTTTGAGCGTATGGAGAAATCAAAAGAAACCAATAAAACCAACGAAAACCAGGACAAAAAATAATGACATTTAAAGAGAAGATATCACTGGAAATTGAGCTTGAAGATTTAATGAAACTTGCCAAAGGTCAAATGGAAATGATCATGAGATTAAAGAGAATAACCTCAGACATTCAAGAAGAATTGGGCTACTCGTTTCCAGATGAGATCATCTCTAAGATTGAAGAATTACAAGAAAAGTTTGAGGAAAAATGATCGATATATATATTTTTAAATTCCTTGTCTTATTTTTGTTTGGAACATGCATTTTCCTTGTGGTTGAAACTATAATTCATAAGTTAAAGAGAAGAAAAAAATAATGATAATCCTAACCTCCGTCATCCTATTTAGTTCAATCCACTTCAATCTTATGATTGATGAATCACCTAAAGAAGAAAATCATTACAAAGTAGAGTTTATAGACACTAGGCCCTACTTAACATTTGCATAAGGAGAAACTAATGAGAGATAACGGACTAAGAGCCTACTTCGAAGAGCTTAATTCACGTTTTAACAAGTTAGAAGAAAAATACGAACAGTTAAGAATAAATCTTATGGAATACGGAATATTCGACTTTCAACCTTTTATCGATAACTCCCATCCTTTTAGCCCAGTAAAAAACAAATATTTTTCACTTCTTCTTGATTACTTGGGATTGGAAATAAAAAAACAAGGCGAACAAATTGTGAAAAAGACAAGAAAGGAAAATTCTGAAAGATGACAACATCACCTCTTGCTTGGATCATATTATCAATATGCTGCATCACTAGTGCTGTTCTATATCGTTTAGGAGGAATTGGAGATCCGTTTAGCGGGAAACTAAGAGACATGGGATGTTCTGTTATTACTGTTATTGCCATTTTAGCAATCAGTGAAGACTTTTCATTTCAATTCATATTCGCAAACATCGTTCATGCAGGCCTTCTATTTGCCTCTTTAACAACTTACAACAAATGGACTAATGATTTGTTTGGCAGAAGAAAAGATCGCATGTACTGGCATAATTGGCTTGTTACGGGCCTATTATATGGTTTATCTGCCCTCCCCTTGTTGTTCGTCATCCCATGGTACTGGATAGTCTTAAGAGCTCTTATTTTGTCAGGATTAATGACTGCATGGTGTGAATCAGTTAAGAATACAACAATAGAAGAAGCAGGTCGTGGATTCCTAATAACAGTAACATTGCCTATATTGGTGATTTGATGAATAAACTCAATTTGAGCGATTCAATAAAGAAGGAAGTAATTCCATTTATTAATTGTTTTAACCGTATTTCAACTCATGATTTAGAAGAGGTTTTAGAGTATTTACAAGATCAAGGTTGGTTATCTGAAAAAGGAATAAAGTTTAGAACCGCTATATGGGAGTTATTTGTCAAAAAATGAAATTCTATAAAGACACCCAATTCATTACACAATTCTTAAAAGAGTCCAACTATATTGAATCAGAATGGGATAATAAATCATTTGATGATGCCTTTGAGGCTTGGAGCTTTATAGATGATATCGATAAATTATCTTTAGAAACAATATTAGAGACTCATAGACTTCTAATGAAAAATTTATGGCCAGAGATATCTGGAAAGTTAAGAGAAGTAGATATAAAAGTTGGAGATGAAACAAAATTTCCATCTTCATCTAAAGTTAAAGGCATATTAGAAAAGTGGATTAACTTTATGAATGATCAAGATGAAGAATATGTAATAAACGCTTCTCCAGACTACGTTTTCCCAGATCAGCCTAAAGCATTAAGAGCTTTATTGCATCACAGAATGTTTGAGAAGATTCATCCATTTAGAGATGGAAATGGTCGTATAGGTCGAATCTTATATCTATGGGATTGCAAAAGGTTAGACATATGGCCAATGACATTTAGATGGGAAGATAAAGATGGATATTATGAATTGTTTAAATAAAGGAAATGGTCAGTAGCTCAGTTGGTAGCAGCGACTGGCTGTTAACCAGTATGTCGCAGGTTCGAGTCCTGCCTGACCAGGAATTATAAATATGAGAATTAAGTTTGAGGATTTTAATGAGGAATACAGAAGACAAATCGAACAAAAAATTTCTAATGAGGATAATTCTCCCATTCCAACTCCCAACTTGGAACAACATATTAGCAATGCATCATTTTCAAAGAAAGCATATCCGAGATTTAACGGACCGCTTAGTATACGAATCCATTGCAAGCGTAAAAGACTTACAGACCACGACAATATCTGTTCCAAATACGCCATCGATGCTCTTGTTACAGGAGGAATATTACAGGACGATAACCCCGAGTGCGTTAAAGAAATATCTTACACGCAAGAGAAATCAAAAGAAAATTACACAATAATAGAACTATGGGAATGTTGATAAACAAATGTTTAAAATAACAACTCAAATAAAATTCAAGAATGGAATGCTTTTTGAGGCGATGCAAAAAGCTAAGTGTAAAAACCAGAGAGATTTTGCAAGATATCTTGGTGTGTCTCAAACAGAAATTGGGAGAATGTTAAATTTCAAATGGAATCCAATTAATATTTCAATTCTAAGAACAAAAAAGAAATGGATGGAAATTGAAAAAAAGATATGCGAATTAACTGGATACCTCTTGGAGGATATATTCCCAAAAGAACTAGTTCAAGCTGATCTTGCTAGAAAGAAAAATGTTATCAACATAACCAATCAAGTTGATCTAGAATTGTTATCATCCAAAAACATCAATTTACTCACCACACCAACCCCAGAAGATGAAGCAATGGAAAAAGAAGATGAATCAATTTTAGAAAACGCCCTATCTTCTTTAACTATAAGGGAAAGAAAAGTTATAAAGTTAGGGTTCGGGTTTCATGATGGGAAAGAATGGTCTTTTAAGGAAATAGCAAAAGTGTATAACCTTTCGTCTGAAAGAATTAGAGAAATAAATTGTAAAGCTCTCAAAAAATTAAGACACCCAATAATATCTAATACGTTAAAACCACTATGTATTAATTAATATAATGAATAAACTAAAAACACACACTCATAAATTCAGAGAAACATTATTCTTCGAAATAAAAACGTATCAATGCGGATGTGGAAAATATAGAATTAGAAAAATTCAGAGCTTAAAACCTAAATCTGAATTGTCACCTGAAGATGTACGTTCTCGAAAAAGATAGGATTTAGGTCCCTAATCGTCATAAACTGAAAATATTGACAAATATATTAGTTAAAAGTATCATTTATAAATCATCCCAGCAGGATTTAGTGTCCTATTGGCCCCAGCTTCCAGTGAGGCTGGGTTTTTTTATTTTGGGGTGATTTACGAATCGTTCATACCTCCATTGGAATTTAGAAATAAGAAAAAATAGCTGTAATGAATCGATTAAAGGTTATATTTATATACTAAAATGAAAATGCATGAAAATAACTACGCTTTTATAGATAGTCAAAATCTTAATCTTGCCATTAAAGATCAGGGCTGGAAACTAGATTTCAAAAGATTTAGAAAGTATTTATCAGATAAGTATGCTGTTAAAAAAGCGTTCTTATTCATGGGTTTTGTTGCAACACAGCAAAGCCTGTACACCTCTCTTCAAGAATACGGGTATATCTTAGTATTCAAACCAACTCTTATATTAGAAAATGGTCGTGTTAAAGGCAATGTAGATGCAGAACTAGTCCTGCACTCGATGATAGAGTTTCAGAATTACGACAAGGCAATTATTATTACAGGTGATGGGGATTTTCATTGCTTGGTAGAACATCTAAAGAAAAAAGGAAAACTCGGAAAACTTATCATTCCTAACTGCAATAAATTTTCTTCTCTATTAAGAAAGTTCTCTTCAGATATGTCATTTATGAATGCTTTAAAACAAAAGCTTAAATACGAAGAATAAAAAAGAGGCATTACCTCGGGACAGAACCCTTTGGCTTGCCTCTCATCGTGATTCACATTTACTATACAAAATCTATTATGGTTTGTAAAGCACTTATAAACAAATCCCATTTACAAGTCACTTCCCATTCTTAATCATATCGCTCAACTTATCCAGAGCAGATTGAATCTCTTTAATTGTAACAATCGGATAAGTATTCATAATTCACTCTTATATAAAAAGAGAGGCATACTCTAAGGACTTCCCCTTTCGCATAGCCTCCCATGATGATTCTTAACTAATTCTATTTGCAAGTAATTCTCGTAATAACAGGAAGAGTAGGAAAGGTTGTTCCTGCTGTCCCTGGAGTTGTTAAGACTGCAAAAGATAAACCAAGTGCAAATGGAATACCTTTAGGTATTTGAACAATGAATGGATCGTATTGGTTATTAGGATCACAAGGAAATACTGTATTTGGAGCTGCTGTACCAAGAGTAGGAAGAACGTTATCGTAAAGTTTTAAATATACTCTAGCTGTATTGGTGTTGATAATTTGTATCTGATAAGCTGAACAAGGAATACCTAGAACATTATTTGTAACTGCAGCACCTGTTAAATCCTCCACTATTGCAAATCCTGATGGTGAACTAGGGAAAAATACTGTCGACATAATATCTCCTAACCTAATTGAATATATGTATTAACTGGGTTTGTTGGATTTGTTACTCCCGCGGTTCCTCCTTGTTGTGTGCAAGCGCTTGAAACATAAGATGAAAAAGAAACTCCATTTGAAAAAATATATTCAATTTGTTGTCCAGCTGTAGCAAAAAGAATACATTCAGGAGCAGTCGTACCAACTGTAGGAGAAGCGCTATTATAAAGCTTAAAGTGTTCATTCTGTGCAGCATTTGCAACGTTATTTATCACTACAGATTTAACAACTGCGGGTCCGTTACTTAAATCTGTATGTGCTGTAGCATTACTTGATGTATTGTTGATAATTGATACATTTGCAGTTGGTAATGAATAAATATTTACCGCCATAAATCCTCCTTATTAGTGTGTGGGGACACTTCTCGGTTTAAGCATAACCGACCTCGTGCGTTACCACACAAGGATCCCCACATAAAACTTTCTTCTAATTTTAATAAACTTATTGTTTATACCGATGTTCATTAAAGAGACATCTCGTCATTTTCTTAATATAATAAAGAAATAGTTCCCTCTTAAACTTACCGTCATGACGTTTCACTAATGGCCAAATAACACGATGAATATGCTTAAAAGACTTGCTCTTATCCATTATCGCAACCTCTTTCTCTCCACCTTTGTATCCATTACTTCTTTTATATATTTCTCACTTAAAAAATATCCATCTCTATCAGCCGTATAAGTTGTCCCCTTCTTCATCACAACAATATCTTGCTGCAGAATAGGATGAAGACGAACAACGCTACAACCTGTTAATCCTGTCAAAAGAACCAGTAATATCGTCAGTGTTATCTTTCTCAAGACCATCCTCCAATCTCTTCTTAGCTTCTTCTGCAAGCTTTCTCTTCTCCTCATTAATTCGAGCACGTCTATTCATAAACGCGACAATTGCTGTTAGAAGCAAAACAAATGCAGAAACAATTCCTTCAGCCATATTTAATCCTTCTTAACGCCAGCTCTTAAAGTTACTAAACCCAATGGCAATAAAAATGATTCTATCTTTAACAAAACTTCTGAACTGATATATCCTGTCAAATTAAAGAAAACAGATACCGCCCATATTGCAGCCACCAAATATGTTTTTTTGCCTTTCAGAAACTCTAACAATTTCGCTAAAGCACCCATAACAACCTCCTTTTAGTTTATGATTCTTGTATTGCCTGCCCAATCGCAGAAATTCTTTCCATATCGAATTGAACAGGTCCTGCCCAGTTAGCATGATATGCGGACCAGGAAGACTTATGTTTTAAATAAAGCTTTGCTTGTTTATACAGAGTGGCGGGTGACGCTCCTATTAAAGGAGTGCAATCGTTAGTACTTATCTTGTTTGAACCCTTTTTTATGGTTCTATCATTTGATTCTGAACATAAATGATATTCTTCGTATTGGGCTTGATTTCTAAACCCTTGTCCCCACCAAGACTCTTTAATGCAAATAGTCTTAGCACCAGGAAGATTGTTGTAACCATATCTCATCCATGCCCCAGCCTTTGCTCTTTCTCTACTGCTGTTATTGCGATTACCAGGCTCTGTGATGGGCATATAGATAACACCATTACTTCCAACCTTAGCCTTAAGCTCATCCACAAGTTTGTAAAAATCAGAATCAGGATGAAGCGTTGCATTCCTTGTATTCCAATTCACTAAGATGATTTCAACTGTGATCCCTCTATCTCTAAATGGCCTCACCCAATTAGCAATAAAGGCAGCATCTCTTTTGAAATCAACTTCTATAATTGTGTAATTAAGTCCATTGTTAGCTAAAGCATTTGCAAAAGATGTTGGGTTCTGTCTAGCCCAGTCCCATGGAGTGGAATAACCAATGAAATGACCAGCAGGCTTTTTGTGGGATGTATTGTTTTGAGGAGTAGGTCTTTTATCTGCCCTGCATCCAATAGATATCACTGCCATCACTGATAAAAACACAAACATTAAAATAAACTTTAATGGTTTCATAAATTTCTCCTTCCCTTAAATCTTCTTAAAAAGGGCTACCAATACATCCTTAACGAAATTAAGAACAAGAAGAGTCACGGCAGTTCCAAGTGCTCTCATTGTCTTGGATCTCTTCTGTTCTGATTCTTGAAGATGCTCAACTACAGATTTAAGCCCTGGCTTCTCATGCCCATTAATAATCAGATCATGTTTCTCTACATCTTTTCTGACCTGAGCTAGCGCATCTTTAATAATCGCCTCAAGACTTGCCAATCTTTCGTGAATTTTAAGTTTCTCTAAGGTTAAGTTTTCTCTCATATTATTTTATTGTCCTCGAAAAATATCAGCCCCACTATAACCAGCTGTTTGTTTAAGTTGGCTGGTTATAGTGGTTGCCTGTGATATCCGACTTAATAAATAAACCAATTTGAGGCGTCCGTATAAAGAGAAACGCTCCCATAATTAGTATTAATCGCTACAGTTGTAGATCCATCAATGGTCTCAGCTCCGTTTCCATCGATAGTGATGTTATTTGTAGCTGCAGTTCCAGATTCATCCTTAATCACATACAATCTTCCAACAGCAGCAGTAGCGGCTGCAGGAAGGGTTACTGTATCTCCACCTCCTGTAATTCCAGTTTTACCAACAATCATGTCTGTTGTAAGAACGGTGTAGTTTCCAGCAGCGCTTGCAGTTCTGCTAACCCGCATAGCTCCAAGAATAATCCCACCAAAAGTAACAATCGAAGTAGTCGCAATGCTTTGAGGGGTTGAAAGAGTAACTGCTGCCCCAGCGCCTCCATCTGTTACAATTATTTGGTTGGCTGTTCCAGTAAGAACCCGTTCATTAGTGAGGGTTGCATCTGTAGCTAGAGTAACGTACTGAGCCCCAACTGGAGCTCCTGAAGTAGCATTTTGAAATGTTGGGTCTACGCCTGCACCATTTGAAGTTAAAACCTGACCTGCAGTTCCAGCTGAAGTTACTTGAATTGCACCAGTTCCATTTCCCAAAAGAACGCCAGCGTCAGTAAACGTTGTCGCTCCAGTTCCGCCATCTACAACTGGTAAAACAAACGGTTTATAAGCCATATGAAATCTCCTTTAAGTTAAATTAAAAACCATGCTGATCCAGTAGAAAAAATCTTTACACTTCCATAATTAGTATTAATGACGAATGTTGCTGCTCCATCGATCGTTTCTGCTCCATTCCCATCGATAGTTATATTGTCAGTTCCAGCAGTTCCTGATTCGTCTTTGATATGATAGAATCTTCCACCAACTGTCGCCGCTGCAATCAATGTAATAGTATCTCCACCTCCTGTAATTGATGTTTTCCCGATATATTGATCTGTAGCCAAAGTTGTATATGCTCCAGCACCAACAGCAGTTCTTGTGAGAGCTGTATCTGTAGCATTTTGGAAGCTAGGCAAGGAACCAGCGCCATTACTAGTAAGAACTTGACCTGCAGTTCCCACGCTAGCTAACGATTGAACAGGCCCCGTAGAAGTTGTTCCACCTGCAAGAACTGCGTATGCGGTGAGACTTGTATCACCTGTCCCGCCAAATGGCACTGTTAATACCTGAGGTCTGAATGACATAGTAAATCTCCTTTTTTAATATTGAATATAGGACAAGCGGACCACCCACTCTCCCTGAGTCATCGTATTTAAGTTAGAAACAGTTGAAGTTGCGTAAAATCTAAGATCTCTTGCTATTGGTAAGAATGTATTCCCAGCAGTCGTTGTTGCTGCATTAGGAGGAGCGGTTAATCCATTATAAGCAGCAATAGTATCCGTAGAAGAAAACCAACCTGCCGAAAGAGTTAACGTGGCAACAGAATCACCTTCTGTGATTGTATCAATAGCAGCAGCTATTAAATGACAATTAACTGGAATAGTATGAAGAGCAATATCAGTAGAAGTTGCAGCTACAGCAATATCAGTAAAAAGGACAGGAAGACTAACTACCTGAATTCCGCCACCACCTGAAAAGATAGAAACCCAAGCCCCATTTACATAACTTTCCAAAACATTTAAATCACTATTATATCTCGTCATTCCATTACTAGGAGAACCTGTTCTTTGAGCAGTTGTTCCAACGGGAACAGTCATAGCAGATGTGCCAGGAATTATAGGATTACTAGCAATTGAAATTGTGGGATTCCCTGCAGCTCCAGCCGTATTAGCAACATCAATTTGATTTGTAGTTCCTTGAATAGATCTTTGAGTCCAAGTATCTGTTGCAGTCCTAACCGCAATTCCAGTTCCAGAAATTCCTTCAAGCCCAGCGAGATCATTAGCCAAAGCCAATGTCATTGACCCGCTTCCTGTAACAGGGGATCCCGAAACTGTAATTCCAGCTGCAGGCTGAGTTAAGCCAACAGAAGTAACTGAACCAACAGCTTGAAATGTAGGATCTGCAGCAGCTCCATTTGAAACGAGAGCCTGACCTGCAGTTCCTGCGCTGGTAGCTACTATTGCTGATGTCCCTTGTCCTAAAAGAATTCCGTGATTAGTTAAAGTCGTCGCCCCTGTTCCACCTAAAGGTACTGTTTTTACAAACGGTCTATGTGACATAAATTTCTCCTTAATTAAACAACAATCCATCCACCTGTAATCGCTTCAACTTTTGAAGAACCCCAATTACTGTTTATAGGAAAACTAGCAGCTCCTAGAATTGTATCTGCGCCACTTGGTAATAATGTAATTATGTTGACTGAAGCAGTTCCTGTAATATCGGTAATAATGAATTGTCTTCCTGCTCCTACTTCAGAAGCCAAAGGCAATGTCACATTGATGGGGACTGGATGGTTGCAAAGAATGGAATAATCCAAGCTTGTTGCAATATAGTCTACATTAGTAGTAGTTTGTTTTTTCCACCAGGAACCAAGAACAACTCCAGCTTGACTGGTCGCAACAATGTCTGCACCATTAAATGAATTTGGAGCGAATAGAGTCGCGTTAGAATTTATTAGCCATGTTGTTGGAGTTGTCCCAAGATAGTTATAGGTATTTCCTACAGTAGTTCCGTCTTGATAATATGAATCTTCACTTACCTGACCACCACGAGTACAATCTGTAAAATTAATCGTTGATCCATTTCCATGGGTAATCCTTCCAGTATTTATAACTCTAAATGGAGTTATGCAATTTGAAATATTGAAAGTTGAAGTCCCACCAAAGCTAATGGTCCCATTAGAAGCAGATTGAGCAAATATTTGGCTGCTAACGGCCGTAGACGTAAATGTTAAACCAGTCCCAGTTAAAATAGAAGAACTACTGGTAGATTGAAAACAAGATCCAGTAATATTTGTGAAGGTTAAATTTGTAATTATAGTCGCAAATGATGATGATTCAACATTAATCCCACTTGAAACATCTGTAAAAGTGCCTCCAGCGGTAGATAGTTCCCAAACAAATCTTGCTTGAGCAGAAATACTTATTCCAGATCCAAGATCTTCAAAACTACAGTTAATCAAAAACAAAGAAGACCCTTGCTGTAAAATCCCAATATTAGCTCCCGTTCCAATAAAATGAACCCCTCTAAATCGATAGGCAATGGAGTTTCTTGCAATAGTAAAAATTGTCCCTGCGTTAGAAATATTACAATTGGTAGGAGTTACTTCATCCCCCAATATTTCAATAACAGAATCACCATAAGTAGAGTTTCTTCTTCCGCCCAACATATCTGGAGCAACTAAAGATTCTGTATAAGTTCCTGCAGCTAAATTTACAACCCAATAACCACCCACAACACTTCCAGCTATTCGGTTCAAAGCTCTTCCGATAGTAAGATACGCAGTTGCTGGAGTATCTCCATTACTTGCATCATTTCCAGCAGGAGAAACATAAATGTTTGTAGCAGCACCAATACTTGCTAAAGGAAATTGAACTCCGAATGTCCACGGAGCTACTGCAGAAATATTAGGATTAGCACCACCACTTGATGCTATGGGGGATGAGGCTGTAACACTTGCAACACCACCACCGCCGCCTCCTCCAATCTGAGAACTTGCACCTAGATCAACATAATTATCGGCCATATAAGTCTCATTTAAGTATTAACCCAGAAATTCAACATCAAACAATGCTGTAGTAGCACCATCACATCTAAAAGCAGCCTGTCTCACATAACAAGCGATTGTCCTTGCTTCACCAGGTGCGCAAATTCTACTTGCATCTGCTCCAGTTGTTACTACACTTGCTAGCGGCCTATCTAATTCAAAAAAAACTGGAATTGTAGTACTTCTATTTCTCATTACAATTCTCTTAGCTCTGGAACCTGGACCAATAAGAGTGTTCAAATCATAAATAACACCCGTTGAATCAATCGTAAGACCTGTTCGATGATAAATATCACGTGCCGCTAATAACGGTTCATACGTAGCCATTTTCAATCTCCTCTGTATTTAAATATTCATTTACAAAGAAAAAGACCATACCCAGAGCCTAGCTAGGTATGGCCTTTACTTTGTTTAATCAATCTGCAAATTGATCAGATAAGCAGATCTATTCAGTTCTTATAAAACTTATTGCCGAATTTTTAAGAGATATCTTTATATCCATTCTCAATTCATTCAAAAGTTGCATTCCAATCAATCCATGATAAGTCCCTTCTTGTAATCCAATAAAACCGCTTAATTTTTTGTCCAAGAATGAAACAACACCAAAAGTTTCAATTGTTGGTTTATTCGTACCATCTGCCAAACGTGAACTTCTCACAGCGTACGGCTTAAATCCAATAATATCTCCAATATCTCTTGGTATTTGAATAAAACCATTGTATCCAGTATCAAGAATTAAATTAACTTCACTCTCAATTCCATCTGGGCCAATAATGCCAACATTCAAATTAATTTCATTACCATCATTTATTTTGAAGTAAAACTCTTTATTTAATTGTTCCATATTGTCTCTCGTAAATTCTTATTCTTCCCAATGAGAAAAAAAGACGATCTTTAAGTTTTGAACGTGTATGCTCGTAAAGTCTTTTAGGATCAAAACAAGCAAACAATATTCCAGAAAACACATCAATAACTGCATACCAATTATCAGGCACAGAATTGAGAATGCTGTGCCTATTCTTTCGGTAAATTTCTTCCCCATATTTAAGAATTAAAGTAGGATCGTCAGTGACATCATGCTTATCACAGTTCAATGTTAATTCCACAAGTTCTTCATTCTGCAAATCTTTCATGATACCCTTTTTAGAAATCATATTCTTCTTTCTGAGATATTCTCCTAAATGCTTTTCTCTTTGAATAGCTTGAATCTCTAATCTTTCATGCATTTCTGCTCTATCTATGATCATATCTACCCTCAAGCAGTAGAACCGCACAAAAGATCTGAAACAGCTCCCACACAAACCTTTTTATTGCTACTGGTGATAATAACCAAATTCATATTAATCAGACCTCTGTTGTTTTATTCAGCTCTTATTAACTTTACCACTTTGTTTTTAATCGATAATTCTAAATCTAAATCAAATTTCTTTAAAAACTTCATGCCAACCATATACGGTGAATCATTTTTTAAACTTAATTGAATATTTTCCTCAATCACCATATCTTCATATTTAATTTTTCCCAAACAAGACAAATTGGCTTGAGAAGCCCCATTGGCAATTTTCATTTCTTCTGCGCCTATAACTATTAATCCAAGATGTTTGCCTATATCAAAAGGCATTTGCATAAAATCCGTAAAACCAGTATCAACAATGAACTTGAATGAATGATATTCCTCTTTAATGTATCCAGAAATATGAATTATTATTATTGGATAATGAAACTCATCATTCACAGTAATAATTTCTCCCGTATATTCTTTTTTCATATTTTTGGCGTTATCCTTAATGAAATTATAAAGTCAGATTTATCATTTTCTTTCTTTGCATTAATATCAAAATGATAGTCTTTACCAGAATTGTCTTTTTTTTCAATTTGGATTATTTTGCCATGTTCTTTGAGGTAATCTCCTACGACATCAGGACATTTGTTATGCTCACTAAAATATTTATTTAAACAAGCGTCTATCTTATTTTGTATAATTTCACTTTCTTCGTGCATAGGGTGCCATTGTTGATTTCTTACGGCCTCATTATATTCTCTAAGATATTCATAACTAGGCCAATTTCCACCTAAAGAACCACTCATTAACATAACGCTAATCCTTTATTTTTATTTCTTTATCGTATTCTTTAATTGCCCACCACAAACAATCACCAACCGCTTTCCAGTCTGAAGCAATTGCATTCGCATCTTCTTTTGAAAAATTTTCGTTTTTTCTGAATTTTGATCTTTGACCAAAAATATCCATAGACTTTAGAAATCCATTTCTAAAAGATGGTAATTCATAAATAAACGAAGAGTAGATCATTGCAATGACTCCTTATTCTCTTGTTTGCCACGTTCTAAAATAATTTCCTTAGCCTTATCGAAAGAAGTAAGGTTCTGTTTCTTTCGTTCTTTTCTGTTGGCTTCAAGTTGATCAAAAACTGAAGAATCAAGAGATGCTCCAAGGACATTATTATCATTGGGACCTGGAATTACATACCAATACTTCCCCCTGTTCTCCGAAGTCCTTTTTTGGCTTTCTCCAATCATATCTAAAGTTGTGAACCAAATATTCCCAGAAGAGGTATCCAGCATAACAAAGCCTGTATCACTTCCTTCGTTTGTATATTTTATAATCCTAAATCTTCCAGGGTTGTTTTCATCAGCCATAGAAGAAAAAGGCAACAAGGATAAAAACAAGAATGATAAAAGAATGGTTGTCTTATATTTTTTAATTAATGACATATTATTTAGCCTTTCTGTTAAGCAGCTCTTTGTTTTTTAATTCTAATTAACTGTTCCTTAACTTTAGCATTAATAATGCCTTTTTTCTCTAATCCAAGAGCGTAGGCTATTCTTTCATCTGGCGTCTCTAATCTGTCTAATTGCTGCCTTATAATCTTTGCTCTGTCACCATTCTCAACTCCCAGGCCTTGAATTATCTGATCTTGCTCGGTTAATCCTTTTCTTCTATCTTTAATAACGTCAAGAATTACATTGTATAAAGGAGGATTGTCTGACTTTAATTGATTGAATTTCTGCTTAGCCTCGTCCTTGGGCATTCCTAAAAATTGTTTATCTAATTGAATAGCTTGTTGCTTCAAATCTGATCTTATATCTGTACTTTCAGATCTCATCTTCCTAGATTCGTTTCTTAAATTGTAAAGATCCAAACCTTCTTTATTTATTGTAGAAACATTTCCAGGAGTAAAAGAACTTAAAACATTATTAGTATTCTTGATGGGATTTCCTTGGGCATCTAATCTTGCTGGAACCTTCCCTGATAAACCTGGGATATCTATCATAAATTGCTGAACCTGCTTATCCACGAATCCTTGTATTCCTTTTTTATCAGTAGTGGCTTTCCTTTGAACATCATCAACCAATCTCGTTATCCATCCAGTGAAGGCTCTAAAAGGAATTACTTGTTTTGGATAGTTTGAAACTAAATTTGTAATCCCCTCTTTCCCGCCTCTTACCGAATCAATTAAATCTCCCATACCTTTAGCATAAGATTGATTAGCAAAGAAATTCATGTTTTTTGCCATTCCAGTCAAAATAGCATCTACTCCATTTTCATCTAATTTTTTGTTGGCAAATGCATCTTGCATAGCTGTAACAGCTGCAAGAGGAAAAGAAATTCCAGGAGCTAATTGCTGGAATTGTATGACTTTATTTCCAACCTTAACAGACCAAGGCTTTAAGTTTGCAGCTCTAAAATCTCTTTTCGCTTTTTCATCAATAGGCTCTTCTCCAACAAGCGCATTGCTAGCTGCTAAGGTTGCCGCGCCTGCCATAACACTTGAACCAATAATAGCTTTAGCCAATTGTTCTGTTTTATTTGAAGCACCCCACATTGTAATTGCCCCCAAGGGGTTGTGTTCAAATCCTTGTTTTAAAATATTCATGGGAGTTTTTAGGAATGGGAATGTAAATTTTGATACTGTAGAAAGAATTGGGTCTGGACTGTTCCTGGCTCTATCAAAAAGAGACGTTACATGATCAACAACATTTAACGCATATCCCTGATCTTTATTAAGTAAATCTTGTCTAAACAAAGTATACGCTGCTTTTTCTTTTGCGCGTTCAACTATGTTTTCAACCTTTACTCCTTTTCTAACTTTAAAATCTAAAGCTGCTTTTTCTCCAGCGGTAGCCATTCCCGTGAAGAATTGATCCATTCCCTCAAGAACACGTGATGGGAAACTGAGTGTTTTAACTACACCACCTTTAAAACCTTTATTGGCTATAGGAATATTTTGAAGATCTAAATTTGTGAAACCACTCCTACCTCTTAAAACATTTGCGAAATCTTGAGCAGCTTTCCCTGAATTCTTAAAATAATTCTTTATATATGCTCCTGTCTCTCCTACAAAATACTTTCTTTTAGAATAGTCAAAAGGATGATGCAAGAAATCTAGTCCACCTGCTACAGCTTTTTGTAATGGATTTAACAGAATGCTGTTTGTAGCGTTTGATACTGCATTCACAATATGTGTCTTAGGGCTACTAAGCATCGAATTATATCTTAAAAGATCAATCCACTCGCTTGCTTTAGGCTTAATAAACTGTCTATAAAAATCAGTAGCTTGATTAAAGTCATTAAAATCAACATTCTTTGCAGCCTTTAATACCTCATCAACATTCCCAACATGCTCTATTACTTTTTCTAATATAGGAACCATTTGATTCTTAGCAAGAGGATCAGCCATGATAGATCTTTGTTGAAGAAGACGTGCTGTATTGGATGAGAAGGCCTTGTCCTTAATCAGGGTATCAATAAAGTCTTTTGTGACAACACCTGTCTCTGACATCTTTGCGAGTTGTTGTCTTAAATTAAGAGCCTCTGCGCCAAGCTCTAATGTCTTATCTCTTCCTATCGTTTTATTAAGAATTCCAGAGTTTTCCTTGGCGTAATCAATTACTTCTTGATTCGACATCTTCTTCCCAACTGCCTCTTCTATCTTAGGTTTTATCTCATCTAGCGTTGAGTTTATAAAATCTTTACTCTGCTGAGATACGTTCAAACGGTCTAAATTTAGGACTTGATCTTTTTGTATGTTTTGGCTATCTTTTAAGTATGAATTCGCAGACTTTAAGTCCTCAGAAGCACTCTTTAAATCTCTTGAAATACCTCCACCCAAAACGTTTCTTTGAGCTTCTTGGGAAGATTTTCGAATGGTACTTTCGAGAGGTTCGGGTTGTTTGTATGGCGATTGGAGAGATTGCTGGGGCTCTATTGGCTCTTGTTGTAACGCTTGGTTCTCTTTGGTTTTTGACGCTTTACCCGATTGTATTGATCCTTCAATATTTTGGATATTTGAAATAGCCTCTGATTCACTAATATTCTTTCCGCCCAAAGATTCACCTTCAAACTTCTTAGGTAACAGTTCACCTGTCTCTTCTCTTAATTTAGATCGTAAAGGAATTCTTCCTTGGGCTGTTGAGACCTCCCCTATATTTAAACTTGAAGGTTCAATTCCTTGACCAGAAATAGCTCCTGTAGATATTGTTCTTCCTGTTTTAGGATCTCTTATAAACTGAGCTAATTTACCAATACCTTTCTCTAAGCCATAACCTCCTGCTCCCAAAGCCAAACCAGTTGCTGCGCTCTGAGCAACATTACCCACTCTTTCTCCTAATGACTCTCCTGTAGGCATAACAGCTTGTTCTACTCCAGCACCAGTAAAAGCAGCAGCTCCACCTAAAGCTGCTTTGCCTAGTTTACCTACAGATTTTAAGGCTCCGATAGCTGGACCAGCAACAGCACCACCAGCCATAAATCCTGGGGCTAAAGCTAAATTCTCACCAATAAAACGAGATGCTTTATTGAATAAATTTGGATTAGCTTCAAGCCTTCTTAAATCTTCACTGGTTAAAAAGTCTCTCGATTTACCTCCAAATAAAGCCTGTGCTCCTCCGATCCTTATATCAGAAGGTAAATCTTTCCATGCATCTTTTAGTTGTTCAACAGTTGTCATTGGTCTAATAGTTTCAGATTGAGCTTTCCCAGCAGTTTGAAGAGCTATGCCCTGTTGAGCAGGATTCTTGAAATTATAAACCTGCATGGGATCGGAGAATGTCTGTTTTAAAGATGTTTTTAATTGTTCTGGAACATAGGATCCTAATTTAGAAATTCCACCACTAATATCAAGTTTAGGCATCTTAGTTTGTTCTGGTTTATGGAGAATAATTTGCTTGGCGGCATCAAAGGGATTCATCCCGCTAGCAGCATAATTAAAAAGATTCTTAACTTTATCAAAGCTGTTCATCTTTGGAGTAGGTGTATACCCCAACCCTAGCGGACGAGATAAAATATCAAATGTATTTTTATCCATAATTAATAAGCCTTATAAATATTACGATGCATAATCTGACCCACCTCCTGATGAATAAGATGCTAATCCTGAACCACCTGATGATCCATTACTTGCTGATCCTCCAACATTCACTACTTTCATTGATGCGCTTTTAGCCGCAAAATCAGATATATACTTTAATGTCTTTCTCATTCTAAGCTGAACATTTGGCATAGAACTTTTCGCAATATCTAAAGCTTGAACTCTAATGTTTTGAGCTTGATCTGCTGGCAATTGATTTAATCTTTCATCATTTTTTAATAAGGTTGCCATTGCAATAGGATCATCCTTCACCTTAATTAAGTCAGTGGCAACATCATTCACAATTCCAGCATTCTTAGAAGCGACCTTTTGTTTAACTATTTGATCAGCAACTTCTCTTGAACTGGCTTGAGTTATTAAATTGTTCTCGAATATTCTTTGATCAAATTCTCCAGTTTTAGGATTAATGGCTGATTTCCTGGCCAAATCAACATCTAAGCCAATTGCCTTAGGACTATCTTTTTTAACAAGATATCCTTTACCTGGATTCGTATCTGATGGAACAAAAACCTTATTAGTTTTGTTGGCTATTTTCATACCATCTGCTTCGTCATACAATCCTTGGGGTCCTGATTTTTTTGAGAAGTTCATGCCAACAATTTCATTGTTTGAATTAAGCTTTAATGATGAAACCTCAAGCCCTGGATACTTTTGCTTAACTAGTTGGACAGCATCTTCTTGACTCATTTTCCCATCTTTACTTAAAAGGGGCGCTATTTCACTTGTATCTATCCCAAGTGAATTTAATGATGAAGCATCTACATTTGGATTTATTCTCTTCATATCTGAAACGATGGAGAGTTGGCTTTTAAAATTCTTTAGTCTTTGACTGGCTTCATAAGGTTCTTCATTATTCATAGCTTGCATCATTAAACTCTTAGCTGATCCCTTAAACCATTCAGGCTGATTAGCTGTGGCCATTGTTGCTCTTTGATCTATTGTGGGCAACGCTGATTGAGGCGCTGTTAAAGACATCATCCCAGGATTGGCGTAAGGTCTAGCATTAGCTGGATTGTTTAATGGGTTATAAGCTGAAGTCTGAAGATTCTGGACTTGGGATCTTGCATTCATAGGAAATGATGCGCCCATGCTTCCAACAATACTTGCCCCTGCTCCTGGCGTACTTAATCTTCCCATTTGAGGAGCATTGGTCCCTTCAGCTCCAACAAAAGCATTTAGTGAATTAGAAACCTGCATTGGATTTCCAGTTTCTATTCCGCTATTAAGACCCATAGTCCCTACAGTTTGAAGCGTGTTTTGCCTCATCTTAGCCTGATCTAATAAAGTGTTGTATAACATAGGACTAAAGGAATTAGCTGCTCCTGCAAAACCATATCCAAGCGAAGAACCCATATCAAGCCTCCTT
>ERZ761584.257-NODE-257-length-19366-cov-7.980115_pt1 | contig 19366 bp, 22 predicted proteins | sample MGYA00512168_ERZ761584 | MGnify/ENA primary metagenome ERZ761584 (study PRJEB28899, sample SAMN03785564) | bioreactor sludge metagenome | biome: EBPR Sludge; feature: EBPR Bioreactor; material: 0.22µm filtered reactor supernatant | place: Saint Lucia: Queensland...
AGGATAAAGATAGAACATTAAAAATATTTATTGACAAACGGTAATGACCGCTAACTACGAGATTGGCAAATAGTATGTAGTTATCATAATAAAATCAGCATGACAAAGAAAAAACGCAATAGAAAGAGAAGGGTTAAGAAGTCCTTCAAAGATGGATTTATAACCCTGACAAAAGAACAGGTAGAAGCATCAAGAAGTAAAGCATATAAATACATGCTTTGAAATCAAACACAAATTGTTAAATTTGTAGTCATGAAGCACTTAATTCTATAGCCATGCCTAAAAAGAAGAAAAATACGATAGAAGAAGATGAGCTAAGTGTTAAACAGATAAAGTTCTGTGAAAACTATGTTTCAAAAGAGTTCTTCGGTAGTGGTGTGGAATCTTATATAGATGCCTATGGAATAGACACGACTAAAAAGGGCGCATTGAATGTAGCTTACGCATCAGCTTCCCGACTGTTAACAAATGTTAAGATATATACCAAAATCAATGAGCTTCTTGAAAAGGATGGATTAAATGATATGCATGTTGATAGGCAACTATTATTCCTCATCAATCAACATGAAGATATGTCGAGTAAGGTAGCGGCTATAAGAGAATACAATAAGCTAAAGAGTAGGATAACGGATAAGGTCGATTTAAAAATAAAACAATGCACACCAATATTTCCCGATGTTTCAAAGAACGAAGGCGATAAACAAACTACTTAGCCTCAAAAAAAAGAAGAGAGTAGTTCAGGGTGGTACTTGGGCAGGCAAGACCTATAGTATAGTCTCTGTACTTATTAACGACGCATTGACATCAAAGAAAAGAATATTAGTAGCGGCAGAAACAATACCATCCGTAAAGGGAGGCCCTTTAAATGATTTTAAGAACATAATGAAAGATGTTCAAAGATGGGATGAGGATGAGTATGACATTACTCAAAGGATATACACATATTCAAACGGATCAGAGATTCATTTTTCGGCTTTTGATTCTGTTGAGAAAGCACAGGCGGCTGGTAAGTGGGATATTATATTTATTAACGAAGCCTTTTCTATACCATTTGACATAGCATACGCTTTATTTATCAGAACGCGAGATTCTATATGGATAGATTTTAATCCCGTTAAAGAATTTTGGGCGCACACACAGGTCCTGCCAAATCAAGATGCTGAATTTATTATTTTAAAATATCACGATAACGACTGCTTGCCCGAAAGCATTCTTAATGAGTTAAAGCAAAATCAGGAGAAGGCAAAGACAGACCCCTATTGGAAAAATTGGTGCAGAGTTTATATCGATGGAGAGATAGGCTCTATGGAAGGAGCGATATTCAATAACATAAAACTTATTGATGAGTTCCCAAAGCATTGCACAGATATTACTTATGGATTAGACTTTGGTTTTACCAATAGCGTAACGGCACTTGTAAAAGTCGGTTTCGTTAAAGAAGATATATACATAGAGGAGTTACTATACATGTCGGGGCTTGTTAACTCGGAGATAAGCAACCACATAAAAACATTGAGAATAGGCAACCCGATAATAATAGCAGATAACGAGCCAAAGAGTATTGAGGACTTAAAGAGAATGGGTCATACTAACATTAAGGAAGTTGGTAAGAAAGATGTTAAAGCAGGGATTGATTACATGCAGCAAAGGAAGATATACATAGTAAGCTCATCATTAAACGCTATAAAAGAATTTAGAGGTTATATGTGGAAAAAGGATAATAGTAAAGCAGGTGGATTCATTAACGAGCCTGTAAAGGTTAATGACCATTGCGTAGATGCTGCAAGAATGGTTTGTGAGAAAAGAATTGTTAAGCCAATAATGAGAGGCGTTCCTTCTGTTCAGTCAACATTTAAAAGAATCACAATATGATACCATTGAAGATAGGCGATAAAACAGTCAATATAAAGTCAGGCTATCATGAGATTAGTTATAATGAATTTCAATTGCTAATTAAGGCTGATACCATATATCAAAAGCTATCATGTATATCAGATGCGGGCGAAGAAGTATTTTATAATATAAAAGAAAAAGATATAGTACCGTTCATTCAATGGCTATCAGATGAGATAAGGGTTGATAAAGCCATAGATTTTATAATGGTTGGAAATAAAATTATTTATATACCAAAAGACATTAAGAATTTATCATTTGGTCAATATAGAATAGCAAAGAGATTTGTTTCTGTAATGTCATCAAAAGAAAAAGGTTTTGAGGAAATAAACTTTGAACTGTTAGAAGTTATCCTAAGACCTATTTATGAAGGTGTTTATACATACAGCAATGATGAATTAAAAACAAAAGACTTTATTAATAAACTAAAAGAGGTCAGCTACATAGAACTGCTTTCTGTCTTTATGAGAATAGTTGAAAACATGATACAGCTTATTAACAGAGATTCAAAATACTTGTACAGAAAACCCGATCCAAAACATATCCTTGCCGGAGTAGATAAGCTCGGAAAATTCGGAGATGCTTATACGATTGACAAGCTAACAGGTAATGATATAACTAAGATCAATGAGTTGATGAACATGGAGTACGAAGAAGTTTTTATGAAGATGTGGAGAGATGTTGACATGGGAGATTATGAAAAACGTTTAGAAAAAATATATCACAATGAGCGCACTAACAATAATAACTGAGGCTGTTGCAAGTCTTGATGGGGGCTTTCAATTCCTTTATGCAGGTTACCCTGAGCAGAATCTAAATGATGATGCTGACTTTCCTGTGGCGTATTTAATGCCATTGAACACATTAGATGTTCTACCCAAGTATGGAGGAGTAATTAATTCAAAATATCAGGTAGCTATTTATTTAGGTGAACTATCGAAGCCTGAATGGTCATTACAGCAACACGATGATAACTGCATAGAGCCAATGAGGCAGGCATCTATAAAATTAATTTCAGCGTTCGTTAAAGACAATAGGATAAAAGAAGTAAGACTTAAGAATAGAAATGTAATTATAAACAAGGACGACGTTAATACAAGTGGTATATGGCTTGAGTGCGAACTAACAATAACAGAACAACTTAGCCTTTGCTCATGAATGAAGAAATAAAAATACTAAGTAATTGGCTTAAGGATATTGAAGCCGATCTAAGGGCTTCACTACCTAAAGCATCCGGTGACACCGCAAATTCATTAGAGACAAGGGTGAATGATAAAGGTGGATTACTACTTGCCAATAACTACATAGGAACTTTAGAGTACGGAAGAAAGCCAACGCAGTCGGCAGGGTCAGGAACAATTTCATTGAAAGATAAAATAATAGAGTGGGTTAAGATCAAAGGAATAGATGAGGGGTTAATATATGCCATCACAAAGAAGATACACAAAGAAGGAACGCTGATGTATAGAACAGGCAAGGACTTTTCAGGGCGTGGACAATATCTGTCCAATATAATCAATGAAAAAAGAGTCGAGAATTTATTAGAAAGCCTTACAAAATCATTTTCAAATTCTGTTGAATCGTCACTACTTAACATATCAAAAGCAAGATGAGTATAATCATAACAAATACGCCAAAGAGAAAACTAAGACCGGATGCTTTAGGTAGTGAAGCCCTTAGAGAAGGCTTTACGCCACCTCAGTCTAATTGGGTGGCTCTTAATAATCCGATAATATACGAAGCAATACGCAGGGACTACACAATAAAGACGGCATCTTCTATTAACGATGGTAGTGGCAATTATGTTTACAAGATAGAATTGACCACGTCTTTGTCTGGATCAGATACTATCAGCGTTGATGATTATATATACTTGAAAGCAGGTAATGTATTGGATAAGGTAGTAAAGGTTACAAACGTTCTAACACCTAAGATATTTACAGTAGACGAAGCTTTCAATGGAAACGCAAATGGTGGTATTTGCAATCTGATAACCAAAAGAGAAAACTACCACGCATTGGTTGAGCTGCTTGGAGTAGAGAACGATCAGTATTATGTTATCGCTCAGTTCACGGCAAGGCATAACAACAAAGGAATATTCAGCATACAAGTAGAGGAGTTTCTAAAAAAAATATCAGGATTTGAAAACATATCCAACTACGACACTTTCCAGATAAAAGACGATTTACTTTCAAACACTTTTAACATACGATTTGTTGAAAGGTGGAGGGATAACACTACGGAGATTACGGGAACAGCTGTAACTAATAGTTACAGAATGTATTTTGTAAATACCGTACAGCAGTTATTATCACCATTCGGTCAGAATCTTGGCGAGTACGTTCCTATGAAGGAAGGAGAGACAAAGGCTTTATTTCTTGGAGCTTTTGAAAGACCTACAATATTCTTAGGCTACCCGATGGACATATCTTTTATTTTCTCAGATAACATACACGATCAGGCAATATTCTATTCAAGTACAGAGTATGATATAAATGGCAATCAGACTGCACAAACAGTAGAGCAATTAGAGAATGATAAATCTCTATTCGTTAATAGATTACTTATTGATCCATCCGATTACACAGCAAAGACATTAGAGTTTTATTTATTCAGAGATACTACAGCGAATCCATTAAAGGAATTAAGTACATACGCAGTTGAGCATACAGATAACTATTGGGAGGAAGTATCAATGATCGCACCCCCACAAAACAATATATAAACATGGACATACAATTAACGGAAACAAAAGTATTCGACATACAGCGACCACCATGCAATCCTGTTGCTATCTATTGGTTAAAGAATGGTGCATGGAATTATTGGGTGTTTGGTTGCAGACAGATCAACTCCATTGATGTATCAGACGGTGGCGTATTTGAATCATTCATTGGTGACCTTCAAACAGCAACTAAAAGAGGTGCTATTATATATAAGAGCGTGTTCCCTAAGATGACACTTGGATATGATAATCTGCCAACAAATAAAGTAGAAGGAATTAAGACGTTGCTTCAAGCTGTTGCAGTTAAGATGCTGGTTTCTGAAAAAAGTGTTACTCCTCCTGTGTTCTTAGACATTGCAGTAGTTCCCGGAAGTTTCATATTGATAGACACAAGTGTTGACTTGCACAATTTAGAGCTAACCATATCATTGCCTGAATTATTTAACGAAGAAAGATAATGGATCAATTATACATAAACGATGTTCTCGTTGATCTTGCTAAATCGACAAATATTGTTCTGTCAAAACAAAGCAACGACATATCTGATTTAATGAGCCGTCAGGGAGATTTCAGCAATGAGTACTCTTTACCATATACTGATACTAATAAAGAGGTTTATGAGAATTGCCATATCATTTATTCTGATAGCGAAGTACCATACAGAAAAGCGAAGGCTCGATTAGTAAAGAATGGGATAGAGATAGTACCTAATGGATATGCAATACTTAATGATACTGATAACAACGGTTACAACGTTCAGGTGTTATCAGGTAACATGGACTTCTTTAAGACCATCGAAGGAAAGAAGATGTCAGACCTTGATTTGTCAGAATATGACCATACATGGAATAGCGCAACGATAATAGATTCCTTTTCAAATACAGAAGGATATATCTACAGTATAATTGATTGGAGTGAAGATGATACCTACATGAATACTCCCGATAGGAATGTTAATGTTAAGGGCTTGCTTCCTTGTTTCTTTCATCATACGCTTATAAAAAAAATAGTTGAGGAAGCGGGATATACTCTTCACGGAAATATAATAGATACTGATAAATACAAAAAGAGGCTCATGCCATATCCTTTGGACAAGATGGAGTACCAGGATGCGTTCGTTAATTCTAAGAAGCTAAAGGTTGGTTCTTTAAACAACAAATATTTAATACAACGAACGTTTGCTTCTTCATCAGATAATAAGACTGTTATATACGGTGTTTCTTTTGATAATGAAACCCAGCCCTCATTCTATGACAATGCAGATGCTTACGCAGCAGGTGTATGGGTAGTTCCTGCATCTGGAAAATACGATGTTACATGTAAAATAAAAGTAAAAGCATCTACAAGTACTCTGGTTAAAGTTTGTTTCGGATATATAAAACTAAGATCATTTAAGAATGGCGTGCAGACAAACGTAGTAACGTCTAATTATACACAGGCAGATTTAGCAGCAGGAGTTGATGAGTTTGTTACCATAACTCAATCAGGAGTTGTGTTGCAAAAAGGAGACCTAATAACATTTACTACAGAATCTAATTTTAGGTACAATGACATAAATGGAGTTGCTCCTTTCGGATTCTCAATGATTACTACTACAGAATCTTATTTAGAAGTTGCCATAAAGAAAGAGATAGTATTCAATGGTGATCTGTACGCATCTGCCTTAATGCCTTCCAATCTAAGCCAAACAGAATTTATAAAGGCAATGATGAATCAGCTTTGCCTTATACCTACTACTAATTCAAACGAAAAGAAATTCTATTTAAACAGCTTTGAGATAGTAAGAGAAAATATTTCTAAAGCAATTGACATATCGGAATATATAGATGTTTCTTTGAAACCAAAAATTAGTTATAGGATAGGAAGCTATGCACAAAAGAATATTATACAATGGAATAATGATGACAAGATAACAGACGAAACATTAGGAGAGGGATATTTCACTATAGATGACGAGACTTTGCCAAATGAAAAAGTTATTATAAAACTCACCTACTCTGCTACTATAGATATAGAAAGACTTGATGGGCTAATGATTTGCAACATACCAAAGTTCATTGCCGGTGTGATGAAGAACAAGACAAACATTAGGTGCATCATGCTTAATCAGAAAACCATATCCCCTGGCATAAGCTTCTACGAAGACTTGTCTTTTATAAGTACAAAAACGGTTGTGCCATTAACATATTTCGAGGACGTTACTAAGCTGGACAGCCTAAGCGGTAATTACCTAATACAGGATAATTACAGGTTGATAAAAGATATTTTAAATAAAACAAAAGTAGTAAGTGTTACATGTAAAATACCTATAGATGTGTTTAACAACTTCGACAATACAATACCTTTTTTTGTAAAGCAATACTCAAATTATTTCTATGTGAACATCATAGAGAATTATAATAAAAATTTATGCACGGTTGAATTAATACGAATATAAAATGGCAGAAGAAAAAAAGATAATACTAAGCGTACAGCTTGATATTAAAGAGCTAAAGAAAAGAGCTATTGAGGCAAATTCAGAAATAAACAGACTTGTTAAAGAACAGTCTAACATTGAAAAGGGAAGTAACGCATGGAAGGTAAATCAAGAACAGATAAAGTTATATACTAAACGGGTAACCGATGCCAATAGAGCTATAGCTGCTCAGGAGGTAGTTAATAAAAGTAACTCGGGTTCATTATCTGAGATGAGGATAAACTTATCGGCTTTAAAAGTTCAGTATGCTAATTTGAGCAAAGAGCAAAGAAACAATGTAAATGTAGGGGGAGAGCTGCAAAAGCAAATATTCAATCTAAATGAGGAGGTTACAAAGCAAGAAGAAGGATTGGGTGTTAGCAGCAGAAGGGTTGGTCAATATAAAAGCGAGATAGCAAAATTAATAGGTGCAAGTCCTGAACTATCAAAAGCATTAAAAGGAGCAGAAGGAGCACAGCTTGGATTGAATCAGGCATTCAAGGAAAATCCTTTAGGGTTCATCATAGGCTTATTTCAAACATTCCAAACACAAATATCAGCATTCACAAAAACGATAACACCTATTAAAAATCTAATGGATGGTGTTAGCGGGGCATTTAGTTTTTTTGGAGACATACTATCTAAAACTACAGACGCTTTAGGAATAACAGCTAATGCTTTTAATGACAGGGCGGTTAAGTCACTAAACCTTATGGGGGGTGCTTTAGATTCGGTTACCAATAAATTAGACCAGCAAATAAAAGTACAACAAGCTTTAGGGAAAGACACTACAGATATTGAGTTGGCACGACAAAAGGCTGTAGAGATTTCATCAACTGCACAGATAAATCTTTTAGAGAAAATAAAAAGCAAGAACGGAGAACTTACAGAAGATCAGAAGAAACAATTAGAAGAACTTACTAAAGCAAATCAAGAGGCAGCACAAGAGCAGGAAATTATACGGGCGAAGTCCATAACGAAAGAAAGAGAGGAGAGGGATAAAGAAAACAAAAAAAGAGTTGAGGAGATAAAAAAGGCAAAAGAAGAATTAAGCAAGATTCAATTAGAACTATTAAAAACAGGTTCAGACTTAGAGATAGCTCAGATAAAAATAAATGCACAAAAGGCAATAGAAGAAATTAAGGGCAACTCCGAAACAGAAAAGAACTTAAGGAAGGCTATCATTGAGAAACAAAATAAGGATATAGAAGTAGTAAATCAAAGAGTATTTGAGGAGCAAATAACAAAAAATAAAGAAAGAATATTATTAGGACTTGATTTAGAATTAAAAGAATTAGAAACTAAAGGGGAAGAAACTTATAAAAAGAAAAGAGAGATAATAGAAGCCCAGTTTGAATTAGACTTGCAAAATGCAGGAACAGATGCAGTTAAATTAGCTGAGGCGATAAGAGTAAGAGATAATAAGGTTGATGAATTAACAAGGCAATCAGCAGAAAGCAATAAGCAAAAAATAGCAGCGGATAGATTTGCGAGGCTTGAAGGGGAATTGGCTCAATTGCAAGTAGAAGGAAATTCAACAATAGCCAAGCAAATAGAAATTGAGAATGAAAGATTTAAAGTACAAACGGATAGTGCTAAATTATCGGCTGACGAAAGATTTAAAATAGAACAGGAGCATAATCTTAAAATAGCGCAACTTCAAGACGATCTATTAAACGAAACCCTTAATAACAATATAAAGAGGATTGAAACGCTTTCAAACCTTGCTCAATCCTTTTCAGCACTATCAGAAATATTCGCAGAAGATGCAGAGCAGAACGCAGAATTTCAAAAAGCAATTGCTCTGTTTCAAATAGGATTAGATACTGCTAAGGCTATATCCTCTATCGTAGCAGCAGCGGCGGCAACATCAATAACTCCTTTTGATTTGGCAATTAAAATATCTGCTGGTGTTGCTACTGTGCTATCTAACATCGCTCAGGCAAAAAAAATATTCCAACAGAACCCACCCCCAAAAAGAAAAGCAGAGAAGGGAATTATACTTGGCGGTAAGCCCCACTCTCAAGGTGGTACTGAAATATCTATTGACGGCGTTCCAACAATAGAAGCTGAGAAAGATGAGCTTCTTGCAATTGTAAATAAAAGATCAACAAATATGCTCAGAGGTCTTTCTAACCTAAATCAAATGGGTGGAGGGATTCCTTTAGTAAAGAATGGAGGGTTAGTTAAAATGGAGAATGGAGGGATACAATCTATAAGCAGGAACATAGAATCAATTTTTAATATGGACTCTGCTATAAGGTCCGCTTTATCAAACATGCCTCCCATCATAACAGTCGTTCAGGATATTAACGAGGTGCAGGGAAAAGTAAACAGAACAAAAATAAGAGCCAATATATGATATACACAATAGTAAAAGACATGAATGACAAGGGAGAGCTAAAGATGCTCATCCGGTCAGGAATAGTAAGTACTAAGGTGCTCGAGTACCTTGATATTTATATGTGTTACAAAAGAAATGTATGTTTATGTAGTAAAAAAACGGATGCAATTATGTCAACAAGTATAGAGATGAAGGTATCTGAAAACACAGTTAAACGAGCGCGTAAAATTATGGAATCGCATGAAAGTAATAACAGTATGTGAAGCTGATTGGTGCAACGTAGGGTACAACGTTGCTAAGGCTCTTAATACAATCGGAGTAAATGCACAGGCTTATAAGGCATATCCACACAGCTTTAATTACAAAGAACATGGAACAGTAGTACCTAAAAATGATTTGAGCAGGAAAGTAAAGGATGCAGATATAGTAATAATAATGAACTCAAATTATTATTGCCTGGAGCTTTGCAAGTATCATAATAAAAAGAATGTGTATGTATATCACACAGGAACAGATTACAGAAGAAATCCAAAGCAGCACAATGAAGACTTTAATCCGTACATAACAAGAGCTCTAACAGATCAAACAGAGTTCATAGGTCTTGGAATGAAAGACGAATGTTATTTATTCACTCCAATAGATACCAACAGATTTTGCCCTGTAGGATTTGAATTAAAAAGTCCTATGTTGTTAGCTCATTACCCAAGCAACCCAATAGTAAAAGGAACAGATGAAATAAATAAAGTAATAACCAAATTACTTTGCGACAACGGTAAAATATTTAACTACAAATGCAGCACTAAAAAAGTAGGACATGAAGATCAAATACAACGCATGAGAGATTGTGATGTGTATATAGAACTATTCGCTCCTACCAATGAAGGAAATAAATATGGATGCTTTGGAGTTACGGCGGTAGAGGCAGCAGCACTCGGAAAGTTAGTTGTTACGAATCACACCACCCCTGAAGTATATGAGCAATTCTATGGAAGAAGAACGCCGTTTGTAACCCCTCAAACAATATCAGAAATGTACGATATGATTAATAGCATTGTCCATTCTAAAGACGTTGAAAAAAGAAAGGTAGCATCAAGAGAATGGGCAGTTAAGTATCATTCATTCAAAGCAACAGGGGAAAGGTTAAAAAAAATACTTGAAATAAAATGAGATTCTTTGTATTAGTAACAGGATATAATTGTGATGGATATGTTGATAAATGCTATAGCAGCTTGATAAAACAAACATACAGCAACTTCTATTCTGTATTCGTATCAGACGGCTCTACAGATTCAACCGATAGTAAAATAAAACAAATAATAGATACAAGGTTTTATAGCTACTCTACAAAAGAAAACTACGGTGCTGCACATGTAAGGTACAACGCCATAAAACAATACTGCACAGATCCAAATGATATTATTTGCCTGCTCGGAATGGACGATGAGTTAATGCCAAATGCTCTTGAAGTTGTAAAGAAAGAATATGAGCAAGGAAGGTGGATGACATACGGAAATTGGATAGATAATACAGGATATAGTTTGCCGGATAGATTCAGATTGGACTTTCCTGAACAAGTACATAAATCAAGGAGTTATAGAAAAGAGATATATAGATCAACAGCACTAAACACATTCAAACGTTTTTTATTCGACAATCTTAATGAGGAAGATTTTAAAGTAAATGGAGAATGGATAAAGGCTACTACAGAAAGCAATATCATGTTTTCATGTATGGAAATGTCAGGAAGGAACAGAATAGGAGTTGTAAGAGATAAAATTTACTTATATAACAGACGGGGACCAATGAGTACTGTTTCTTACAGGGGGAGAGAGTATCAGGATTTTATTTATAACAACATAATAAACAGGCCTAAAAAAGAGTTACTAAATGGATAAGCATCAAAGACGAACAATGATATTAGTATGGTTATTGATTCTTTTTGGATGTATTGCATTTTGGTCGGTAATGATATATTTCTTTTTAGCAATAAATTAATATGAACAATTGGAGCGAAGCAATGAAAAACCTGATGGACAGAAGGAAGTCAGGCATAAAATCAAGTTCGATTAATAACCTGAGCGACTACAGAAGTCACCTGTCAAAAATAAATATAGGTGAGAATGTATTAGATGTTGGATGCGGGGATATGTATGTAAAGAGTTTTATAAAAGGAAAATATACAGGCATAGACCCATTCCCCGTAAATGATTTGGTGATTAAGATGATGGTAGAGGAATTAAAGTTTAATGATAAAACATTCGACACCGTTATATGTTTCGCTACGCTTGATGGTGTTATGAATAAAGAAAAGGCTATTCAAGAAATGAAAAGAGTATGTAAAGGAAATATATATCTTCTTACAGGAATAGGAATCAATCCCGATAAATACCACACATTCAGAATAGATGAAAAAGATTTAATTGATAGCATGAAACCTTTTAAGGTTGGTTATAAGGAGTATCTTACAAAGAATGTAGCCCTAATCGAGTTCACAAGGGATGTGTCCGTATAGAGCAGTTTCTTTCGATCCTATATATAACTTACAATCTCTTTTTGCTAATTCATATTTCAGTTTTATAAAATGATCGATTATCATTTTTACTTTCCTTTCTTCTGATAATGTTTTATGATTGAGTAAATCTACTCCGTAAAGTATTATTTCCTTAGCACCTAAATGATATGCCACCCCACAGGCTGTGAATGGTGAGCAGATAGATATAATAGCTTTTTCTTTATCGTCTAATTCTTTAGAGCTTCCCCTTGGAGATGCAGCTTTAAGTTGTTTTATATTATCAAAGCACCCTTTCCAACAATTAAATTCCTCGCCTTGAAGGGTATAAAAACATTTTGGCTTAGAGTTTTTTATAACCGCTAATCGTTCGCTATTGAATGCTTTATGCAGATCAACGCAAACAAGATAATCTGTTTTAACCCGCTTGTAAATATCATTTACTCCTATGGAAATGCCACTATCGGGAACATGATTATAGTTCCGTAAGCTGTCACCAAGTCCAAGTACAAATGCTCTTTGATAATTCATAGCTCAAAATTGTGGACTAAAAATAGTAATTCCTTGCGGTAATTTTGTTTTATAAGAATGAAAAATTCCATCACAAGTAAAGTAGACGGTGAATCAACTGTAATAAATATTGCAGGAGGCATCGGTTGTTATTACGATGAGACAGAAAGAAAAATAGTAAACAACTCTACTGAAGAACTTGCCAATCAATTATCAATCATAAAAGAAGCTAAGGGCGATAATTTTAAAATCATTGCTTCTTCTTTCGGTGGATCACTACAGCACGGTATTGATTTGCACAATGCAGTTTCTCAGCTAAAAGGTAAAAAGGTTGCTCTTATAGATGGAACAACAGCATCAGCCGGAACATTGCCTGTAATGGCTGCCGATGTTATCAAACAGTCATTTACAGCGTTGTTACTTATTCACAGATGTACAGGTCATGTGGAAGGAAACATAAACGACCTTGAGCAAGGCATTGAAGAACAAAAAAGATTAGATGAGATTATGGCTAACATATATCTCAAACAAATACAAAAGGCAGGAAAGAAAAAAACATTGAAAGATGTTCTCGCTCTTATGAATGAGAACAATGGAAATGGGATATGGCTTACTGCTCAAGAGGCTGTAGACTTCGGACTTGTTGATGAAGTATATGGACCAAAGGATATGGTTGAAGAACAAGATGTAAACATAATAACAGCCATGGGGCTTCCTTCTATACCGGTAATTAAAATCACAAATAAAAAAGACAATACAATGGAATTAACATTAAAAAGCATATCAGCAAAAGTTGACAGCCTTATAAGCAAAGTGTTTGCTACAGAAGAAAAAAAAGCAGAAGTAATGGCTTTTGAAACAATTGACGGTAGCAAAGTTATGATTGACAAACAGGACGATAGCAAATTGTCTGTAGGCGATTCCGTTAAAAATGAAAAAGGTGAAATAATGGCAAACAAGCAAATTGAATTGAAAGAAGGCGTCATTATAAGCACAGACGATAAAGGTCTTATATCTGATATGAAACCAAAAGAGCAAGATCAGACAGCAGACATTAAAAAATTGCAGGATGAAAATAAAGCCCTTAAGTCAGAATTGACAGCAATAAAAGACGGTCAGCAAAAAGAATTGAAAGCATTGAATGAAAAGATAGAATCATTCGGAAGAATGATTTCTTCAAAAGAACAAGTGCCTGGAGAGCAAGCAATGTTCAGAAAGAAAGAAGTATCAGGCAAAGGCAAAGAAGTAAATTTTGAAGACATTAAAAAAAGCCTTAAGGAATCAAGAGAGAAAAAAATTATAAAATAAAAATTAACAAAAATTAAAACTATATAAAATGGCATTCATGGACCCAACAGATTTAACCTTTACAGGTAAGGAAATCAGAGAAGCAGGCGAGATAATTATTAAAGAACTCGTTGAAGTACCTGAGGTAGATAAATTCCTGACGGTTAAGGAAGACGTGGTAGCGAGTGAAAAAGTAGGCTTTGCCGATGCTTTCGATAAGATAACAAAGGCTTATTCAGGATGCGAACCTACGTTTGGTTCTAAAGAAATAGGAATGTCTGAAAAGACATGGTCTCCTGCTAAGGTTGAAATTCTAGACAAGCAATGTTTAGATGATTTAGAACAGACATTCTTTGTGTATTTGAAAAACAAAGGAAAGGATGCAGAGAATTGGGATAAAACAGATTTTATTCAATTCTACATTCAATTCATTGCCCCTGCAATGGGACGTGATTTGTTCAGATTAGTATGGTTTGGAGATACAGCAGCAGCGAACTACAACGACAGTCCTGCCGGTGTTATCAGTAACGGAACAGATATTACAGACATGAATATCATTGACGGTCTGTTCAAACAATTGTTCAGCATTGCAACTACAACACCTGCTAGAAAAGTTACAATTTCTAAAAACACTCAATCCACTTACGCAAATCAAACATTTGATTCTACAGATATAACCAACAAAGTTGCAAGTATCGTGTACCGTGATTTGATTCAAAAAGCAGACCCACGTCTAAGAAGTCGTGCTGATAAAGTTATTTTATCAACAAGGTCTCTTGCAGATCAGTATCAAAATGAATTAGAAAGTCAGGGGGTAAGCGAATCATTCAAAATGATTACAGACGGTGTTTCTGTATTAAAAAGAAACTCGATTGAGATTTATGCTATTGATGCTTTTGATGCAATCATAGATTCTGATTTTAACAATGGAACTAAATGGTATTTACCTCATAGAGCCGTGTTGATGACTAAATCAAACATGTTCGTTGGAGTAGATGCTAAATCAAGTTTAAAATCTTGGAATACTTTCTATGTTCCTCAAGAGCGTAACAACTACCTAATGGGTGGTTACAAATTAGACGCTAAAGTATATCAAGATCATTTGGTCCAAGTAGCATATTAATATTTAAAAATTAATAAAATGTTTAAAAATAAAAATCTGTTTTTGCTTGTCAGCTTTGCGATATGTTCCATTATGTTATTTATTTATGGATCATTTGAAGCCGTTTCAGGGGCATCACTTGCTATGGCGGCTTGTGGATTGATTGAGGAAGATGTAGTTCCTAAATGTGCTTTTCTACCTCAATCAGGTGTAGAGGACACCCTGTACCTTATCAATAAATCACAGATAGCCAGCGTTGTCTATAACAACACCAATACCCTTATAGTAGAAGACATCATATTAGAAAGTGGGGCTTCTGCATTTCAGGTAATAGGCATGAATAATTCCAACAATACTAGTTGGGATATGGTAAGCCTAAGATTTGGAAAGATGTACACTCACCTGGTATCATTCATAGGATTTGATTTAAGTCCTGTCGGATATGAGCAATACAAGAACATGAAGGATTCTAAATTGGTAGCCGTTGTTATAAACAATTTCAGAGGTGAAGATGGAAACGGAGCTATTAAAATCTACGGCCTGTCTGCCGGATTAGTTTGTAAAAAACAAACACAAGACATGTCTAGTGAAGATACTCAAGGAGCTGTTCAGATTGAATTTCAATCAGATTCAGACAATAAGATATATGAGCCTACTCCGCCTCATACATTATTTGTTACTGACTTCGCTACATCTAAAGCTATTATAGAAGCATTGGTTTAATAAAATGAAAGTTGATATTAAAAATAGCGGGGGCTAAACACTTCCGCTTTTTTTTTAAAAATTATGGGATTAGAAAAATTAGAGAATATAAAGTTAGATACAAGAAAAGGTAATAGTCAATTTTCTAGTGAAGAAAAGAAGATTATAAAATCTCTCTACAATAAATACGTAGGAGAAAAAAAGCAATTCAATAGCAACTGCAATAGTTGCTATGTAGATGCTTTTATACAATTAACACTATTAAATAAAAACAACATGGAAGAAAGAAAATTCATTCTAAAAGAAGGCACTCTCATACAGTCTTTTGACATTGAGAAAATGTACAACAATTCAAACATGTCAGATGAAGATGCTGTAAGGCTTTTAAGAAAGTCACCTGCATACCTAAAGCATTTTAAGAAGTACCCTGATAACTGGATGGAGCTTTGCGGCAATGTTCAGGAACAACCCGCTATAGAAATAGATACAACCGTAGCAGATGTTAAGATGGAAGCTGAAACAACTTCTGAAGAACAGGTTAAGCCTTTCAAGAAGAAAAATAAAAAATGGTAAAACCATTTCATAAAAAGTGAAAGCCACATTAAATACCAGCAAAAGAATTTATACCGGCAAGAAGTGCAGGGTAAATGGTATTTTGTCATACGACATAGATAATAAGTACCAACAAAGGGTATTAGATATAATATCCAATTCAGGTACGGCTTCGTCGTGTGTAGAATTATTTTCTTCATTCATTCAGGGAAAAGGATTTAGGGACACCACATTTTATAAGGCGATAATAAATAACAAAGGAATTACGAACGATGTTCTTTTAAAGAAGCTTGGAGATAATTGGGCTAGTCTTTCGGACTTTGCAGTTCATTTTAATTACAATATACTAGGCGAAATATCCGAAATAAATTATATCCCTTCCTGGTATTTAAGATTGCCCGATTACGACAATAAAGAATATGCAGGTAAAATAGCATTATATGATGATTGGGATATGCAGCGAGAGAAAAGAGTTGATGAAAAGAAAATTGCATGGTACAATCCATACAACCCAAATACTGTATTTGATGAAATAGAAGAAGTAAGAGGTATTGAATATTACAAAGGTCAGATACTTTGGTACGCATACGAAAATGGAAGATATAGCCTATCACATGCTGATCCTGTTTTGGAAGACATGCAGACGGAGGGAAAATCTAAGACCTACAAGTACAGAAATATAAGTACAAATTTTCTTGCCTCTCACATACTTATTACTGATAAGAAAGAAGATATTTCAAATCAACCATCCGCAGAAGAAAACAACGAAGGTTCTTTGGTTAGAAGAAGAATACAAGAAACAGATAATTCTTTCGATGAGGCATTTGAAGATTTTCAGGGAAGCGATGAGGCTCTTAAAATAATGAAGGTTGAGAAAACCCATCCCGAACAAACATTTGAGCTCAAGAAAGTAGACATACAAGACGTAGAAGACTTATATCAATTTACAGAGGAATCTTGCAGAGATAATATAATAAGAAGGTTTACGCAGCCACCCGTATTGGTTGGTGTTCAAGTGGCAGGTAAGCTGGGGTCTTCATCAAAAGAGATTCAGGAAGCCAGAGAGTTCTACGATTCAATTACATATAAGTCAAGATTATTATTCGAGCAGTTATTCGAGAGAATATTTTCAAACTTCCACGATAAGAGCATAAACCCAAGCGGAGATTATTCAATCATACCCATTTCGGAAACAATAGTAGAAAGCTCCCTCATAAAAGAACTAGGCTTAGGGGCATTACAAACAATCGTTTCAATCATCACAGATGTAAGATTGAGCGGAGATCAAAAGAAAACTGTTTTAACTGTTTTAGGGCTTGATGAGGAAAGCGTAAATAAACTTTCAATTGATCCACCAAAAACTATTGCATGATAGCTATCATCACACATAGCGATCTTAATGAGTACAAGCATATAAGTACAAACATATCCTCCGGTGTGTTTAATAATTATTTGCAAGAAGCTCAGGAGCTTGATTTAAGAGTGTTACTAGGAGAAGAATTATATATAGATATTCTTGATGACATAGTAGCATCTCCTTCTTTAAATGACTATGATGATTTGGTATATGGATCAACCTATGAATACAATGAAAAGAGATATAAGCACGAGGGATTAAAATCAGTATTGGCCTATTTCGCCTATTCAAGATATTTAAAAAGCACCGGAAGCAATAGCACTCCATACGGATTGGTAGTTAAGAAAACAGACTTCTCAGAGCCTATTTCAGAAAAGACATTGGCTAGGCAAATATCTCAAAGCATTAGCGCAGCACATTCTTATTGGGATAGGGTTAAACTATTTCTCATTCACAATAAAAATGATTATCCACTTTTTAAATGTCAGGTTAGCACTCAGGGAAGCATAAGAGTAACAGGGATAGGAGGCAATTCATCTGACAGGAGAAAATATTACAAATAAGTAGATGAGTAACATAAGAGACATATTGTTAAGAGTAACCACTCACGCGGTATTAGATACGAAAGGATCGAATCTCACGAACGTTGAGATGGATGATAATATCATAGCTCTGTATGAATGGCTTGCTTACACGCTCATACCAAGAAATTATAATGATTACGATCCGACAAAAGAATATGATGAAAATGATTACTCTGTAGAGGACAATATCCTTTACATATCGCTTCAAGATACAAATCAGGGTAATACACCAAGCTCAAGTCCAAGCTATTGGGAAGAAGTTGAAATAAGTGATTTAGTTGATTTGATTTACGAAAGGAAAAAGGGCAATGAAGTATTAAATCTTTCAGATGCTACCATATATGATATTTCTGATATGGCAATAAAAATACCTTCCACAAAAAGGAATGCAGGAAGATTTTATTTGAAGCTTGACCTTTATGACAATGCAGAAAATTACCCTATAGACTACGTTGTTTATAGTGACGGAACTAGTGGTGGAGAGGCAAATAAATGTTATAAGTCTCTTGTAAATGGAAACTTAGGAAATAATTTAAACGATGGAACTAAGTGGGCGTTTGCTGATTATTCATACGGCAATGAAGGTTACTTACCCGTAGCAACATTCATGGATACAGAAAATACATTACCTGATCATGATTCCACTTTTGAAGAATATGGTAATGCAGGAAACTTCTATATAAAATTCATCGCATCCAATCCGAATACGGCAACAGAAGGGCAAATACTATTAGATGTAAATACAGACGTTTCAGTATATAAATACGGTTATTTAACGCTACAAAAAGCAGGTCTGATATGCAGAAAATCAAACGCAGGACTTTTAATATAGATAGAATGAAAAACTTAATAATAATACTATTCTTCCCTTTGATATGCTTAGGGCAATCACAAACACAGATAGATGCTTTTAAGGGAACAGCTACAGGAACTAATACTTATACTGTTAGCATTAGTTCAGTTACAAGTCCGACAATCTATGACGGACAGAAGATACTAGTAAAATTTATAAACTCAAATTCAGCAGCAAGCACGCTTAAAGTAAATTCATATCCTACAAAGGATATAGAAGATCAAGAGGGCAATGCGTTAGTTTCGGGGGCAATACCTGCTGGTTGTCAATTACTATTAAGTTATAACTCAACATTTGATTCATGGCAGGTAATAGGAGGAACATCAGGTGGAGGAGCTAGTGGAACTGTTACCTCTGTAGGGTTTTCAGCAGGAACAGGAATTTCTTTAGGAGGTACTAATCCTATTACAGGAACAGGTACGGTAACTATTACAAACACATCGCCAAATCAAACCGTAACAATTACAGAAGGAAGTGGAATAGACGTTACAGG
>ERZ761584.258-NODE-258-length-19260-cov-16.339859_pt1 | contig 19260 bp, 25 predicted proteins | sample MGYA00512168_ERZ761584 | MGnify/ENA primary metagenome ERZ761584 (study PRJEB28899, sample SAMN03785564) | bioreactor sludge metagenome | biome: EBPR Sludge; feature: EBPR Bioreactor; material: 0.22µm filtered reactor supernatant | place: Saint Lucia: Queensland...
GCAACTGCGCCAACAACGCCGCCACCCCCTGCCGCAGCCCCTCAACCTCCTCCCTCAACCGCGCCAACTCCGCCCGCTCCTCACCCCGCCCCCGCTTCAACTCCTCCATCTGCCGCCGAATCACCCCCATCTCCTCATCCACCACCGCCCGGCTCAACCCCTGCAACTCCTCCAGCTGCTCATCCCGCTCCATTTGCCCCTGCCGCCGCAACAGCAACAGCACCAGCGCCACCGCCCCCGGCCCCGCCGCCACGATCACCCACAACCACGGCTCACTCATTCCAACCTCACGCCGATCATCCCTAGCAAGTTCGCCGACGTCGGCGCAAACCCGCTGCTCGTTGTCACCCGCAGATCGATCAACTCCCCCGCCGCAAACGCAAACTCCGACTCCCCCGCCGCCTCTGCAATCGACGGCTCGTCCCCATCCAGCACCGCCGCCAGCCCGCTCGCCGCCCCGTTGATCCACACCTCCACTGTGCAGCTCCCCGCCGTCAACGGCGTGTCCAACCGCGCCTGCACCCACGTCACATACCCATCCCGCCCAAACACCACCTTCCTCAGCGCATTGGCCCCACTGAACCGGCTTAGCGTCACCGCCGACTGACTCGCCGCCACAGCCTCCTGGTACCACCCATCCAGAAACATCCCCCACCGCGCCTGATACCCCTCCTCCGCCGCCCGCGCCGTCAACCCCTGCCGGCCCAACCGGCCCTGCTGCCGGCTGGCCCGCCTCATCTCCGTCACCAGATTGCCCGGAAAGAAGCTCTCCTCCAACCGACCACTACCCGGCCGACGGCTCATACCCCCTCCTCCAGCACCAGGTCACATGCCCCTCGTTCCGGGAAGTACTCCCGCCCGATCACCCGCATCCCCGCCCGAAAGCCACCGAACCCATAGTTCCACAGATCCACCGTGACCGTATCGCCCACATCATACTCCTCGAACGACCCCGGCGATTTGCCCAGCGCCTCCAACGCCACCAGCGCGTGGGGCCACGCCGACTGCCCCAGCAGCTTCCGGCCGATCATCTCCAGCGCCGTCGCGCTCGTTGCGCTCTCCACCACCAGCGAATCCTCGCTATACCCGAACCGCGCCACACTCTCCTCATCCACCACGAACGCATACGCCCGATCATTAGCCCCCCAGCCCGTGCCCTGCCCCGCCAGACTCCACGCATTGACGATCTGCTCCTCCTCCTTGAACCGCACCTCCCCCACGTTCCCGCCCCACCGATTGCTCAGCGCCACGTTCAGCCGCTCCTCCCCTCGCCGCTGATATAGATTCGCCGTGAACTCGATCACCCCACCGGCGAGCTGCGCCGTCACGTCCCAATCGTCCACGTCCAGCAGCCCCACCAGATCATCGAACACGTCCGCCAGGAACTCGCCATTGAACTCCAGATCATACCCCGCCCCCCCCAATGGAACCGCGCCCAGCGCCAGCCCCAGCGGATACCGCCCATTGGCCTCACGAATCAGGCTCTCGAACACCGTTCCCGCCGTCGCCCCGCCGAACTGCCGCGCCCAGGTCGTCTTCCGCCGCGACAGCAGCCACTTCGCCTGCATCACCGTCACCTCTATCCCCGCCACTTCCCACGGCCGCGGCGACGCGATCACCCCACCCCAATTCGGCAGACCATTCGAGAATTGCACCAGCACCCGGTTCCCGAACCGCAGCATCTCCTCATCGAACTGCGCCGACCTCCGCCCCACCGGAAACGCCGTCCCCCCCACCCCCCGGTGCTTCCAACTCACCGAGTCCAAGCGCGTCCGCAACTCCCCCAACACCTGCCCATTCGGCCGCGCCACCAACACCTGCACGTGGGCGCTGACCACCGAGCTGGCCGGCAGTGGCGGCAACGCCACTCCAATCCCTAAGAAGAACAGCGCCGACCTAAACCCCATGACTGACCTACTGACCTCCTGAACACTAATTCGGGTCCGATCCCGTAATCGGGTCCGACGCCGCATCCTTCGTGATCGCCGCGGTCCATGCCGTCGTGCTATCATCCTCTTTCATCACCGTCAGCGTCGCCCCAATGGCCGTCCACTTGTTCCGCAGGAACCGCAGCGCGTTCAACACCGACCGCGACGCCTCCCCCGTCACCTGCGTCCAGTCCCGCTTCAAGATCGCATCCGCGATTGCATTCAGCCCGCCGCTGCTGAACTTCGCCTCGGTGATCGCCCCTGCGGCCAACGGCACACCGCTGTTTAGGCTATCGAGATAGCCCGCCCTCGCCGCGGTCAGCCGGCTCTCCAACTCATCCACGTAGGCGTTGACCGTGGCCAGCGCCGACGCCAGTGCCACCGCTCCCCCGCTCAGATTGTCCAGATAGCCCGCCCTCGCCGCGGTCAGCCGGCTTTCCAGCTCATCCACGTAGGCGTTGACCGTGGCCAGCGCCGACGCCAGTGCCACCGCTCCCCCGCTCAGATTGTCCAGATAGCCCGCCCTCGCCGCGGTCAGCCGGCTTTCCAGCTCATCCACGTAGGCGTTGACCGTGGCCAGCGCCGACGCCAGCGCCACGTCGTCGAACTGATTCGCCGCCGTCTGCAAATTGATCACCAGGTCGCACCACTGCCCCCCCGCCGCGTCGCTGAGCACGATGGTCACGTTGTCCGCGTTCATCTCCGTCGATGACAAATCGATCTGCACAATGGCGCTCGACCCAATCACCGACGGCAGCGTCGTCAGATTCGCCAGCGCCCCGCCGTCTTTCGACACCTTTGCGTCGCCAGATGCCAACGTCGGATTCACCTGGAACAACCGCGTGTCCGCCTGGCTCCTCAGCCCAACGAACATCCGATATGCCACGTTCTTCTTTGGCGGGTTATACGACGCCATAGTCGCTCCTTACTGATCCACTGACCCACTGACCTACTGAGCACTGCCCCCTAACTCAGCGCCGTCTTCAGCTTGTATAGGTTCGTGCCGTGGGCGCCGAGGATGTCCGGCATCAGCGTCTGCAACGACGAGATCGCCGTCACGAACTCCTCCTCGCTATACCCCTCCGGCCACTGGTACCCGCCGAGTTTGGTGCCCGCCGCGACTTTGTTCCACTGCTGCACCACCTCCGCCGACAGCGCCTGAGCCTCCTCCACCAGGTCCAGAACTCGCTTCACCTTCTCGTGCGTCTCCGTCACCACAAAGTCTGCCAAAGCCATCTCTCACCTCTTCTCGTCTAGCTCCCTCGCCCCCTGGGAGAGGGCAAGGGAGAGGGTCAAAACATCCACATTCCCGCCGCCGGCGCTACCAACTCCGCCCCAAACCAAGCCGCCGGCGCGGCCGCCGCCGGCTTGATCTCCACCGCCCCCAGCGCCCCCCGGTTCGACCCGCTCGCCGTCGCGTCCAGTGTGTACAGACCGGCGGAGGTGCAGGCGCGATAGACCACGCAGCCCGTCAGATCGTCTGTCGAGCTGCTCCCCGTCGTGTGCTCAAACAACTCCGTCACCCCGCTCCCCGGCGTCCAGTTCAACGTTCCATTCCGAATCCCCGCCCCGCCGATGAGCCAGGCGCTGGGCACCGATGTCGTCAGACTGGCGCTATAGCCGCTCTTGTTGCCGTTGTCCGCCCCGGTCGCCCCGGTGGGCGTCGTCTGGTCTACACCCGTCAACGAGATCAGGCTCATGCTCCAATGAACCGTCACCCCGCCCGTGGTCACCGACGCCTGGTATGACGCCCCGGCCGGCGGGTTCACCAGCGTGTAGACCGACGTCCGCACCGCCCGGCTGTTGCCGATCTCCTCCGCCGTCGCCTGCAACGTCATAGCGATCCCGTTGTAGGTCACGTTCACCGGCCCCCAGCTCGTCGCCACCAACCTGATGCCGGAGAAAACTAGCACCAGGAGCCGCTGCACCCCGCCGCACGTGTGGTTCAGCGTGTAGGGCGGCGACCCCGTGTCCGAGGCGATCTGCGAGTACCCATCCAGCGCGATTGCCATCAGTTAACCCACCGCTTCCGCCACCCCATCTGCACCGTCACATTCGTTGTCCCTGGGTCTGTCCACTGCAGCGTGTTCGCTCCCGCCTGTAAGCGCAGCAACGAATCCCGCTGCTGCTCATCCGGCATGATCGACTGATACTGCCGCGACCCATCCGCCAGATAAGTCACCCGCAACGTGTCCGTGTCGATCTCCAGGCTGCTCCCCAGCGCCATGTCGAAGGTGATGTCCAGCGCCTCGCCCGTCGTCGCGTTCGCCAGCCGCGCCCTCAGCTGATACGAGTTCGACTCGCTACCAATAGAGCTGGTCGGCGTCTGGCTACTATCCAGCACCACCGTCACGTCCGCGCACTCCACCTTCCGCACCCGGTTCAGCGTCGTGTTCCCCTGCGACCACAGCGCCACGTACCGCGTCCCACTCGGCAGCCCTGTCACGTTCTGGCTCCAACTCTGCCACGCGCCGGCCGCCGTCGGCTTCGGGATGCTGTAGCGCGTCACGTAGCTATTGCCGTCGACGCTGCTACGAATCCCTGTCGACCACACCGTCACTGACGAGGCGTGAAACATTTGCCCGTTGGTGAAGTTCGCCGACGCCACTCCGCACGGGTGGAACAGAATCCACGCCGCGCTGAAGACCTTTGCGCCGGATGCATTCGTGGCGATCCCCAGCTCTCCATATGGGTTCGCCGTCGAGTGCTGGTTCCCACCATACCGCTCCGCATAGCTGAATGCCGAGAACCCCCATGCCCCTGGTCGACTCACCCCCTCCTCCGCGAACTCCTCATACACCCAACTCGTGTTCGTCGACGACGCCAGGTTGAAGATCGGCCGCCGCGCCGCGTTCGACGGATAGGCCGTCGCGCTCGCGTCGCCGTAGGTGATCATGATGTCGTGCTGGACCCAGATCACCGTCGCCCCCGCGCTGTGGCTCGCGGCCGCCGTGTTTTTCGCCGCCGGCGTCACCCCCTTGAAAGTCCTGACTGCAATGTCCTTGCTTGTGTAGCTGAAGACCTCATTGTCGATCTTCAGTAGCCCCACCCCCGGCATAGCCGAGATGTCCTGCCCCACCACAATGTCGCTCGTCGACCCACTCGACCGGCTCGACGACAGCGAAAACTCCTGCCGTGGCGCAAAGTCGAGCACGCACCACACCTTGGTCGCCGTCGTGTTCATCCCCGACAGCCAGTAGTCCGTCAACGCTCCATCGACGACCACTCGGATGTCATCTCCATCCGCCTGCATCTTCCCTGCCGTCACCAGCGCTGCCGTGTTGAACGCCCCATCGGCGATGTCATAGCCGTAGTCCACGCCCGCCTGATCGCTCCGCCACCTCACCGGCACGAACACCCCGCGAATCTGGTTGCTGCTCTTGTCCGCGTTCGGTGTTATGGTGTAGACGGGGTGTGCATCCTCATTTCGCTCCGTCCCCCCATTCGTCACCACCGTCGTCTGCCCACTCCCCGTGATCGCCCACGTTGCCGTGTCCTCCACCACCGACTGCCACTCCGGCTCGCCATGCACTACCAGCATCGTCACCAGCACCCACCCATCCCCGTCCGGATCATGCGTCACGTCCGCGCACAGCGCGTAGACGAACCGCTCATTCTCCCCATCGTCATCCTCAACCACCAGCGGCGCGATCCGTCGGCTCCGCGGCCGAAACCACTGATACCACTGCGCCTGCCGCGCCCGCTTGTCCCCCTCCGCCGGAATCGCCGTCCGAATGACGAAGTACCTCACCGCCGTCGTCGCCCCGCCCACCTCCGCCCCATCCTCCTGCTGGACGATGCCCGGCAGCACGCCGGCCGGCGTGTGCGCCCCCACCTCCAACGACGACTCATAGTTTGCGTCGTTGATGTTGTGCCCATCCCAGGATACGAGCTTCATCTCCGCCCTCGGCCATACGCCTGCATCTGCTCGATCACACTCGGCCCCGTCGTCGCCGGCATCAACACCTGCCCAATATGCACCCCCCGGTCGACCGGCCCCCCGGCCGCCGCCCGCCCTGCCGCCCCCAGCGCCGCCTCCACCGCCCGCACCGACGCCCGCTCCACCGGCCGCACATCCCGGAACGCACTCGAGAACCCCGCCACACTCATCTCCCCCAGATACATAAACTCCTTCGACGGCGACCCAATCCCCAGCGCATCCATCGCCGCCCGCAGCGCCGCCTCCGCGATCTCCCTGGCCTTATCCGCCACCCACGACAACCCCGCCCTGAGCGCATTGCCGATGCTCTCGACGATATTCCGCCCGATGCTCCCCCAGTCGACGTTGAACACCGCGAAGATCGCCGACACAATGCTCTGCGCGATGTTGCTCAACGTCGTCCGCGCCGTCTCGATAACGTTCGTAATTGCCTGCCACCCGCTCTGCCACAAGTTCTGCAGCGTGCTCAGAAACGCCTGCCACAGGTTCTGAATCGCGCTCACCACGCTCTGCACAATGCCCTGAATAGCGCTGAGCGCCGCCTGAATGAGACTCTGCATCGCCGCCCAGATGGCTTGCGTGAACGACTGGATGGCCGTCCAGATGCTCTGCCAGAACGCCTGCACCGCCGACCACACCGCCGTGATAGCCGCCTGAATCGCCGCCAGGTCCCCGTCGATCAGCGCCTGGATGCCATCCCAGATGGCCTGCGTCACCGCCTGAATCGCCGACCAGGTCGCGTCCCAGAACGCCTGCACCGCGCTCCACACCGCCATGATCACCGCCTGGATGGCCCCCAGCGCCGACTCGATCAGCGCCTTGATCCCATCCCAGATGGCCTGCGTCACCGCCTGAATCGCCGACCAAGTCGCGTCCCAGAACGCCTGCACCGCCGTCCACACCGCCATGATCACCGCCTGGATGGCCCCCAGCGCCGACTCGATCAGCGCCTTGATCCCCTCCCAGATGGCCTGCGTCACTGCCAACAGCGCCTGCCACGCCGCCTCGATAAACGCCTGAATCGCCGCCACAATCGCCGTCAGGAACGCGCTCAGCTGCTCGAACCAGCTGATGATCCCGTTCACCATATCCGGCACAATCGACCCGCCGACGAGCGTCTGATAAAGGTTCGTGAAGAACGTGATCACCCCATCGACCAGGCCCGTCACGAACGCGATGATCGTGTTCACGAACCCGCTCACCAGCCCCACCACCCCATTCACCAGGTTCGTCCAGATCGTCTGGATGCCCTCCCCCATCTGCTGCAACCCCTGCTGCAACAACTGGCTGTTCCCGGTGAACAGCCCCACAATCGTGTTCCAGAACCCCGTCAGGAACGTGATCAGCCCCTGGAAGATACCGATCACGCTCTGCACCACCGTCATCACCGTCTGAATCAACGGCGTCAGCGCGCTCGCAATCCCCTGCACCACCCCCACCACAATCCCCACCACCGCCATGAACGCCGCCCCCAGCACCCCCAGCGCCACCCCGATCACCGTCCCCACCGCCTGCACCACCGGGGCCAGCGACTGGAAGAGCGGCCCCAGACTCGCCCACAACCCCTTGAACTGCTCCACAATCGGCCCCGCGCTGGCGAACGCCCCCCGAATCACCTCGATCACCTGCGTCACAATCGGCCCGATGATTCCCACGGCCGTCTGAATCGCCGTCTGAATCCCTCCCCACACGGCCACGACCACCGTCTGAATCTGCGGCCACGCCGCGTTCCACCACGCGATCAACCCTCCGACGACCGTCGTGATAATCCCCTGCACAATCCCCACCGCCGTCTGGATCGCTCCCTGAATCCCCGCCCACACCGTCTGAATCGTTGCCTGGATCGTCGGCCATTGGGCGTTCCACCACGCGATGATCCCCCCCACCACCGTCGAGATCGCCCCCTGCAGCCACGCCACCACCGCCTGCGTCTTCTCCTGAATCCCTCCCCAGTTCTGGCTCCACGCCACCCCCAGCCCCACCACCGCCGCGATGATCAACCCAATCGGCCCCGTCAGAAACGCGAACACCCCGCCCAAAATCCCCGCCGCCCCTCCGGCCGCCGTGAACGCCGCCGCGATCCCACCCACCACCGGCAGCAGCGCCCCAATCGACGACACCAGCGTCCCCAACACCATCAGCACCGGCCCAATCGCCGCCGCCAACGCCGCGATCCCGATCACCACCATCTGCGTCGCCGGGCTGGCCTCCGTGAACCGCCCGATCAACTGGCTCACCCAGTCCACCACCGGCTGCAGCGCGTTCATCACCATCCCCAGCGCCGGCAGCAGCGCGTTCCCCAGCTGCTGCCCCCACACCTGCACCTGCACCGCCGCCTGCTGCATCGAGAACCCGACCGCGTTCACCCCCTGCGTCTGCGCCGCAAACGCCGCCTGGCTCGCCCCCGCCGCGTTCCCCATCGCCTCCAGGTTGTTGCCGAACGTCTCCGCCTGCGGCCCCGCCAGCGCCAGCGCCAGCGTCTGCCCCTCAATCGATCCGATGTAACTCTGGAGGGGTGCCCCCGTCGCCTCCGCCGCCCCCACAATCGCCTGGATCGCCCCCTGCAACCCCAACTGCTCGATCATCGCTTGGCCGCTCTCGAAACCGAGGTCGCCCATCAATCCGGCCATCGAATCGGTCGGGGCCATCAAACTCTGCAAGATGCCCCGCAACTGCGTCGCCACTTCCCCCGTCGAGCCGGTCACCCCCGCCCCCGTCGCCATCGCCGCGAACAGGCTCTCCATGCTCACGCCCAGGTTGCTCGCCAACGGGGCCACCGCGCCGATGCTGCCGGCGAGTTCGGGGAACGTCGTCTGGCCCATACTGACCGTCATCTGCGCCAGGTCGGCCACCTGCTGCACCGCCCCGGCCGACGTGTCCCCGTAGGCCTTCGTCACGCTCGACGTCAGCGCGATAGCCTCCGCCGTCGTCGCCAACCCCGCCGCCGCCGCCACCGCATTGATCTCCAGAATCCCCAGGCTGTCGTCCGTCGCCCCAAAAGCCGAAACGACCTGGTACAGCCCCTCCGTCAAATTCCCCGTGCTCTGCCCCACGGAAATGGCCATGTTCTGCACCGCCGGCCCCCACTCCCCCACCCGCGCCTGCGCCTCGCTGCTCAACGAGGCGATGTTCGCCATCCCCGCGTTGAAGTCGTTGGCCATCGCCACCGCCGCCACCCCCACCCCCGCCAGCGGCAGCGACAACCCCGCCGTCAGCCCCGCGCCCACGCTGGTCATCTTCGACCCCAGCGCGTCCAGCGACGACCCAGCGCCGGTCATCGCCTGCTCAAAGCTGCTCGTGTCGCCCACCAGCGCCACGACGAGTTCTGCCAACGTCGTCAACTCATGCTCTCACCCCCACCTCCGCTGCTCCCCCTCCTGTCCCCTCTCCCCGTGGGAGAGGGTTAGGGAGAGGGTTCCTTCCCCCCGAACGCTGCGTGTAGCATCTTCACCTTCGCCAGCAACTTCTGCCACCCCGGCGCTTCATCCCCCCGCCCCCCCTCAAATCGCGGCAGGAAGTCCTGGGGCGCGTAGGGCTTACTCTTCTTCGGGTCCCGATTCACATTCGCCACCGTGCTGGCGACAATCCCCGCCCGCAGGTCAGCTCTCTCGTCGCCAAACGGCTCCAGCTCGTAGAACGCCATCCACTCCGACAGTTCCCGGCTGCTAATCCGACTCAGAAGCTCGGCCACCGACATGCCGAGGGCCAGAGCTAGTCGGAAGTAGAATCTCCGCTCTGGCCGTTCGCGGAGTTTCCCACGAGCTCCTCCATGTCCTGCTCCGTCAGCCCGTTCACGCGCTGCGCCACCTCAAACACCCGGTTCAGCGCCACGGCCGACTTCCTGCCCAGCGCCTTCACGTCCGTCTCGCTGAAGACCCGCTGCCCATCGCCGTCGACCACGCACAGCGCCACCAGCCGCGCCCGGATGTTGTTCAGGTTCAGGTGCGTCTTCTTCCCCTGCCGCACCACGATCTCCTGCTCGAACGCATCCCGCTCCATGCCGGTCAGCATCCCCACGCGCACCACCCCGCCCCACTCCGGCACCTCCACGTCCTCATGCCCCAGATCCGCCACCCCCAGAATCTGCTCTCTCGTCAGCAACATCATGTCCTCCGTCTACTTAGAGCGGACTCCTGTCCGCCCACCACGTGGCGCGGCCGCGCGGCCGCGCCCCAGCCTCTTCACTCGTCGTTCGTCGCTCGTCGTTCGTAGCTACTCCAGCGTCGGCTCGCCCGACACCTGCAGCGTCACCTCGGCCGACAACTCATCCTCCACCGGCCCGCTCGGCTTGAACCCCACCACCAGCGCCGCGAACGTCCACGCCGTCGCCGCCACGTCCGGGAACACCAGCCGGAAGTTCCGCAGCGTCCGCGACCGCAGCAGCTTCACCAGACCCGTGCTCGGGCTGTGCGTCGCGTGCGTCGGAATGAAATTCAGGTCGAAGCTCACCTCCCCGCCCGACAGCAGCGTCGTGATGTACTCACGCCACCCGCCCGGCGAGTCATGCGAAGTCACCTCCTTCGCCTCCGCCTCCAGCTCCGGCCCCTCGATGTCCCGCACCTCGGCAATCGTCGTGAACGTCTCCGGACTGCCACCGTCGCCGACTTTCAGCAGCACCCCATATCCAGCCAATGCACCTGTCGTCATCACATCACCTCGTCCTGACTAATCTCTTCTTCTTTCGTTCCCTCGCCCCCTGGGAGAGGGTTAGGGAGAGGGGCTTCCACCCAGTTGTGAACCGCCCTCAAATGCCCCACCATCGCCCCCACATCCAGCGACGCATACGCGCACAACTGACACTCATAATTCCGCATCCCCGCCCACACCGTCACCCGCACCGGTGCACCCCCGCTCCCCTGCTCCCCTGCCCCCCTCCCCCCCTCCTTCGCCTCGATCCGTCTCCGCATCTCATCCCGGCTGATCTTGCTCTTGCTCATACCGCCTCTACCCCGTGGCTTCCACGTACCAGATCATGAAGTCCTGTCGCACCCCATGCAGCCCATCCCCCTCGGCATACTCATCCCCCTCCCCCTCCGCCCAACTCCCCTGCACCCAAATTCCGGCCACCGTCCGCTGCACCCCGTCCAATGCTCCACAAACGGCGGCCGCCACCGCCTTCGCCTCGTCATACTCCCGCGCAGTCGAATTCACTTGCACCCTTGCCCGTTTCAACCCACTGCTCCCACCATGCCGCTTCACTCGCTTCGTGCTGATTCGCGCGTAAGCCGTCGCCGGCAGCCCCACATCCTGCGGAATAGCCTGCGGATAGACGCGCGTCCCCACCAGCGCCCCCACCGCCGCGTCCTCCGTCAAAATCGCGTACACCGCCTCTTCCAACTCCGCCACGTATCACTCCAGCGCCGCCTGAATCACTTCACCGATCTTCACCGCCACCGCATCCTTCCCCTCGTCCACCGCCGGCCGCATAAACGACCGCGGCGCAATCCCCCCTGGAAACGCCCGCGCCGCGAACGTCTCCCCGAACTTCAACGCCTTCTTCGCCCCCGGTTCCACCTTGTGCGTACTCGTCCCCGTCTCAAAAAAGACGTAGTAGAACTTCTCCTTCGTCGGCCCCACGTAGGCCGTACTGCCATCCATCTCCACCCCAATCCCATCCCCCGGAGCCTTCGCCGCCATCTTGTCCCGCAACACCCCCGCCCCCACCTCAACCGCCGCCGGCAGCACCGCCTTCGCCGCCGGCCCCAGCTGCTCGAGCAGCCTCTTCACTTCGTCCAGGTTCTGAATCTCCAACCTGATCCCACCCGACGCCATTAGTCCACTGCCTCCCGACACATAAGCTCCAACCGCTCATTCCGCTCCAACGGATTGATCACCGACTCAATCTCCAACACCCGTCCCCCCTCCAACCGCAACCGCATCTCCGGCCCCACGTCGAGCCAATGCCTCATCACCACCCGGTGGCTAACCTCCACCTGACCCTGCTTCGCCTCGATGTACTCCCTCCCCCGCAACGGCTCCACACTCGCCCACACCGTCGCCACCGTCACCCACGTAACGATCTCCTCGCCGAACGTGTTCTGACTCGCCTCCTTCGCCAGAATCTCCACCCGATGCCGCAACCACCCCGCCCTCATTCTGGCCCCCTCGCCCCTTGGGAGAGGGCTGGGGAGAGGGCCTCTTCACTCGTCGCTCGTCGCTCGTAACTCGTCACTAGAGCCACCTCATCACTCGGAACGGAGCCAGCAACGCCTCAATCCCAAACGGCAACAGCGCCAGATTCACCCCCTGCGCCACGATCACCTGCTCCCGGTTCTCATACAACGCCCCCACGATCAACAACACCGCCTGCCGGATCGCCCGCGGCACATCCTCCGCCCCCCCATATCCCGCTTCGAAGCGCACCCTCACCCCATTCCGCGGCCGAAGCTCTGCCGACGGCCACCCCGCCCCCTTCGCCAGCACCACCGCCCCCGGCTCCCCCACTGCGTCCACCACGTACTCCAGCGACGACATCACCCCCGACGTCCCATCATCCCGGAAGAACGTCACGCTCTCCACCGCCCGCAACGGTGGCATCGCCAGCTCGATCTCCTCCCCGGCCGGGAACGCATCCAGGTACAAGTCCCACACCTGCGTCACCAGCGCCCGCCGGCAGCGCGCCTCCACGTGCTCCCGCGCCGCCGCGATCAACGAGCCGATCAGCGCGTCATCAGCCCCCGTCGACACCCGCAGGTGCGCCTTCGCCTCCTCCACGCCAACCGGCTCCTCCGCCGGCCCCGTCAACATCACCAATCCCATTTCTTACTGACCTACTGACCTACTGACCCTTCTTCACTCGTAGTTCGTAGCTCGTCGTTCGTCGTTCGCTAGACCCCCTTGAACGCCCCGATGGTCAGGTCCGTCGCCGGAGCCGTCCCCGCATAGCTCAGCGCCACCCGCCCATTCGCATTGTTGAACGTCGACGGCTTGAACGGCCCCCACTTCCGCCGACTCTGCGCCGGCACCGTCAGCGTCGGATTCTCGATAGCCACCCCATCCACGTCGGCCGGCGTGGTCGCCGTCACCGTGTACGAGTTCGAGGCGTGGCTGTTCACGATCTCCACGTAGACGTTGCCGTCGTTCGTTACCTCGTCGCCCCCCGCCGCTACCGCCGCAAACGTCGGAGCTAACCCCGTCAAACTGATCACCTGCGGATTGATGGTTCCCATCTCTATAACTCTCCTTTCCCGCTCCGCCGCCGACCCGCCGGCCGCGTCGCCGTCTCAATTGCCTCACTCGTTACCTTGCCCATCGCCCCCCCGTCGTCCGTCGTCTGTTGTCCGTCGTCCTCCGCAGCCTCCGCCCGCCCCCACTGCACCAGCACCTCCGCCAACCGCTCCTCCACCTCCACCACCTCCCCGGCCGCGCAATGCCGCCCATCCACCAGCACATTCCGCAGCATCTTGATTCGCATCCGTTCTCATCTCCCGCCGGCGAGGCGCGAAACCGCGCCCCGCCGGCTCTTATCTCGTCACTCGTCGCTCGTAACTCGTAACTAGCTGGTCAGCGCATCCAGCATCGCCGCAAACGACGCCGGCTGCCGCACCGCCACGTCCACGTCCTGCAGCGCGATCACCCGCACCGTACCGGTCGTCGAGGCCGTGTAGGGATCGACCAGAATGTCCAGCCCGCCCCACATGCCGATCATCAGGTCGCCCCAGTTGCCGAAGAAGATCGCCGAGCAAATCCCGCTCGCGCTGCCCTTCGTCAGGTCGCTCGCCACCTGGTTCGTAATCCACGCCGGATAGCCGTTGATCGGCGTCCCGCCCTCGCCCCACACCATCCGCTGGTCGGTGCCGATGACCGTCGACTTCAGCTTGCCCCTGACCTTCGTGTTCGTCATGTACGCCACGCGGCCCACGTCGGCGTTGTCCTGCGCCACCTCCGTCTCCAGCGCGATCAGATTGGCGTAGGTCGGGGCCGCCCCGTTCGTCCCGCCGGCGACGCTCCCGATCCCAGAGGTGGCCGCGATACCCGTCGGCTGATTCGACGAGCCGCTCCCGTGCAGCGCCGCCTTATCAATCGCCAGCGCCAGCACCGTCGCCAGGTCGCGCCGCACCAGCTCCTCGATGTCGATGCTGCTCTGCAACAGCAGCTTCCGCGTGATGTCGCTGAACGCCCCCACCGTCTTCGGGGCCATCGTCACCTGGTCGAAGGCGTGCGTGCTCTCCGTCGGCGCGTTGTTCTCCGCCACCCAGTAAGCCGTCGCCCCGCCCGTCTGCCGCGGGATAGCCACGTCGCCCACCAGGCCCGACATGAACCGCGCCCCCGCCCGTTGCACCATCATCGCATTCCGCAGCATATCGATGAACGACGACGCCATCAGCTCCGTCGCCACCGTATAGCCGCCGGCCCCATCCGTCCCCACGCTCAGATCGCGCCGCTCCGCGCGGCCGGCCGAGACGTACTGGAACCCGCGCCCCGTCCGCACCTGCACTGATTCCTCGCCGCCGGCGAGCAGGTCATACGGCACGAAGAACCCCTGCGGCTGCCGGCCGATGGCCCGCGCCGTGGCCTCGCTCGCCTCCGCCTCTAACTCCGCTCCCCGCCAGTCGCCGCGCACCGCCGCGTTGATCGCCCGCACCAGGCTGTACCGCTCCCGCTCGCGCCGGCTCATCCCGATGCCCGGGTCCGGCCGCAGCGCGGACTCCCGTCCGCCCGCCGCTCCCGCCGGCTGCCCCAGCTCCTGCTGCCACCCCTGCACCGTCTCCCGGCGCTGGATGTCCTGGGCCATCGCCTCGATCTGTTCCTCCAACTGCGCGTACTGCTGCTCCTCTTCCGCCGACAGCCCACGCTCGGCCGCGTCGGCCGCGTCCAGCAACGCCCGGGCCTGCTCCACCAACCCCGCCCGCCGCCGTCTCATCTCATTCAGAGTCATCTCTCTCACTCTCTCCGTTCGTAGTAAGGCGCTTTAGCGCCGTTCTTCACTCGTCACTCGTCACTACAACAGGCCCAACCGCCGCCGCCTCACCGCCAGACGCCCCTGCGCCCTGGCCCGCTCGACCGCGCCATCGACGGAGGCCGCCGCCTGGCCACCCCCGTCGTGGGTCTGCAACATCTCATCCACGATCTCCTGCACCAACTCCGGCTCCAACCCCCTCACCTGGCCCGCCAGATGCCTCACCAGCGCCGCCCGCAGCCCCACCGACGTCCCCTCATAGGCCGGGTACGTCACCGGGCTCACGTCGATCAGATCGACATCCAGCAACTCCCGCAGCGTCAACCCCACCTCCGCGTCCTGCGTCCACCGCTCCTGTCTCACGATGAACGCGAACGAACTCTGACTCACGTCCCCCCGCCCAATGCTTTCCTGCAAGTCCCTCGCCCACTGCGCCTCCGGCGGCCGAATCACGTACCGCAGCCCATGCTCGTCTTCCGAGATCGCCAGCGTCCCGCTCGCCCGCCGTCCTAGCACGTAGTTGGCGTCGTGATTCCACAACGCCCGCACGTCCGCCCCCTCCTCGATAGAGCGAGCAAACGCCCCCGGCCGGATCACTTCCCGGAACCCCGGCAGAATCTCCGCCGTCTGGTTAAACACGGCCGCATACCCCTGAATTTCCCCGCCAGCCGCGCGAATCTCCCCCTCAATGGCCCGCACCTCATGGATCGTCCCCAGCACGTCCCTACGGCCGTTTTCCTGTGTGCCGCTCATAATTCATCCCTCGATCACAAATCCATGCGCCACGAACGGCGTCTTCTCCCAATCGATCCCCACCGGACTCCCGTCCGGCCCACCCTCCTTCATCACCAGCTCGCCGGGGCGCACATACCGCACCTCATGCGTCTCCCCCGCCGCCAACTCCCGCACCACCACCGACAGCTCCCGCCTCTCCTCCACCGGCCTCGGCTCATCCACCAGCCCCACAAACGCCATCACCGACGCCGCCCGCCCACACACAATCGTGACCCGCGCCGGCAGCGCCGGCGTCGCCCAAACCCCACCCCGATACCGCCGGTTCGTCCCCACCAACGTCTCCCCCGCCAACGGGCCCCACGTCAACGCCTCCCCGTCCACTGCCACTCCCCCCACTTCAAGCGAGAAGTCCGCCGTGTTCGTGCTCGCCACCTGCGCCTGCACCCACAGCACCGCCGACCGCTTGGCGGACTCCTGTCCGCCGACTCCCTGTCCACCAACGTCAAACTCCCACGCCTTCCCGCTCTCCCCCACAAACGTCCTGATCACCTGCACGCCCATCTCACCCTCTTCACTCGTAGTTCGTAGTTAAGCGGCCACCACCAGACAATCACACCCCTTATGCGCCGGCGGATGCCCGACCCGCCGCGTCACCGTCAACGCCTCCAACGCCCCCTCCGGCAGAAACGACCCCGGACTCAGAAACGCCTCCCGAATCCCCACCACGCGCCCATCCAGCGCCCGGCAATACGGACACGTGTCCGACCCACTCGCCACCCACCGCAGATACCCCACCCCGAACAGCCCATAGACGAACACCGCCACCGCATTTCCCAGCCGCACAACTTCCTCCCCCGCCACGTCATCCGGCCGCGTCTCCCGCCACCGGCTCACCTCCTCCTCCAGCGCCGCGGCCGGGTCCTCTTGCTCCAACGCCTGATGCACCCGATCCACCTGCTGCGCCGCCAACCGCGCCGCAAACGCCGCCAGGTACGCCCTCAGCCACCGCCCCATCGCGTCCGGCTCCGGCTCCCCCTCGTCGATCTCCTCCCCCGCCTCCCGCCCCGCCTCACGCGCAACGTCGCCGGCGAAGGCCTCCGCTGCAGGTTGCACCTGCTCGATCACAAACCCCTGATGCTCCCGATAGAACTCCTCCAACCACTCCTCAAACTCCCCCCGCCCGCGCTTCCCCAACAGCCTCCTCGCCGCCGCCCCCACGTCGGCCGCCTCCCGCCGCAACACCCGCGCCAGCGCGCTCCTGTAGAGCTTGCGATACTTCCCCGCCAGCTTCTGCCGCCCCCCAGCACTGCGTCGCCCCCTGGCCTCTCTGGTTCCCTCGCCCTCTGAGAGAGGGTTAGGGAGAGGGTCTTCCTCTTCCGGCTCCCCTGCATCTCCTGCTCCTGCAGGAGCCATATTCAACGGCAACAAGAACTCATCCCCACCCTCAAACGCGTTGAGATTCTCCCGCAGCCGCACCTCGTTCCGGCTCATCCACCCGTTCTGCACCGCGATAGCATGGGCCTGGTTACGACTCAGCATATCCCCACGTAGCAGCTGGCTCTCGTCGAACCGAATCTCATACCGGCCATACTCTGCCGGCATCAACAACGATCTCTTCAGCGCCTGCTCCCACCTCACCAACCACGGCGAGATGGTGTCCTCGACGAACTGGATGGCCTGGTGCTCGATGTTGCTGAACGTAGCCCGATCCAGTTCCCCAATCATGTGGGGCGGCACACGAAACATACTGGCGATCTCCAGCCTCATCGCCTTCTGCGTCTCCAGCAGTTGCGCCGACTCCGGCGTCGCCCCCACCTGCTGATACGACATCCCCTCCTCCAGGATGGTCAGCCGGTGGCTATTGCCCACCCCCTGGTGCCGCGCGTCCCAGCTGCTCTGCAGATTCCGATGCGCCTCATCTCCGAGCACCCCGGGATGCATCAGCAGCCCTCCCGGCGTCGCGTCGTTGCTGAAAAATCGCGCCGCGTACTCCTGCGACGCCTTGGCCAGCCCCACCGACTCCCGCCCCAGTCGAATCGGCGAATACCCCGCCAACCCCGTCATCCCCATCCCGCGCACGTGCAGCACGTCCTCGGCCGGCAGCACCACCCTGCCCCCCTCCCCCTGCTCACACACATATAGCAGCCGCCCCCCCTCGCGCTTCATCTCGATCCGATCCGGGCGCAACGGCCACAGCGCCGCCGGCCGGCCGGCCCGATCCCACTCGATCTGGCTGTACCCATTCCCCCACAGCGCCAGATGAACCATCAGCGCCTCGCGCAGGTTCTGACTGGTCATCTCCGGATTAGGAGCCAGCCCCAGCAACCACGACAACGGGTGTTCCGGCGCTTCCCGCAGCCCGCCCTCCAGGACCTCATAGACCCGCAGCGGCAACTTCCCCACCGTCTCCGCCAGCACCCGCACACACGCGAACACCGCCGTGACCGCTAGACTACCCTCCGGCGTCACCGCCACCCCGCTCGCCGTTCCCGCGCCCCCGCCTCCCCGCCAAGTGCTCATCACACTGGCCGAGCGCCGTTCCGGTGCCGGCCTCAACAACCTCATCAACACCCCCGCCATCAGCGCCCCCTCCTGCTCGCCCCCACCACCGCCACGACCAGCAGCGCCACCCCCGGCACAAGCAGCGCCAACGGTGGCCACACGAGCCAACATCCCGCCGTCACCAGCAGCAACCCAACTGCACCCATCGCGTCGTAGCTGTCCATTTCAGGCAAAAAGAAAGCGCCGAGGGGTGGCACTCTTGGTACCTAACCTCGGCGCTCCAGGCGCTCCTGACGTAGCCCAGTGCTATAGCGCACTCTCCTACGTTCTACCCGCAGTCTACACTCCCCGCCCACCTCCGATCAATCAACTATTTGCACTCTTTCCCCGGATATGGCTGAAATCGGCGAATTCAGCCACCCCCCGAGCAACGGACGCAAATCCACCAGCTCCACCGGCTGTCCCTTCTGCTTCACTTCTAACAACAGCCGCTCCGCATCTAGCCGGCACAATAACCTACCCCGGCTACTCCGAATCTCGATCCACGCGTCATTCGGGGCCGCCGGCCGGGGCGATATCGAGGGCTGCGTCGTCTGTGTCGATGTCTTCATCGCCATTGCTCGCATCCTTGTCCTGCGCCGCGGCCCTCCCATCATCACCTAGAATCCCCAGCCTCATTAGCTTCCTCATCACATCCCGCCGCACGTTTTGCACGAAGCATCCATCAGGATTGAACAGCGCCGGCCCCCACTCCACATACCCCCGACGCCCCATCCTCAACCTCGGTCGAATCGTGTACCCTCGCGCCAACCGCTCCCGCCACCTCTCCATCGCCGGCGTCAGCTTCGTCATCGCCAAATCTCCCCCTCATTCGGCAACCCGATCAACCCCAACCGCAGCCCCTCCACCACCGCCCCTACGTCCGTCCGCACCCCCAGCGCCACCCGCACATTCCGCAAGCGCGTGTAAATCCACCCCTCGCTATAGCACGTCCGCTCCGCGATATGCGCTACGTCATACCCCCGCGCCAACCACATCAACAACTCCATCTCCTCTTGGCTCAGCTCCACCACGTCCACGTCATCCACCTCCTGCCCTATTGCCCCCTCTCATCCATCCATTTCGCCAACCGCAACGCACCCACCGCCACCCCAAGCATCACCAGCATCACGATCCCCGGATGGTTCCTCAACACCCACCCCGCCCACGCCGCTCCCCTCAACAGCCACGGCCAGAAGAACATCATCCCCGCCCCC
>ERZ761584.259-NODE-259-length-19237-cov-7.406683_pt1 | contig 19237 bp, 49 predicted proteins | sample MGYA00512168_ERZ761584 | MGnify/ENA primary metagenome ERZ761584 (study PRJEB28899, sample SAMN03785564) | bioreactor sludge metagenome | biome: EBPR Sludge; feature: EBPR Bioreactor; material: 0.22µm filtered reactor supernatant | place: Saint Lucia: Queensland...
GTACCATTGCAGCCACAGGCTCCGCCCTAAACATTATCTGTGGGTTTAAGCCAAAAGCTGTATCGGTCATTAATACGACCGATAAGGTAGAGCTTTTTTGGACTGATCCTATGGGTGCTGGAACAGGGTGGAAAAAGACGGGGAAATCCCCTCTTAATTTAGCAGCTCCTGCCTTTTCAGGGACAGGAACGACTGCCGCAGGACAGGTTATTACGACAACGGATAACCAAACGATGACCTTAAATCAATGTGCGGGAATGTGGCTTATCCAGGCTACTGGATCTACCCCTCCGAACCTGATTTTGAGTAACACTGCCGTAACTGGAGCACCGGCCGTTTTAACTGTACAAGGTGCTGCGAATACAGACGCCGGTACATATAAGATTGTGCAAACGACTCCAGGAGCGGGTGCTGCTCAAATATCAACGTTGGGCATTACCCCCGTTTTTAATGGTTTCACAATTGGTGCGGATACGGATTTAAATATCGTATTAAGCACTCTTCTTTGGACTGCTTGGAAATAATAATTAATTATCACTTACTTTGCACTTTTCAAGTGCAATAACTTAACGATTAAACGAGACCTCATTATAGTAACTGAAAGTTACTAAGTGAGTTTCTCAAGGAGAAACACACATGTTACCCTTCGAGATTAAATATGGTACTTATACTGGTACCGGAGCCGCTCTCTCAAGCGGCATTAATTCCATTGGCTTTAAACCTGCCTTCATCATTGCCTTTAATCAAACCGATGGTGATGTTGCTTGGTTTCACATTGCTGGTCAAACAGCTGCTACTGCGGTATCTATTGATACTGAAGTTGCCGTTGAGACGAGTGCTTGTACTCTCACCTCAACTGGCTTTACTCTCGGTACTAATACAGTTGTGAATGAGAACGGCAAGGTCTATGTGTATTTAGCTGTTGGTAGTGCAACTTTAGCTGCTGACGGAAGCTAGTTGTAAGCGTTATAGATATGTAAAGACCTCGATTGGGCTCACACCTAATCGAGGTTTTTTATTTTGGTGTGAAAAATAAAACCCCGAAGGGATAGACCCAACGGGGTTTTTTATTGCCCTGAACATTTTTAAGTCTACTTAGCTAAGACTGCGGCCGGAAAGCCAGCCGCGAAGACTTAAGGGTTTCGAACCGATCTTTGGGCTAATATTTATGTAGCAATGAGAGTCGAAAGTTACGAGAATGTAGTGGTCGATTACAAAAATCGCAGTAAACACGAGACCAACTTGTTAAAGAATAATTATTTTGGTAATATCCATTAGCTTTAGAAATCACTTCTCCTGGATAAAGGGTGGGATCATGATCCATGTATAGAGCAGGGTGAGAGCAAATTTCACATTCTAACCAATGAGTCATTTGCACCCCATTAATTACCACTGCGGTCCTCATTGGGGTGGGTTGTCCAATGCTTAAATTGGCACTATAGTTTGGTGGTAGCGCATAGGGGTTGGGGAGACAGCCCTCATCGTCCTCCACATCACTCTTCTTAATCTTTTCTGTAACTTCATCACAATCACAATAATAACTATTAAATAGTGGTTTGGCCGCTTTTCCGCAGTTTGGACAAGGCCCAGGTGGTAAGTTATTCATATTTCTCCATTCGTCGGATCATCTCATTTTGAATTTTATTTCTCTGTATAAATAACAACATTAAAAAATCTTTAATTGCAAGCACATTATCCTTCCCCCAAACCTCATCTATTTCATAGTATTTTAACAAACTCGTTCCAAATGCCCAAATAAGGCTATGGTTGCTATAATCACGGAAATCTTCGTCCACACTATTTTTAAGTTCTTGTATTAATTTGTTGAGTTGATTCATTCTATTTAAATCATTCATTGATTGATTCCTTATTGACTATAACAATTTTTTTAGTTTCTGAAAACTCTTTTAATAACTCATAAATTTTAGTAAAGAAGAAATCTGGATCATTTGTAAAAATTAAATCTGGAAGTTGCTCCTCAGAAAATCCCAATAAAACCAGTGTTTGTAAAAAACACTGCCCTAAACTAAAAGGAAGTCCTGTTTTATTTACCATTGTTATACCCGTCCTTAGCCCATCCTGGGCCTTTTAGTATGAACGAAGTCTGTGCGATAATGGGCTTCATAATAATATCATTATTAGCTATGTGATGGCAAGTTATTTCCTTCTTAGGAATTTGATCTTTAGAGGAATAACCAAAAACATCTTTTGTTTTAAAACAAACAGGACACTCATATGTGTAAATAGGCATTATTTGGTACTCCCATCGGGGACATCATCCAGCACCGGATCGACATCAACTGTAGCCTCAAACTCCAACATGTGGGGTGAACCATCAATTAGATTATGACTGCGAACCAGTCTAAATTGCATTGGCTGTTTTAGTGCTTCCTGAACCAACATATCTGGACTTCCCATAAGCTGCATGAAATCAGCATCCGGAGTATTCTTAGGCTTATGAAACGCCCCTGCTTGTAATATCATTCTATAGCGCATTTGTTGTCCCTTTTTTAAATTTAAAATTATTTTGTTCTAAAATTTCTTTTGCTTTTATCCCACGGTCTTCAACTTGCATTAAAAAATAGCCAAGTTCATCTGGAGCTTTCGCTAAAAAAGTCGAACCATACCAATCATAAATCATTTTAAAAGCAATTGAAAGAGTCCTTGCAGATTGATACTGGGCGAATGCAACCATAACCTCACTAATATTAGACTTCTTCTTCATGGGTTTCCTCACTAACTGGCTTAGTTAGATCACCGCTTAATAAGCTGGCTCTGACAGCCGCCATATTTTCACTGGCGTTAATAGCTCCATGTTGGTTTGTAAAATTAGCGGTTGTGATGGGCACACCCCCCTTAGCCTCTACTTGGGGCCACGTTTTTGGTACTGCAATGTAAGCGGTGCGACCAACCTGCTCTTTAGTTGCGGGGTCAATTCTATGTTTTCGTCCAATGATTTCCCATGCAGCATCACTATAGCCTCCATGAGCTAATGTAGCAAGATCATCCTCCGATAATTCAAATTGTCTCTTTATTACCGGTGCTGCAATATGTGGCTCCGGGGTAATAGTTGATTCTGTTGTATTACTCGTTTGTTTCTTTGCCATATTAATCTCCTTGGTTAGTGTTATGATAACCTTTGCCCCCGACTGTGTCAAGTGCAATTAAGGTTTCTTGTGTATAATCTTCTGGGACATCATTTAAACTTATATGTTCCTGCCAAAACATCAGAGTATCCTCTAGTGTTGACCAGTAAGTACTTGAAGCGTAAAAGCCACAATTAGGACACTGAATTCTAAACTCGGATAACCATTTCCAAGGTTTAGTTAGATCATTTTTATATTTTCGTCTTCGTTCACATGCTTCACAAGGACACACAATTTGGTAGCCACAGGCTATACAATGAATATTCATTTGTTCTCCACAAAAGGACCACCCACCTTAATGTTTTTTGCTTGAAACCAATCGGTAAGTGTTGTTACTGTAACCACGTCACCTTTTTGGACCGCTTTTATCCAATAATCACGAAGCCAGAATAGTGCTAACTCTTCTAATCCATTTGTGTATGCGGTCATACAGTTTTCAATGTGTAGTGATGGCATTAAAATGCTCCCTTCGCCAGTTGTTCTTTATACCATTCTGGCATACCGTTTATCACACCTTTTGCAATATGCTTCCAAGCCCATTGGAATAATTTATCTTTAATAATCTCAGTTTCCTCTTTTTGAATATCGAGTGCAATTTCTTTCATCAGTAGTCCGATGTCAGAGGGCTCACCTTTTAACTGTCCTGCATCCCGTAGATGCTGTAGAGCTTTTTTCCACCTATTCTCATGTCTGTATATTGCTATCAGGTTAGCTAGAACATCATTCTTGCCTGGATGAGCATTTTTCCAATCTTTGCTGTGCTTTTCCTTAAATGCCTCCGAAACAAACTTACCCATCATGACTTTTTTGTCAATCGTGAAGAGGGAATAGTTCTTAACAACAAACCCTTCGATTTTACAGCCTCCCAAATACGAATCTGTCATAAGTAGGTTCTGAAGGTCTTCGAATTTATCGATTGTTCCTTCAAAGAAGGCCGGTACAATCTCAAGTCCAAGTCGTTTCGCCTCAGCCTCCTTCTCCTTTCGGGACATATAATTTTGTAGTCCGTCATCGACATCAAATAAAATAAATCCACCTGTGGGGGCTCTCCCATAGGCTAGGGTGTTGTGCTTGGGTCGACAGACTGCCTCACCTCGATAGGTCCACCCCACTCGTAGTTGGGGTAAAAGTGCTTTTAGCGTTTCATACGCTGGTTGGAATAGTGCTTGAATGTCACCTTCGAGCACACAGTTCTTTGAGCGTGCAATAAACTCCGTGTCTGACACCTTCTTAAATGAGAACTGACTACCATCAATCTTCTCCTCCACCACAACGGAGGTGGTAAAAATGTCTTTAGTTGCACTATGTCCTATTGTATAGATTGATGGGTATTGTGTGATCATTTTATGCTCCCAAAATTTCATCAGCACGCGCTTCTGGTTCTTGATTATTATTAGGATCAATCATATCCAATAATTTTTCTACATCCTCGACATACTTTAATGCCCACTTAATATGATATACGCTGCCTTTACTAATGTCAAGTTTAGCCCACTCAATGTTTTCTCGTAGGGAATTAATTTCATTTTTATCTAACATATGTCTCCCTTATGAATTTTTTAAGAGCATTAAAATTATAAAAAACTTTGTTCAATTTAGAGCGCGAAATGGTTAGGGGCCACCCTACAAGGGGAACATCAGATACCATTCCGATAGAATATCTAGTAAAATAGCAAATAATGAAGTCCGTTCGGTACTTAATCTCTTCGAGATCTTTATCAATGATCGTTTCTTGGAGTTGCTGAGGGATGCTCTCCCAGTTCGATGGGTCGGTAATTGCATAGTCGTTGTACTCCTCCATTTCTTCAATGCATGGATCATAACTATTGATCCCCTGTTTGTCAAGCCATTTGCGTAGTTTTTTTCTCCAACCTGCCCCTTGGTCTTTTAAGCCTGACATGGAGCCACAAAGATAGGTTTTAATACACATCACCATTCTCCGCTATTTTGTTATCTTCATATGGAACTGCAATTCTCCTATAAAATTCTTGTTTTACACATTCGAGAGTGCCTATAATATCATTCACAAGAGCGTAGCTTAATTTATTTCCATGATCACCAATATAATCATTACATATTTTGGTAATAACATAATTTAATTCCCCCGAATTCAAGAGATCGTCAGCAACAAGAGGGGTTAATTCATACCTTCGAGCTTTTTTAATATAAGGCATTGTCTCTCCTTAATCCCAGTAGGTGGGAACCTTATTTCTAACCATCTCAACAAATCGTTGCACATCCCATGCATAGACTAATAGTTCATTTGTTTTTTCATCCATGCCACATGTTTGACCATAGATCCAATCATTAAATCTTTTAAATTCCTTCTCTGTTAAAAAAGACTTAATTTCTTCAAATGTGTAGCCTCGTTTGTGTTTTGAGTTGGGTAGTTGTATTTCTTTTTTACTTTTTTTCGATTTTAACATGTTGGTTAGCTCCACAGTTACTACACATTAGACGTTGGGTTAATTTTGCTACTGTCATCCTAGTTCCATTTTTTACTAGCTTAAATGATCCACATACTGGACAAGAGTTCTGGTAACCACCCCAGAGGCCTACGTGGGGGTGTTTGTCCATCACTGGACGCAATCTCTTATATATCTCTTCTGTCAATCGCACATCCGAAGCACAACGTTGTTCTACTTTCTTGAGCGTTGGTTTATGACCAGCAAATGCTAAGTGCCACTCATCTTCTGTTACTGGCATCTTTTCTTCTTTAAGGTTAAAGAATCGGGCGACCGAGGCTAAACTATTGCTTTTAAGTCCTAATTTTCGTTGAGCAACTTTACAAGTATCCACCATATTATTTGATGGCACCAAGGGCAATCCATATTTTAGCAATTTAGTATTGATAAAAGGATAATCCACATTTGTGCCATAATGAAAAACATGGATGTCCGCTTCTTTTAGGTGCTCACCAATTTTTTTAACTAGAACACTATCATCCGTAGGGTGCTTTCCTGGATGACTTAACATACTAAAGCATGTCATCTTTGGCTTGTCCAGTTCCTTGCAACAAAAAGCAATAATATATCCAGGATCAATCTTTAAATGATGTCTTGCATTTTGGGATGCAAAAAATTCTAAATCCCAAATATATATTTTTGGTTTATTCACGCAACCTCCTAGAAAGGTAACTTCGGTTTTGTAGTGCTATATCGATCATCAAGATCTTTTCGTTTTTCATAAAATTCAATCAAGAAAGCAATATTACATGCTGCATGGTAAAGGTGGGGTAGGCCGCTTTCACTGTCCAAGTCATTCCCATCCCAGAAATCAGCCAAGTGTCGTTGGAGAGCTGCGTAAACTCGGCTCCATTTAAGGCCTTCTCGCCAATTGTTGTCTCCATACTTACTAGCACCAAATTCAAGTATTCTTGCCACTGATGATATAAGGCTTGTTGGAACCAAATCCATCCGTCGTTTTGATTCATCATGTTTAATTCCTCCGGCTAAAGTTTCTTGTTCACTTGGCATATAATCTCCATTTTTATCTTTAACAAGCTTATAATGCTTAACGTAAAACTGTTCACATGCATAAAGTGGTTCTGTGTAGTCCTCGATTAATCCCCATATTTTCATTTATTTCTCCTCATATTTGTTAAGGTTCTTTTCGGCTCGCCTTATCCAAAAATCCCAATCAAATCTCTTCGTTGTGTCTGTTTTCGAATACTCAATAATCTCTAATATTAGATCCTTAAAAGCTCTATAGCCGTCTACAATTCGCATTGCTTCACTATATTTTGAAGCTGTTAACTTCTCTAAACGGTCCACCTCTCCTAATAATTCTAGTATCTCCTCTTTAATTCTCATTTATTTCTCCTCGAAACTTGTAAGTACCTTCGGCTCAACTACAAGCGGTACTTTAAGTGAAAACACAGATTCCATAATATTCTTAACCTGTATAATGGATTTGTTAATATCCGTGTCGGGGACTTCCACGCAAATACTATCATGTATCTGATTAACAATCCGATAGCCCTGATTATTAAGAGCAACCATACTACGTTTACATAGACTCGCCCCAAAAGACTGAATGGGTAAATTAAATCCTGATTTGAGGGCATGATTGTATTCACTCCGTATCTCCGATGCTAGTTTAGGTAATCTTCTCATTCTACCAAACTCTGATAATGATATTTTATGTTTTAACATAAATTCTTGTTGTTTGTCAACAAAAACTTTAAGATCTTTATATTTTCCAAACAATTTTTGAATAACCTCATCTCCACGGTGAGATGCCTTTCTTTTAGCCAAACACACTTCACAAGGTTTTTTGAAGTTACACTTTCCCGACGGGTCTTGACAGATGCCTATACCATCCATCCACCCCATTATTTCTGCGATTCGCCACCCTGACGCGTTGTAGATAATGGCAAAATTAATAGTTTTCCCTTGATCTCTGGTAGCTTGTATGATGTCGGCGGTTTGCTGGTGGAGGTCGGCACCTTGGGTGTAGGCTTGGATGAGCTGGCTGTCGTTTGACAGGTGTGCGGCGATGCGGAGTTCGAGTTGGCTATAGTCAGCATAAATAAATTTGCAGTTTGGGCGTGGGACAAATAAAGACTTGATCCCCCCATGTTTAGGCAGGTTTTGCATATTAGGATTACTGCTCGAAAAACGACCAGTAGCCGTTCCAGCCAAGTGATAATTTGCATGAATAAAACCCCCTTCTTGCCTTTCTAATAAACCTTCTAAATAAGTCGAAGTTAATTTTTTTAGCTCTTTATATTCTAACAAATCTTGCACCCAATCGAATTGAGACTTAATAGTTTCTAAAAAAGTACTGTCAACAGAAGCATTTCCTTTTATTGTTTTCTTGGTCACTGGTAATTTGTATAAATGTAAAAGTAACAACTTCAAATGATCATTCGAATCCCAGCTAAAGGTTATTCGAGGGGGCAGTTTTTTAATCTGTCCACTCTTATTCTTTTTACGTCGATCATCAATCCGACGTTGATATAAAATATCCTCGGCTTTGGCAACCATTTCCTGATTCTTAATTGTTAATGTTTTTGCTAAATCAGCTTGTCTTTTTTCTAAAGCTTGTCTTTTTGTTGCCGTTTGTTCTAAATCTAATTTTACACCGTTTAACTGCATGTCTACAACAACAGGAATTAATGCAATTTGTTCATTAAGGTAGTATTCCCAAGGCGATTGTCTAGGCCCACCTTTAATTAAATATTGCTTAAGCTGATTAGCACGTTGGCATAGAACCTTAAATAGCTCGTAGGTATTTATTGCGTCTTCAGCGGCATAAGGTACCAGGATTTCTTTTGGGGCTCGATATAAATCATCTTTTGTAAGATTATTGCTTTTTAGCCAATCCATCATTTTATTAGCAGCGGTAATTGCATTCGGACTAATAAGTGCAACTGATAAGTCTTTTAATCCCTTAGATTCTCGATCTGGATCTAAACAATCAGCAAGCAGCATAGTATCATGAATGCGTTGTTTAAATTCAATTCCTTGTTGCTTAATAAAGCTGTAATCAAATACAGCATTATGACAAATAACTTGGCTGTTAGAGCGTGCAATAGCCTCAGCCAAACCCCTCCAGTCTGGGGTGTAGTAGCCCACCCCATTTCCAACACAGAAGGACGCACCTGCAATAGTGTCTTTTCTTGGGTTTAGTCCTGTAGTTTCAATGTCAAATGCAACATAGGGTTGAGTAAAAGACCCGTTAAATTTTTCAATATATTTAAATTGTCTGTTCATTCTTCTATCCACACGTTCAGATTTGGTAGTTTATATCGATAAAAATGTCGTTGAAGCTGTCTAGGATACAAACAAGCATCATTGATTTCATCAAAATATAGTTCAGGAGAAGCAACCTGTTCCACCTCACGAACACTTCTCCAATCTTCTGGATAAATTTTTGATTCTTGTCGAATGGCGCCGCTTTTATAAATAAAGATGTTATTCGGGTACATTTTATTATTGCCCCTCTCTTGGTGTATGCACCATTTCTAAACCATTCCCAATTGACGCCTTAGCCTTATCGGGGTTTGCTCTCATCCAGCTTTGGACAAACCATAATTGACCACATCCCCCGCCAATGTCGTCTTGGCCGGCGGGGTTAAAGGTTCGCGTGGAATACCCAACTTCACTTAACTTAGACTCAAAGCTAGTCGCAAGTTCGTGCTGTCTAATATTAGCGGCAGCAACACTTTCATTGCGCTCACAAATAACTGAAATTGTCGCTTGCCAAATAGTGGGGTTAAATAGCTTTCGAAGTCGCTCCACATCCTCGCGGGATGTATTTTTTTCATGCGCGCAATAGTTAAAGAATGGGGTGCGACCTGTTAAAAACGCCCACACTTCGCCGGCTTCCGCTATTTCGTCTAGACTCATTTTACCTTTAATTGGTATTAGTTTATTTCTCGCCTCGTCGGTTGACTCATGAACCGAAAATTGCAGCCCTACTGTCGGTATTAGTTTTGAAACCTCAAATATTTTATTCATACTGACTCGAGGTGCACTTGTGCTAATTAATAAGGCGGCCGTGGGATACTTCAAATGAAGTTTTTTTATTGCCTCACACAGGGCGTCTTGATTTAGAAGTGGTTCACCCATAGCCATAAACATAATCTGAAGCCGACCCATTTCGTGTGGATTAATGCCAGTGTCTTGTAGCAATTTGATTGGTTGGCTAGCGATTTCCTCGGCGGTTAATGAGCGTACAAAATAATCACCAGCACCACAAAAACGACATCCCATTGGACAACCGCTTTGTGTCGAACAACAAATAACAGTTCGTGTCTTATAGTCTGGATATTTATAAAGAACACTTTCGACAATGGCGTCGTCCTTTTCAAAGACATATTTTTTCACATTAGAGTCGGAAGAATCTTTTATTTTAATATTGTTCCATATATTTTCCATGTTACCCCCTTTTAATAATTATATTATTCAGGTACATTTTCCACCTCCTCCATTTGATAACAAAATGGAAGTTTATTTTGAAGCACTGTTACCACCCCACGCGGTCCGTTACGATTCTTCTTTATATCTAACATCATTCCTTGTTTATCCTTTGTGGGAACCATGTCAAGCCATAATTCTGAGATATATTCTACCGTATTACTTTCTTTAACTTCACCCGCTTTATTTTTTTCAGCAATGAGCCAAATGTTAAGCTTATTATCATATCGGAGCTTAAGGTTATTGAAGAGGGTAATCCATGAATCAATGTCGGCACGTCTATTCTCAAAGTCAAGGATGAGTCGGTTAAGAGAGTCGATGACAAGCAACACTCGTTTATTGTGTAGTCTGAATGCTTCAAGAACATACGATTCCACCTGCTCTTGTTTAATATCATCAAGGTAGTAGATAGGCAATTCTTTAAGTTCACTGACGGCCTTTGCATATCGTCTTTCCTCATCTCCCATAAACTTACCTGAAGTAATTGCTGGCTCTGTAAGCCCACTCAGTTGACACAATATCCTTGTTCGTATATTAACAAACCCAATTTCTTTGTCAACCAATATTACTGGAATTCCTTTTTGTGCTAATCCGACATAGACATTCTGCGTAAAGTATGATTTACCAAGGCCCGTAGTTCCCACCAACGTCGTAATCCCCGGAAGAGCCCGTATTGCTTTATCAATTTGGTCAAAGCCTGTAGTGAGACCAACCTTCTTTTTAAGACGAAATTCCTCATATTTCTCCCAATTATTTGCAATATGAAAATCATTTATCATATTTAATCTCAGTTATAAAATTCTTACTCAAATCTCCAGCTTTCATTATCCTCAATTATGTCTATCCGCTTAGGAGGCTCCATCTGCATTAAATTGGCGATATCAACCTTAAAAAAAGGTATTGAATATATACGCCTAGGTTGCTCAAAATACAAATCTAATAAATCCTTAAGACGAGCATCTGAAAATTGATCAAGCAAATTCTTAAAAATTTTTAGATCTCGGCCCCATGTTGGGGGGTATTTTTCTCCCCTTTTTTCGGCATAGTGCTTGCCAAAATAAAGCACTAATTCCTTCGGTGTCATAAAAATGGTACCTCTTCACCTCCAAAGGAATCGCTCTCATTGGTTGTCTGTTGAATTGGGGCTGGCCGAGGTGCGGCTGGCTTTGGTGCATAAGCTGGTTTTTTATAGGCTGGTCGTTGTTGATTGGGTTGCCCCATTTTATCATAAATGATAATTGCAGGATCTTTTGCTGATTTCCTAAACCCATTAAAAAAAGCAACATATTCACTTGAATCCCCTACTTTGACAGAGAAGTAAGCGTGATTATCTCTCAGGAATTTTAGGGCCTCCACTACTCCACTAACTACATCTTGACTTGCGCCTTTTTTTACATTTACCCACATAGCTCCCGCTCGTTGTGGTTTTTGTGGTTTTGTACTCATATTATTCTCCTTTTTAGTTTAATGCTTGTTTATTTTTAGCTAACCATTTTAAATTTTCTCTTTGAATCAGTGTCGTAACTGCTTCGCCCATCGCCCGTGCAATAAAATTAAATTTAACAAGGCTTTCTGCATCTGAAAGCGTAGGATAACTCCACCGTTGCCCACCGATCTCTAAACATAGGTTTCCCTCAAAATTTAAACTTATAGAACTATTTAAAATCTTTGTTGCAATATGCTTACAAAGACTTTCTTCCTCTGGAGTTAATCCTAACGGTTTTTTAGACATTGCTTTAATCTCCCAATTTCGGCAGGTGTGTATTCAAGTGAAATACCCAAATCCTCCGCACATTTATCTCGATATGAACAATAAGCACACTGCTTATCACCTAGCAATTTCTTATTTTGTGTCGCCTTTGTCAAATCTGTTTTTGTCACTTCATCAATACGAGGGTCATCCAAAGAATATTTACGTTGATAATCAGGGGGTGCTAATTCTCCCTTTTCCAAGTACCCATCACATTTTTTCCATCGATCGGCAATTTCTTTAAGTGGAATCTTAATGTCGAGGGGGGCCGAGCATTGAGGATATTCTTCACAATGAACACGATAGCAACGCGCCGCGTCTTCCTCGGGCAAGTATTCAAAAAAATATTCTACAAAGCAAGCAATCCCGTCTCCATATAAAAGCTGAAGTAAAATACCATCCTGAATTGGTGTTGAAAAATTGGGACTGTCTTTAGTCTTATTATATGCATCTCGCAAATATAAAGCTAATTGCTGAGATTGACCCCAATCTTGGTCCGGCTGGGGAATAATAAAATCTTTTGACCATGCGTTTTCTTTTAACGTAGCTGTGGCTCCATACCCCACTTTGGTTTTTATTTCAATAACTGCACACTTTAGTTTGCCATCAATCATCCTAAGTGCAACATCAAGGTCGCGGTAGCCGTGCCATGAAGTTCCGTAGAAGGTTCCGTGTTCACCGCAATCACCCTGTGTCGCTAATTTGAATACACCAAAAGGTGCGAGTTTGTCAAAAATGTCATACATTAAGCCTTTTTCTAGCCAGCTACCAAACCGCATTCTAAACTGCCCTAAAGTATCTGTAGGGTTTGATTCAGGATATTTTAAAGCTTTATAAGTAATTTGTCGGCTGCACTTTGCAGCGTCACCGGCATTGTGAACCGTAATGTCTTTGTCTCGAAATCGTAAAGACGGAAACTTCGAGAAACTTGTCAGTGCTAAACGCCCGATACTAAAATTGTTAGGTATCATACTTCTCCTTTATATTATATTCCTCTAAGATATGCAAGCATTTTTTCTTTTATTTTTGCTGGTCCCAATTTTTTATAATCCTGAATAATAATATTTGCATTAAGGTCTAATAACTTACAAATCGGCCAAAGTGCTCCGCTGCGCCCAGATAAAAACTCTTGTGCTTCTTCCCCCTCCGTCTGACGTATGGGGGAGCCATCTCGAAGTATATAATTGTCGTTTTCGTCTGTCAAGAAAAATTCTTTGGTGCTATCGAGTTTTAATATTGCATCGAAAATGACGGCTAACCACATTCTTCTCTCTGAGGTTTCTGTTACGTAAAACAGAAGCTCGTCCAGATTTTTTCGTTTTCCTAGTTTTTTGCTGTTCTTCACGTATTGACAACTTGCTCTCATTTTGTTCCTCACTTTTATAAATTGTTATCTCTACACCAGCTTTTAGTTTATCCACCCCACGGTGCTTTACCTCAAGTGTCTCTCCGTGTCCGCCTAAAAATGTGTCGTCTGTTACAATTTGACATTTTTCAATGACGTGCCAGAGGGCATCAATAATTCCAGGCATATCGCGTCGGATTCTATCTGCCGCCGTATAAACCACATTAACAGATACGGGGTAATCAATGGGGTGCAAAACTTTTAACTGTTTTTGAATTTCCACCATTGCTTCCGTTCTCCATGCAGAAAAACGACTGCTGGGGTATCTGTGACCTGTGCGTGTCACGATTATTGCATTTTTACCCGACGGGCATTGCCCCGAAATTTTAAATTTAGCTAATATCATTTATTACCTTTTTCTAGAAAATGTCGTACAAAGGGTGACCTCATTGTTGGGTCACTTTTGACTACACGTGCTAGTCGATCATTTACACGTTTAATCATTTGGGCAGCCTTCTCATACGATTCCGCTGTTCCAACAACCTTATTAGTTTTAGTATTTTGTATTCCAAACCTTCCATCACCAAAATCAACTATTTGGTACACTTGTTTCATTATTAACCTCTTTATATTCAAAAGCCCCACACTTCACTAACGACCTACAAAGCAGGTCATACTCATTAGGCTTTTTCTTAATATGATTAAATAAAACTTTTAGTGCGAGAAATAGTTCCCACCCGTTGCAGTGTAGCTCAAAGTTGTTTTTAGCAACCAAAATATAGGGTTTTTCCATTTTCCAGCTCCTCTTTAAGTATTAAGTTTTTGGCGGTCAGGATAAAGTCGATCCACCCCACGTGGCAATGATGGGGGATTTGCTTTGTCTCATTGCCATTGTTTTTAATACACAAAATGACTTCTGCCTGAGGGGATGAGTTCGTAAATAAAGAAACATTTATCTTATCTTGGACCAGAAGAGGGTTTGTCGTAACCTCCGGCTTAAGGTGTGCGGGATAAATTAGTGAACAATATGTATTTTGGAATATTTGTTGTCCCGCTAAAATTGGGATGTTCCGTGGCAATGTTAGCGAGAGTCGTGAATCACATGCTTTGCTAACCACATGATTGTCCTCTAGTCTTTGTTTAATGATAATTTCGTCATTCATAAATAGCATTGTCCCTTCTAAAGTCCTCAAGCAGTTCACAAATTAGTTCGGTTTCAACCTTGTTTAGTTTGCGACCCAAGCGACTAAACTCCTCATTAAACAATTCTTTAAAAGTAGTTTCATACGCTTCTTTTATTTCAATATTTTGAATAAGTTTTTGTCGAAAAACAAGCTTAAAGTTTTCGAAAAACTGTAGGTGATCAAAATTATCCATAGTTCTCCTGTTAGTGTGCGCGTATGAAATATCTCACACAACCTGTCGCTTGTCAAGTCTTAATAATTAATAGTATTAAAAAACATATCGACCTTATATAAATCATCCTCTAACCTAACGAGTTTATTATCAAAAACTAATAATTCACTCGATGCAATTTCTCTATTTGTATGGTCAAGAAACTCTCTACGAGCTTGCAATGTTTCATCAATTGTGCTTGATAGTAAATCTTTATAAGCGTGCAATAGTTGCAATGCTCCATTTGTTTCTAGTGTTGTCATTTTTAATCCCCTTATGTTTACATACATGACCTTTGCCGGCCATAATATGCTCAATGAATGTTTCGTGCCACACGATTCTATGATAGAGAAAAGTAATGGCACACCAAAAACCGCACTCTTGCCAAATTTCTTTAAAATCTTTAAGTGTTATTGTTTCCATAGGCTTTTTCTAGTAAACCTAAAGTTATTTCTTCTAGTTGCTCATAAAAACCCGATTTAATCAAACCATAAACCGAAAAGAATTGACCCTCTTTTTTTAAATTTTTTATTCTCACTAAGTATTTATCATATTGAATCTTATCATATTCTTCCATTGTAAACGGTTTATTCACTGGTTCCATTATCCACCCCCTTTATGATGTCAATGTTTGAGGTCCATAGACTACCGTCACCGTGGACCGGAAAAACTAAAAATTCCTTTATGCCTTGTCGTTCTCGGACGTCTTCAATTCTAACTTGAAACACTAAGCCTTGGTGTGTAATCAAAGCAAGCTTATTAAGATATTTCATTGATTCTTTGGTTGTCATATGTTTCCTTTCGCTAGGTATGCCTTGAGCCGATAAAAAACAATCGGCGTGATAGTTACACCAATACAAAAACCTATCAATCCTGCCACCTCATTAGGTATTGGTATTATCTGAGTGATGCCGAGGACAAGTACGAAAGCAGTCATACAGGAAACTCCGAGTCCTACTAAAAAACTAAACACTAAATTTAATAATTCGCCCGTTGTCATATTTTATTCTCCATTCTTTTAATGGCTTTTTCTAATTGTAAAATTGGACAATTTTGATCATGTTCTTCGTTTGTACAGTCACATGGTAAATTATAAAATGCATCTTTTGCTGCTTCATACAAATCCGTTGTGACATTTATATACTCCAACAAATTTGATATGTGTTTCATCATTTTCTCGTCTCCTTTTTATCCTGTTTTAATAATTCTATTAGTTCCTTAATTTTAATATTATTATTGTATATTCTATTTTGAGCATAAATTAGAGCAAACTCTTTATATTCTTCAGTAGGTTCCGCAGTGACTCCATCATTATATTTACAGGCTAATCTAAAATGTGATTGCCTATCCTTTTTTAACAACTCTAAATACTCATTTAATAATTTTGTTACTAAGGATGAGTTTTTCATATATTATTTTTCTCCATTCTATAAATTTTTTCTGCACAAATAAATCGATGTTTTTTTAAGGGCATTCCGGTGATACTAACTTGGTGCTTTAGCGTTAAAACAGGCAAGATAAAATCGGACATCAATCGTTGAAATTCTAAAGAACGATCACAGTCATGAAGACCCCATACTTTATTTCTTAAAGCGTGTACAATGGTTGAGGCGTGAGAGCCTTCCCACGTTATATCATAATGATCTGTGACTTCAATCCAATTATCTTGCCATGAATATTTCATAAGTTTTCCTTTACTTTAATAATGTCTTCCATAGACAGGCGTTTAAGATTAAGAGTTATTTCATCCATTTGTTTTTGGGACAGCCATTTTCGCTTAAAAATTTTATCCTTTTCTTGTGGTGAAAACTTTAATCCGTGAACAAGTTTTAAAATATTGTGAAAATCCATAGAAGATAATGGAATCCTTGTTTTCATATCTTATTTCCCTCCGCTTTCTGTATTGTTTCCTTGAGCAAGTTAACAAGTGATCGTTGTGCGGGCGATAATGCTTCCCACGCACCGTCATAGCCAGCTAGTCGTTCAACTGCCACCTTGCAAACTTCTAAAAGATCCGGTGCAGTGGCAATAAGATTGCAGTTCCCTTCCACCCCATCACTTGGTAAATCTGTCTCCAGTTTTGCAATATGAGTGTTTCTGCCAGCAAAAACCACATTATATTTCGTAGCAGGTTTGATGTTCCTATGCCACGGGCCTTGCGTGTGTTTGCTCACGATTGCACCTCCAAAACTAATTCATCTTTAATAAATGGGATTGTTTGTCCTTTATAATTAACAAACCAATCACCTTTCTTTTGATAAACTCCGTAACCTAAACCAAATTGATTGCTGGCTTGATTCATCCTAGTCTTTGTCGTGGCTGTTTTCCAACTTCCTGTATTCAGAACTATTTTCAATCGCGAATCATCAAACCGCACAACGTCCGTATTATGATATCTAACGCATGTATCCTTTCCTTCTCGTCTAATACTGGTTGCAACACCAGTTACTCTTTTCATTTGTGCCATAAAATTCCTCCTTTGGTTTATAGTTTAGTGTTAACTATTAGTTTTTCAAAAATCTTTTTAAGATTCTTGGCATCATCCTGACTTTCACAAGCACAAATTAAATCAGCTCCACCAGTCTTAAGGTGTCCGAAAACCCTCCATTCAACTCCAATGCAATTCTCAAAATCTTCCCAATTTAAACACTCTTCTGGATCACCGGTTTCTTTATATAACCATGTATTGGGATCATAAAAGATGAGTGTGGGCCAGATTTCAATAGAATCAAAGTTCTGTAAATTCATAAGATCTCCTTGGTTTATAGTTAATAGTTAACTATTAATCAACATATAACACGTAAAACAATTCGTGTCCATTAAATTCTGAAATTTTTATATCAATGATCAAAGAAATATGTTTTGCTAAGTCTGTCACTTCTATTCTCGATGATGTTACAAGTGCTTTCATAAACTCCTCACAGTTTTTGTAAGTAACTCATCATACTCTTTCTTAAGCTTTTGCACCTGTTCTAAATCCCAAGTAATCCATTGATTCCGGTATGCCAGCAAGAGCCCTACAATCTCATTCATTCTTTCCTTTTCTTTTGTGCTCATTTTGTATTCCTCCTACAAACACAGTATTGCACTCTTCATACCAAAGTGCAACATAAATCTTTCAACTATTTACAAATAATTTAGTGTGTGTATGTGTGCTATTTCACGCAACGAAGCGTCCTTTCCGCCCTCAATTGTAAATATTTTGTAAAAAAGTAAAATATTTTTGCTTTCGGACTTGACAGACATGACCAAAAGTGCGATAATAAGGGGGACTCAGGGGGGGTTAATTACTTCGCTGAGTATATACATCTTCGAGTAATAAAATTACTCTCGATTAATACTCAGGTGTTAAGTTTTAATTTTTTGTAGTCTATATGTTTCGTAGTCTTGTTTTTCCACCCCACTAAACCTAATCCAGTTAATTAACCTAAATGTTAATATGTCGCAAACAAAACGTCGTATAGAAGAAAAGGCTTTTGCACAAGCTTATATCGAAAATGGTATGAATGCAACGCAAGCCACGCTTGCAATTAAGCCGAACTTAACCCACAAGTCGGCTGGTGTGGAAGGTTCACGATTGTTAGAGAGGGTTAGTGAATCGGGTGCAATAGATACCATACTGGAGGGTGCGAAGGTGCAATGGGAATCCATCGCACGAGATTGCATGAACCGATTGCACACACAGGTGCAAGAGTCTAACGATCCTCGCGAACGCATGGAATCGCACAAGCTATTAATCGAATATGGCAAGATCTTTGCACAAACTGGCGTAAAGACAGCCACTCAGATTAATAAATATACACTCCCAAAGCGATAGTCATCGCACGTGCAATAATAATACCAAGCCTAAGTGTGCAATAATACTATGCTTATTTCTGGCATAGGGGTTGCACTAGCAAGTAGTGTGCCTAGGGTGCGATAGCCCCCCTACCCCCTGACGTAAAATTTTTGCAAGTGCAAGTGCGTGTAAAAATTAATGAGGACTCCAGCTAGCGAGATAGAGATATGAGTAGATCCAGGAGACATACCCCCGTGTGTGGGGTGGTTGGAACTAGACGAATTTCGGAAAAGTGGGATAAGAGAATTTATAACCGATCGCACCGACGAAGCTCTAAAATTGCACTCTCACAAGGCAAGGAAGTATTTAAGAGTATTAAAGAATTATCAGATACATGGAGTATGAACAAGGATGGAAAAATGAGATTCGATCCGGTTAAGTACTCGAAACTAATGAGGAAATAGTATGCCATACAACGGTGTAACAGATGAAGAGCGAAATAATTTGTCGGATGAATCAAAAAAGATTTTAGATCGTGCTGCGATGGGAACCCCACCCTCTGATGCTGAGACTTCTAAAATGGCTAATGAACTCAAGGCTATGCGAGGTAGAGACATGTTTGACTCTCCCGAACTACAGCGTCAATTGCAAAAAATTAAGAATGGCAACTAAGTCACACCTAGTTTCATATAAAACGGGAATTTTAATTATTTCACAACATCGTGAAACTATTCATGAATTACGTGCAAATAAGGCATGGATAGAACTGCCTGCCCCCACCCCACTACACTTGTTTGCATCGCAGGATATAGCACCTGAGCTAAAAATACACGGATTACCCAAAAGTGTGCAACGCAGACTTGCGGTGCAACTACGACTAGTATAATATATATAATATAA
>ERZ761584.260-NODE-260-length-19233-cov-72.946658_pt1 | contig 19233 bp, 34 predicted proteins | sample MGYA00512168_ERZ761584 | MGnify/ENA primary metagenome ERZ761584 (study PRJEB28899, sample SAMN03785564) | bioreactor sludge metagenome | biome: EBPR Sludge; feature: EBPR Bioreactor; material: 0.22µm filtered reactor supernatant | place: Saint Lucia: Queensland...
GTTCCGCCTCCACTTTTATGGATAAGCGCGGCTTGCTTGACTGCTTCAAAAATCCCCTCCATACTATCTTCTACAGGGAGCACAAAGCAGGCACTGAGTTGCTGTAACTCCCGGCCTGCGTTAACTAAGGTTGGGCTATTTGGAAGGAAATCAAGGTCTTCCATCATCCTATAGAACTTAGCTTCTGTAGCTGCGACCTGTTCGTCATTCTTCCCGTAAAGGTAATCTGCTTGCGCAATGTTATGCGCTACTCTCTTAAATACTTCTTCTGCTGTTTCTAATGCTTCCCCGTTCTCATCTTTCGCTGCAATTCTACGCTCAATAACGACCTTGGCATTCTCTGTAATAGGCATTATTCCCTCTTTATCCAACCTTCCCCTCGGCATCTAGGACACGTCTTCCACCACTTAAACCCTGCTTCATACACTTTTCTACCAGCGCATTCAGGGCAAACATCTTCATCCGAGTGATCTACAATAATAACATCTTCTTTGCGTGGCCTACCACGTCTTTTCTTTGTTTCCATAATGGAGGGCGATGAGAGAATCGAACTCTCACTTCAACTTTGGAAGAGTCGCAGTCTACCATTAACTTAATCGCCCATACCTCCTATGCCCCAATTGCCTTTCTTCCAGATTCTACCCAAGCTTTGTGAAACTCAGGGAAATATTTCTTTACTTCTTCCTCAATTAAGAAAGCTGCGTCTCTAATCTCTTTTTGTGCATGTTCATCAGTTCTAAGACTCAGAAAATTAGCAAGGCTTCTAAGGTTCACAGTCCACCAGAAACGTGTCATAAGATTCTCTGGTAAAACCATTCTTGCTTGTTCTCTTGCAATTCCGTTACTAAGAAGCAGTTTATATGCTTCCCACTGCTCTTCGCAAAATGCTTTTAAGATAGACCTAGCTTTAGATCCTAATGATTCGCAAGCCGGGTCATACTTATAGTCCATTCTCTTTTCTGGTTGTAAACGCCAATCATCTTCTTTAGGAAGATAGAACCTTGGCTTCATCTCGCTATATCTAGCCGACTCCTGATTAAAGCTACTCCATCTGTGCGTATGCCACTGAGCATTGACAAACAGAGGAACTTCAATAAAGAATGTCATTACTGCATGTTCGAACGGAGTTCCATGCAAATCTGCAATAAGTCTGCGTTCGAGTCCAGCATCTCTCGAACTGTAGTCGGTAGAGAATCCAGATGCCGAGACTCTGGCTGCATTAACAGGAAGAAGATCAATATCTGTAAATCCTGCATCTTCAACAGGTCTTGATACAGCGAGTGTTTTGACTGTTGGTTCTGAAATAAATTCAATTTCACTCACTTATTCGTGTTTTCCTCTTCGTAATAAATCTTCATCTTTGGAAGATACTTTTTTAATTCTTTAGCACATTTATTACAAGGCTCTAGTGTGCAGTACATCTCAAGACCTTCGCCGTCGTCTAGTATCCTGATTCCTCTAATCGGCTGGAAATATAGCTGGAGAGCGTTGATTTCTGCATGGATCGCTGTACTGCAATGTCCCCGTTGAATATTACAGCCAACTTCAGTACAGTGCTGTTTATTTGCGCCTGCTCCATTATATCCAGTGCTAAGTATTCTGTTATTAGAGACGATAACCGCTCCAACTTGTTTTCTGGGGCAAGTTGCGCGAGTTGCAACAACTCTTGCAATAGCGAACCAGTATTCCGGCCAGTCAATTCTTCCCATGCTTTTCCTTCATCTGGTGATACACACACTTTTACATCCTTTCAAAAGTTCTAATTCTGTGGCAATTAGCACATAATCTACATTTCTTGGATTCAGGAGTAGGATTTGAACCCACACCTTCAGTTTCAAAGACTACCATGCTACCATTACACCATCCTGAACCATTAACCTAAGGGGGATTGTCTCCTAAAAGAAATAATACTGACCAAAGACGCCGAACCCGGCGATTGAGCTAGAAATAGCCCAATAGATCCATGAAAAGACCACCTTATCCCTCCTGTACCTGCTTAGCTCTTCTTCTCTCGGCCCTGTTGGGGCGACGTTCCACAGGGTCATTTTTGACCTCGTTCGAACCTAAAAATCCTAAAATTGATTCCGAAACAATCTTCTTGACCTCTTCTTCATCAGAAGCAAGGTATAACGCTGTCCGCTCTCCTACAGTAATCTGGCAAATCCAACCATTTGCAGCAGGAATTAATTCAAATCTCATTTTGCTTAGCTCTGTTTTCCTCATCTACAATAGCTTGTAAGATAACAATAGCGTCATTGAGTGACGCCAGTTCTTCTTTACTAAAACTCTGGCGTCGGTAGCCCATGCCAGTAGGGTCTGAGAGGTTGTCTACCACTTTCCTCAACGTCCAAATTGACTTCTTAAGATTCATACTCCACCGAGTTTGTTGGGGCCTCCTGCAAGAATCGAACTCGCGTCAGATGTTTACAAAACACCCGCTTTACCACTAAGCTAAGGAGGCATTGGAGGACATTGCCGGTCTGCCCCGGCTTCTCCACCATCGAGGGTGGTGTTCTATGCCTTATAAACTATCTGCCCCAATTAAGACATCGCTTAGTTACCATGTACGATGTCGGGTAACTTTGGTACTCCCGGCAAGAGTCGCACTTGCTATCTCCAGCTTATGAGGCTGGCGAGATTCTGGTTCTCCACAGGGAGGGTTTTCTCTTCTTTATCTACTCCCATTAGGCAATCGTAGACGTGCCGTATCACCAAATCACAAAAAGAAGAGAGGCTGTTTCCAGCCTCTCTTAATATAGCATACGCTTGTGTAACTGTCAATACTTTTACGTAGCAATTGTCGGAGTAGCTGTTTCAGCACCGAGATAGACAAACGCGCCGATGAGTGTTGTGGTAAGCTTCACAATCTTAACAGCGTTACCAATTAACTCAGAGGCTGTTTGGAAAGCGATAGAGTCAGCAGCGGCATCATTAAACACAACCATAGTGTCAGCAGTTCCCGCAGCAACAATCATATTCTGTCCAGCAGCGTTGAAGAATGTAGCAGACCAACCAAGAGGAAGGTTAGCTGTAGCAGGAAGTGTAAATGTAACTGCACCAGAAGCCCCTTCTGTTGTAAAGATCTTTCCATTATCGGCCAGAGTCAGAGTATAAGAAGCTGTCTTAGCCTCAACCGCTTCCAGCGGAGCAACCCTAACACCATTTCTCAGGATTTCTAATCCAGCATCTTCCTTAGCCTTAATCTTATAGACAACATTGTCTGTGTCTGTAAGCTGTAACGTCGAATCGACGCCGGGGTTAAAGCCACTAGCCCCGTTTACAATAAATTCTGTTCCCATTTAATACCTCACATGCATGTGTAGGTAAATAGTAACATATTGATCTCTCTGTCAGTTAAGACACACCTGCATCGCCATAATTGTATCTATCTCAACGTCAGTAGGCATATAGTTATAGATATCCTCCCTTGTAGGAGTGTAGCCCTCAACTGCTGAGACAACCTTCTCAATCTTTCCTTGGTAGACAGCCTCAGGTTCATCATTAATTGCTGGAACCTTAGAAATATAGAAAATTACATACTGGTCATTACCCACTTTGTGTAGGACTCCATCCGCCATTGATTTCAATTAGCCCCTCTACCATAGCTTGGGCTACAGCAGCAACTTGGATCATTTCCTCAAGGGCATTCTGCTGGTTATACTCCAGAACTTCCTTTGATGTTTCTCCAACCTCTTCTGTCAGCACTAGCATCTTGTGGGCCATGTAGCTTCTCCAGTCAGGATATCTACTGAGCAGTTCAGGTTCATCCATCCATCTCTTTACTTGTCTGGCCCTTTCGTAGGCAATCTCTACTTGAGCACGGTCTTGCCACTTACCCCGTGTTTCTGTATCATATTCCATATCTTTTATGCACTCCTTCTTTGATATCTTGTATGTTACCCGGTTGCCCATTACTATGTTTAGTAATCAACCGTGCAGTTCTGCCAACCGGCAGCAACTGAACACATAGTGTAGCTATAATCTGGGTAACTGTCAAGCATCTCCCTGCGGTCGCTGCGGGGAGCCCATGTTTCACTTGACAAGAAGAAACTAATATGTTATAATGTGCCGTGTGAGGTTGCGGTAAAGTAACAGGTTCTCTCTTCAGAGAGACAGCTACCCGCGAGCGGAGCTATCAGATATGAGCTTTCCGAGAGCGGGAGTTCTAGATTCAGATAGTTGTTTTTAAATTCTATATGGTAGTACCATAAAAGATACTTCTTTTTATCTGGAGTAGAGTTAAAATGCTATTTAGCAGACTACTCCAGAGCTACAGCGATCCCGAAATCCCGTGGCTAAACCCCTAATACCTTTTGAGACGGGATAAGGCGGACTACTCTTTTGCATCCAAGTCTAGGCAGACAGTCTACAGAGAAGGGGATAACGCATACGTATGCCCAGTACAACTATCCATATAAAGGCGGCGAGGTCGACAACAACGGGGACGCCGGTGAAGTCCTGGAGGAGGACTCGGGCGGGAGTGAACGAGATCTCGCGGTCGGCGCCGGAGTTGGGCGTCCAGTTGGCATAGGGGATATGACAGAAAAGGGATGACAGACTCCGAGCGATCGCGTAATCTAACAGTGTGAGGCAAGGGTAACCCCCAAAAACACAAAGCCTCAAGAGGAGTTAGTCACAGTGTCTCAGATCGAAACGGTCAAGCTTGACCCGGCAATGTTCGCTTCTAGCGGCAAGGGCAAGGCAGGCGACAATCTTACGAGCGACCTGGCTCGCACCATCGCAGACGCGAAGGTCAATGGGGACGTGATGGCGATCACGTTCACCGGAGATAATGCGGTCAGCGAAGCGCGCGGCCTGGGGCGCCGGATCAGTAAGGCGCTTGAGATCGCGAAGCTTTCGAGCGATTCGATTCGCGTAAGCGCGTTCGAAACCGATTCGGCGCTTGCCGAACTGAAAGAGAACGGCAAGGTGGTACGCTACATCCAACGGGTTAAGTAGCCTAGTCAAATCATTGGGGAATGCGAGCGGAATTCCCCATAGATGTGACAGTCTGCTAAGAGACTCACAAGGGGATAGTCGCAATGATCTCACATCTATGTCGCGAAATAGAGGAGATGGATTTTTCCATTTGGATAGTCAGTATCAACGGGAATAGCTACTTGCAATTGGCATACTGCCCACGCTGTAAGCAACGCTCCGTAGTCCCACTAAGGACAGTTATATCTAACGCAATCACAACTGATGCGGAATTGGAGTAAACTAAGGATGGAAACAATGGCAAATCAATGGAACAAATCCGAGTAACACTCCCATCGAATCACCTAACAGTTAACCCTAGTCGAGAGACTAGGGTTTTTCTGTGTCTAAAAGAATTAGAACATTAGTTCTGACCTCAAACTTACTTTTAATATGTGCCAAATGATTGATAGGTAACTATGTTTAATAGGGTATCTTCGACGGGCACCAGGTGAGCGGCCTGGCCACCGGTCCGGGGGGGAGGGGGGCATAACGCGATGGCATGGATTCGATTTCGCAATGTTCCCAGGGAGACTACATAACTCGCACCCGCGTTACCCCGGTAGGGTGTAGAGTAGCAGGGTGTGGCCCCTCCCATGGGAAAGGGCGCAACTATTCCAAGTTTTCCAACTAAGGCGGAAATGGCGAAGCTTTGTCTTAATCTGACCGCAGTTTATTTAAGTCTTTGTTTTTGTATTTGTTAATTGATTTGATTTAGGATGTATGACAATTGTTATTCATACTGAATCAATTCCCTTAACAGGAGAATTAAGCAATGGCTTACGAAATCAATCCCATTGATATTGAACAGGCAGTCAATATGTTTCGTGCTGCACAAGATGCAACAATTGAAACAAGCGATACTGACTATTTCGATAGATGGGATCGCAACGTTCACCATAAAGACTTTGCAATTGAGCGCACAAAAAGGCGTGAAGCTTTGACTGAAGCTTTCATGAATTGGCACAATTCAAATCTTGCCTACGGAGTTGTTCGTGATCGTAAGAATGATTTCAAGAAGACTTGGACAACTAATGAGTTGGGGGAAAGAAAACTTACTTCCTACCCCTTGTTCCAATCACTCCGAAACATTGTTTCTCGCGCGAATCTTCTATGCAATTGCGATACTAGCACTTACGTATGCAAGTGCGAGGATCATTTGGAAGATATTCGTGCCATTAATCGACAATATCCTGACGCGCGTTTTGTAGACATTAAGCGCGCGTTTCATCTCAAGTATTGCCTTTCCAATTGCGGTAAGGTGAAGATTTTCTGGAACGTTCGCGTTCCTAATCTAATTGTGGTTTATCGCCACGGTGCCAATAATCCTTGGGAGATTGTTCAATGATTGTCTGACTGAAAGAACCATTGTCAGTGGTAAGGGTTGTTTAGTGATTCTCCCTGTAAAATGAATCACAACGTTATCGGCAAGCAGATTAGGCTCAACATCTCAGTGGTGTTGGGCCTTTTCTGTTTTATTGAAACCTTCTTGTTTAGGAGAAAGAAGTGCCTGTTCTTATTATTCGAGACGAAATGACAGAGGATGAATCGATCATTGAGTGGATGGTTCGAAACACGACCTGTACGGTTTGCTGTGAACTTCTGGGAGAGAACCCAGTTATCGAACTGCATGATCTTGCAGGCATGAAAGTATTTGTCTGCATGGATTGTGGGAAGATTATTACGCAGCAGTTCAATCTTGCTGTTTCTTTAGGCATTGTTAGCGATGCTTGAAAAACATGCAAGTCTCAGTGTTTGGAATAATGGAGCGGTCGGTACGCATTTCTCTGGATGTTGGAAAGTACATCCGATTTGCTGTATCGAACGAACAAGGCAGCTTATATGGGAAGCATGTGAACAGCATTGGGAATCTGGTGATTTTGCTGTTCAGTCTCTCATTCAATTGTATAAGGAAACCACTAAGGATGGCGAAAGCAATGCACTTCCACGTTTTGGATAGAATCTCAAAGATTCCTGTAGTTTATTACTACTACCCAACTGCAAAACGTATCGCTGATAATTCTCACCGAGAAGTAGAGATCTGTTCTACTCCTACCTGTTATCAGAAGGAGATTGTGAACATAGTTCGCATGTATCCGAGGGATGTTGCATGACCGAAGATGAATTGCTTGAGCGTCTTCACAAGTTCAGTTCCGACCTAACAAAGTTAGGTTCTGCTCAACCACTCTCAAATAGGCAAGGGATTGAGAATAAATACCCTGAAACATACAGAGATCTTCAGAGATTTTTTGGATATCCGAAGCTTAGGACTAGGATGAGATAATGCCAACAGTAATTCCGACCTGTCCGCGCTGTGAAGAACATATGGTTGTTCGTCCCAGAAAACGTGTAAGAGTCATTAAGGCTCTTGCTTCATTCACTGATATTGCAGACTTTTGGGTATGCCCTCAGTGTGACTACTCCGAGGAGTAGAAATGAAGATCATCAGGAATATGATACAAATCCTGTTTCAGTATCATCAACTGATTCAGTACAGGAATCAACTCCCACTGATTGCCCTTGTTAATGGACTGAGGTTTACAATCATGGGTAATCAGACGGGGATGTTTATTTTGCGTAGAAATGGAGGATTTTGAATCTAAATCATTCAGATTTGTTTCAAAAACCACAATTAAATAAGACTTGATACTCTGATACTAGGGTATCACCAGCGCCAAAGAGGGGAACGTGTTAGATCTAAACAATCGTGTCCAAATCATTCAGTTCATCGATAAAGCTATTGATGATTCAGAGAAGATGGGATATCGGCTTTCGCTTGATGTCTCTCTTGTAGATTCTCTTCGTAAAACAGTCTGCCCTATGGGGGCGGTAATGCTGACGCGAAAGAAGAATCCGTTTTGCAATGAATGGATGCGAGTATTCATGCGAGCCTATGATGGCCGAGTACACAAACTGACGTGTCATTACCCGATGGCTTTCAACCTCGGTGTTACATATAGGAGGATGCTACAAAGATAGTTGCTCATGATTATTGCACCAAAATCTAAGATGTCTGACACTGAGAAGATTAGTCGGTGTCTTCGGAAAGTTGAAAAGATTCAGACCGACGTACTTCAGTTACAGAGGGGTTTTGCCAAAGGCACAATCCCTCAAACTGAATTCTCTGTTATCTGGAAAAGAATCAGCGGCAAGATGATGGCCGCTAAAAAGTTGTCTGACTTCGCTATCAATCTGCACTGCATTCACGACTGGAAGTTCAGAGAGTGCATTGGGGAGTCAGACATATTCGCATGTAAGCGATGTGATACAAAGATCACTTGGTCTTGTATCGATATGTATAGAGCATCTATTCATGACAGTCTTGAGTACGTCTAAAGCACCACATAATATCAATGTCATCCAGATTGCTCAAGACATCATTGAACAGTATCCTGACTCTATTATCTTTGGTGATTACGCAAGAGCGTTGAAGTCTGATACATTCCTTGAGAAGGATGTACTTCACTTAATCACTAGTGACATGGAAATGGTTGTTGACACTTGTGTTCGTCTTAGAACAAAGATCGGTATTTATAAGAGAACACGAGACAACGTACCGGACAACACAGTCCGGGCACTTATTGTTTGTGCATCGGTTGGTGAAGACCCAGAGTTTGAAGATATTAACAGCGGAGTTAATACGGGGTATCTTACTTCTTATGAGTGGAAGAAGATTAAACACGAACCGCACGCCATAAACACTATCACCTACTCCCATAATCAGCCTTGTGTCCCTGATCTAGCTCGCGTTGTGTGGGAAATTTCTTGTGCTGATTTGAACAATAACAGCTTCGGTGTTATGGTTCATGTTGTCAAGAAAGATGTTCATGTAGAAGAGTATGCACAAAAGCTTGCGCTTAAGATAAGTGAAAAGCCACAGTGGACTTGCAATCTCAACTACATAAAGGGTGGCAACTGGTACGGTACAATTTCAACCAGCCTTAGTGATCTTGAGGATAAGGTATTGAGATCTACTGGCAATAAACCAGTAATGAAAGACTCTATCTCAAGCGCTTGGAAAAGATGGGAGTTAGCATAAAATGCCACTTACTATAAATGAAATCATCCTTCTTGGTGAAGTGCCAATAACTGAGTCGATTACAAAGGATCTAGTATTAAAAGCCTCAGCATCAACTTCTCCGACTAGTTTTGCGCAGAAAACTCGGGAACAGCTAGCAAACGGACTTGTTGGATTAGATCAGTTAGTCTATTTCTATAGGCAATATTCTTTTAACGGGTCCAGTTCTTCTATAGCTAACATTAAATCAATTATTCAAAATAACTACGTTAAGTGGTTTAACGGAACACTAATGGGTTCCGCGTCTCTTGAAGAGGAAAGCTTCGAATCTGATTTTGTTCCATTAGATGATCCCGGCCCGGCTGAAGAACAGGGTATGATTCTTGCGGCAGACAGATTGAAAATTCTGTCTGTTTCCCAAATTGCAAATACAATTGTTATGATTGGTGAAAACGGGCTATTCTATTATGAAATAATGAGTAATGATAGCCCTTGTCTCTACAAAGCACAAGGATCTACTGGATGCCATAACATTTATTGCAAGGCCAGTGTCCAGTTAGGGTTTGGTGTCCCCTGCCTGTCTCCAATGGTAGAGCCAAATTCTAAGTTTTGGTCACCAAGCGTTCAGATGGAATGGAGAACTAAGCATAAGAATGATAATGGGATGTGTGCTGAGGTAGAGTCATACTATTGCTGTCAGTGTGGAAACTCTACAAGCACTGCCTTGGCCACAGTTCTTTGGAAGTCTGTTGGAAGCCATTGTCTCAATTGTTACATGAGTTCAATTGGGGAGTGTGTTGCATGTAAGACATACACGTCTGGATGTGCCTCCGTTAAGTGTGACAATGTTTTTACACTCATGTGTGTTAAATGCACGTTGATCAGTGAAAAGTGTTCGGTTTGTGGTCAATACACAACTAAGGCTTTGGTTAAGGGTAAGTGTCGTAAATGTATGCCTAATGTTTTTATTGACTACAATACAAAACCATCGCCTGAGTTTCTTGGAAAACCGGGGCCACACTTTGGTATCGAACTTGAAGTCGAAATGAAGAATGGCTTTGCCCCGTATCTTGAAACTGTAGCAAGTAGGTTCAGTGAGGAACTTGAAGGATTTATTTATCTTAAAAAAGACTCCTCATTGGCCCTCGATGGAGGCTTTGAGATTATTTCTCATCCAGCAAGCTTGAGATACTGGCAAGACAATGATCTTAAGTTCTGGGAAGCAATAAAGAAATTGTCAGTAACCTGTGAGTCTTGGTCTGCTGACAACTGTGGCCTTCATGTGCATATCGGAAGAAATGAGTTTAAGGACTACCCACATATGGCTAGGTTCTATTACTTTATTACTTCCAATAAGCTGTTCTCGGCTTTCATCGCTGAAAGATATCAAGCTAAGCAATCTCCGTTTGCCAATGTTAATTCTATCGAGGATTGCATTGGAATTGTTGATGGCTCAATTAAGCTTGATAAGCACACAGCAATTAATATTCATCCTGTTATTCCTACCATCGAGGTTCGAATCTTCAAGGGGAATATGAAGAAGCAAAGGATTCTCAAGAACATTGAGTTTGTTCATGCTGTGTGGGATTTCTCTCGGGAGAACCCTGACCTGACAGTAGATCAGTTTATTTCCTTTGTGAAGGAAAGGCAGTCCGAATACCCTAATCTTCACAAGTACATCGCAAAGTATAAGAAGGGATAGTAGTATTGTGTACTGCCTGCGTCCTTCCTAAGGATGCTTCAATCACTGAAGAAGAATTCGACAATATGTGGCAGTCGAATGAAGATGGTGCTGGTTTCGCATTCATTAATGAAAAAGGTGAACTAGAAACACGGCACTCTATGAAGCTTGATGATATCAAGAAAGAATGGAAGGAATTACACGCTTTACATAGCAAGTACACTCCCTTTCTTCTTCATTTCAGGGCTTCATCGCAGGGTAAGGTGGATGTAGATAACTGTCATCCATTTCTTCCTAACCCTAAGACTGCATTCATCCATAATGGCACTATCAAGTCAATGCCAATTGATAAGGATGGCAGATCTGACAGCCGATTGTTTAGTGAGGACTGGCTAGCGCGTCTTCCCCATAACTTCACAAAGAACTTTGTGATCATTCGGTTCATGGAAGAATATGTGGGAGCAAGCAATAAGCTTGCTTTCTTAAATACGGACGGAGAGACTTTGATCGTGAATAAGTCTGGCTGGACAGAACATAATAATGTTTTGTTCAGCAATACGTTTTTTCGATCAAAACGCTCCCGAACGGAAACAAAGAATGATCCAACGGGAACAAGCAGCAATGTGGGGGGAGTATCTAATGTGGGGGTGGGGGTAAGTGGTAAAACATCTACCGTCCATTCTCAGCACGGATATTCTCAGACATCCAAGTATACTTGGTGTCGGGGTTGCCTTCGCTCTGTTGATAGGTTCTTTGAGTTCAACTATCAAAAAGGCGTATGCGTTTCTTGTACAGAAGAAATCGAATTAATCGCTAAGGGATGTCGCATTAGCGAATGGAAAGCTAAGGAAATTTTTTTAGAAGCGTACGTGAATCACAAGTCGACGGAGTTCTACGAGAAATACGCAGACCATCAGATCTCAACGATCAAAGAAGGGATAATCGTAGAAGAACCAAAGCTTCTCGTCGCGGGCAAGGAAGAGATGAGTTTTCATCCAGACAAGCCCGAAAAACTTACGGACGCAGAAAAAGCAAGAATCGCTAGGCTTGCCACGAAAAAGATTCACGAACTCACTCACGAAGAGTATAGTTTCATGATAGAAAGAGGTGCATTTATTGGACTGTGCTAGAGATGTAGCAATTCTTACGAAGCTTATTCGTAAGGCAACAAACGAGAATCATCGCAAATACGCACTTCTGAATCAGGAAGAATTAAGGGCAATCGATGAGTTGGTTTACTCGTCTGAGGCTGACAATTCAACAAAGGTTGAATTCTGGGGAGCCGTCAATGATTACAGATCAAAGATGGTTGCTCTTGGGAAGTTCTGATAAGGTCAAGATGTGTAATAGGTGTGATACAGCCTTCCTATGGGAGAAGTCTCCATCTAGTATGCGTCAAAAGTATTGCTCTATCCATTGTGAAATTAAGGGAGAAGGATTTCATATTGACTCTCTTATTAAGAAAGATGGATGGGAGTTCAAGAAATCTGACCGAACTGTTGCCAAACCTGACCCTGAGGAAGAAGTACCAGACCTGAGCGATGAACAAATTGATAACATCGTTGCCGTTCTAAGGCAAGAGGAAGATGATGGAGATGACGGGGAACTCGTACCAGTATAAGCACATGCTGGATTTTTACGGCGAACTTGGAATCAATGTTATTCCGATTCAAGCACCCGGACATGGTAGCGATCCCAAGCGTCCAGCATTAGATGAATGGACAACATACCAGAAAAGACTGTCAACACCTATGGAGCATAAGCTCTGGTGGGAGTATTCTGACATCCCGCGTAACTTAGGTGTTGTAACAGGTACAATTTCAGGGAACTTAATTGTCGTAGATATCGATGATGAAGACACCTATGAAACACTCAAGAAGGCTGATGGTAGATTCTCTGATACACTTGTTTGCAAAACAGGCAAGGGTTATCATCTCTACTATTTTTCCATTGATGGGGAAATTCATAGAACCATTACATTTAAGATGAATGGTAAGACTCATCATTTGAAAGGCGAAAACAGTTACGTCGTAGCCCCGCCTAGTACACATATTTCTGGCGTGATGTACCAATTCCTAGATGAGATATCACCTGCCTACGCCGACTTTAACAACCTAAAGGCAGACTTAGCTGCTGCTGGTTGTACCTTTACTGTAGATGAAAAAGGGTTTAAAGACAGGTCACTCACTTGGGCATCTGAACTGATGACGCCAACCCCTCAGGGGGAAAGAAATACAAGAGCCGCACAGTTGTGTGGTCTCTTGATTAACAAGTTTCCATATGACCTTGGATTTATTGAAGGTATGATGGCAGCTTGGAACGTAATGTATTGTGTGCCGAAACTTAGTGACGATGAGTTGTCCACACTCATTAGTGGTGAGTATAGAAGATATGGCCCTTCCGGGTGATCTAGAAACTCAACTAAGTAATTACATGCTTAAGCTCAGAGAACTTATTCTCTATGCTGCTACACACGATACAGAAGACCCTGAATGCGGTGCTAGATACCGCAATATGTTCGCTTCTCTCATACGTCTTGAACATAAAATGATTCAGGATGAAAGGGAAAGGCAAAAAGTAATTAATGACCCTGTACGGCCATCCAATATCCAGACAGATGGAGAATTGGTGGAAAGATCACGCGGATAAACATGATGATCCTCAATGGATTGAATGGTTAAGCGTGTTCAAAGGTTTGTTAGACGAGAAATTTGTAGAGTGGTCTGAAGAGCACGACAACAGCGTAGACGGAAAGAAATTATATGGAATGTCCGGCACTGGCGGTTGTGTGCGCAAGGCCACACTCAAATTAATTGGTCACAAACCTGAAAGAGAATCAGGTTCATCCTACTTCACGTTTTGGCTTGGTCATGCAGTGGAGATTGCAGCGTTAGCAACACTAGAAATGGTGGGTTACAAGCTGCTTGATACTCAGCGTAAATTAGTCCTCGAAACCGAACTAAATGGCGAGGTCGTTCCTCTCATGCGTTCAGCATCTGACGGCATCATTAAGATCCTCGGCATAGAAACGCCCGTTTCTGTCAAGAGCGCCGGATATAAGATGTCTGGATTCATGAAAGGGAGATGGCTCAGGAGAGGTTTTGCAGAATACCCTTTTGCAGGAACTCGATCTGTTAATCAGTCCGCCTATATTCAGCTTCAGATGGAGATGTTAGCTGGTGGCTACCAGCAGGGGCTAATCTTAGTCGCATCAAAAGACATCATAAAAGCTTTCGAAAACGATGAGTATTTAGGTAAGAACGGTAACGGTTCGCTGACATTCTTCTCAGAGATTGTCAAGCCAGAACCTGAAGTAGTTGAGCCAGTAGTCAAAGCATTTACTAATTCATACGCCCTATCTCTAAAGGGTCAAGCTGGCCCTGCCCTGTATCCACAGAAAGATACATATCAATATGTGGAACTAAAGAAAGCACACTACGTTCCAAGTAACATTTGGGGCGGAGTGAACAAGGAAATGACGAAATCTTTTAACCCTTGCGGAGGATGTGATCTTAGGAAGGTGTGTGCGGATGCCTTATAGATTCCAACTCCTAGGTGGCCCGGATGATGGGCAGTTAATTGAATCTGATTCTCTTCCTGAAGTAATTGATGGAGAGAGTTTTCATTTCTACGGAAGTAGAGCATATGTTCTAATTGAAGTAGATTATGATAATAAGACCGCGAAGTATGAACACATCAAAGTTGGCGGCAAAATGGACGAAGGAGAAACTAGCGACAGTAATGGGGTTTGACCCCAGTACCTTGCAATGGATCATGGATAATCTCCGCATGACTATTCAAAGTGACGTGGAGGGCTATCCCGTCACTTGGTATTTATACGATAGTGATTTCGCTGGAGTTGATGAGGATAATGTTCCTACTGCTCTCAATGGAATTGAAATCGGATGGCTCCAGTTTATCTTAGACGAAAGAGTCAAGAATCATAATGCGCTGGCACCTTTCCGTAAGAGAAGTGAGGGTGCTGCTCAGGCTACTGAATCTGCACCTACTGGTCAGTGGCAGTGTCCTGAACATGGTGGCATGAGTGTTTATGATGCCAAGTTTGGGAAGGGTAAACAGTGCAATAGATGGGAAGCTTATAATGGTGGGCCTACCCCTACATGGGCTAATCCTACTATTAGAGATGTTAATGGACAGAAGCGTGTCTACTGTTCGTATCGAGAGTTTCCTAGGTAATGCCTGATTCGCCCGATAAGGCGAATGAAAGATGGTGGGCTGATTTCCTATTCGGAAAGCGTTATGCTTCTCAGGGAACAGCCCACCCTGATATTCAAGGTGCATGGTTTACTGCTGAACATAAATACAGACTACTGCAACAGTACGCGGCTGAATTTAGAAAAGCAGTACAGCAACACGATATCAACAGAGAATTAGAACCAACTCTACAGCCTTTCATTTGCTTCACGTTTCATGGTTCTAGAGGGCACAATGCCCGTAGGTTCCTTATGGTAGAAGTCTTCCCTAAGGATAAGAACGTTGTGGAATTACTCACCAATCTACTAGAAAAGGCCAAGAAGGTGAGTTAAAATCAGGAGTAATAGGTTTGCCCAAGGTAGCAGAAAAGCCCAAGATCGAAACTCGTCCGCTTGAATTGCGGGGTTTTACAAGTTCGCTTGAATCAAGCCATATCAAGCTTGATAGTAGGCTTGTGAATAAAGAGTGGTTTATTCGCGACGAGAAGATCGAGGCCATCCTCAAGGATGTTAACATCAACTGGTGGCTTGAAGTTAAGCCGAATTCTTTTAGCCAGTATGGACGAGTTGTCCACTGGGATCTCGCAACTCCACATGGTCAAATCAGTAGCCTTTTGGAACTGATGATCAAGAATTGTGGAGCAGCAGTTTGGGGTGGGATTGATTACCTCAATGATAATACCTTCCCTATCAGTGAGTTCATTGCACGCAACGTTGCGTCTTATACCGGAACTGGTGTTATTATCGCTACCGGAACCGAAGCTTCTGGAAAGAGACTTGAAAAGTGCGGATGGGCAGTTCCTGTTTATCGCCCGTCTTCCCGTGGGCCTATTTCCAAGGTGATGGGTTACGGCATCCTTAACATTCCTGAAAAGGATATGTTTAAGAAGGGCGGATTCAATCACGATTACTCTTCCGTGAGTTAGCTAATGGTTACTCTTGGAGCAGATCCAGAATTCTTTCTGGAAACAAAAGTAAAAGGCAAGTTAGTTCCTTCACAAGGGCGAGTAGAAGGAACTAAACAAGAACCGCACGTTATCAGCCCGGCCAAAGTCCTTAAAGTAGCGGGATACGGTACTGGTGTCGGCAACTATGCCGTTCAGCGTGATAATGTTGCTGTAGAATACAATATTCCTTACGCCGGGAGTGTGGCTTCATGGGAAAGACAAATAAAGGCAGGGCTTGCTCTTGCATTTGAAGAGATTCCTTATAGTAAAAGAAGGAATCTTAAAATCTCTCACAAGGCAAGTGCTCACTTTCCTGAGAAGTATCTTGAGCATGAAGAAGCAAAGTATTTTGGCTGTGAGCCAGACTACAATGCATGGACTGTCAGCGAGAATGTCATGGATAAGACTTCTGTTGACCCTACCCTACGCACAGTAGGTGGACACGTCCATATTGGGTATCTTTCTGAGAATCCAAATCTTAACCCGCTTGCTCTTGTTAGGATGCTGGACGTATATCTTGGTGTTCCGTCTATTTTTCTTGACGACGATAATGAGCGTAGGTTGTTGTATGGGAAAGCCGGAGCATATCGGCCAGTGCCTTACGGAATTGAATACAGAACGCTTTCCAATTTCTGGATTTTCAAGATTCAGTACATCAGATGGGTCTGGGATGCTGTAGTATACGCCTTACAAAAGGCTAAGGCTTCAGAAATTATTTCTCCAAATGGGCCTATAGCTGAGGCTATTCAAACAGCAATTAATAAGTCTGATAAAGATGCTGCTGAATATGTATTTGATTTCTATCCAGAAGCCAAGCTCCTTATTCCGGGCACTGTTAATACTTACCATACCACCGATACTTCCAATACCACCAAAATCATGGGTGAAGTAACATACACATCATCCACGTCACCAATCGTAACAAAGTTTGACTTAAGTGCCTAGAACATTCAAGCAGATCTTAGATGACTGCAACGATCTAAAAATTCGCAAGCAGGCTAGATACAAGAGGTCAGATGATGATTTATCTGCCTTTGAGTACACAGCAAGCCAAGCCAATATACCTGTTCCTAATCAGATCTTTGCGAAAATTATTGATAAGGAAGGGCGACTGGCTAACTACTTTAAGGATTCTGAACTAGACATAGAAGGTATGCTTGAGGAATGTGAAGACATTATCAACTACCATGCCTTTATGATTATGTCGTTGGAAAGAATGTACAAGAGTCCTTCCAAAGATCCTTTCAAGAGAGAAGCGACTCAGGGTCGCTCTTAATCAGGTGTTGACTTATTCATCAGGTTATGCTAAAATGCTCTGATGAATAAGCAAATTATCTGTAATACCTTCAGACCACACATGACTAAGCCGTGCTCTCAGCCCTTAAGAATTACATATGGAGAAGGGTACTGCATACATCACGGAACTGTCATGTTTACATCTGAAGCGTATGACAAGGTAGAAACACCTGAAGATACGTTAGAGGCCGAGAATGGTGGACAATCTTGGTCACAGGATGAAGTTGAAAAACTTCTCGAAATGGAGGAACTTGGCTACTCCGCAGAAGATATCGCCAAGGCTTTAGGCAGAAGCAAGAACTCTGTCTACAATAAGAGATGGGCCATTAAAGGACAAGGCTCTTCTCTCTAACGCAGAAGGTAACAAATTGCGCGCTTTAGTTTCTTTTGATCTCGAAGTCACTGACCTGAATCAGCTTCAGGCTGATATCGCCGAAGCTAAGAAGGGTGGGGACAACATTCGTCTTGCCAAGGTGACTCCGAATGGTAAGGGTGGTTATACCGCCAATGTCGATCTCCTGATCGGCAGAAATCTCGCCGCTGTTCTGGTTGGCGATGCTGTTAATGGTAAGAATCTCCGTGTGAATTCTGCCCGTTCGTACAAGTTCACTGCTAAGGCTTTCAATGCCCCCAAGAATGCTGTGAGCTTCGTCCCTCAGGTTACTGCGGTTAATCCCGGTAAGTAAATCTGAACTATCCGCCGATTCATAAAAAGCAATTCGGTGGTGCTTCTAACGAAACTGGATTAGAGTGGGTTGGAAGGTTTTACTTCCAACCCGACTCTTCCAGTTACGCTTTCTACTGGCTACAAGACTGGGGGCCAGAGTTTGACAACGACGATAGAGATGTTATTGTTCCAGAACTCACTGGTTACGGCCAGACACCCCGAGATGCTTTCGAAGATACAGTTCGTAAGTTCATACATTACAATAATGGGCAAGAATCGCCCACCCTGAAAGAACTTCTCCCGGCATTGCGCCAATTCTTTACCGACGATGGCGGGGTGAAGTTGGAGTTTTTCCTTGGGTAGATGCACAGATAAGTGCATAATCCGTTCTGATAAACGCACCAAAGAAGACTACTGCTATGATCATGGGACGCTTACTTTCCATAGACAGGCACATGATATAGTAGATGAATCAGACCTCGGTACGGAAACAAAAGAAAAGTTCAAGTACAGCGACAAGTTCATCTTTAACGCTGTTGGCTCTTCTTATCTGACTATGGATGAGTTGGCTGATGAGTTGGGTGTGAGTAGAAAAACCTTGTACAATGCATGTTCAAGGTACATGATTCAGGCTGGCTACAAAGTAGCCACATAATGGCCCTGTCGTATGCTCTGATGCGACATTAAATAAGGCGAGTGGAGTTGCTTTACGGTTTCAACGATAAATAGAACCGTCCTTATGGCCTCATAGTACAAGGGATAATACAGGAGACTTCTAATCTCTAGATGTAGGTTCGAGTCCTACTGAGGCTGCCATTTATTTAAGAAGGAAGGTTAAACGTGAAGATCATTGAAGCAATGAAGAAGATCAAGAACCTTGAAGAAAAGGCGGTTGATCTACAGAAGAAAGTAGCCTTGCATTGTGCAGACCTGTCTTACGAACAGCCTGTTTATCCAGATCAGAAACAAGTTGTTGCTGGCTGGATTCAGGCGCAACACGATCTTCTTAAAGAATGCGAAAAGCTTCGCGTAGCCATCCAGAAAACAAACTTGAACACGCCGGTAACAATTGAATTGGGTGGAGTTCAGGTAACAAAATCTATTGCCGAATGGGTTCTTCGTAGAAGGCTCTACGCAAAGATGGAAGAAGGAATCTGGAATTCCCTAAATGATCGAGGACTCAAGGAAGGAATTACTGACGGCACAGCAGGTCAGAAGATTGAAGTTAAGATTCGTCGATACTTCGATCCTGTTCTTCGCGATGAAAAGAGAGAACTCTATCGTTCTGAACCATCCGTGATTGACTCAACCCTTGAGGTTGTCAATGCAGTTACAGATCTAATCGAAGATTAGGTCTAGGCTACGCCAACAGTCAGAGATAAAAACTGGTAAACAAAGACGTATCGGTATGAGACGAAATGACTACCACCATC
>ERZ761584.261-NODE-261-length-19079-cov-5.691495_pt1 | contig 19079 bp, 30 predicted proteins | sample MGYA00512168_ERZ761584 | MGnify/ENA primary metagenome ERZ761584 (study PRJEB28899, sample SAMN03785564) | bioreactor sludge metagenome | biome: EBPR Sludge; feature: EBPR Bioreactor; material: 0.22µm filtered reactor supernatant | place: Saint Lucia: Queensland...
CAATCGAGCACGAGGGTAACGCTATGAGCTACAGCCCGCGAGAGTATGTTGCCGAGGCACGCGCCGCGGACGCGCTCCGCCGCGCGGATGGCGATGCGCTCCGCCGCTTGCTCGAGGAGCTGCGAGGTGCGGCACCGCCAGCCCCGTCGCCCGAGGCGGGGCGCAGCTCCACCGCGGAGCTGCGCGCTCTGTTGCAAGCCGGCGCGGGCCTGCCATGGCAACCCGCCGAGGGGGCGCGCGGCGGCTATCTCGTCACGCGTCCCGAGGACGGCGACACCCCGGTGGTCCGCCCGGCCTTCGCGGAAGCCCTCGCCGCCTCGCTGGCGGGGCGCGAGCTGCGACGGCTTTTCCCTGATTTGTGGGCTATCGATCTCGCCGTTTGGGAAGCGCTCGATGACGCGCCCTCCCGAATCGCGGCCCTCTGGCTGGAGAGCCCGGGCCGGCGTTTGCTCCAAGATCTACGCGTGTTGCCAGCGCTGCCCTCGACCGCGCCCCTCGGCGCCACGTGTCGCTCGATCGACCGAATCGAGCGCGCGGCCGGGGTCGAAGATGCGCCCGCCCCCTCCGATCGCTCCGCGTTCCAGGGGTGGGCGCGCGCCCGTCCGGCGGCGTGGCGTGCGCTGCACCTTTCGACCCCCGGATGGCCGATGGCGTTGTGGGCGCCCGCTTCGGACGACGTCCCCGGCGCCCTCGAAGCGTTGTTTCTCGCCGAAGAAGGGAGCCCCGCCTCCGCGTGTGGCGCTGCCCTCGGTTGGCTCTTGCATCGACTGCGGGACCGTCCCATCTACGAGATCGGCGACATTGCTCGGGATCTGCGAGACGATTTGCCCGCGCGCCTCGCGGAGGCGTTCGATGCACAAACGCGCACGGCCGCCCGTGCGCCGGCCGCGCTCGAGCAGGTGACCCTCCAGCACGCGGCGCGGCTGACACCAAAGGACAACGTGCCCGGGCGCGTCTTTCGAGCGTGGTGTGTCGCGCGGTGGATCGCCGCCTGCACGTGGCGCAGCCCCTTTTTTGGAGGGGACGAGCCGACGCTCGTCGCTCGGCTACAAGCGCTCCTGCCGCGCGTCCTGCCGGATTCGCGGGATGCTCTCGATCCCGTCGGGCTCGGGGAGGACGGGCTCGACGTCCGCGAGGTGGCGCTCGTCAGCGGCGCGCTCTCGTTTCCGGCGCGCGCGGGCGGGGTGGTGGTCGTGCCGCCATCGCCCCTGGCCCGCAAGCTTCGCGAGATCGCGGCGCGAGCCGACCTGCGCCCCGCCGAGACGCAGGCCGAGGACCAGCTTTCCCGAGGCCAAAACGAGCTGGGATGGACGGCCCCTCATGTGGCGCCGCCGCTGGCCGCGCGCTTCTGGCTGACGGATCGGCAGATCCGCTGGCTTGCCTCCATCCCGGTCGGAGCGCAGATCCAAGCGATCGAGCTTGCCGCGCGCCACCCCGAGCGCTTCGGCTGGATGGGGCTCGCACTGATGGAGGAAGGTGCGGCCCTCGCTCCGGCTGCCCGGACGATCGCGCTCGAAGCGTGGAGGGCGCAGCGCTTCGCGACCGTTTCCAAAGTCCACGAACGTTGCGCCTTCGGCATTGGGCTCTGCGATGGGCTCGACACGGCATCTGTCCGCGATCTCTTCGATCTGTGCTCCAAAGCGGAGGGCACGTGGCCGGCGTTTCTGCTCGATGCCGCGGCCAAATCCACCTCGTCGCCCGCCACGTGGGAGCAAGCGATCCGCCGGTTGCTCGATCTCGCCGAGCAGAAAGACAAGGCGGATACGCTCCGCCTCAACGCAGCGCTCTTTGTCGCGTGGCGCACCACCGGCCGCAAGGGCGTCCCCCAAGACATCTCCGACCGATTGACCGCCCTTTCGGGCCAACCGCCGTTTGTGCGGCACGCCGGGCTCGCGCGCGAGCTGCGGCGGCGCGGCGTCACACGCTGTAAGAAAGGAGTAGTGTGATGAGCGACAGGGATGCAGAGGTGCGGTCACAGGCCCTACGAGAAGCGGTCGCGTGGCTGCGGGCTCGCGCTGATGCGATGGAGTCAGATGTTGACGACGATTGGGATGGTGCTGATGCTGACCGATGCTATGGGCATGTTGCCGTGATCCGCAGCGCTGCCGACGATCTTCAGCAATTTTCGGAGGACAAATGAAGCGAATCATATTGTGCATGGTGGCTTGTTTCGTGGGCTGCGCGTTGCCGCCGACGGACGAGCAGGCGTGCGAAAATGCCGACGGAGAATGGATCTGCGAGGGTCGTTATTGTCGCTGCGAAGTGTACGACCCGAGTGAAAGGAATGACGATCAGTGAGGGACCGAGGCATGGGTGCGGCTCGCGAAGGCGGAGATCAGCCGCGAACCTAAGGCGCAGTAGCGCGCGTGGGTAGTGTCCGGATCTCGCTGAAACTGACTGGATTTTGCAACGGAGTTGGCAGATGGAGAAGCTCTACAGGTTCTATGCGGACTACGGCCGGCTCGGCGCCATCGAAGGCGTGTTCGTCGCCGACGAGGCGGAGGTTGCGGCTGCGCTCGGCTGCACGGTCTCGTTCTGCGAACCCTGGGGCAAGCATTCGTCGGCGAAATGCACGCTCGCGGCATCACACTTTACGATCCTGACCGACGACCAAGACTTCATCGCCAAGGCGCGGAAGTACGGGATCGTGCGGTTCGGTGAAAACCCGTTAGGCATCCTCGCGGACATGAGACACGACGGGTTGGTCTAGATGGCAACCGATTTGAATTCAGCCAAGAAGCGCAAGCCGACGGCGGACGACTTCCTGACGCTTACCCCCGCGCAGCTTCGCGACCTCGCGAACGACCTCGACGATCGCATTGGCGACATGCGGATCGACGAAGAGCAGATCTGCGAGGAGGCGGGCTACGACAAGCTCGCCGCGTGGGGCGCGCTTGCCGAGCACCTCCGCGCCGAGGCGAAAGACAGGGAGGCCGCAAAGTGAGCCACCACCCACGCGCGCCGAACGTGCCTGACGCGGAAGTCATTGCTACGCACAGCATTGAATTTCAGCCCACTTTTGTCGCTGAGGCGCCACATCGATTCCGCTGCAAACATGGTACGGCCGACTGCGAACGCTGCGGTCATCACCCACGGCGTGATGCTGCGCACACGACGGTCGGCGGACGGGGCGTGATCGCAAGACTGCGAGGTGCGTGATGAGTCCCTATCGCTCGCCCGCTACGCGTGCCCTCGTGAGCCGACCACGGCGCGGTTTCCTCGACACCGCGCGCCGACTTGGCCTCATGTGGCGCCGCGCGCAGCGGTGGAACTTTGCAGGCGGGTGGCTGGAATTGCTGTGCGCGGTGACTCCTGGAGTGTCCTTGCTGCTTGTGTTTCGCGGCGCCGGATGGGCATGGTTTGTCGGGGCGTTGCTTGTAAACCTGGCCCAGGTCGAGACGGGGGTCACCGAAGCGCTTCTCGGCTTCCTTCGGGCGAAGCGAGTGCGGTGGCTTCTTGGGCGGGACGTGCCGCGGGCGCCAGACATCACCTGCTATCCGGCGATCCGCATCTGGAGGCGCGTTCTCCGGCGAGAGATCACGATCGAGGAAGGCGCGCGAGAACTACGTCGGCTGCGGGAGGACGACCCATGTTGACCGAGATCCGCGGTGACCTGTTCACGCTCGGCATTGACGCGCTCGCGCATGGGGTCAACTGCATGGGCGTCATGGGCGCTGGTATCGCGGTTGAGTTCAAGCGGCGCTGGCCGGTTATGTTCCACCGCTACCGCACGGCGTGCCTGAACGGCACCTTACGGCCCGGCACCTGTCTGCCTTGCGCGGCGACCTCGCCGCGCTGGATCTATTGCCTCGCGACACAGCCAAGGCCGGGACCGTGCGCAATGCTGCCGGCGATTGAAGGGGCGGTCAGTGGAATGGTGCGACACGCGCGCGCCGCAAATGTGAGACGTGTCGGCATGCCACACATCGGCTGCGGGTTCGGCGGATTGCGATGGGATGAAGTGCGACCAATCGTGGAACGCGCGTCTGAGGGTATCGAGATCGTCGTCGTGGAGTGGAACCGATGAATGACCACATCTCGCGGCAAAAGCTAGCGCGCGCCCGCCTCGACGGGCTTGTTCGCCTCGCGAAGCACCTCGGGCTCCATGGCTGCGCGTGTGGTGCCACAGCATGCCGGCAGGCCATTGAGGAGAAGGTCGCCCGTGCGATGGAGCAAGCTTCGATGCGGCGGTACGCGTCGCGGGAGGGCGCGCCATGCTGACGTTGCTCGGATTCGGCTCCTCGGCTCGACGAGGCGCCGATGGCTGGACGGACCGCGCCCGCGTGCGCAGCATCATCGACAGGGCAGAGCCGGACCGGACGATCGACGGTGCGAGCCCATCGGGTGGCGCCGACCAGCTTTTCTACGAGGAGGCGTGCGAGCACTTCTTGGCGCGCGGCACCACGATGTCCTACGCCCGGCGCTGCCCGTTTGACCCCGCGCTCGACGGGCCCGCGCCGCGCGGCTTTCTGCGCCGCAACGCGAGGCAGTTCCGCACGCATCGCCCGGGCCTCGCCGCGGGGTTCATCTCCGGGCGCGTGGGCTCGACGCTGTCGTCGGGGAGCGCCCACATGCTCGGCATCTGTCTGCGCGGACTGGACGGCGTGCCACCCTGCCCGGTGGTCGTCTATCGCGACGACGGCGTGGAGCCGTACAGCGACCTCCGCGTCGCGCACGCGCAGCTCCGGCGGCTGTACGCGGTCACGCGCGCGGCGCCGCTCGTGCCGCCCGGCAAGGCGCTCGCGAGCCTGTGCGATTGCGGCGACCCGTCCCCCGCCGAGGTGATCGCCGCGCTCGGTTGCGCGCGCGAGACGGTGCCGCGGTGGGGGCCCTGGATTGAAGCTGTGGAGCGCACGGTTGCCCTTGTTTTGTAGGCGATCGTGACCATGTTGTGCGGGCCGCGCGAGCGGTGGAGGTAATGGTGATGACTAAAGAGCGCGTGGTCGAGGTGATCGTGGACGAGGCGAGAGCAACGGTGGATCGCATTGCGGAGGTGGACCGGCGGCCGTTGCCGGCGGCGGTCCGCACGGAGATGCTGTTGCGGGTCCGCGACATCGCGCGCCGCGACGCGTTCTCGCTCCGAGACTGCACAGAACCGCAGTTGCGCGAGGCCGTCGAGCGCCACATCCGGAAGCAGGTAGCCGACCTGAGGCCGTCATGACCGACCACGCGAAGAAGCTGGCCGAGATCGAGGCGCGGGAGCGCGCGGCGACGCCGGGGCCGTGGCCGAGCGAGGCCGGCTGGAACAACGGCGGCACGCCGAGCCGCACCTGGAGGATTCCGGCGCGACAGGATGGTGCCGAGATCGAGATGCTCGCGGAGGACGCGCTATTCGTGGAGCACGCGCGCGAGGACGTGCCGTGGCTCCTCTCGCAGCTCCGCGCCGCCTCCGAAGCGCTCGACGCCGCGGGCGCGCCGGCCGGGCCTCTCGGGGAGCGCGTGCGAGCGTGTACCCGCGATGGTGGGTGGCGGGACCAGTGGGAGGCACTTCGGCAAGCGAAGGACGCGGACGACATCGCCAGAGCGCGGGCGACGCGCGACGTGGACATTCTGCGACGTGCCGCGCGCGCTGCGGCTGTGAGCCTCGGGGAGGTGCTTCCAGACGATGCGGGGCCCGAGGCGATCGCCTCGGCATTGCGACGGGCAACCCAAGCAAGGTCGCACCCGACCATGCTCACGGTTGCGATTCCGGACCTCGGCATCGTGGCAGCACACGGCGACACCGCGCAGGCGCTCGCCGAGGACGTTGCCTCGCAGGTGCTCCACGCGGTGCGCGATCACGCGCTCGCCGCGCCGGAGACCCTCGCGCCGGACGCGCTCGTGCTGCGGGCGAAGGTGCGGGCGCGGCTCGGGCTCGACGGCGAATGGTCTGTTGTGGAGGAGAGTTGATATGCGAACCGTCGAAAACGCGATTCCGAAGCCATTGCGAGAGGCCGTGTTCGCGGCGATTGATCTGTTTCACCTTAAATACAGACAACAGGGCCTCGTGCGTCTTCGTTGGCGGAGTGGCCGCTTGCGAAGAATCGAAATCTGCGCGCCGCCTCATCCGGTGAGCGGGAGTGACGACCTGGACGTTTTGATGGTATTGCTGAATGCAGGCTTCGGCACGGACGGCCCTGACCAAGTCCTTCAGATTCGCGACACCGCGGTGTGGATATGGGAATCCCCATGACAACGTACTTTGATAATAAGATAACCGTTTTGCGAAACTTACCGCCTGAGCAGTTTGAGGATTTTGAACAGCAGATCATCCAAGACGTGGCCAACGTGGGTGAGTTGTTACGCGCCGAGGGTGGAACAGTCGCGTTCCCAGAGGACCTACGCGATGTGGCCTATCAGACGCTCTTGCGGTATTCACCGGTGGCGTGGCCATGTGGGCTCAAATACGGCGGCCCAGACTACGAGGACGTAGACGCACACCGATGCGGTCTCAGCCTAATGCTGGAGAAGTTGCACAACTTATTTCACGCGGCACACTACCGTGGCTGGAGCGGCGGCGATGGCATTTTGTATCCACTCCGCGTGGCCAACGCGCGCATGGAAGAGCGGTGCGTGGAACTGGCTCTTCGCGCTGGGGCAGAGCGGGCCACATGGTTGGTCGAGCAGGAGAACGCTTGAGTTTTGTCTACAAAACGCCTTGGTGACTAGCGCTTTCGTTGATCGTGATTAGGTACGTTGGGGGCGCATGATGAAAGCTATTGTTCGGCCAAACGCAAAGCAGAGGGTATGTGGCCCTGCCCATGCTCCGCTAGGCCGGCGACCGGCTCGGCGACCGCTGCCGGTGCGGGCTCGACGTGGTGCCGGAGAAGCGCGGGCCGCACATGGGATGAATGGCCCATAGCAATGCATTTCATACGTGCCTATTCATAGGAGCCCACGATGCGAGCGACGCAGTTTGTTTGGAGGGCCGCAGGCTCTCCGCCGCCCGTCGAGACCGACGGCACGCTGATCCGACCAAGGGCCACGAGCGGCGGCTCCTGCGCACACTGCGGTGCCGAGGCTGCCCTGTTTGCGCTGGAACAGGCGATCTCGGATAAGTTCACGACGGTTCGCAATGCCCCGATCCTCTGGCCCCACGGCGGCGATCAGCTCTGCGCAGGCTGCACATGGGCGTTCAAGAGCCTCCTCGTACGCTCGGGGCTGATGCTCGCTCGCCTCCCCGACGAGCACGGCCCCGGTGGGATCTGGCCTGTGCCGACCCGCCCCTTCCCGCGGCCACAGGGCTGGCCAAAGGCGGCGCCGTGGTTCGGCCGGCCGGACGCGCTGGCCGCGCTCCTTGCGCCGCCACCGGTGCCGTTCGTCGCGTGGATGCCGCTCTATGGGATCGACCACGGCGGCGAGATGCATATCCACCGGACCTTCGGGCCGGACGGCGCCGGGGGCATTTGCCGCCCGCCGGACCCGCTCTGGAAGCTCCAGACAAAGCACTGTCTACCGTTCGCGAGCATCGCGACCGACCGCCGCCACTACCAGCTCGCCGTGGACGACTGGCAGATCACGGTGGACGTGGACCTGTGGACGCGGCTCCGCTCCCTCTGTGAGGGCCTGCTCGTGGAGCTGCGCGCCGGGGGCATCGGCGCCGAGGACGCGCGGAATGCGCTCCGCACCATGGAGGCGCCTCGGGGCGCGCCGCTCGCGCTCGCGTCGCCTCGCGTCTGGCGGGGCCGCGTCGCTCCGCTGCGACCCCACTGCGGGGCGCGGTGGTTCGAGATTTTCGTCGGGCTGCTCCGCATGCCCGACCTCGTTGCGAAAGGATCCTCATGACGACCCAAGCTCAGATCGATCAAGCCCGCCCCTGTCTCGCCTACCTGCTCCGCGCGATCGTGCGCAAGGTGGATCGCAACCGGATCGGCAAGGAGCGCTACCGCAACTTCACGACGGAGCTGTCCGACTACCTCCGCGCGGCGGCCGTGTCGGCCCGCACCACGATGCAGTTCATCACCCTCATCGCGCGGCGCTTCGAGGTGGACCTGTCTGACGACGGCGATGGCCGACCGCTCGCGGCGTTCCTCCCGGAAGTGCTGGCCGGCGGCCTGCCGGGCGCACCGTATGATGAGAGCCGCGTCGTCTCGTGGGCGATGATCGCGCAGCACACGCCGCTCGAGGCGGTCCGCATCGTGGTGAACGAGCACGACGGCCCGGCGTTCTACGTGACCTTCGCGCAGGTGCGGCCGAGCGCCGATGACGTCGAGCTCTTCCGCGCGCCCGAGGCCCCGCAGGGCGAGCGCTGGGAGGGGATGCTCCCGAGCGAGAGCATGCAGAGCCCGAAGCAGCACCGCGCGTGGTTCACCCTCGTCTCGCCGCTCGCGCACGGGCATGACGAGAAGGCCGGCAACGTGGTGCTCTTCCGCCGGCAGCGGCAGGTGGACCCGTGGACCGGCGAGCACGCGCTCGTGCCGTTCTACTCGGGCAACGCGATCAAGGGGGCCTGGCGCGACGCCTTCTTCGCCAGGATGCTCCGCGCGATCGGCGTGCTGCCAGAGCGCGACCTCTCGCCCCGGCGCGCGCAAGAGCTGTTCTCGGGCGGCACCATCGAGAGCGGCGCCGACGGCGCGACGGCCCGGCTCGACGTGCGCCGGCGCGCCCGGCAGACGATCCCAGCGGTCGACCTGCTCGGCGGCTGCATCAAACAGCAGATCATGACTGGGCTGCTCCGCGTGCATGACTGTACGCTCCTCTGCCGCGAAAACGCGTGGAAGATCTACCGGACGCTTGCGCCCAAGGACACGAGCGGCACTCCGCTCTCTTTCGAGGACTTCCGCGCGAGCCTGACCCCGGCGGACAACCTGATGATGCTACGCCTCCAGGTGCGGCAGGCGCACCGCGACCTCCCTGGTGGGGACCTATCCGCCGAGGATGGCGGCGCACAGATGTTCTGGAACACCGAGGTCATCCTGCCCGGCGCGCGGCTAATGCATGCCTTCTCGCTCGTGAGCCTCTCAACGATCTCTTCGCTCGCGAAGAGCTGCCTCGCCGACCTCCTCGGCGACTTCGCAGACACCGGGCTCCTCGGCGCGCAGACGGCGCGCGGCCCGGGGCAGTTCTCGACGGCCGGTTACGTGCCCGCCGAGAAGGCCGAGCCGCTGCCGTCGCCGGATGAGTACCTCGCGTACCTCGCGTCGCACCGCTCCGAGATCGTGGACTGGCTCGCCGGCGCGAAGGAGGAGACGGCTGGCGAAGACGGAGGGGCGCCGGTGGCGCCGAAGAAGGGTCGCGGCAAGAGGTCCGCGAAGCCGGAGGTTGCGCAGGGGACGATCTGGGACGCGGGCGGAGAGGCGACGTGACCGACGCGGTCTACTCGCTCCGCACGGAGGACGCCATCGGCGTCGTTTGGTCCTTCGATGACGAGGTACGGATCGACATCCGCTTCAAGGGCGGACCGAGCCTTCTCGCGGAGGTGCGCCTGGACCATGGCGAGGACGAACTCCCGGCGCGCATGTCCGGCAAGTGGCTCGCGATCGTGGGGATGCGCAAGGACCGGCCGGTGAGCTGGCGCGCGAAGGAGTGCCAGTCCTTCGCGACACGCGAGGAGGCGGTCGCGTCCGTAGTCGCTCGCTTCCTGCCGCTCTGGCGCGAGCATGTCCAGCCAGCCGCAACGCCGCTGGAACAGTCAGACGCGGCGACGCCAACGCGCTCAACAGAGATCACCCGGGTCACGCTCGCGCTGGCGCCGAAGCAGGCGAAGCCGGTTTCTCCGTGGCTCGCCGCCAACACCGATTGGCTCGACCGCGCGCGCTCGCGCTGGGCTCCACGCGCGCCGGAGCCGCTCACTGTGCGCGTGTGGTTGTCCTCCCCCGTCGCGTGGGGCGAGCACGGCGTGCAGCTCGACGGGCTCCTTCAGCGCCTCGTGGTGGAGCGGGAGACCGGCCTGCCGAGCGACGACGTTTTTGCCGAGGGCCCCCGCGGCCTCAACCCGGAGGGCAAGATTCCCGTCGCCGCCGTCGAGATCGCCGGGCTTCCGATCGCGTGCGCCTCGTGGGGCGCGCCGCCGCCGATCGCGGCCGAGTCGCTGCGCTGGCGCCGCAAGCGCGCACGCCTCGATGCCATGGCTGGCAACCGGCTCACCATCGCGGGCGGGCCGTACAAAAGCACAAACATACCTATGCAAACGCTCGTGACACCGTGGCTCGATTTCCATCTGGTCGCGGACCGCGATCGCGTGCGCGACCTACTCAGCGAGGCGACGGCGCTCGGGCGCGGCTACTCCTCGGGCCTCGGAACGATCCTCGGGATCGAGTACCTCCCCGACCCGGAGCAGCGGGCGCTGGCCTGGAAGGGTCAGCCGATGCGCGCTCTCCCGCTCGGGGAGGGATGTCCAGAGTTGGACGACCCCGTGTGCATGTTCACGTCCACCCGCGCGCCATACTGGGCCGGTAAGGGACGCCGGGTGTGCGCCGTCCCCGTTGTCCGGCTCGGCCTCGCCGCCGTGACCTGACACGCTCCCCCTTGACGGACGCGCGTTCGTGTCAATAATGGGCTGGCCACCATGAAGACCGCCCCGAAGAAGACCGCCAAGTCGTTCCCGTCCGGCCCCGGCTTCGATCGTCCCGTCCGGATCGCCGGCAAGGACCGACGCGTTTCCACGCTCCTCCCCACCGTGGAGGCACTCGGCGTCACATGGCCCCTGTGCAACGGCTTGATCACCGCCTACGTCGATTCCAGCGCTGACTGGCTCATTGGCCTCGGCTATGACGCCGACGATGCCACCGCGGACGACTGCCCGCCGGAGGCGCCGGAGGCCCCGGAGGTGGCCGTGGTCAAGCTTCCCCCGAACAGGATCCTCGATCTCGCGGAGCGGCTGGCGGAGCGGCACCCCGAAGAAGTCATCGCGCTGTACTCCTCGCTCCAGGAGGCGTGGAGTGTCCAGGGCGGGGACGTGGCGTATGACAGCCTTCCGATCGGCCAGGCGATGGCGGCGATCGTTGGGCGCCTGCAATTCGAGGCGCTGGGCACAGAGTGGGTGTGCGACGGCGACGCTGCCGTGGTCTATCTGCACGTCGTCGGCCGGGACGCTTACTCCGTCGTGGCCGGGTGCAAGAACTGGCGCGGTTGGGGATACGACGCTCGCCCGGTAGATCCGCGGCTGGCGATGGACGGCACGTCTCTTGACAAGGATGCCCCGTGCGAAGATTCGCACGTCGTGCGCGTGACGGTCCCGGTGTCGCGGTGGGAGGAGTTCGCGAGAGGAGTGTCCCGCATTTCGAGCGGAGATGACGCCACCATCTGGCCCTCGTTTGAGGAGGCGCGCGAGTACGAGCAGGGGGCCGGTGACTGGGACTCGACCCCCCAGGCCAAGGCGCTCGAGGCCATGAAGCCCAGCGAGGACAGCTAGAATGCGCACCGACCACGTGCCGGTCCGATCGGCGTACCCCAACCCGTCCGTGCCGGAGGACCTTGTGGAGCTCTACCGCGAGCACGCCGCGCAGCTCCCACCCCTGTCGACGGCATGCACTGATGGGATGCGTGCGGCGCTCCGGGCAATCGGGGCAGAGCCTCCCCCGCCGCCTCCCCCGACGAAAACCACCGCGGCGACCGCTGCCAGGACCAAGCAGCGATCCCAGGGAGGCCCCAAGGGACAGTGGCTCCGGCTAACTAACGAAACCGAGCAACGTTGCCATTGCGGCAACCGAGCGCGCGCGGCGTTCGTTTTGCGGGCTTCTCGCGGCGGCCATCCCGCGCTGCTCGTGTGCCTCGCCCACGCCACGCAGACTGCTCGCGCCGCGGTGGCCAAGCAACAGGCCCGCGGGGTAGCCAGCGCCGACCAGAACATGCTCGCAGGAAAGGAGCGCCATGGCTCGACGTGACAGGCGCCCGTTGCACAGCGATAAGCCCCGCCCGAAAAAGCCCGATTTCGTGCGCGGGAAGGCCCCAGGGGAGCCGGACACGAAGATCGAGCGCGTACGCGCCGCGGTCGCCGCCGAAGACTGGCGAGAGGCCCTCCGGCTCGCGATGAAGCTCCCCTCGCTCGGGCCCGACGAAGAGGTGGTCTCCCGGGCGTGGGAGGCGATGGTGCGGCCCGAGTTCTTGCGACAGGTGAAGCGGGACCCGGAGGGTGCGATCGAGGAAGGGAAGGCCGCGCTGCGGCGGAGGTTCGGAGGATGAGCGAGATCGAGGTCATCGGGAGACACCGTGTCCTGTGTGGGGACAGCACCACCGGGGCCGTGCGCACCCTCATGGGGGACGAGAAGGCCGACGTGGTCTACACCGATCCACCGTGGGGACAGGCCCTGCTCACGTCGTTCGCGACGATGGCGAAGATCACCCCGCGGCTACCGTGGCGAGGGTTCGTGGACGAGCTGGCCCGCGTGATCGTCGAGGCGGCCAAGCCCGGCGCGCCGATCTTCGTCGAGATTGGCACGCGCTGGGAGAAGGACGTGCTCGCGGCCATGGGCCTCTACGGCATGTCGCTGCGGCGCCGCTGGGAGGTCACCTACGGCCCCAACAAGGATCCTCGGCCCAGCCTGCTACTGCTGTTCGGCGCCGACGTGGAGGTCACCATGCCCACGCCGGCCCACGGGGAGCCGGTCACCCGGGCCGCCCTCGCCGCCGTGGTGCGGGAGGGGACCGTGGTGCTGGATCCATGCACCGGCCTCGGGATGACCGCCCGGGTCACGCACTCGCTCGGCGGAGCCTTCCGCGGCGTCGAGCTCAACCCCGAACGGCTGGAGCGCACGGCGGTGTGGCTGCGCAGGAAGCGGCTCTCGTGACTAAGATCAGCTTTTCGATCCAAGCGGTTGAGCAGCGGCGCCCGCATGTCGAGACCATCCTCGAGCGGCTGCGCGCACAGATCCCGCCGACCGCCGAATTCGGTGGCGTGAGCGTGTTCTACGACACGGACCTACGCGGGTGCTGGTATAGCTGGTGCGGCGCCTGGGCGACCTACGCCGGATGGGGCGACGTCACGCACCACATCGTCCTCCAAGACGACGTGCTCCTCTGCGCGGACTTCCCGGAGACCATGCTGGCGATCGCGAAGGCTCGCCCGGACGACGTGGTGAGCGGGTTCCTGCCCCGTCGGTGCGTCAACCGAGCTGTCGAGAGCGGCAAGTTGTGGGCACGCACACGGCGCTTCCTGTGGGCCCAGTGCATGATGCTCCCCGTCGCGCTGGGGGATGCCTGTGTGCGGTGGGTTGCCGAGAACGAGGGGACGGACGTCTCGCAGCCGTGGGGTCGCAGCGGCGACATGCGCCTGTCGGCCTGGCTCTCCGCGCACAAGCGGCCGGTCTTCGTGGCCGTGCCGCACCCTGTTGAGCACATCGGCGACGCGCTCCCCGGCCGGAGCGTGATGGGGCACAACGGAAAACCGGAGGGGCGCCGAGCCCGCGCGTGGCTGGGCGAGGACGGCCGCGGTTCCGGGTTGCCGTGGAGCAACCTGGCATTCGAGCGAGACTGACCATGACGATCCCCGAGCCCTTGTTGGAAGAAGCCCGTCGTGAGCGCGCGATCGTGGGCTACGTCAAGGCCGACGCGCACCGCGAGCCGATCGTGTGCGACGGCATCGTCGTGGGCTTCTACACGCCGCACCAGACGCGCTGGGGACTGAGCTTCGCCCCGGTGTACGTGACGCCGGCCTACCGTCGGCGCGGACTCGCGCTCGCGGCCTACACGTCGCGACGGGACGTGACCATGTGGGCGTTTGCTGCCGAATGGAACCATTCGAGCAGCGGGATGCTCGTGAAGGCAGGCTTCGTCCGGTGGCGTCGGGGCACCAAGGGCTGGTTCTACCGGAGGCTTGCGGCGACATGATCCGCATTGGCCTGGACGACGCCGAGAAGACCGCAGTCGTGGACCGCTACGTGGCAGAGCACGGGATCAAGAAGATCTTCGTGCTGTCCCCCGACCGGTTCGCACCGACGTTCGCGGCGAAAACCGTGACTCACCCCGACGAGGTGGATGGGCGAACCGGGGTCTACATCCCGTGGCCCGAGCACATCCAGTATCGGTACTACTATCGGGTGATCGACAACGCGGGGCCGGAGACGTTGATCGTGATCAACGAGTGCCTCCGTGGACAGCAGCGGACGATGCTGAACTTCAACTGCATCCGCACGTTCCTCCGGCACGCCAGACACCAGATCGTCTTCCAGTACCTCCCTGTGATCGACGGCATCGACGACGTGATGACGCTGATCGACTTCGACACGCGCTCGCAGTGGTGGGACCAGAAGTTTGACCGCTCGATGCTGTCCGAGTTGGACTTTCAGATCCGGTATCAGCCGATCACGATCGGGCCCGTCCGGGTGCCGCTTAGCGCCAAGGTCCACGCGGCGTACGCCAAGGAGAAGGCCGCCCTTCTCGCCGAGGTGCGGAGCGACCCCGACAAGGACCCGCACCAGATCCCGCGCAATCTGCTCCTCGTGAGCGGCAAGGCGAAGCTCCCCTACGTCGACCCCGCACGCCGCTACGTGGGGCGCAACAACCGCTTTAAGCTCCCGAACCTCGAGACGTACCGAGATGCCGCTGGCCCTGGGGGGCGCGTGGTGCTCGAGCTCCCGCACAACGTCATCGACATGGCCGACCTGCTCACGGTGTCCAGGCAGCACCGGATCGAGGTGCTTGTGGCCGACACGAAGGCCGAGGATTGGTACCTCCGCCGCTTCCAGGACTGGGCACAGAGGGTGAACGATGCGCACGTCGTACTTCACGGGTGAGACGGTCCTCGAGGCCGCGAAGCGTCGCATCTCGTGGGTATTCGATCAGGTCGAGGCGGGCCACCTGAAGGACACCCACGTCTCAGTCTCAGGCGGCAAGGACTCCGAGGTGGTCGCTCACCTCGCCCTGACCGAAGCGGCTCGACGCGGGGTGCGGATTGGCCTCCAACTTCTCGACGAGGAGGTGATGTACCAGTCCAGTATCGACATCGTCGAGTACCTCATGGACCTGATGCCCAGCATCACGCGCCGCATGTGGCTCCAGATCCCGTTCCACCTCACGAACGCAACCTCGCTGACGGAGGGACAACTCCGCGCGTGGGAACCCGGGGAGCACAAGATCTGGATGCGCCCGAAGCGGGACGACGCGATCAAGTTCAAGCCGTGGAAGGAGGAGGACGAGCGCTTCCGGGCGGGATACAAATGGCTCGACTTCTACGGGGTGATCGAGAACCACGCGCGATGCTTCGACCACACGGCCACGCTGGTCGGTTTGCGTGCGCAAGGGGAGCACATTAATCGGTGGCGCACCGTCCGAAAGAACCCGGTCACGATCGGGGAGAAGCGCATCTTCTGGGGCACCGCAAAGGACCGCGGCAACGTCGCGCTCTACCCGATCTACGACTGGAACTTCTCCGACGTGTTCAAGTACCTTGCCACGGAGGGCCTCCGGTACTCTCGGATCTACGACTTCCAGCACAAGAAGGGCTACCCCATCAACGAGATGCGGGTGTCCTCGCTCATCCACGAGAAGTCGTTCAAGAGCATCGCCGACCTGCCCGAGTTCGAGCCGAAGACGTACGCGAAGCTCCAGAAGCGGATCAGGGGTGTCGCCCTTGCGCAGGAGACCGCCCGGGACGCGAAGCTCTTCGCTTGCCGCAAGCTCCCCAAGCAGCACAAGTCGTGGCGGACCTACCGCGACTTCTTGCTCGAGACGCACCCCGATCGGGAGCGCCTGCCGATCTTCCAGGCACGGTTCGCGCGGCACTTGGACAACGAATACGTCGCCAGGCAGCAGTGCCGCCAGCTCATCCTGAACGACTACGAGGGGAATTTGCCCGTGGACAACAAGCCGGACCCGCGCGACGAGCTGATCGCCATGTACGAGAGGGACCTGTGACCCAAGCGCACGATGCGACACGGCGACTCCCGCCGAAACGGCCCCGACCACAGACCGAGCGGCTGTGCCGAGGGCACCTCCCAGTGAAGCCGCGGCCGAAGGTGCGAGAGCAGACCTCGCGCCTACGGGCTGGATACATCTGGACGATGGAGCAACCGCGATGATCCAGTTGAGCGATGGCCGCCTGATCGAGCGGATCGACACCATGGCCGACTTCCTTGCGATCCGGCCGCTGATCGTGCCGGTCTACATCACGAGCCGGGCGCGGGGGCCGATCTTGGTCCCGTGCATGAACACCCTGCTCGTGAAGTACGAGCTCGTCCTCGAGAACCTCTACAACCCGAACAGCGTGAGCCCGGACAAACTGAACGGGCTCGCCTTCGAGAGCATCCCCGACAACGGGATGTGCTTCCCCGTGCTCGTGATCTGCGACGAGGAGCAGGTGCGGTTCGTGATCGTCGATGGGGCGCACCGCACGCGCGCTCTCGGGCCCGACTGGCTCGACTGCGACTACATCCCGGTCGTGACCCTCCCACACGACATGTCGAAACGACTCGCCGCGACGTGGCAGTTCAACAAACTCCGAGGGCATCACCAGGTCGATCTCGACGCGGAGTTGATCCGGCGCATGATCGAGCAGGGCATGAGCGACGAAAGTATTGCCGCAAAGCTCGCAGTCGACGTGGACACCGTGTACCGGTACAAACAAGTTACGGGCGTCGCTGAACTCTTTCGCGACGCCGAGTGGTCGCGCGCGTGGGAGATGCGCGAGGACGAGGACGTGTAGCCCTTTCGTTCGGCGGTGACTACCCTGTGTGGGGATGATGACAGCTCCTATCGAGCCCATCCTGACCGCCGAGGATCGCCGCGTCTGGGACGGCTGGCGCCGCACGTTCGGCATGCACACGCGCACGCTCGCGTACCGGCGTGCGGTGGACGGCGCGCGCCGTATCGCCGCGCCTGATCTGGGAAAGGCGAAGTCGCCGATGCTTTCGTTGAGCGGCGGCAAGGACTCGACCGCGCTCGCGCACCTCGTCCGCGTGGACCTCGGCGCTGACGTTCTCGCGGTAAGCGAGAAGGACGACCTCGACTACCCCGGCGAGGAGCCGTACGTGCGCGAGCTCGCGGCGGCGTGGGGGCTGCGTCTGGAAGTCGTCCGGCCACCCGTGTCCCCGATGACGTGGCTGCTCGAGCGGCGAGGGTTCCTGTCAGCCGGAGAGGATATGCACTCGCGGTCGGCGGGTCTCTCGCAGGCGTGCTTCTACGGCGTGATGGAGCGCGCGAGCCAGGGACACGACCTCGTGCTGTGGGGGCTCCGCGCTGAAGAAAGCGGGCGTCGCCGCGCATTACTGACCCGCAAGGGCGTCTCCTACCAGCTCGTGAACGGCACGCGCCGCAGCGCGCCGCTGGCCTTCTGGACGGGTCTCGACGTGTTCGCCTACCTCCAAGCCCACGGGATCGAGCCGCTGCCGGTCTATCGCTGCTGCGGCTGGCTGCCGGAGCACCGGCACGCGCCGTGGCGGATCCGGAAATCGTGGTGGATCCCAGGAGCCCATGCTGCGAACGGGCAGGTAGCGTGGCTCCAACGCTACTGGCCTAGTCTGTACGCACGTCTTGAGGAGCTGACTCACGACGCGTCCTCCTACAGGTAGGTCAGTAACCACCCCTTCAAAAAAAAACTCCACCGCCCTTGACCACCGGCCGACCGGTGGCTAACGTAGGCGTACCGGTGAGTGACACCGAGCAGAAAGACAGGGACCAATGAGCAAGCAAGATCTGGTCGTGATCGCGTGTGATGAAGAAAACAACGCCGGGGATTGGTGGACCGCAGCGCTCGCGGCTGACAAAACAGGGCTACCCGCCTCGTGCGTAGATCTCATCCACGGCACCGCTAACAGGGTGACCGTGTCGGCCGAGGACGCGGAGCTTTTCCGCGCGTGGGGCTCGGCGCTTCCCGGCTGGGCGAACGGCCCCAGCTACGCCGCCGAACCGTTCGTTTTCAACCCTGCTGAGTAATACGCCCGCCAGTCACCCCGCCCAACACAAGGCGGGGTGGCTCTTTTCAATCCTGCTGAATGACGTAATCACGGGGGGGCATCTTTTGAGCGGGCTCGGGCCAGCGGGGGAATGCGGTGATGTGATGTTGTCTAGCTTGGTGAAGCACCGCATCCGCTGCGGAGGTTCGATGCCTCCGGCGCTCTCAGAGTTTTCAATTCAATGTCACCAACACAGGAGCAACGACAATGACACCGGAGACGATTGCCACGTTCGTTGAGAAAGCGATCTCAGGTATGCGGGAGGATATTCAGGCCGTTGGCCCGGGGGAGGACCCGCGAGACGCGGCGACGAGGATTGTGCTGTCTTGGGATGACCAAGACAGCTTGCTCGACGATGATTCCTCTGACGAGTGGGAAGATCTTGGCCCCACGCCCGACGATCGCCGAGCGCTCATGGACGGCTGTATTGACGCAATTGAGATCGCGATTGCCCGGGGTCGTGTCACGTGAGCAGCCGTCCAAATTCGCGCGACGCCCGAATTAGCATTGATGCCGCGGACCTCGCACGCCGGCTCGGTACTCAGCACAGACGGCCGGCGTCGCACGTGATCGAAGCTGCCCTACGAGTCGCCGAGCAACACCCGGTGGAACTGACCGCCGCGCTGGACACCCTGCCCGCGTGGGTCCCGCCTGGAAAAGGGCGCCGCTTCAAAAAAAACGTCGTGCCCCTTGACCACCGGCCCACCGGTGGCTAAAGTGGAGTCACCGGTGAGCGACACCGAGCAGAAAGACAGGGACCAATGAGCAATAACATCCGCCGAGTAGACATCGTCAACCTGGCTTCCGAGGTAACTTCCACCTTTTATGCCGAGGCATCGGCCGTCGACGCATCCGAGGATTCGGACGAAGTTGCCGAGAGAATCGTTGCGAACGCAGAGCGTGAGGGGGGCGGCGACCTCTGCAAGGTCGAGTGGTGGCTCGCGGACGCCACGGACATCGACCGCGCCGATCTGCGAGAGCTGGTCGTTGAGCGTGTCGCCGAGCTGATTCGGCATCTGCGGACCACCAAACGCTAAGGTAAACACGCCTGCTCGGAGGACGACAATGAGCACTTTGACTGTCGGAACGATCGTGGAAACTGCCGCGTGGCGCGTGCATCGGCAGGCATGCGGTTTCGTCATTACGAGCTTGCTCAACGCCGGCAAACGGGGGAAGACGTGTGCTCAATGGTGCCTCGGATTTTCGACCGCTGGCGCCGGGTAGTGGCCGGTTTTGATCAAAAGTGGCCGGATTCGCCACCCAGGCAGGCGA
>ERZ761584.262-NODE-262-length-19011-cov-25.659105_pt1 | contig 19011 bp, 20 predicted proteins | sample MGYA00512168_ERZ761584 | MGnify/ENA primary metagenome ERZ761584 (study PRJEB28899, sample SAMN03785564) | bioreactor sludge metagenome | biome: EBPR Sludge; feature: EBPR Bioreactor; material: 0.22µm filtered reactor supernatant | place: Saint Lucia: Queensland...
GAAAATGTTTTGTTCCCACGCATAGGCGCTGATGCGGTTGCACAACGCATTAGCCACCTCAAGCGTCTGCAAGAGGTAAGTCGCCTGTTCGGGCGTAGGGTCAAGTCGGACTTGGGCAATCAATTTCATATACCTAAGTATAGCTTGTTTGTTCGTGCATTTCAAGTATTGAAAGGTTTAGGCGCTTACATCCCCCGATATTCATATCGCGGTTTCTCGCGCCAAGTCTGATGAGCGAAACTATTCGAGTCGCTGAAACACAACTGCACAAACTTCAGGGCGAGTTCCCCGAAGTCCCCACCTACCCCCACGTGAATACTGACCTGCTCTACAAGGGCGACAGCGAGCCGTTTCATATCACGTTGCCCATCGCCGAAATCGGGCGGGTGAGTGGCAACGGTCTGGAATATGACGAGGCACTGGTCAATAGCATCGCCGAGCAAATGCAGGCCGGTGTGGGCGGCATACGGGGGCATATCCCGGACGAGCAACTTGCCAACGCCTTCCCGGTGGACGCGGTGCTATGGGTCGGACACCAGCGCGACGGCAATTTGCTGTACGCCAAAGGTTACATTCCGCCCGGCGAAACTCGCGAGGATGTGCGCCGCAAAAAGGCCGTCGGCGGCAGTATCGCCACCTCGATTTTCGGACAGGCCGTGCGGGAAACCCAACAGAACAACAAGAAAGGCTGGCGCGCGCGCCAGTTTCAACTAGAGCAAATTGACCTTGCGCCCACCAAGCGCGCCGCGCTGGCGAACCGCAAGGGGTTCGTTATCACCAGAGAAACCATGCAGGAGGACAGGATGCCAGAAGTAATCACCGTCGCGGATGTTCCCGAAACACTCCGCGAACAAATCATCCTCGCCAGCGAGACGGCGCGCAAGGCCGAGCGCGTGGCGGAGATGGAACAGCAGGTGGCAGAGTTGCGGCAGTATGCCAACATCGTCGCCGAAATTCGCACGGTATTGGGGCCGGACACGGACATCTCGAAGACTGTGACCGAATACCACAACGCCATGCTGCGCCTGACCGAAATGTTGGGCATCAAGGAATTCGCCAATGTGACCGTGCGTGTCGAGGAAATGCACGAAACAGTGGCCGAGTTCAAACGCCAGCAATTCGAGGGCGCGGTCAACGGCCAGATCGCCGAACTGACCAAGTGGGAACCCAAAACTGACGACGGCAAGAAGCGCGTCGAGGCTTTCCGCGCCAGCTTCCGCCGGGCGCTGGTCAGTGAACTCAAGGATGAGCGCGCGCCGGAGAAGATCGCCGAAACTGCTAAGACCCTATGGGATGGCGAATTCCAGTACCTGGCTGAAACCATCGTGGCCGCCCTGTCCGGGCCTGCCGCGCTGGTCAATGGCAAATTCACCCCGAAAACTGAGCCGACGGCGGGTCGTCTGTCGGATGAAGAACTCAAGACTGCGGCGAACCGTTTCGCCCACAACTAAATTAGAGGAGTAAGTCACGATGCCAGCAATTTTGGGGCCGCGCATGGCGGCTGATCTGATTTTTGCGGTGGGCGGGATGGATGCGAATCGTATCCTGAACTTCCAGAACCGCAACGGCTTGAATGTTCAGCAGATTGTCGAACGCGCAGCGGCAGCCGCGGGGGGCGCGAACGATGCGGTCATGGCACGCTGGGGCGGCCTGACCTACCTGACCGAAGAATCCTTTGCTCGCTACCGCGCCGGTGTAGGCGGGACGGCGGCACGCTCTACCAAGAAGACCGAAGCCGCGCCGACAGACCCGAAGAAGGGGCAACTCTCCGGCCACATGCTGCCGATTTCCGAGACGGAATACGCGCTGGCCTGGACGGAGGAATACCTGCGCGATGTCTATGAGGCGCAGGTAGATGCCGACATTCAGGAGCAGGTGTCGCAGTTTCAGTATGACTGCGAAGTGGATTTTCTGCGCCGCGCCCTGACCAACACCGAGAATGCCATCGGCGCAGGGTATGATGTCCCCTGGGCGATTGGCACTGGCACTAACGTCAACTTCATTCCCCCACAGTGGCAGGCGGTCAACTTCACCAGCAGTCACACACATTTCAAGTATGATACGGGCGGCACGGCTGCCGATCTGAAGGAACTGCGGGATGCCATGATTGCCGACCTACGGCATCACGGGATTCGCGGCGTGCTGGCAATGATGGTCAGTGACGCCGATGTGGACGCCTGGGCAGCGGTGGACGGCTTCGCCGAAATCACCCCCGCCAATATTATGACTTTCGCCGCCAGCAGCACGCCCCTGCGGGTGATTACCGGTCAACTGGAAGGCGTGCCGGGTGAGTTGTTTGGCGTGTTCCGCACCAATCGCGGCATTGTCGAACTGCGCTCACATGAATTGATCCCCACAAAGTATTGCTGGATGACCAAGAGCTACGGGGTCAATAACCCGGACAATGGTCTGGCAGTGCGCGTCCATCCGACCAAGCCCTTCGGCATGATCCCCAATCCGCAGGTAGATAATTCCATTCAGCCGCGCCTGAGCGGGATCCGTCTGGACGCCCTGCATGGTGTGGGCGTCAACAAACGCATCAACGGTGTCGCCGGGCAGTTTAACAACGGCGGTTCTTACAGCAGCCCGACCATCGGCTAAGTTTCATCAGCCGGGGCGCAGGACGTTGCGCCCCTTCAGTTCGTTTAATCTTCAGAGAGGAAAACAATGGCTCTCACAGTCAACAAACTCAGAGTAACCCCGTTGCAGGGCTGCATTGTCCGCACAGGCATCGCTGCTGAAGCGGTCAGCGCCGGGCAGTCGGTGACTGTCGATACCAACGGCAAATGGGTGAAGGCCGACGCCGACGCAGCCAACAAATGGCGCGGGCTGGGTGTCGTGCTAAATGCCAATAAGAGCGATGGCAATACCAGCGGCGATTACGCCGCCGGAGATGAAATCAGTATCGCCTGTTTCGGACCTATCGCCGGAATCGACGGCATGGATCCGCTGTTGAGCATCTGGACATCGACTACTGCCGGGGGCATGACCCAGACCAAGCCCAGCGGGGGCGGCGTTTTCGCAGCCTCAATCGGCTATGCCTTTGCTGCTGATGTCATGTGGGTTGCGCCGCAACCGAGCGAATCGACCTACTAAGCCGGAGTCGCTTCAGTGCAGATCAACTGGGTCGCGTATCGTTTCATCGGCAATGACGGCTATGGTCGTTACGGCACACACCTGATCCGCGCCTTGCGGAAGCTAGGGGTGACTGTGCGGCCTACCGTCTCACAAATGCTGTATGACGCGCCACGCGACATCCTGTCCTTAACCGGGTTGGACTTCAGCGATATATCGGTGTTTCTGCTCCCGCCGGTGGTCATCAAAGAAGCGCCGCCGCCTCGTTCATGGATTTACACCATGCACGAGGACTCGGTACTGCCGCCGGGCTGGGTGGAAACCATCAACCAGTTTGAACGCTGTCTGGTGCCGTGCGAATACAACGCCGTAACCTTCCGCGAGTCGGGCGTCAAAGTTCCGATTGATGTGGTGTACGGCGGCACCAACCCGGATGAATTTCCTGTGCAGGATGGGGCGCGCCCGGAACGCCCCTACACCTACCTGACACTATCGGACCGGGGCATCCGCAAGGGCTGGGATGCCGTCTGGGGGGCATGGTACAAAGCCTTCCCGGAAAACCTGACGGATGTGAAGTTGATTGTCAAGGGACGCCCGGAGATGATGCCGCCCTGGTTTTCGCCAGACGCTGTGCCAGATAAGCGCATCGAGTTCTGGCTGGATAACGTGGGCGACATGAATGAGGTCTTCCGGCAGGCGGATTGTGTGGTCTATCCGGCGCGGGGCGACGGCTGGGGGATGTTCTGGCGCGAGGCGGCCATGACCGGACTCCCGGCGATTGTGCTGGACTACAGCGGCAATAGCGTCGGCGTGGATGAAGCTGCCATTCCGCTTAAGAAATATCATCTCCGTGAGTCGATGCTGGACTACAGTAAAGGCGAGTGGGCTGAACCCGATCAGGATGAAATCGCCGAACGCATGAGCTGGTGTTACCAGAACCAGCAGACAGCGCGGGACAAAGGACGGCAGGCGGCGCGCTGGCTGCGAGAGAATCAGACCTGGGATCATAGCGCCCGGCAGTTGGTAGCCTTGCTGGAGCAACATTCATGACGACCATCACGGCGGCAGAGATCGCCACTCTCCGGCGCAAGATTGGTGACAATGGCAATCCGCCGGCGTTTCAGGTGTATGAACTGGACGAGAACTGGGTTGAGGCCGGTGAGGACATGAACACGGCGGTATTGATCTGCCTGGAAGACCTCGCCAGCAACAGCTTCAAGTTTACCGATTACACCCAGAATGAAACGCAGGAAAAACGCGCCCAGATATTCAAACATCTGGTCGATGACCTGATCCCTTACTGGTCAAAGAAGGTAGCAGCGGATAACACCGCTGCTTATATCCCGCGCATCGTCGGCACGAAAGTTCAGCCGCCGCGCCGGATGGAAAAACCCTACAGCGAGGACAGCAGTGGTTAATGTCAACGCCCTGCTGACCGGGGAAACCATCGGGCCAGAGTCGCGGGCGGCCGATGCCTGGAAGCGCATCAGTGAGAAACCGAGCAGCATCACCATTGTGCGCGGTGTGCCGAAAGCCGCCATAGCCGCCCAGACCGTGCGAGTTGAATACAATAGCGGTAACACGGGACTAGAAAATCGCGGCGGGGCAGGGGTTTCCAGTATGCAGCGGGTGACAGTGTTTGGCATTCGCGACCATGACACGCTGGCGGACACGGACATCCGACGGGATGACCAGTTCGCTTATGACGGCTTGATCTTTCGAGTCATCAGTGTGGTCAAGACGATTGGCGAAATTCAGGCCAAGTGTGAGGCACTTGGATGAGCGCGAAAATCACCTGGCGGGGTGTACCGCAAATGAGCGCCAATTGCCTGACCTATGCCGACCGGGTACGGGCGGCAGTGCGGGCGGTAGCCGATTATTTTGCGCCGGTGATGGAACGCTATGCTAAACAGAATGCGCCCTGGACGGACCGGACAAGTAACGCCCGGCAGTCATTGTATACCATGGTCGAGGAACTCAGCCAGGACGCGGTAGTGTTATACCTCAGTCATGGTGTCAATTATGGCGTGTTCCTTGAAGTACGCTGGAATGGCCGCTATGCCACCATCTGGCCGACCATTCAAGCGCATCTGGATGCCATCACCAAAATGCTGAAAGGTATTTTTAGCTAATGGCGACGCTACGCGATCTCGTCCGCATGACTCTGACTGGCGATGCAACCCTGATGGCACTGCTGACGGGCGGGGTCAAGGATGACAGCACCGTCGATTACACCGGAGAAGGCGCGAAAGATGCGCCGCGCGAGAGTGACGGGGTACGGTTGAAACCCCACGCGGTGATTAATTGGAGTGACAGCACGGCTTACGACACCTACAAAGTCGGGGCTGAACTGGAATCGGTTGAAATTTATTTCTATCAGGACATGGGCTACAGCACGATTGAAAGCGCCATCAATCGCACAAAAGTTTTGTTACATGACCAATACCTGCTTACTGATGACCGGGCGCTGGCGCATCTGAGCCAGACCTTTGTCAGCCGGGGTTTCCGGGCTGAGGAACTAGGGAATGCGCCCTGTCGTTTCGTCCGTTTCAGCATTGTGCATATTCGGAGGTAAACTATGCCTGCATTTGCAGAAGTCCTATATAACCCAACCCGCGCGATTGTCGCCAAACTCAACAGCGACAACACCTTTGGCACGCCCCAGGAAATTGATTACATCCAGAAATTGGACTTCGATTTCGGCGCGGACACCGACACCATCAAGTCGGCAGGCTTGATCGTTGAGAAGCTGTCGATTGCCACTGAAGTGACCGGCAATATTGGCATGGCGGCTATGAACTTCGCGGCCATGTCGATTCTGATGGGCGATACCCCGCCCAGCGTGTACGGTACAACCCCTAACCAGTATCAATATCTGGACATTACCCTGGGCGGTTCCGGCAACCCCTACTTCGGCCTGGTTGTGGTCTATGCCGCGACCCTTGGCGGTAATGTCATCGTGGGCTTCCCGAAAGCCATGCTGGACAAAAAGGCCGGCTTCACGATGGATCAGAACAAGTTCCGGTTGGGTGAGGCAGCCTGGGGCGCAGTGGCTCCCAGCACCACGTTGCGTCGTTGCGCCCGCGTCATGAAAAATGAAACGGCCACCAGCACCGGCGGAGTCACTCTGTCCAGCGCATGGTTCGCATCCTTCTTCAGCGGGTACTTCTAACCAATGGCGACTCGTCCGTCTGAATGGGCGCAGCCCGCTACTATTGAACTTACTCTCCCGTCGGGGAATGTGGTGGAAGTGCGCCCAATTGATCTCATCGGTCTGATGATGAGCAGCGAAAATCAGTCCATCCCGAATGGGCTACTAGAACAAATCGGGCGGCAGATTTCCGGCCTCGCGCCAGACCGTGAATTGGTGTGCCATAGCGGGTTACGTCTGCCGGATGTCGGCGAGCCAGTCTCGCAGGGACTCAATCGCGGTCTGGTCGTCACCGCCAAAGGCAATGAGCAGTATTTCGTGGCGACGGTTTCCATGCAGGCCGGAGACAAGTTCGAGGTCGGCGAGATTCGGTTCGGCGGTATGAACGCGGCCATTGTCGAAAGTGAACGCGCCAAAAAATGGACACTGGCGGATGAGGAAGGCGGGGATACCGCCGGGGTGTTACGGGATATGGGGGCTTTCATTGACTTGATCGCGCGGGCGGCAGCGGTCAATCCGCGCTGGGTGACGGAAGTCCAGAACCCGGATGAGGAAATCCTGATTAGCCGGGTCAGCAAGGCAGATCGCATGTTCGTCTTCGGCTGGGCTATGCCGTCCGAGGTGCGGCCCGCCAGCACGTTTCCTGCGGAATCGACAGCGAGTCTGGCTGCTTCATGAGGCTTGCAAAACGTATCACCTGAATCCGGCGGACGAAGTGGGGTTAAAACATCCCTGGGTGCGGCATCAGTTCAATATTGCTGTGAGTGCCTTCGGCAGATGGACTGACTCCAAACTGGCCGAGCGAACCGAAAGCGGCAGGCAGAAATACACCCTTGAGGAATTGCTGGGTTTACCCGTCGCTCCGCGCCAGGACATCAGCGGGGCGCTGTTCCGTAATGAAAACCTCCCTCTGTAGGAGGTTTTTTGTTGGTTTGGAATCACCAACCTGAGCAGCCTGTAATTGCACTAAACGAACTTTTGTGCTAAACTAGGGTCAAATGGACAGGGCGCGTCCCTGTTCCCACAGACTTCCGCGAGGCGGATGCACGGTTACAGCAGTAGCCGGACATCCGTCTTTTTGTTTTGAGGATAACGTTGGCTGACATTCCCGGCGGCGGTTTCAATCTCGGTAATGCCTACGGCTCGGTGACGATTGATGTGTCGGGTGTCGGCGCAGCCATGAACCAGGCACGCCAGGCCATCGAGAACGGTATCGGCGGGCTAGGGGATCGCCTTTCGGGCATCGGCGACTCGATCAGTGGGCTGGGGGCGAAACTCAGTGTGTTCAGCGCGCCGATCCTGGCGGCGGGCGGAGTCGGTCTGAAGGCAGCGGCGGACTTCGATACCCTGATGAAACAAATTGAAGTCTTCGGCAACCTCGCGCCGGAGCAACTCAAAACCGTCGGTGACTTTGCGCTCCAGATGGGCGCGGATACCAAATTCTCCAGTTCGGACGCGGCGGCCTCATTACTGGACTTGCTCAAGTCGGGGCAATCACTGGAACAGGCGATGGCCTCCCTGCCGGAAGTCCTTAATCTAGCAGCGGCGGGTGAACTTGGACTGGCGGAAGCGGCGGGAATTGTGTCATCAGGGCTGGCGACCTTCCGGCTGGGGGCGAATGAGGCCGGGCGGGTCTCGGATGCGCTGGCGCGGGCAGCCAATGCCTCGCGCGCGGACGTGCGCGGGCTAGGTCTAGCCATGACCAATGTCGGGCCTGTCGCTAAACAATTCGGACTGTCGATTGAAGATACGGCGGCGGTGCTGGGGGTTTTTGCAAACAATGGCATCATGGGCGGCGAAGCGGGTACGGCGCTCAAATCGGTGCTACTCAACCTCAATCGCCCGACGGCAGATGTGAAAGATGCGCTGGCCGAACTCGGCTTGAACCTGTATGACGCTAACGGTAATGCCCGCGATTTCAACACCATCATACAGGAGATGGACACGGCGCTGGACAGGCTGCCGGTAGAGCAACAAAACCGCCTGATGCAAACGCTGGGCGGCAGTTTCGGCATTGTTGGCTTGAGCGCACTGCGGGCATCCAGCGGCATCGGCGATATGAAAAATGCAATGGCTGCGGCCCCGGCTGCCGGGGAAGTCGCCAGCAGCTTTATGCAGACTTTTGCCGGGCGGGTTGAAAGCCTGCGCGGATCTGTTGAAACCCTGATGATTACGGCGTTGACGCCCCTGATGAATGACGTGTTGACGCCACTGGTCGAACGCATCACGACGGTAGTCAACAGCATTACTGAGTGGACGCAGGCTAATCCTCAACTCACCAGCCAGATTGTGCGCGTGCTGGCTGTAGTCGCCGGAATTGGCCCAGCCTTGCTGGTCGCCGGAAAAGCCATCTCGATTATTGGCACGATCATCGGGGCGGTGATGTCACCTGTTGGCTTGCTGGTGGCGGGATTGTCGCTGCTCAAACTGGCCTTCGATAACAATTTCCTCGGCATCCGCGACACGCTGGCGCCGGTGATTGAACGCATCACCACCGCTTTTGGGTATTTGTTCGAGGTGTTCAGTGGCGACAAAGCAGGCGGACTCAAAAATCTATTTGTCACTTTTGAAGATGGCTCCAGCGTCATTGGCGAGTTTCTTGAAACGTTGCTAGGGCTCGACCAGCAAACCGCTAATGAACTCGGACAGGGGATCAATACCTTCATTCAGAATGTGGTATCCGGCGCGCAACAGATTGCAGCGACGGTCATACCGATATTGCAGAGCCTTGCCAACTGGTTCATTACCGAAGCTCTGCCAGCGATTGTCAACTTTGTGACCACTGTCGTCATTCCAGCCGTACAGGGATTTATCAATATCCTGAGTGGTGTCTGGTCGGTGGTCGGACCGGTGCTGGGCATATTGGCAAACTGGTTCATCACTGATGTACTACCGCGCATTGTGGCTTTCATCAATGATACGGTTGTGCCGAATGTTCAGACTTTTATCGGCATTTTAGAGGACATCTGGAATCGCATCAGTCCGGCGCTGGAAGACCTGTATAACTGGTTTATCACCGATGGCTTACCGGCTATTCAAGACGGGCTGTCCTGGTTTAGCACCAATGTTTTGCAACCCGCGATTGATACCCTGTCGGGTATCTGGAATACGGTCAGCAGCGCATTAGGTAACTTGTATAACTGGTTTGTGACAACAGGCTTGCCTTTCATCCAGGAAGCTCTACAAGGCTTCAAAACCAACTTCTGGGATCCATTCGTCACGACCCTCCGCAATATCTGGACGGCTATCCAACCAGCAGTCGAAGCCTTCAAGAACGGAATCGCCAGCGCCTTCAATTGGGTACGGGACAACATCGTCAATCCGCTCAAACAACGGATCGAGGAACTCGAACAGACAATTCGGCGCGTGTTAGGCGGTTTGGGTGTGTATCAGGGCGTGGCGGCCAATGCTCAAACGGTTGGGAATATGTTAGCCAATGGGCAGGCAACGCCGGGACAGGTCATCGGCGCTTTCGGGCGGGCGATTGGACAGGAGTTTTTTGGTGTACGCGACGCCGGCGGCCCCGGCCTGGCGGGGATGCCCTACCTGATCGGTAAGCCGCAGATGGGGAATGAAGTCTTCGTACCATCAACTAACGGCACGTTCATTCCCGACTTCGCGAAACTGGCGGCGGCCATTGCGGATAACCAGGGCGGCAACATTTACGTGCAGATGCCGGAGGCGGCGCTGGCTTCACCGGGCGCGGCGGAAATGCAGGGACACATCTTCGGACAAGCCTTGCTGGATGAGTGGCGGAGGCGCGGTAACTGATGGCCGGAGTTACCCAATTCATCGCCACCAAAGGCACGTATGCCTTCCCATCCACCACGCAGGAGTTTCGCGATAACTTCCGGGATGTCGTCAGTAAGGTCGTGCGACTGCCGGGGGTAGATGGCGGGTTCGATGTGTATGGCCTGAGCCACGCGCCTTCCGAAGTCGGCTCGGTGCAATTCAGTTACTTTCTGGTCAGTCGCGACGGTAGCGGTATGCAGGCGCTCCGCGACGCGGCGGCCAAGATGCGCTATTGGGGCTATGGCCGTCTGGTGCTGTCACCGAACAATCCCAACCTGACCCGCTGGTGTTGGGGGCGCTTTAACAACATCCAGATCGGACAGGAGTTCCATAACCACACTGAATACTTCCAGAAAGTGCAACTCACTTTTCAGGCCGCCGAACCCTTCTGGTATCAGACCGGCACCGAACGATTGTGGGGTGACGGCGGAATCTGGAATGACGGCGGGTTGTGGGGCGGTAACGCGGCGGCGGATTCACCGACTAGCGTCACGACTAGCGGCACAGTCTCAGCAACCGTCGGCGGCAATATTTTCACCCTGCCGCGTTTGCTAGTGATTAAAGACAGCGCCGGCGTCGCGGCCAATATCAAAATCCGGCGCATCGTCGGCGGGGCAATTGAGGATGAAGTCGCCTGGCTGGGTGAACTGACCAACGGGCAATGGCTGGAAATTGACGCCCGCGCGCATAAGGCGTTCATTGGCCCGGCAGGGACAAGCGCCTTCTCAACCCTGTCCTATCTCAACCCCGACCTGATGCGCCTGGAAGTCGGCAGTAACACCTTGCAAGTTTATCTGGACGGCACGGCCAAAGTCGCCGCGCGCTGGCTGGAAAGGTATATATGACCACACATCCGCGAACGATTAGCAATCCGGCGGCGGACACCACCACCTACAATGCCGCCGATGTGACTACGCCGGACAATGAACTGCTGACGATTATCAATAACCTGCTGGATGGCACGGATGATTATGTCCGGCTAATCGGGCAGACCGAAAGCAAAACCATTGCCAGTGGCTCGATTACCGTCACCAAAAACTTTGTGGTTGTGGACACGGAAGGCGCGGCGGCCTCAGATGATCTGGCGAACATTCTGGGGTATGGTGAGGGACGGCTGCTATTCATCCGCGCGGCCAATAGCGCGCATGTCGTCACCCTAAAAAATGCCGCCGGGGGCAACGGGCAAATTCAGACCTGGGGCGGGGCAGATATTTTTCTGTCGGATATAAAATGGCTGCCTCTGATTGGTACAGCAACGGGTTGGTCGGATGCCTCCGGTGGCGGCAGTACCGCTAGCGGCTTCCGCGCCGATGGACGCTTGACGCTCAACCAGGCGGTGCCGGTCACGGTGTCGGATGTGACCGCTACCGGCACGCTGCGCTATACGCCCTACAAAGGCAATCAGGTCACGTTATATGACGGGTCGCAGTGGCGCAATTACATCTTTGGTTCGGGACTGTATAGCGAACTGACTATCGCGGTGCCGGCGACTACGAACACGATGTATGACGTGTTCCTGTACCTGTCATCGGGCGTCCCAGCGCTGGAATTGTTAGCCTGGACAAATGATACCACGCGCGCCACCGGATTGACTCGGCAAGCCAATGGCGCACTGACCAAGACGGGTGATACAACGCGCCTGTACATCGGTTCAATGCGGACGACAGGGGTTTCTGGCGAAACGGAAGACAGCAAAGCCAAACGGTTTGTTTGGAATTATTACAACCGTGTCCGGCGCATGTTGGAAAAATACGAGGCAACCAATAGCTGGACGTACACCGGTACATCATGGCGCTCTCTGAATAACAGCACAGGCAACCGAGTTGAATTCGTTATCGGCTGGCAGGAGGATGCCGTCGATGGCCGGATCATGGGGACGGCTTCAGCCAGTACGGCGCTGGATATGGCGCTTGGGCTTGGACTGGACACGACCTCTGGCGTGACCTCCAATGTCATTGGCGAAAGCAATCTTTCAACCAATCGGGTCCCATTGACCGCCGCCTACATGGGTTATCCGGCAGTAGGGTATCACTACATGCAGGCGATGGAATACGCCAGCGGCGCAACCGTAACCTTCTATGGCGACAATGGCGTGACTTATATCCAGACCGGCTTCCAGATGTCTATGCAAGGTTAAGTGATGCGAATCTGGTGTGAGGTTTACGACGCGAATGATAATCGCCTGGGCGATGGGCCAATTTTGTCCATCACCGGGGCGAGTGTCACCCGTTCACTGGATGGGCAGGGGAGTTTCAATCTGTCCTTTCCGCTGACCGATGAGCGGGCATTGAATCTGCTGACGGCGGAGCGGCGCGTGCGAATTTATGTTGAGGAAGCCAACCAGAAACGCGAGTTTGGGCGCGGGACAGTGCGGGAGCGCACGGTACAGGAAAGCGACTCCGGGCGCACCCTGACGGTTTCAGGACCCGACGGGCTGGACGAACTCACCCGGCGCAATGTCTTGCTGGGGCGCAGCTACTCCAACACCGCCTTGAGCAGTATCGCTGCCACGCTGGTCGGGTTAGTGCCGGGCTGGTCGGTCAGCGCCGAAAGCGGGCTGGGCAACCAGACGGCGCAATTTGACGGTGCCAATATCCTCAAGGCTGTCATCCGGCTGGCTGAAGAAAAAGGCTTGCACATCCGCCAGACGACCAGCGAACGGATTGTCGAAATCGGCGCGTTCGGCGCAGATAGCGGCCTGCGTGCGATTTCGCCGCCTTCGACCATCACACAGGAACTGTACGCCAATGACGAGGTGCTACTGATAGACCGCATCACGGTCAAAACCAGCAGCCGGGATGTGGTCAACTGGATCATTCCGCTGGGGGCGGGTGAAGGACTGGCGGCACAGACCCTCAAGGAAAGCACACGGACGACGCCTTACGCTAAGTACAGCATGACCGGGCCGGATGGCCGCACGCTGTACTATCTGAAAGATACGGACAGCATCGCAGCCTACGGGCAGATTGAACGGGTTGTGACCTTCAAGGAAATTGGCCCGATTGCCAACAGCGCGGCGGCGAAGGAATTGACCGCCAATGCTCTGCATGACGCGGCCTCACAATGGCTGACGCGCAACAAAGACCCGCTGGATAGTTACCAGATCAGTGTTAGGAAACTGCGCCAGTCATTACGACCCGGCGATAAAATCCGCGTGATTTACAAGGGTGTGGTTCAGACCGAGACCGGCAAACTGACTTACATTGATGTCGATGGTTTGTTCTGGGTGATGAAAGTCACCGAGTCGGTGGGGCAGGATGGATTGTCGGCCACGCTGGAAGTCAACAGCGTGGATCGCTATGAGATGGACTTGAAGCGCATTATGGTTTCCACACTGGAAGCCATCAATGTGCGGAATGTCAGCGTGCAGACTTATCCAGTCGTTATTCCTTTTATCGCCTATGACACCTTGCAGGAAGGAACAAGTTTCGGTAGTGGCTATAGCAAAGGCAAAAAAGCGCGGCTTGACCTGCGGATTAATTCGTATATCACCGATGTCTTTTTTGTCGAATTACGCTTTATTACCTTCCCGCTGCACACTACCAGCCGCAATGTATTTTCAACGCCGAATTACTGGACAGTGTTTGATGTCATCACCAGCGATGACTACCCCAGCGGCATCAGCATTTTTATCAATGGCACAGACCGCACGACGGCGCTCGGCGGTCCCTGGAACGCGGGTAGCAATTCGCAAACCCATGAGGTGCTTGACATCAGCCAATACATCCTGGATGACGCTGGCGGTATCTATCAAAACCATACGATTGAACTGCACTGCGAACATCGTGATGGCGATATTTCATTGGGTTCGCCAGACCCGTCACAATCTGGTAATGCGTCCAAAGGGCTTGTTTTGATGATCGCTTATGTACATGGTTCGATGCGCTCGGTGGTGCCGAGCTAGGGAGGCAACGATGCGAAAGACTGTTCTGTTCCTGGCGCTGCTCCTGCTAACGGTTCAATTGACCGTCGCGCAGGGCGTGCCGGGTTATGAGATTGTGGCGACACCGCCGCAGGGCGGTTTGTACCGCTTAAGCTGCGAGTTCAACCTGACACTGCTGAACGCGCAAAACGGGCAAATGGAAACGCGGGGGGCATTGGTTTCGGGGTTCGTCATCTGGCACAACCCGCCGGGGCGTGGCACGGACTATTATGTGGTGCTGCGCGGGGCGGACAGGCCGGGATGGTTCATTTTTAATCAGGCGACAATGGATAGTTTTGGCATCACCGGATGCTGAGAGGATAAGAGGACGTGGCAAACAAACAGCGCAATTATGCTGACCTGACGCTGGACGAACTGGAAGCGGAAGCCCTGCGAATCACCGGGGCAATGGATGCTTCCCGCGCTAAGTACAAAGCGGAATACGCTGAACTCAAGCCCTATCTGGAAGCGGCACGGGCGGCGGATGAACAGGCACGGCGCGAGGGCGGTGATCCCTCACTCAAGCAGGGCATTGGAGGCTAAGGATGGCAAACGGATTATATGATACTGGACGCGGGTTTTTCCTGTCTGGCGATCTGGATTGGGACGCGCATACCATCAAGGTCACACTGGTGGACGCGGCGGATTACACCCGCAATCTGGCGACCCATGATTTCTATAATGACATCACTGTCGCCGGGCGCGTCGCCACCAGCGGCGCGCTGGGCAGCAAGACGACCACGAACGGAGTCGCCGATGCTGCTGACATCACCTATAGCGCGGTGACGGGCGACCAATCGGAGGAGTTGGTGTGTTGGCGCGATAGCGGCGTGGAATCGACCAGCAATCTGATCTTCGATATGGACACCTTTGCCAGCGGGATGCCGGTGACGCCCAATGGTGGCGACATCACCGTGACCTGGAACGGATCAGGGATGTTCAAACTGTGACCATCATCATCCCGCGCACGGAAGCGGTACGGGTACGGCAGGAAGGAACGCGGGTGCTGGTCATCAGCCAGGATGGACAAACCCTGCTCGACCTGCCATATGGCGGCGCGCTGGAACTTGCAAAGGTACTGCATAGCCAGGCGAAGAAGGCTGAGCAACTGGCGAAGATCAATACGGTCATTGACGATCAGGCCATCCTGATGCGGGCCGGCTGGCCGATTGCCCTGACCAATCGACCGGACGCGCTGAAAATCGCCGGTAACGAAGCCGCCTGGAACAGTGACCTGCGGCGCTACATGCGCCAGTCGAAACTAGATCAGGTGGGTGAAGTCTACGCACCAGTGGTCAAACAGGATGAACCTGAGAAATAATGGCTTTCGTTGAACGTATTGACCTCCGATCTCGCGGTGGCAAGGTGTGGCAGGATGGCAATAGTTATCGTCACCTGACTACCCTTGCGCCGCTGCATTACGAGTCTACGCCGGACTCCGGCGTGTTTGATACAGCTATCGACTGCACGCCCGTTCGGGTTCAGAACGCTCAACTAGACGGCTGGCGCATCACAACCAACGGCTGGCACTACGCGCTCGGTCAACCCGCCGGAAAGTCGGATGGCTGGGTAGGCTTCGGTGGGCGCAGGGGTCAGAACTGGTTCCAATTCCGGCTGGCGCGAGTGGGCTATCTGTATGTGCCATCGGGAACGCCGGATTTTGCCACCCACTGGCATGACATCGGCGGCGCTCCGAATTATACCCGCGCCAATCTGAACAGCACGGTCAATTCCATTGACTACGGCGCGGAAGGTAGCCAGCCGATTGAGTCTGTTGCCGCATGGTCGGGCTTATGGTCAACGCCAAACAGCGGTTCGGGATATGCCCGCTGGCGTGTGGACGGCGGTCAACTGAAAGAAGAAATTGTTATTGACCAATTGGCGCGAGAGTGGATTGCCGCCAATCGCCCGCCGTCATTTTTTGGTATTCCCGCCGCTCAAACCTATTTCGGTTTAGTATTCCAGCTAGACTGGACAGACGTTCCAAAGCGTATCGTTAACGGCATTGAACGACAGGCAACAGATGACTTCAATGATGACACGGGCGGAGTCGAACTCCGTGACAACCTGGACCGCCTGTTAGCCTTTCTGCCGATAGATGATGTGTATGTTGGCTCAGGTCACAATCGCCAGTCGGTACGCTTACGCAAGCGATTCTGGCGGGATAACGATGGCAATAACTATCTGGCAGTCGGGGCGTTGGTGGGGCAGATTAATGCACTACCAGCAGGTGACTTGATTTTTGACCCGACGGTCAACTTACAGGTAGGGGCAACGGCCAATGACGGCTCGAATCAGGTGTCAGGTTTCGACACTACCTCTATCTGGATAGGCGACTGGACAGGCACGAACGAAAGCGGCTTTATGCGCTTTACCAGCGTGGCGATACCCAATGCGGCCACGATTAACAGCGCAGTCATTACCTTACGCGCCTTGAGTTCTGGCGGTACACCGACCAGTGTTGACGCGCGTCAGGCGGGTGAAGCGGCGGACAACCCTGCTGCTCCAACCAGTAGCGGCGATTTCAGCGGGCGAACGCGCACAACTGCAACGGTTAATTGGGACCCCGCGGCGTGGGTGACAGATACCAATTACGCGCTACCGGATATTTCGACAGTCGTGCAGGAAATTGTGAATCGTGGGGGTTGGGCATCTGGCAACGCCATGCAGTTCTTTATCGATGAGCGTGGCACAACGCCGGATAGCAATGATCTTCAACCTTACGATTATACCGACAGCACGACCTTTGCGCCCAAACTGGATATTACCTATACGGCCATTCCGGTTTATGAGCAGGAAGGTTTTCGCTGGCGCAATGATGATGGCTCTGAAACAACTGCCACCTGGCGACAGACACAAGACACAAATGATTCGGTTGCCAAAGAAACCCCGCTTCGGTTGCGTATGCTGGTGAATGCCACCAATGATCCCCCTGCCGCGCATTACAAACTGCAATATAAACCGCCGGGTGCTGACACCTGGGAAGACGTTTAGGAGTTTCACATGGCCTGGACAGTACCCGATAAAGGCGAACTCGCCAGCAATATCCAGAGCATCCTGTTTCAGGAATATTTAGATGCGCTGGTGGCGGGTATCAATGGGATTGATTGTGTCCTGTCCGGCTGCGCGGTGACGGCTCAGGGTTCGCCCGACATGACGGTAGCGGTAGCCAAAGGCGCCGTCCTGACCAATGGCGCTTTGAAGGCAGTTACGGCGGGCAATGTCACGATTTCAACCGCTGACAGCACCAACCCGCGCTTAGACCTGATCGTCGTCAATTCGTCTGGAACAAAGGCAGCTCGCACGGGAACAGCCGCCGCTAATCCGCTGCCTCCGGCGCGTACCGCCAACGATGTTGTGCTGGCTGTGGTTTATGTTCCAGCCAGTGATACAACGATTTCCAGTAACCAGATCAATGATCTGCGCGTCCTGCGGCAGCAGGGACCGATTGTCATTTACAAGACGACTACTGCCGAAACAACCAACACAACAGCGGCGGCGATTGAAGCCCTGAATAAGGCCAATAGTGGCGTGACCATTCCGAATGGTCTGTTCCTGGCTGGCCGGATTTTACGCGTGCGGCTGGGCGGCAACATGCTGCTCAACAGCGGCACGCCAACTGTGCGCGTCGCCATTCTTTACGGTGGAACGACTCTATTTTCGGACATTTCAGGCGCAAGCACGGCAGATACGGATCGCGCTCCCTGGTTTCTGGATTTCGACATTGTGGCGCAGGCCAATAACGACCAGTCGCTAATCGGTACGCTGGGCATGGGGGTTATCGCGGCCAAAACCGCGCCGACCACCGGACTTGGTGATGCCTGGTCAACCGCCATGAATGTCGGGCAGGTAAGCGGCTCGGCAGCAGTAGATAGCGATGCGGCAGACCGGTTGCTGAGTGTGCAGATTACCTTCTCAGTATCCAATGCTGCGAACGAATTGGTTGTTGAAGGCGCGTCGGTAGAACTCTTATAATGGCAGCCTCAGTTGGCCCTGGAATCGTTGTTGGTTCCCCTTCATCCTTTGTCGGTGAAGGGCGGATTGGTGCGCCGGATACCAATCCGCAGATTGTTCTGATTGCGTCCTCCAACATTGCCGCCAATGCAGCGACAGCGACTACTGCTCAGTTGACTGCTCCTAGCGGTAAAACGACCAGCAACTTCACCGCCGGGAAAATCAGCGACGACACCAACCCGATACGGGTAGACATTGCCTCCGGGTTTTACACCGAACTGGAATGGGCAATTCGGGCGACAGCGGACGCGCTGACCGGAGATTACACTTTCCGAGTCGTGGTGGATGGGGTTGCGCTTAACACCTATACCGCCACACCGCAACTGACTGTTTCCTCCGGGTTGTCCGTCACCGCCAATTTTATCGCTTCCGCTGAAACGTTTTACAACGCGACGGTCACTCCCGGCGCAGTCACGGTTACGGCGAATTTTATCGCCAGCGCCGAAACGGTTTACAACCCGGCACTGACTCAGATTGTCGCAGCGACCTTCATCGCCAGCGATGAAACCTTTTACAATGCTACGGTCACGCCCGGCGTCGTCACGGTCACAGCGCAATTCATTACCTCAGCAGAAACGTTCTACACTGCCAGCATCACGGTAGGCGCGGTCAACATCGGGGCGAATTTCATTGCCTCGGATGAAGCGGTCTATAATGCCACTGTAGCGCAGTCGGCCAGCGCCTCATTTATTGCCAGCGCCGAAACGTTTTACAACGCCACAGTCATTCCCGGCGCGGTCAGCATCAGCGCAAACTTCATTGCCTCGGCTGAGACGTTCTATAACCCGACCATCACGGTTGGGGCTGTCACCGTCACTGCCAATTTCATTGCCAGTGATGAGCAGGTCTATAACGCAACCATTCAGCCGGGCGCGGTTGCCATCAGTGCCAACTTCATTGCATCGGGCGAGGCGTTCTACAATGCTACGGTCACGCCCGGCGCAGTCGCGATCACAGCGCAATTCATCGCCTCAGCAGAAACGTTCTATAACGCCAGCCTGAGCCAGCGCATTGACGCCTCATTTATTGCCAGCGCCGAAACGTTCTACAATGCTAC
>ERZ761584.263-NODE-263-length-18962-cov-9.299466_pt1 | contig 18962 bp, 44 predicted proteins | sample MGYA00512168_ERZ761584 | MGnify/ENA primary metagenome ERZ761584 (study PRJEB28899, sample SAMN03785564) | bioreactor sludge metagenome | biome: EBPR Sludge; feature: EBPR Bioreactor; material: 0.22µm filtered reactor supernatant | place: Saint Lucia: Queensland...
GGGCTGAACCGACAGCTACCCCATCTCGGGAACGCGGGGACGGGTGTATGCGAAGTAAGCGACCCCATCTCGGGAACGCGACGGGGCGCTCAAGTCTTGACATACATGCGCGAACTCGCGGAACGATTGCGGGGTGTCCGGGTATGCTGCGGAGATTGGAGCCGAGTCTGCGGACCTTCGCCAACGGTCAAGCATGGAACTACTGCTGTCTTCCTCGATCCGCCTTACTCGGAGGATGCCGATCGTGCTGAATTGTACAGCTCCGAAGACCTGTCTGTTGCTCACGCAGTGCGCCAATGGGCGCTCGAAAACGGCGACAACCCGCAATTGCGCATTGCTCTATGTGGCTACGATGGCGAGCACGCGATGCCCGAATCCTGGGAGTGTGTCGCATGGAAGGCAGCGGGCGGGTACGGCTCGCAGGGCAACGGGCGGGGTCGGGAAAATGCGGCACGTGAGCGTATCTGGTTCAGCCCGCATTGCCTCAAGCCGCCATCTCTTTTTGAACACTTATGACACGTGAAGAAATCCTCATCGAAGCCGTATCCCGCCTCATCGTCTTCCGCTACTGGCGCGAGGAGATGACCACGCAGATGATTCGCGTGTTCAGCCAACTGGCGCAGGGCCACGACGCGAAGCAACGGCTCTACAAGCTCGTGGATCACATGACGATGACGCACAACGAATGGCCCGGTCCTGCCGCGTTCGTTTCAGCATACCGTTTGCTGTACGGCGAGACGGCGCAGGATGCCGAGTTGCGCGTGCTGCACGAGCAGGCTGAAGAACAGCGGCGGATCGAGGAGGCGCAGCGGCCCGCACGGCTGGAGGTGGTTCCGGCTTCGGCGCCGCCGGCGGTAACGGTGGAGATGATACTCAAGCGCGCATTCCGGCTGCGGATGGCGTACCCGGAAACTGTCGGCGACCCGGAGTGGGCGAAGTTCGAATGCGAGGACGTGGAGCGGATGTGCGAGGTTCTCGATCGCATCGCGGAACGTGGAGCGGAGAAGCGGGCGGCGGCGGAAGTTGAGCAGCGGGAGAAGTTGCGGAATAGGAGGAGTGCATGACGAATCACGAAGTCTACCTGCGGGCGCGGCTCGCGGATGAAGAGAAGCCGCTCAACCCCGGCATGAAGGCGGCGATTGAGTGGGCGCTTGAAGAGATCGCCACATGGCGCGGGATGTGGGATGTAGCGAATAAGCGCGCGAATGAATACCGCGCCTCACTTGCGGCTCGTGAGAACGTCGTCGACGATCTCGTGAAAGTTCTGGGAGAGTGCGGGCAGTGTAGCGCCAAGGCGAAGGCTGTGTTACTGCGCGCGCTGGAACACGGCAAAGAGGGAGGTGCCGAGTGCGCCGACTCGAAGTAGTGGATTTCAAGCCGCTGTCGCTGCACGCCGAACGACGAATGCGCTGGCTTCACCTGAAGCACCCGAGGGCGCGTAAGCGCATGCTCTACTCGGTGCAATTGCAATGGGTGGAGTCGCCGCGGTTCATTTGTGAGTGGATACCCAACGTAAGCATCATGAATGCGCTGTCGACGGCCATGGCTAAGGTTTTGGGGAAGGGCGAGAAGGAGGAGGGAAAGTGAAAATTCTACTGAAGGACGGAAAGGTCCTGTGGGTGAAGGATGCCAAGGGCCTAACGGATGACGAGCACTGGTTCATACCAACTACCTCGCGGGGTCGCGGATTGGCATATATCGCCAGTCAGCAAGTCGCAGCCTACTGGTGGGACAACGAAGATGTCGAGGTGATGCGATTGGCGACGGAGGCCCCCGATGGCAAGTGAATGGGCGCAGCAGCGGTTGTGTAAGTGGCTGGATGAGGTGATCGACATCAACAAGCGACAGATCGGGTTCCGAATCCCGGAACTGCTGGATGAGGTGCGTAAGGAGACGGCGGCGCGGTGCGCGGAGATCGCATCTGAAATGTCGAAAAGTTACGATCAGCAATTCACAGGACATGCGGTCGGCGCGGAAAGTGCGGCGCTGGCGATTCGTCGCGAATTTCAGATCAGAGGAGGAGGGTAAATGGACTTCGAAGGGATGACGCCGCAGCAAGCGGCAGAGGCAATTACTGAGCGCTGTGAACATCTGTTCGCATCCCGGACACTCGGGCCGATTATCGAATCGATGATCAGCAAGGCATGCACTTACTTTTTCTGGCGTGGTCGCGACAAAGGGAATCATCAGGCCGCCGTCAAGGACTTCATGGTGAAGTTCGGGCAGCATCGCCAGGACAAGCCCGGCTGGCCGCCGCAGGAGGTGTTGGACCTGCGCATCCGCTTGATCGCCGAGGAGTTTGCGGAGTTGGTCCAAGCGGCAGGGTACGTGTATCGGGTGATCATCGAGAGGTTTGACGGAGAAGAGCCAGACGGAACCGAAATACACACGGAAATCTTCGACGAAATGAACGCGCAGAGTAAGGATCCAGACTTCGCGGCCTTCGTCGATGCCCACGCCGACCTGGAGTACGTGTTGAATGGAACCTTGGAATCCTGTGGCGTCGACGGCCAGCCCGTCTGGGACGAGGTGCACGCGGCGAACATGCGCAAGGAGGGCGGCGCGACCCGCAAGGACGGGAAGATCTGCAAGCCCGCGGGATGGGTCGGACCGGACGTGGAGCGCGTGCTGCGAGAGCAGGGATGGGAGGGATGGGAGGGGTGATGAAGGGTAAGCTATCCGCACGCCGGTTGCGAGCGCTCCAGGCCGCTGAGCACGTAGCGATGGCATTCCGCGCAACGCTTGCAGCCCCTGCATGGGCGCCGCCTGCGGGATCAGTGCAAGGCGGCGGGCGTGGCGTTCTTCATGAAGCAGTTGGGCGGTAAGCCGGAGGGGACGTTCTTAGTGAAACGCAACGGCCACAAATGGCAGCGGGCTGTGCCGCTGAAGGACAAGAAGGGTGGCGACCCCGCCGAGTGGCCGGAAGATCTGCGAGTACAGGAGGTGCCGGAATGTCAATGAAGAGAACAACCATTATTGGAGAAGCAGCAGGCATAGCTTGGTTATTGGCCGATGCGGCATGGGCTATCGGCGACAGGTTGAACATCCAAAACACGCGGATGGTGATCTGGCTATTTGCAATCGCGATTCTGTTGGGAGTTGTGTTCGTATACCTGCGTTTCCGAGATCCAGGTGGGAATTGAAAACGCAATCCACGGGAGTTGAAAACGCAATCCCAAGAAAGGAACGGCAACTAAATGAGCCATTACATTCCCGAAGACCGTCTTAAGGAAGCCCGCCAGATCGTTGCGCGAGGCTGGACTGAACCCGCAACGTGTCGGATCGTGATGGACCCCGTTATTGCCGAGGCGATCGCCAAGCACGTGGCCCGCCGGCTGCACGACCTTACCGAGGCCTTGAAGTTCTACGCGGACGACGACAACTGGATCGGCAGTGACACTGACGTTTCCGAGGCATGGATGGACCGCGGCGACATCGCGCGGGAGGCGCTGCTATGACTGACGAACAGATCCGCAAGATTCTTGAGGCCGACGCGAAGGCTACGCCGGGCCCGTGGGAGGTAGACGAACTGTTTTGCGGTGCCGTCAGTTACGGCATCAGTGGTGTCGTTACCTCCAGCGAGGATGGATATCAAGCGGGCGATACGTGGTGGTCCCGCACAGTGTGTCAGACAGTCCATGATATGCGCGTGTCAGGAGATACCAAACAGTCCGACAACATGCGAATGATCGCGCTATCCCGCAACCACATCCGCGAGCTTTGCGAGGAGGTGCTGGCACTGCGCGCCGCAAACGACAAGATGCGCGAAGCCCTGGAGCCGTTCGCCATGATCGGCGACCCGCGGGACTACGCGAAGCGCCCGAATCGGCTTGACGTGCCGCTCGAATGGTGCGAGCGCGCGTACCGGGCTCTGGAGCATGACAGAAAGTGAGAAGCGCGCCGGTGCAGGCTCGGAAGGTGTACATTTCAACGGAAAAGGGGGGGCAGAGATGAAGTTGGATATCGATCTGCACTGTTTCGTGGTGCTGGATCGGGACGGGGCACCGGTTTCCCGGTTCACAAACGCAAAATGCGCGGCACGTACCGCCATCGATTTGATGGAACGGCTGCGCACCGCGAAGATCTACCAGCATCGGGTAGGAGTGGCCTACCCGAACGGGGAAGTGCTACAGGGACGGGACGTCAACCGGCTGCTGGCATGACAGGGGATACGAGAGCAATGCGGTCAGTTGCCGGCGCCGCGGTATCCGGCATCATCCGCACGTAGCGCTCGGTCGTCGTGACCGACGAGTGCCCCAGCACGTGCTGGATCTGGTCGTACTCGGCTCCGTTGCTGCGCATGATGCGCGCCGCGGTCCTGCGGAGGTCGTGCGGAGTGAACCGCACCTCGAACCGGGCGGCATACGCATCGCAGATTTTGCGGATCCCGTCCGCGGTCAACGACTGGCAGATGCCGCCGTTGTCGAAGCGCCGCAAAAGCCTCCCTTGTAGCACCCCGTCGTACACCTGCCACTCCTCGATTGCCTCCTCGAGGAGTTTGTGGCAGACGACCGTGCGGAGCCGGCCGCCCTTGCCCCTGACCTCGAGCACCATGCGGGTGTCGCGCCGGTGCAGATTCTCGCAGTTCAGCGTGGCCGCCTCCTCCCTGCGTAATGCGGCGAGTGACAGCAGACACAGCAGCGCGTAGTCCCTGCGCCCCTGGGGCGTGTTGCGGTCGGGCATCTGCAGCAGTGCCGCCAGTTGCTCGACGGTGAGCCAACGCTTGAGCCGGTGCCCGTGGACCGGGAGCGTCGGGGTGTCCGCGATCCCGCGCTCGGACAGCGGGTCCAGCAGGCCGGCGTAGAGCGCCTCTTTTGCCAGCTTCTTAATCGCGGCGAGCGCCTGGTTCACGGTCGGCGCCTGTTTCCCGCCGGCGACGAGATCCTCGCGGTAGCGCAGCACGAGGTCACGGGTGAGCGGGCCGCCGCCCTGGGCTGTGTGCCACGCAAAGAACCGCGCCAGGCTCTGCGAGTAGGCCTTGCGGCTGTTCTCGGCAGGCAGAGCGCGGCACACTTGATCAATGGCGGGCTGGTAAAGGGCAAGGGCGGTCATCGCCGCCCTCCCTTCTTCCCCTTCTTCTCAGTGAGCTTCTGAGCCGCCAGTTGCTTGTACGCGAGGTGCAGGACGGCCCCGTACTCGACGGACACTTTGAAGCGCCGCCCCTTCTCCCGCAGTGTCATATAGCCGGGGTGAAGCTCGACGATCAGCGATCGCCCCCTTGTAGTTGCCGCCGTCTCGCGACGGACGGGTTTCTTCAGTTGCGTCATGCGTCCTCCCACTCTGCCGCCCACCATTCGATGCCCTCATCACAGCCATACTCCCAGTCCAGGTCGGTGCGGCCGGATACGGCCAGCACTGCATCCTGTGCAGCCTGCAAGGTGTCGTACTCGCCACTTGCGGGCGCGTTGGGTCCATCAGCCTCACTCACGCGATATGCGGTCGCCCGCTTTTCGATTGTGTATCGCTTTGTCATAATCCCTCCCTTTGTAATCGGCCTATCGCAGCAGTGGATGAACCCTCGGCATTGGCACTGCCGAGAACGATCGCTGTGTCTGATCATACCCAGTGACCACCACTCTCCAACGCTTCGCAGCTTCATGGATGGTGCGATACCAGTACCCGAAGCCCGTCTGCGGGTCTTCGATCCACCACCCACCATTTCCCTGGGTCAATTGCACTGGGCCGAATGGCGTGCCAGCATCCGAGAATTTGGGCAAACTATTCAGCGCATCTATGACATCAAAAGCGATGGGCCGAGACTCACGATCCAGGTGTTTACTGATCGCGATTGAGCCGCGATTGTAAGCTGCTGCACCCATAAAACCCTCCCTTGTAAATTCCTATTCCCTTGCCCTGGTGATCGCGACGAACAGCGCGAACGCCGCGTATGCCCAGCACAACGCCTGCATGTACTCGATGGCCGCGGTCACTTGCTGCCTCCAAGAAATCGCTTTTCCATACTGTAGCGATCCGGCGAAAACGGCTTGCCGTATCCCTGAAGATCCTCAATTCTGGACTGCGCTGCAATCAAATCGTTGTACGCTTGCGCCATCTGTGCGCAGTAGTCACCGGTAAGAGATTTTGCGCGCATTGCATTTCGCTCATCGGCGCCCGTGGTGTAACAGGTGTTGTGATCGGTGAGATAACGCGCATCAAGTGGCACCGCAGATTCAGAGTGAGCAAGCAGCAGGCTGATAGACTTGCGATACATCTCGCGCGCTTGATCATCCTCATGATTCGAGCGATAGCGCAAGTCGCGATGCGTTTTGTTCTCCAGATGCGTCATTCCGTACTGCCGGACAACCCGAAAATCCTCCCCCGGAAAAGCCTTGTTAGCAGCATCGGCAAGCCGCGTTGTAATCGGCTTTCCGACGTAGGCATTGAGCCATTTCAAAACGTCTTGTGCTTTCGTCGGCTCCATGCTCGCCTCAACGAATTTGCGGACATCATCCGCTGTGATACGCTTGCTGGTACCCATGACAGACTCCTACTCTGTTGTGGTTGCGCGTGGCGGTGTTCCAGCACCGCCCGCGCTCACGGCTCATGCCGCTATCCAAGCCCCGCACGCGAGGCTTGAGAGTGGCACCTCCCTTGTAAACGTCCTATGCGGACCAAACCTTTCGGCACAACCCGCACCCGCAGTACTGATCATGCGTGCGGCGCACATGCTCATCTACGATGAGCCGCACCACCCGCTCACGATGCATGCGCGGGTTGCGGACCTGTTTTGCGATCTCCGCTTGTGTGGGGCGCATGCGCATCAGTCGCGCATGCAGTCGACTCGCGCGATTCTGCCGCGCCATAAGCGCTTCGCGTTCGTCCGTTGTCATTGCACTACCTTTGCCTTTGCGGCAGCATAAGCCCTTGCCACTTCATGAGGATATCCCTCCGCTTGTGCTTGCAAGTCTGCAAGGTCAGATCCGATCAAGAGCACCAGGAAAAACTCACTATCGGTCCGATAGCGGCAATTCGCACGAATCCACGCGACCAACTGATCTTGATTGCCAGCGCTGACTCCAGCATCATAGGCAGCCTTAGCTGCCGATTTCACGATTGTCTTGAGCATCATCCCTCCCTTGAATCTGGGAATCTCTCCCAGCATGCCCACCGTATGAGCATGCTGCGGGAGACACCCGCAGTGCGAACTAGGCCACGTGGTAGCCCATGGATCGCAAGGATTCAGGCGATTCATACGGCATCCACAATTCACGCCGAGCCGGATTGCGCCATACGAAATCATGGATATCGTTGTACTCTGTGATTCCGAGGGATTCAGCAAGGCGTCGTCTGAAGATCGCAAGGTTATTCTGTTTTGCGCGTTCGGCGAAATCCCGCTTCAGTTCGGACCGTTTACGTTCGCCGATAGGTGCAGCATCAAACAATGCGTCTGCCTCTGTCTCGCCTTCTTGGTGCTCAACATCGGCGATATGAAGGAGCATGCGCGCCAATGCCTCTTTCCGGTCATGCTCGAACGTGCAAGACTGGTACATTTCCTGGATCGGGGCGTTTCCGTGCGAGAAACGGTATCCCCAGCCACTCTTGGGACTGCGCGACATTACCGCAGTGGTTCCGCGCCACGTCACCAGCAAAGGAGTGTAATCGCCGTCCAGTGCCTCGCTGATCCTGCGGCCGGCATCCTGTTTCGCTTCCTTGACCGTTGCGCCTTGCCCGGTCATCCCGTAGTACTCGATCGTGATCTGTTTCATTGGTTCCCTCCCTATGCCACGTGGTTGGCAATCCATGCGCGTCGATTTGACTCTTCTTGTTCTCGCTCTACCCTAATTGCTTCCCAGTACTCTGTTGTGATCTCTTCGGCACACTGGAATCGCCATCCGGTAGTACCGCAATCGCGATAAAATGCTGCCCGTGCTGTCTCATCCTGACTCGCGAGTACCGTGACTCTAATTGGCCCACGCGGCGAAGATGCAATTACTTCCCATGCCCTACGTCTGTTCATTGTCCGTTCCCTTTCCGCGCTACCGCGCTATGCTGCATCCCGTTTTCCGTACTTCTCAACCCAATCCCCGTAACCGCCCACGAACACGCGTGACAATGACCGGTTGCCGAAAATGGATGAGCCGAATTCAAAACACAACGTGGCAACGTAAGGGTCGCCCGCGTTGCAATACTCCAAAGACTTCCCGTTGCGTCCGGCAACGTATTCTACGCCGTACGTGCCGAGTGCTTCGTCGCATGCCACCATCAGGATTCTTGCATCACCCGGATAGTGGTAGCATGAGCGATCATACTTGTCCGTTTGAGGGAACTTGCCGGACGCAAGTATCTCTTCCGCCGAGTGAGTCAAGGCCCACTTTGCAAGGATCGCCTGATCCCGCGTCACACCTGAAATCTGCATCAATGTCTTTACGCTTGGGGTGTTCATGAATCCAATCCTAAACCTATCCCATCCAAGCGTCAAGCCCACACAGTACAGAATACGCCATAACTCACACAAAACACAGCGAATAAAAAAATTATTGAATCTCTATCAGGAACCGGAGCGGTACAGCGCCATCAGCTCTCGATGCGCCTCTAAGTGCTTGACACAGCGCGACTTAGATGTCGGCGCGCAAGGCTCAGCGCAATAGCGGCAAACCCCAGCTTCCCGCTTGCGGCGCATGTACTCCGCTTGCCGTGAGCGCTTCCGCTTCCCACTGCGCTTGCTGCGAGCTGCCGCAGGTGCAGCGCCCGCCCCAGGATCGCTCGGAGCGGCCGCGGTGGTATCTGAGGTGCCGCCGGCCGCCGGCGATGCAGCAGAGCAAGGCGCAAGGTGCAGCCCCGTGGCATCCTCCAGCAACACGCAATCACCGTGAATGATTACTCGGCTCATGCCGCAGCGTCCTTGTCATGGCGCAACCACTTCGAAAAACTCTCCGCCCTCTCTTGCGTGAGAGGACCGCACCAAAACCGTTTATCGGCAAATGCCACCGTCACCACGAAGCACTTGTCGCACTCGTCGCATTGCCAGATCGTTCCAATATCCCACCGATAGAGTGCCGGCCGCCCAGCATGATCACAATCCCGCACGTTCCGCCGCGCCTCAGGCAGTTCGTATTCCGCTATCATCATACCGCAGCACCTGCCCGTTGCTTCTTCGATCCCTTCCCCCGCGTCCACGGATGTACCTTCACTCCTCGGCCGCGGTCCACCAGCGCCTGCAGATCCGATTCCGCGACTCGCACGATACTCTTGCCAATTCGCACCGCAGGCAATTCACCCGTCAATGTCATCCGGTAAACCGTGTAATACGAGCAGTTTAGCCACCGCGATGCTTCCCGTACTGTGTACAATCTGCCGCCTTTTAGCATCAACTTAATCCTGCATCCAATTGCGTTTCATTGCAATACCCTGCATGCGTGGCACCAAATGGGGATCCTTTTCATCTCCCGATCGGATCGCCAACCTTCTTTCTTTATGCGCGCATGAGGCAAGGAAGACGCCGTGTTATCAACGACTTGCAGCGCTCAGCGTGGACCGTGATGCGTACAGATAATGTACCTTCTCTGCCCTGGCGCTGTCGATTTTTCAGCCCCCCCCCGCCCCGGGTACGGTGGCCTCGAGCCGGCGGCACCCCCAAGCGAGGGAGGGGGGATGGGGGTGGGGTACGGTCCCTACATACGCATTACACGCGTGTGTTACAGGGCGTTTAGCGGGAGATTTTAGCGGGTCCCATTCGTGAGGTTTCTCAGGGTCCCCTACACGTGCGTCACTCGCGCGCATGGGGACGCAGATTGAGGGGAATTTCGAGGGTGGGCCTTCTGCTCGGCGTGTTGCACGCGCGTGTTACATCGCGTTTAGCAGGAGATTGGGTGGAAGTTCGAATCCAGACTGGGGTGTGTGTGTGTTTTGCGGGCGGGGAAGAGTGGGATGTTGCGGAGTCCGAAGACAACCCCCCCTACCCCCCTTCGAGGATGCGGGAGGATTTGTGGTTGCCTTGCCCGGTTTGGGGGCTTGGCCCGTCTTCCGCGCTTCGTCAGGCTCTTGACGTCGTTGCCTGAGTCACCCTCAGCACGCGCGCGTCGGCTCCCCTGGGTGGAGTACCGCAGTTGGGTTTACCGATGTTTGTGGGGTGGAGGGATATGCGGGAAGGGGGTGGAGTTCCGAAGCGGCAGAGGAGGAACCGTGTGGCGTGGTGTCCACCGCGGAGTTCGTGCCGATCCATTCCACGACCTGTACGCATCAAGTACAGTGTACACCCGTGGTTGCAACGTTGTGTCGTGTTAAGCGTTTACGTGCGTTGAAAACAAAAGGGTTCTGGGAAGTTGACAAGGATACAATCTTACCAAGGAATGCCTATTTTCCCCACTGTCGCATGAGCCTGTTGCGGCGGGACTGATTGCGCCGGCGGGTGGGGCGCGGCGGGTAGCCTTTGCCGAGAACTCGGAGGCGAACAGGCCCCTGTCCCTCGACAAGGACGTGCCATGCGTTTCGATGAAGGACCAAGTTCAGGATTTTCCCAGGCATTTGGATCGGGCCGGAAAGGTCGGCGGTCATGCGCGTTTCCCTTTCTTGCGCCGGCGTTTCTTCGGCTCTTCCTTGGGCTGGTCCCTGAACTGGCTGACGACCCGGATGTGCGGTTCGAGTTCGATGTAGAGGACGCGCCCGGCTGTCGTGACTGCTCTCAGGTGCTTGCCGTGCAGATGCAGAGATGCAATGTTCTGGAGCCCGAGGACGGTGCGCGGCCGGAACTTACGTGGGATCATCCTCTCGGTCCTTGTGCTCGCCGCACCCGTCCGTGCTTCGTGTTTCGGGCCGGTGGGAGATTAACACGCCATTTACGGGCATGAGCTTCGGCGGATAGCGACAGCACTCTCCGACCGGTTGTTGGCTGCTGTTGTGCCAGGGCCTGAAATAGTCGCACGTCTTGCAGTTCTTCATTTCAGCATGGCCCTCAGAGATTGCAGCGTGCTGGTTTTCTCTTCGAGCGACCTGCGCCAGGCCTCTGCCCATTCCATGCAAGTCTCGCAATTGCTCGATGCGGCGAGGTCAGAAAATACGCCCTTCACGAGCGGCTTTCCTGAGAGTGCGACGTTCAGCAAATCCTCACGAATGCCGCAGTGCGACTGGATCACACCCTCGTCATGGAATACTTCGAAGAGATGCCCATCATATAGCAGGCACGAGAGTTGCGAGTAGGTGTGAATAGCTGCGTCCAGGTGGCGTACTCGCGCTCGCAGCGACTCTTCCATTTCGTACTTCAGCTCCATGCGGATAGTCTCCCGCGCGCTCTGTGCGATGAAGAGAAAGTACCCCTCTGCCGCCTGCTTGAGAGTCTGCCCGAGCCCCGGGTCGTCAGATCCGTTGATGCGGCGTATTTCGATGGAGACACCGCTCGACGAGTGTGGGGTTTGGCGCACGGACACTTCGAAGGTGATCGCCTCGTCCTTTTGCTGTGCGATCTGGAATGTGCGATCTACAGGGCCTAACATTTACTCACCTCTCTCCTCGCATCATCCAGATCAGCAGGCGCACCATCACGCTGCCGCTGACCTCCTTGCCGTTCTCGATGCGCGAGATCGTGGGCTTCGACGCGCCAACTTCCTTTGCAATCACCTCCTGGGATAAATCGAACTTGTCCCGATAGGCTTTCAGCATCTTGCCGAAGATCATCCCTTACTCCTTTTTGCGCCGGCTGCAGCAAACGCCGTCATCATTGCCCCTCACTCTCTCTTGCACCGCTGCCAACGACACCCGAATCAGTCACTTCCCGTTCCGCTTGCGAGCGGTCGGTTTCGGAGCCTCAATTTGGCCCGCAAGTTGTTGATCTGCGACTTGCGCCACCTCGGCGCTCGCGTCGAGATTGATCACTGGCCGGAGCGCAGTCTTGATTGCGCTCGCGTCCTTGCCAGCAAACGCTGCCGCCTTCATCGCGAGGGAGGCTCTCGTATTCTCCGCACCGTAGCGCCTGGTGCCGAGTCCGATCATGCGCATTCCGAGGTCCACCCGCTTGCCGTCATCCTCGGTGGGCGTATCGCACTGGAAGAAAGCGCGGATATGCCCGAGCGCCGGTTCCGCCGCGTGATCGATCTGCACCGACGACAGGTTCTTCATTTCTTCTTTGAGGTTCAAGCTCGTCTCCTTTTCTTGAGTTGGTCGTTGAGTTCGGACACTGCTTCGCGCCTGCGCCGCACGTCCCGTTTTGCCTTCTTCGCCTCGTGCGACACCGCACGAGTAGCGCTGGCCGCCGTCTCGGCATAACCATCCACTACGGTCATCCCGTATTCCTCGGCCTTGTATTTCAGCCGCTCGGTGAACTTGAATTTCGGCCAATCTTCGGTGTCGATATCGACCACCTGGATTGTCTTGCATCCCTGCGATGCGCAGAACGCCGCAACCTCACGGCTCCATTTGTGGAGGTGGTCGTCGAGCCAGTTATCCCACGTCATGCGGGACAGGACTTCCCGCTTGGTGCGAGCGTGCCCTTTCCGCCAGCCGATCTGGCGAGTTACCCGGCGACGGATGCCGTCCCAGTGCTCCTTGCGGTCTGCAATCGCCAGCAACTTGTGGGAGAAGTCCATGGTTGCCGTCGCGGCCCTGCAAAACAGTCCGCCTGTCGATGTGACCGGCCCCAGCGTTGCCACACGATCGCCGCTGACTTCTGGCGGAACCTCGACTTCGTAGGTCAGCCGCAGGATGATCCCACGCTTCTTCAGGTGAACGGTGGCCTTGCGGATCGGAACATCCCATCTGCACATCGCATCCAGGATGCAGCGCTGCCAGTCCTTCTCTGAACCCTTGGCGACCGGCACGCGCAGCCAGCATCCACCAGGATACTTGTCGGATTGCGCCTGTAGCAGGGCGAAGTACTGACCGTCAACAAACTCCAGCCTCACGCCGGACTCGTCGCGGTTCTTGTGCCCACGGATGCTCAACGATTCAGCGGTCTTCCACTGAGACAGCGGTGCGCCGGCGAGCATCTTCTTCCCATCCCGCGCCCATGCGCCCTCCACCTCGCGCTCGGCGGCACTGTAGGCTGCACCGGACAGTTCGCCCTTCCCGATCCTGCGCCAGTGCTTGGAGATCTGGCTCATATCCTCAGGTGCATCGGCAAGGCGGTGGCCAGTCAGCGCCGCCCACTTGCGGCGGATAATGCCGTTCTTGTAGTGCGCAGCCATCCATGAGAGATCGCGAAGGCGGTTGTACAGCGCCTTGCTTTCTTCATCTCGCCAATCGATCGCGCATTTCAGCGCTAGTACTCTTTGTCGTGTTTTCATATTCGTCGGCTGCAAGCCCCCTCATTCCCTCCGCGAATCCATTTCGGGCAGGAGGGCCGGTTGCCCGGCCCCGCGCCCATCGAGTCGCTGCCACGGAACACGGCGGATGAGGACCGCCTCGGTAGTGTTTGGCAGAGAGTCTCCGGTTGACGACTCGTCCACAAGCAGAGTATCACCTTTGAGAGTACAGTTCAACCCTGAAAAGTTGACTTGTGTCATAAGTGAGGCTTATTCTGTGTTCGGATCGTGGCGTCCAGTTCTCCAGCCGCCGGATCGGGGCGGGCCACAACACGAGGGGGTGCGGTTGCGCGTCTACGCGACGAGTGTGTTGGTTATGGGATCCGACGGGCGGTTCCAGGGGCGCATCACCGGGGCGCAGGCTCAGGTGATTACGAACTCCGGGGTCGCGGGGCCACTCGGCAGCAAGGGCAAAGTCAAGGTCATCCAGTTCTACGAGACCTTGATCGACGAGCGGAACCTGGAATCCCTGCACATGGACAGCCGCCGTCTGACCTATCACCAGAGCTTCGAAGGGCACGATGTCGTCGCGCTCAAGCGCTACTGCCCGCGCACCGGGGCGTTCTTCCAGGACGGAACATTATGAGCAAAACGAAAAAGACGCAACCTAAACCGAAGAAGAAGGGTTGCTGATAATTGCAGAGAATAGCGATCGCAACCGAGTTCCCGCACCCGGTCGATTCCCCTGATTTTCTTCGTCCCTGGGGCGCGCGCAACGACGATACGCACTGCCCCGGCTTCGTCGAATGGGTCAAAGAGACGTTCGGCCCACGGTCCCGGCACATGGACCTCGGCTGCGCCGGCGGCGGGCTTGTCGCCGACATGCTCGAAGCGGGGATGCTTTCGATAGGCATTGAGGGATCCACGAAGCCGAAAGAACTCGGCCGCCCTGCGTGGATCAAGTACCCTGAACGGTTTCTGCACGCCGACATCAGCCGCGAATTTGCCGTCTCGCTGAACGGAACCTCGCTGGAGTTCGATGTGATTTCGGCATGGGAAGTGCCTGAACACATTCCAACCGAGCGTCTCCCGGTGTTCTTTCAGAATGTGGCATGGCACATGGGGCCGGAGAGCCTTTTCGTGGGCACCGTGTCGACCAATACCGACCAGGACTACCACCAGACGGTGCGCCCGTTCGATTGGTGGTGCCGCGCTTTCGCCGAGAACGGGTTTCGGATGACGACGGATCTTCCGCGGAAAGCCTGCGCGCGCACCGATGGCGGCAGCTTCGCATTCAAGGCGCACTTAGCGTGAGCAACTACGAATTTCACCGGTTCCGCCGCAGTTGGACTCCTGCTCTCTCCCTCGTCCATCCCTCCGCACGCCCCGAGGAGGCTCTCAAGACCATGCGTGCATGGCTGAAGGCCTCCTCAAAACAAGCGGAGATCGAATATGTCATCTGTTTTGACTACGGAAGGCACGAAATCGACGTTGCGGACTACGAACCTGCCCGAGTGGTGTGGAATTACAACCTCCCATGCAGCGTGGACGCCACCAATCACGCCTGCCAGTGCGCGGTCGGGCGAGTTCTGGTCGTCATTTCGGACGACATTTACCCCTGCCCGCTTTGGGACCTCAAACTGAAGCAGATTCCCCGGCTCTGGGGCGAAAAAGAGTGCGTGGTGCGCGTCAAAACCGGGGGCGGCGCTGACCAGCGCGGGTTGATGGCGGTCCAGATCGCCAACCGGACCCGCTACGAGCGCCTCGGCTACCTGTTTCACCCCTCGTATCTCAGCATGTACGCCGACGACGAGTTTTCGCTGCACGCTGCGCAGGACGGGGTGGTTGTAGACGCGCCGGAAATCACGTTTCCGCACCACCACTGGTCGCACGGCGGCGCCCTGCACCGTCCGATGGATCCGGTCTACGCCGCGCAGAACGGCCGCGAGCGCTACGCCTGGGGCGAACAGATTCTTCGCTACCGCAAAGCCCGCGATTTCGGCCCCGAAATGCCCGACGGCATCATGGAGGCGCGACGCAACCAGTTCTACTGCATAAAGGAGACGGCAGCATGAATTTCCCGATCAACCCGCGCAGGATGACGGTCGACGAACGCGCCAAGATGAACGGCGGCTTCGTCGCCGGTCCAGGCAACCGCACATCGAACGACATGATCCGCGAAAGCGCCGCCAAGCAGCAAGATACCGGCAAGCCCCCCAACCTTCGCGACGTCGGCAGCGACATGGAAATGTGCGGCAACTGCATGCACTACGAAGAGGGCGAGGGCTGCAAGAAGTTCGACTACCCCTGCTCGTTCTCCGACACCTGCGATGCCTACGAGAGTGGCGAGGACGAGGACGAGGAGATGGAAGAAGAAGAGGAAGTTGAGGCGGCGTAGGATTGGCCAAAACCGGCAAGGTAGACATTCGCGTCCGCGAGATGATCATCAAGCGGCACGAGCAGGATCAGCCGGCTGCGGGGCTCCCGTTCGAGGAATGGTGTGGGAATGTCGGCAAGGAACTGAACGTTTCGCCGACCGCCGTGCGCACCGCGATCATCGAAGCATCGCTCGACTTCCGCAACGTAATGGACTCCGAGCGGATGACGCTCGCGCAGAAAGTCTTCTATCGCATCGGGGCGAACGAACTTCACCTGGCGGAAAAGTTGATGGAGTCGCTCAACGCCACGCAGGAAGTTCTCGTGCAATTCGAGGAAGTGGAGATCCACGAAGGCGAGAACGCGCAGGGCAAATTCCGTCAGCCGATCAAGGTGCGCAACCCGCGCAAGGACGCAAACGGCAATTGGATCGTTCACAGTCAGCCGAACTACAACGCCCGCGTCAACGCGATCAAACTCTTCATCGATGTCCTCGGAGCGAAGGTTCCGGAGCAGCAGACGCTGAACATCATGAGCGACCAGAAGATCACGCTGACCACGCTCGACGAAACAGAGTTGCATGAACGTCTCGCAGCGATTACCGGAAAACTCACAGAGCTCCAACGCCTCCCGGCAGTTGCTGGAGCACAAGCTCCAACTGGCGGAGGAACTCCTGGCACGAAAGTGCGTGCAGGACTGCCTGCTGTGGTTGACGTCAGGAACGAGGACAGTGGACGAGCAGGATCAGACGGGGAACCCGTACAAGCCGTTCCCGAATCGACCCTATATTCGACCCCTCATCGACGCCTTCGAAAATGAGCCGGTCGTCTTCATCGCAAAGAGCAGAACAATGATGGCGTCGTGGACCGTGGCTGGTTGGTGCGCATACAAGATGTTCACCCGCCCGGCGACCCGCGTCGTGTTCCAGTCCGAGGACCAAAAGCGCGCGCTCGACATGGTGAAGTACGTCAAGACTTTGTGGGACCAGTCGCTCAAGGCGCTAAAGAACCGCTGGCGGCTGGCGAACGATTCGGCGCTGAACGACTTCGCCCGCGAAGAGTTGAAGATGGCAAACGGGTCGGCGTGTGTCGGACTCGTCGGCAACCCCGATAAGGTCCGATCCGAGCACCCAACGATCTACGTCGCAGACGAAGCCGCCTTCATGACACGGTTCTCATCGTCGTTCTCGGCGGCGATGGGAACCCGCTGTCTTCATTCCATCTGCCTTTCGTCCGCGGAACCCGGCGAGTTCATGGACCTGGTGGAGTCCGCTACCCCGATCGACTGGCCGAAATGGAAGCCGCGTTAGGATTCAGAACACCGTGCCCCGGAGTGAACGCGGGGCGCACCCCAAAAGGGCACTTCGTCATCCGGCTGCACTACAGTGCCGATCCGACGCTGACCCCGGAGGCGATCGAGGAGATCCGGCGCAAGCAGCCCTCGGAGGCGCACTGGCGCAAGGAATACGAGATTGAGCCGTACGCACTGCAAGGCTCGCTCGTCTATCCGTCGTTCGACGAGAAGGTGCACGTCCTGCCTGACGAGCAGGTCGTCTACGTCGACCCGGCGAAGAGGATCAAGCGCCGCGGCACGCTCTACATGGCGCTCGATCCGCATCCCCGTACACCGCACGCCGGGATCTGGGTGCTGATTGACCGCTGGTCGGACTGGTACGTGTACCGCGACATGTGGCCCTCGGCCGCATACGGCCAGTCGTGGAACATCCGCGACGAGAACGCCGACGACCCGTGGATGGTCTGGCAGTACGCCGATGCAATCGCGCAACAGGAAGGCAACGCCATCGACTGGCGCAACGCCGAGACCGATCGCGAATACGGCAAGTACAAGAAATTGCCCCTTGGCGAAGACATCTGCGAGCGCTACATGGATCAGGCGGGCAAGGGCTTCTACGACAAGGGCGAGAACCGCTCCATGTGGAACGCCTACTACGAATACGGGATCGAATGCACCGAGCCGTACAAGGTGCACAAGCCCGGTGAGGATGCGATCCGCGCGCTACTCGAGCCACGCAAGCACAGTTTGCTCGGAACGTGGCCGCGGCTACACATCGCGGCGTCGTGCCGCGAACTGATCCTCGAGTTCAAGCGGCACCGCTACAAAAAGATGCGGCGCATCAACGACGAGAAGGACATCCACCAGGACGGCGTCGAAGCGCGGACGCACTTGCTCGATTGTCTGCGGTACCTCGCTACCGCCGAGATCGGATACAGCGCGCGAAAGGAAAGCTCTATCTATGTGGGGACAACCTAACTACGGAAGATTCGGCGGCGTTTTCAATTCCGCGTACGCGCCACGCGGCGCGACTCAATCAACCACACCTCTTTCGACAGGCCGCGCTACCGCAGACAACACGCGAGGCACGTCCCAAACCCCGGATACCACGACACCCGCGGCCCCGGCGGGCGGCACGACCCCGGCGCAGCCGAGGTCCGACCTGAACACGCCGCTGCCTGGGTCCACCAACACTTTGCTGGACCTCATCAACATGGCACAAAATCCGCCGGCGGCAACACCCGCCCCGACACCCGGGCAGGCACAGGCCAACCCTGGAGGGTTTGCCGCGAGCTTCAGTAGCCCCGACCCAAACATCACGGCGGCACTCAACAACATCCGGCAGCAGCAGTACGGGGCGACGAACCCCGGAAGCGCGCCGGCGGGATACGGTACGGGCTACTTCAACGACCCGGCCAACCGCACCGCCGAATACGCAGGCTCTTACAACTCGAATGTCCCGAACCCCAACGCGCCGCCCCCAGGGTCGACGCCGACTGGAGTCGGAGATGTCTTTGTCCTGCCATGGGGTGGAACCTGGATCCGCCCCGGCGCAGACCAGCAAGCAGCATTCCGCGCCTATCAGGACTGGGCTCGCAGACAGCCCGGCTTCTCCTATAACGGCGTGCGTTAACCACAAGGAGCACACATGGAAACCATCAACGTCATCGAATGCGGAGACGCACGGCGCCGCGCGGAAACCGGTCACCCCGTCGCAATCGCCAAGACTGCGGCATACACCGTCCCACACACCACGCCGAACGGAACCATTTTTACCAACAGCGGCGCGTCAGGGTCCGTGACCTTCACGCTCCCGGTAACGGGCACCAGCCCCGGCGCGCGCATCACGGGCAAGTTCTTCATCTTCGTCAAGGCCGCCAACCAGACGCTCATCGTCAGCCCGGGCACCGGCGCGCAGATCAACGGTAATACCGCGTCGACCGGCGTCTTCAGCAACACCACATCAAGCGGCACCATCCTGCCGTCCGTGCGTGTAACGGCGATCTCCGAAACGGCGTGGGTTGCAGAGCCTGGCACCGGAACCTGGGCCAACGCATAAACCTTGAACAAACTCGACGCGATCAAAAACGGGGTCCTCGAACGGAAGAAGTACTCGCGCCG
>ERZ761584.264-NODE-264-length-18886-cov-3.902501_pt1 | contig 18886 bp, 21 predicted proteins | sample MGYA00512168_ERZ761584 | MGnify/ENA primary metagenome ERZ761584 (study PRJEB28899, sample SAMN03785564) | bioreactor sludge metagenome | biome: EBPR Sludge; feature: EBPR Bioreactor; material: 0.22µm filtered reactor supernatant | place: Saint Lucia: Queensland...
TATCCTCTTCGTCGGCAGCGTCAGATGTGTATAAGAGACAGCGCGAACTCGCCGCAGCGAAGGAATGGCGAGAGGCTGTGCTTAACGAGTTGATCGTCGCGCACATCTACACCAAGGAACACGACACTAACCCGCGCAAGGCTATCCAAGATGCGATTACTTGGCATTGCCAAGTGGCACTCGATCCGGCTGTTTCGTCGGACGCGCGGGCATTGATCGCGCAGGAGCGGGAACGCGCCGAGAAAGCCGAGGCGGAAGTGGCGAGGCTGAAGGATGAGCGCGAAGGCAATACGCGGCAATTCAGACGATTGCAGGACAGACTCGCTCAATCAGAAGCGGATGCTTCATCGCTTGCGGCCGGTCAGTGCATCGTTACCAATGGCGGGCTTATGGGAGACGACCACGGACATCTTTACTGCGATATGCAACGACAACGGGACGAACTGCGCGGGCGGATTCGCGTGATGGCAGACATAATGTCCTCCGCCCTCGATGTTATGAAAACAGTAGAGGGCGATGGGTCCGAAGAAGATGAGGCGCTAATGAACATCCGGGCAAAGATGGCGTCCGCCATTGATTATGTAGCCCGCCGCGACTACCCGAAGGAATCCAAATGACCACCGATAGACCGACGCCGAGGGTAGATAAGCTGCTCACCGACGAAACTGGTGCGCGTGTTATCTTTCACGGGACATTTTCTGCTCCGCTCTGTGAACTCGCTCGCCAGCTTGAGCGCGAACTCGCCGCAGCGAAGGAGCGCAGCAAGGTAATGGAGGATTGGGCCCAACAAGAAGCTGCGCTGCGTGATGCTGCCGAGGCCGAGAGGGACGCGCTGCGGATGGATGCGGAGAGGTATCGGTGGCTGCGTCACGGCGACAACGATGAGGCAGTTCTTTTTTTCACGAAAGAGACGAGCGCCGGGACCGACAATGTTTGGCTGTTGCGGGACGAGTCTTTAGACGCCGCCATCGACGCCGCCATGAAGGAGCCGAAATGATCGACCCCAACAGCACCGGCCCGATGCCAGTCGTCCTGCGGATTGCGAGCGAGCAATTGGTAGCAATGATCTCCAGAAACGGGCTGCTTCTTAGCAGCGGAGAAGATGCCATGAAATGCGCCACCGCCCTCATCGACGCCTACAACGCGAAGCAGATGGAGAGGCCCGCAGAGCCGGTGACGCCGAGCGTGGACATGGAGGAGCTAGTTCGGCAATACAAAATGTGGGTAAGGCGCACGGGCAACGAAATAAACCACGCCGGAACCATCGACGCTGCGGACATGCTGACCCATGTCCTCGCCGGGACGACGCTGGTGCAGCGCCCGAGGCTGACGAGGGAGGAGCGGAGGGAGATCGTGCGTGCCTATGCTGCGGGTCGCATGGGAAACCTATACGACCTAGTCATCGCCATCGAAAAGAAAGTAAGGGGCGAGGAATGAGCGACATTATGCTGCTAGGCGTTCTGCGTATGCCGCCGGAACTGTGGAACGACGATCCGATTGATCGCGCCCAGCGGCACCAACGATATCTGCAAGCCGCCGACCGCATCGAGGCGCAGGAGAAGCGCATAGCGGAATTAGAGTGGATTGCGCGCAAACTCGTTTCAATTTCTGACGAATGCGACGATCTTTCCAAGCTGGGACTCCATGCCGAAACTTTGGCCGACCGCGCCCGCGAGACCGTCAAATGATCCCCGCCGTCATTGACGCTGATAGTGTACTCAAAACTGAAAGGAGAGCTTATGAGCATTTGGATCAGAACCCCCCGCCGCAAACCCCCCAAACTTTTTTCGCGTTCTCACATCCACTTCGGAGCGAAACGCTTTCCGCGGGGGCATCTGTGAGCCAACCAAACGACAAACGCAGCGTCAGCACCGACGCGCTCGACACGCTGGGGACCATCCACACCAAGCTGGAAAAGCGCGACGCCATTCACCTCGCTGTCGAAGCCGTCGAAGCTACTTCCATCCTGTATCCCGGCGATCACATCGCTGTGCAAGATGGCAAGGCCATCAAAACAGCGCCGGGCGAAGGTCTTGGCATTGTGGACCCATTCCTGACCATGGCGCTTAAGCCGGGCGACCGGTTCTGGTTCGTGATGTATCCGCGGCAGGTCCACAGCTTGCGCCACGTGTGGGCGCATCCGGCATTCCCCGATGAGGTGTAGCGTGAATCACGACACTACATTTCTTATCGCTTTTGGCTTGTTTTTCGCCGGGCTTTTGATCGGGGGCTCGATGCTTGCAAGTTATCACCACAGCAGCGAGTACAACAAGCTCTACCTCGAATGCGTCAAGGCCAACGTACATCGTTCTGCTGCAGAAACGGCGTATGTTTGCAAAGGCTCGCGGTGAAAGAACTTACCCCCCAAGAACTGGAAATAATCAAAGACAAGCTTCAAGGGGGGCCACGTAAGCGCATGGCGGAATTTGCCGACGAATTGAACGTGACTTACGAAGATTTGCTTCGGAACGCAGAACAATTCGTGCGTGACGATGGCCACTATTGGACGCACGAAAACGGCTACCAATTTGAAGGAGTAAGTCTTCCCAGTACGTTCTGGGATGACTTCGAGCTGATCATGCAGACCGCAGTTCCCGCCGATAAGCGCGGGCATTTTCTTTCATGTGCATGTTAAAGACATGGGAGCTGTTAGTTGTTTTAGTGGCTTTCGGGTTCGTATGCGCGCTTATATCCAGCGTAGCTGGGTATGAGCTCGGATACGACACAGCTCGCCGTAAATGGGATTGTGAAAAACGCGAACCCGGAGCGGTGTTCAAAATCGGGTACCCAGACGGAACAGTGAAATGCATTCTCCCGCGGACATCGCCGAAATCCTCAATCGCCGGGCGGAAGTAGAACAGTTTTTGTTCGATTGCTTTGCGGGCAAGCGCCCCCTCCCTGACAAAGAAACTTGTCGTTCTCTTGCCATGAAACTTGGTGTAGCAAATGCATTGCGCGACCCTCGATTTGACGCGCAACTTCGCACTCAACGTTTGGAAGAGGACAACAATGCGCTCAGTTCGAATTAGTCAGGATTTGTACCGCAGTATTCGTGAGGGGCTGGAAAAGTCCTATTTTAGTCGTCTCGAAGACGCTAACAACAAACTCTATCTTTTCGGAATGCAAGTGTATGAATCGCTGTTTCCGGAAAACGAACGTAAGCTCGCCACCGAGCTGACTAAAAAATGGGTAAGCGAAGTCAACGAACTGCATGTTTGGGTAAACACCAAGTTAATTGTGTTCCCCATGTCTAATGGGGTGCTTGTTCCGGCCGCGTCGCTTAGCCAGCGTTACTACAGCGGGCAGAGCGGAGCTCCGCACCAAATCACACTCGACCCGACTATTTCGTGGCATGTCGAACTCTCAGACGCAATCGAAAAAAGGGAAGCGCTCGTAGCCGAACGAGATAATCTCGTCACAAAAATGACGCGTGTTGTCAATGAGTGCCGTAGCACTAAACAGCTTGCCGCTGTGTGGCCCAGCTTTGTCGATTACGTGTCAGAAGACGAGCGCAAAAAACTGTACTCCCCCATCACGCGCAGCAGCGTGAAAAAAGCCCAGCAGGAACTGGCGTTGGATTCCGAAACCTGTTTGCTGCTCATGAAGGCCAGAATGCTGAAATGAACGAGGATGACCCCAAACTTAAACTTCGCCGCACATACGGCCGCGGCTTCCTTGACGGCCTTCGCGCTGCGGGTGTTGATGACCCGGAGAACTTCATGAATACGACAAAAGTACAGGCCGCGGTGCTAGGCCAAACTGGCGTTGCGCGCAAGGTTTACGACGTAGTGCCTTTTGATACTCCTGCGCCAGCAACTGCACTCATTGCTGCAATGCGCGAACGCGGCCAACGCCTGGAATTCAGCGTGCTTGAAGGTTGCCTCGCTACGCTGAAAGCAGCAAAACTGATCAAAGAAACTTCGGGGGGATTTTTTCGCGAAACCCCCCGCATTCGAACGCCCAGCAAAGCGGCACCCTTACCGCCCGAATCCCCCACTCCCGTCGAAACCCCCCAAGACCCCTTGAGTCGCATCGCTGTCATCGCCGCAGCAATGCGCAATTTCGCTCAGCAACTGGACGATATCGCGCTTGAAGTCCACGAAAAGACCACAAAAACGGACTCAGCGAGCGAAAAACTGAAACAGCTCCGCGATCTTCTGAAAGACGCGTAATGGCCAGCGCCTCCGACAAGATGAGCCTCGCACGCTCAAACCTTGTGTTGCATCAACCGTTTTTTGGTGCATTGGCCATGACCATGCGCATAATCGAAGACCCCAAAATTCCCACGGCTCGTACGAACGGAGCAACTGTCTGGTACAACCCGAAATGGATTTTGGGGCTTTCGGACTCGCAAGCGACGGGGTTGTTGGCGCACGAAGTACTACACCCCGCCTTTTTGCATATGACTCGTCGCGGGACGCGTGATCCACAACGGTGGAACGCCGCGGCCGACTATGTGATCAATCCGATTGTCCGCGAAGCCGGGCTGGATCTTCCTCCGGACGGTCTGGAAGACAAAAAATACGCAGGGAAATCAACAGACGAGGTGTATAACCTTTTACCCGAAGATTTTGCCTCGTCAGGCGACATGTGGAACTTCGGAGAAGTCGTCGACGCGACGGACAACACTACAGAGGTTGAAGCCACAGCTAAACTGCGACTGGCACAAGCCGTTCTGGTGGGTCGCCAAGCGGGTAAGCTTCCTAATAGCATCGAACGCCTTACAGACGAGTTGTTCACCCCAGTAATTCCGTGGCGCGACGTGCTGCGGCGGTTCATGACCGAGCCTTGTGATCCGGATTTTTGTTGGAATCGCCCGAACCGCCGTCTTCTGTATCGGGGGCTGTATTTGCCAAGTTCCGTTGCGGCATCCAACGCCATGCAAGACATTGTCGTCGCCATCGACACCAGTGGATCCATCGGAGCAGAAGAGCTTCAGGAATTTGGCTCAGAGCTGGACGGGATTCACAAACAAGTCCGCCCGCGACAGACCGTCGTAATTTATTGTGACGCTAGCGTCAACCGGGTCGATATTTTTCGCCCGGACGATACTCTGACATTGCGCGCTGTAGGCGGCGGAGGGACAGATTTCCGCCCGCCATTCGAATACGTGAATACGCATGGGATTATCCCGAAATGCTTCGTGTATTTGACCGACGGATACGGCGCATACCCTGAAATGCCCCCTCCTTATCCCACACTGTGGGTAATGACCAGCGCCGAAAGGGCCCCGTATGGAGAAACTCTCCCTCTTCGACAGGCTTAAACAAAAGTACTTCAGTAAGAAGTATGCAAAACGACGCTTTGCGACGAGCTGGCAACTGCATAATCTCGGCGACCGGTTGGAATTTCGGATAAACCACGCTCATCGCCCCAAATACAACGGTTTGGTCTGCGGCATTGTGTATCAAAACGACCCCAATACCCTGCATTTTTACCCTCATTGGAGCGTGTTGGGGCTGCACAAAGACTACGGAATACAAAACGACTGGTTGTTTGTTCAGTATGTATTTAGCGCCTCCTTCTATATCGCGCGCCTTCGTTTGCGCCGCACTACCGCTATCAAAATTCGCGGTAAAGCTTTAAGCGCTGTTGTTGGAGTTGGTTGGATGCAAATCCAATACGACGCTAAAACAGCGGGGTGGCAAATTAAAGCCCCGCCCCCGGTAACGAAAGTCGTCGATAAAACCCGCAAAAAAGAGACGAACGCCCGCATTCGGTCTTTTTGTGAAGCTTTTTTGTCGCGCGCCCACTTGGGCGCTTTTGGGGAAGCCAGCGGAACGCGTCTTGCTCCCCTTACAGGGATGCACAGAGAAATCCACACGTGTATAAACGCGCAAACCGTTGAAGACTTCCACTATTGGGCGACGACAATCCAGCTTCATTCGTATTGGAGGCAAACCTACAACCGCTATAAAAACGGGCCTCGTGAAGTTGCGAAACAGTTTTCGTGGAGAGGAATGTTAAGCGCGTGGCTTAAAACCAATCGGCACAAAATCCACGACTTTTATAACACCTTCACGCCCTTGACACCTGCGGAGGCAACCATTGATACTGCCGTCAGACCTGACAACTCTGAACGGACAGACAATGCTCAAAGCTTGGAGTTACTCCCGCCTGACGATTTATGAGCAGTGTAACTTCCGGGCAAAACTGGCCTACGTGGACCGCATACCGGAACCGCCGCGTGCACTCCCTCCCGGTAAAACAGAGCACGCCAACGACCGGGGAACACGAGTCCACGAAGCCGCTGAGATCTACGTCAATAGCAACATTGAGCTTATCCCTGAACTTGCCGCTTTTTCCAAGGAATTTTTGAAACTCCGAGAGTTTTACCGGAAAGGCAAAGTTTCGTTGGAAGGCGACTGGGCGTTTGATGCGGACTGGAACCCCGTGTCGTGGACCAGCGAAAACGCTTGGGCGCGAATCAAACTCGACGCTTTTGTCCGTCTGAATGACCGCCACGGCGTGGTTATTGATCACAAAACTGGTCGGCTGCGGGGCAACGAGTTCAAGCACATGGAGCAGGGGCAGGTGTACCAACTGGCTGCGTTCCTCAGGTACCCCGAACTGGAAACCATCGACGTGGAGTTTTGGTATCTGGACTTGGATGAAATCACCCAAGTCCGGTACTCGCGCAAGCAGGGGCTCCGCTTCCTTGCAAGTTACACCGATCGCGGCAACAAAATGCTTGCCGACACTATTTTCAAGCCCAATCCCAATGTCTACTCCTGCAGGTTCTGCCCGTACGGGCCAAAAGGCACCCAGCACTGCCTTGTGGGAGCGCAGTAGGCCGGAGTGCGTTCTTCAAGTCAAATGCAGCGTCGAAGACTGGATCAAGTTGCCGCTACACAAAAAACTGGAGATGCTCCCCATAAAAAGGATCGTATACCACGGCGCGCCGGCAACACCTAATGTTCAACTGGTGTCCAAGGTAGTTAACCCCCGGGTGTATCTTAAATCCGGGGCGTCACTTTCGATACAGGCCAGCGAACATACATATTGCACTCCACAAAACAACGACGGACCGTACACGGAGGTCGAAGTAGGGTACGTCAACGGCCCTGTGCCAGAAGCGTGGCGGAAATACGCGGAAGACAACAACCTGAACGAAACCGTGTTTAAACGAATTCCGCTCGATCTGGTCATGTTTTACATCGGTGCCAACGGCGGCATTGACAGCGAACGCTCGTATGGGTTGCTGAAATCTTGGGATTTAGCGTTAAAATAACGCATGCCCAACATGGCGGACGACGAGCAACACCCCCTGTTGCTGCGCGTTAGAGAATCGCTGCAGCGTCGTCCTGATTTGTCGTTGTGGCACTTTCAACGGCATTGGGGCATTTCTCGAAAAACACTTCTTGCGTGGGAGAACCATGGCTGGGTCGTCTTCGGCACCCCCGCTGTTCAATCATCAAGTGGCGTCAATCCGATTTCTGGCCGACCGAGAGCGCGCGCTGGATTTTTCGGACCCCGGAACCGGAAAAACCCGCGTTGAAATTGAAGATTTTCTGGGTCGTCGCCAGCGTGGCGGCAAGTGCGCTCTTGTTCTGTGCCCTGTATCGCTGATGAAAAGCGCGTGGGCTGACGACATTAAAAAATACGCCCCGCACTTGCGAGTAAGCATTGCGTACGCAAAAAATCGCGCAGAAGCTTTTCAAGAGCCCGCCGATGTCTACATCACAAACCACGACGCCACAAAATGGCTTGCTTTGCAGCGGCCCGAGTTCTTCTCCCGGTTTGACACCCTCATCATTGATGAAATCAGCGCCTTCAAGCATCACACTTCGCAACGATCTAAGTCCCTCGGGCGCATCGTCAAACACTTCAACTTCCGTCGTGGTCTCTCGGGAACTCCTAACAGCAATAACGTTACAGACATATGGCATCAGTGCTTTGTCATTGATGACGGGCGGGCTCTTGGAAGATCCTTTTTCGCATTTCGTGGTGCCGTCTGCAGTCCGAAACAGGTGGGCCCACGCGCGGAAATGATCAAATGGGAGCCGAAATCCGGAGTAGAACAGGTCATCGCCAAGATGATCGAAGGCATTACAGTCCGGCACGTTTTCGAGGAATGCAACGACATCCCCGAAAACTTCATGTACGCCCGGCAATTTGTTTTGAGCCCGTCGCACATGAAGTTGTATGAAAAGATGGAAAAAGAAGCGATCCTGCTCGCTAACAATCAAAGCGTCACGGCGGTCAACGCGGCGGTGCTGGTCAACAAACTCTTGCAGATCGCTTCGGGGGCAGCGTATAACGACCAAGGCGGATACACGCTGCTCGACACATCTCGCTACAAGCTGCTCGCTGACCTGATCGACGAGCGAAAACACTCGGTAGTTTTTTTCCTTTGGCGGCATCAGCGGGATGAGCTGATCAAGGAACTGGAAGCCCGCAACATCAGCTTCGCCGTGATCGACTCAACCGTCAGCGTAAAAGAACGCGAACAGGTCATCGACTACTACCAACGCGGCTTTTACCGTACCGTGTTGTGCCACCCGCAGTCCGCCGCACACGGCATCACACTCACCAAAGGTACGTCGACCATTTGGGCGAGTCCGACGTACAACCTCGAACATTTCCTGCAGGGCAATCGCCGCATCTACCGCATCGGGCAAAAGGAAAAAACCGAAACCGTTGTGGTTCTGGCAGCCCACACCGTGGAAGAGAAGGTGTTCAAAGTGCTTTCCGACAAGGAAGCCAAGCAAGCAAACCTCTTGGAGATCTTGAGTGGCGTATAAATGTAAGCACTGCTCTCGCCGATTTTTGACTTTGAGTACTGCGCGTAACCACCACTGCGCGCACAACTCCGATCCGACGCGCGTAGCCTTGGAAGGCTACGGTTCGGACGTTGGCTCGTTCACCATCGACTCGTGGCCTTCCACAGACACACTCAGCGGGGGCGGAGGAGATTTCGACGGAGGTGGGGCCAGCGGTGGGTGGGACTGATGGAGATCGATGTCAACAAGCTGATCACGCTGGACTTCGAGACCTATTGGGACAGCGAGTTCTCGTTGAGCAAGCTGCCTACCGGCGTGTACGTGCGCGATCCAAAATTTTCCATCCATTGCGTGGGGATAAAGATCGGGGCTGCTCCGACAAAGGTGGTGTTCTATGATGATGTTCCGGCTGTTCTCCGCGGCATCGACTGGAGTGACAAAGTTTTGCTATGTCACAACACTGCTTTTGATGGGTTTATCCTTTCTGATCGTTTCGATATTCGCCCGGCTTTTTATCTCGATACTCTCAGTATGGCTCGCGCTGTGTTGGGTAGCGGCGTTAGGCATAGCTTGGATCATCTGTCGGTGCGCTTCAATCTTCCGCAAAAACTCTCGGTAGTACTGGAGTCAACGCGCGGAGTGGTGCGGTATTCAGACACAATGATCGAAGCGGTGCAGCAATACTGCGCGCGGGACGTCGATAATACGTTTTTCGTGTTCCTCAAGCTGCTGCCCAATTTCCCCGCGGCCGAGCTGGAACTGATCGACACCACGTTGCGGATGTACTGCCGCCCGTTGCTTCAAGTGAACCGCACGTTGGTGCAGGAAGAGCTGGACTACCAGACCACTACGAAGCTTGATCTGCTTGCCCGCAGTGGCGTGACACGCGAGGTGTTGCTGTCGAACGATAAGTTCGCAGCTCTGCTTGAGTCTAAAGGCGTTGACCCGCCGACCAAGATCAGCCCGCGCACGGGTAAGCCTACGTGGGCTTTCGCAAAAAGCGACCCCGACTTCCTCGCGTTGATGGAAGAAACTTGGGACGAAGACATCCGGCAGTTGGTTGAAGCCCGACTGATTGTAAAATCGACCATCGGGGAGACCCGCGCCGCCCGTTTGCTGAAGGTCTCAGAAAGCGATATGCCAATCCCTGTGATGCTCAAGTACTGCGGAGCTCACACAACGCGATGGTCTGCCGGGGATCGGATGAATTTCCAGAATTTCCCTCGTGACGGCCGCCTTCGCAAATCGCTCTACGCACCGAAAGGACACGTCCTCGTCGTGTGCGATAGCGCACAGATCGAAGCCCGCGTAAACGCGTGGCTTGCGGGTCAGACGGACGTACTCGATAAGTTCCGCGCGGGCGAAGATGTGTACAAATACATGGCGGCACGGATTTTCAATATCGACGTGGCAGAGGTGACCAAAACGCAGCGCTTCCTCGGTAAGGTCTGTGTGTTGGCACTGGGCTACGGGATGGGTGCCGATAAATTCCGCCGCACGCTGAAGATCGCCAAGCCGTCGCCGATGGATATTTCGGAGAGCGAAGCGCAAGAGATCACGAACAACTACCGCTCGGCGTCGCCGCAGATCAAGCAGCAATGGCAAGACTTGGAGGTTTGCGCACAGGATATGACGCGCAAAACCGTCGTCCCCCGCGTGTGGAAGTGCCTCGAATTTTCGCACGAGAAAGTTCGGCTTCCGAACGGGTTGTTCATGGTGTACGACGACATTGGCTACGACGACGAAGGCCAGCTCGGATACCGTACTTTGAAAGGTTGGGTGAAGCTCTACGGCGGACTCATCACCGAAAACATTGTGCAGGGGCTTGCTCGTACGATCGTCGCAGAGCAGATGACCATGGTCGCTAGGCGTTATCCAATCGTGCTGATGACGCACGACGAGATGGTGGCCTGCGTGCGAAAAGAAGAAGCAGAAGAAGCACTGGCGTTCACGCTTCAGTGCATGCGAACGCCCCCCGCTTGGGGGCCCGATATCCCCGTAAATGCAGAAGGAGGGTTTGATGAAATCTACAGCAAGTAGCCACGTGATGTATAGCGCGCGTGGATTCGGTCCGCGGCAGCTGGAACTGCTCAACTGGTTCGTGGAAAACCCCACCGCGGAGTGCACCACGACAGAGATGTACAAGCTCAATGTGTGCAAGCTCCCGGAGCGCGCACAGAAGCGGTTCATCGACGCGCAGTCCTTCGTATCGGACCGTCTGCGTTCCCTCGTGGAACGCGGGCTGCTTCAGCGTCGCCGCACGACCAACAACGGCCGTAGCGAATATCGGTACAGCTACGCCGGTACAAAACACCAAAGCCGCAACGCGAGCAAACCGACACCGCAAGTCGTCCCCGCAAAACCCGCCGAGATCAGCGTCACCTTGTCGACGGGCAAAACACTGACCGGGAGCGAGGTGAAAGAACTGCTTGCGTTCCTCGGACGACACGAGTAGATTTTCATGACCACATTCGCAACGATCGGAGCCGGTATCGACCAGCTGTGGGCGCTCAGAGAAGCTAAGCGAGCGCTCACTAAAGAGCTGGAAGCAATCGACAAACAGTACGCGGAACTGGAAGAAGCGCTGCTTGCCCGAATGGATACGGAGGGCACCAGCAAAGCCACCAGCCGCCACGCTACTGTGACCGTCGGAGATAGTGTGGTGCCCAGACTCACCGACTGGGATCTGTTCACGTCCTTCATCCACCGAACAAAAATGTTCCACCTCGTGGAGCGGCGTCCTTCCGTCTCCGGATGTCGAGAACTGTTCGAGAAGAAGGGCATGATCCCGGGAATTGAGCCGTTCACGAAGCGCAAGCTTCGGATGTTGTCCATCACTGGAGATACGGAATGACCACAGCAATCGATGTCGCTGGACTGAAGAACCTTCCCGCCGACGTGGCGGAGCTGCTCCGGCAGCAAGCTGAAGCCATGCGTGAGCGCGTGTCGGCTCCGAGCGGCGATTTCATCCGCGTGACGCAAGCCAAGACGTTCAAGTTCCCTGACGGCAAGGAAACGGCCGAGCCGTTCCAGGCCGTGATCGTGGACTTCGTGGCGCGCAACGAGATGTACGAAGGCACGTACAACAAGAACGACATCCAGCCCCCGATCTGTTTCTCCATCGGAGAAAAGCCGTCGGAGATGGTGCCGTCGCCGAAATCCCCCGAAAAGCAGTCCGAAGCTTGCTCGGCTTGCCCGATGAACCAGTGGAAGTCGTCCGGCACCGGCAACGGCAAGGCGTGTAAGAACCTGCGCATGCTGGCCCTGCTGCCGATCGATGCCGAAGCCGACACGCCGATCTGGATCCTCAAGGTTTCCCCTACGGGCATTCAGGCGTTCGACAAGTACGTCACAACTCTGTCGGCACAGACGGGGCTCCCCCCGGTGGGCGTTATCACCACCATCGGGTTCGACCCCGCGCTGGATTATGGTTCGCTGCGGTTTGGCAACCCGTCGGCCAATCCGGACATCGCCAAGTTCGTGGCGCGGCAAAAAGAGGCCCGCGAGCGGCTGCTGGTCGAGCCGGACGTCACGCCTAAGAGCGAACCGTCGGGGAAGGCCAAGCGGCGCTAGAGTTGGGGAGCGGGTTGAGCCCCCTAAACACCAACGCGCCGTGAAAGCCGGCCCTGCCCGGACATGTGGGAGGCAGGCGTAAGCCCGAGTCCTTGGGGGCTCTTTTTTCAGGATTGCAGCATGAAGATGACGCGAACCGACACGATAATGGTGCTGTTCCGAAAAGCCTTTAACGCGCCAAATATGAAGGCCGGACTGGAGTACATGGGCCAAGCCCATGACGCCGTCGAGCAACTGGAAAAGGACTACATCCATGCCCAAAACGCCCGAGCAGAAACCCCCACGAAAACCGAGCGTACTCCTGACACACGAACCGGAGAAAACCGACAATGAGTCACCCGAAGTACCCGATCATCGGAGTGACGGGGAAAGCCCGGAGCGGGAAGAACACAATCGCTGAACTGATCTTGGCGACCGTAGGGGGGTACCACTACGCGTTCGCCGACCCGATCCGCGCAATGATGGCGGCTATCGACATCGACATGGCCGACCCGTACTGGCAAGCCCGCAAAGAGGAGCGCATCCTCATGTTGGGGCGTTCCCCCCGGCAAATGATGCAGACCCTCGGCACGGAGTGGGGCCGTGGATGTGTCCACCCCAACGTCTGGGTGATTCTCGCTGCCGGAAAGTACAACGCGGCCGGGCGGGGTATGGTGATTTCCGACGTGCGGTTTGAGAACGAAGCCGAATGGCTCCGTAGCGCGGGCGGACTGTTGATCCACGTGCAGCGGAGCAACCTTCCGAAAATCAACGCTCATGCATCTGAAAACGGCGTGGCGTTTGCGCCCGGTGACGCAGTAATCAACAACGACGGGACACTTGAAGAACTGAACGCAGCGGTGGTAGCCTTGCTGCGTGGCCAGCAAACCTGAAAGCTCGTTCCGTCGGGGTGTAGAGCGCTACATCCCGCACGTGTACAAAGAGAAGATGGCAAACCCGTACCGCGGAGGCGGTGCGGATTGCTGGTATTCCGGCGTGAATAACGATCTGTGGGTCGAATACAAGTACTTGGCAAAGCTGCCGATACGTGTCCCGGTGTCATACGGCCTGACAGCTCTTCAACTCCGTTGGCTCAATGACCGTTACGCGGAAGGACGTAACGTTGCGGTACTTGTGGGGTGTAAAGAAGGGGGAGTCATTCTCCGAGCAGGCGAATGGAACCACCCTATGGCGGTAGAACAATTTAAAGACCGCGTTCAACCCCGCCATGAGCTTGGTGCGTTCATCCAAAACACCACTGGAGTGAGCCCAAGTTGCGCGTACTACGGTTTATCGACTCAGTTGCGAAAGGATTTTCCGGTGTTCAACGAATCGTAACGGCGGCAACAGTGTCGTTGCTACTGCTACAGGTATGGCGAAAGAAAACTGACAGCCGTGTTGAATCTTCGAAAAAACAGCAGTAAGCTTAATACGAACGCTGATGTTCATCCCCCTAGCCGGTGGTGGGGTATAACCCCGGCAACGTCGGCGGGCAGCTCTCCTCCCAAGCTTTGTCCGTGTCCGTGACGACGTCGGAGCGCGGGGGCGCAAGCCCCCGTACTCTGTCATGAAGAAAAATCTCCTTGCTGACCTCTGGGCGCGCACCTCACGTTGTTACTGGTGCGATTGCCCCACAATTCTGACCGCAGCAATCCCTTTACCGCCTAACGCGGCCACGCGGGACCACATCATCAGCAGAAACAACCCCCGGTCTCGGGGGCATCGGGCGTTTCCAGTACTGGCCTGCCACGAATGTAACTCTCAACGAAACATTGACGAGCAGGCGATCACACACGTTGGGCAGCCTAAATCCACCCGTGACACTATCCTACGGCTGATCGCGCAAAGTGTTAGCGAGCATCTCTCCGCGCCTCCCGCATCGCACCGACATTTTGGGTCCGAAGCTTCGCGTAGTGTGGGACGAAAGTATGTCAGTGCGCGACCTGACGGAAACGATGTGGGTATGCGTGTACGACTTAAATGGAAAACGCCTGTGCCAAGCCCATGCAACAACGACGAGCTCAGCGAATGCGAGGTCCGAGAACTACAGGCAGCTCTTGGAATTACTCTTCCGATGGAAGATCCGCCGTGATCGAAACATTGAAGTGCATGCTTGCGAAGTGGTGCCATAGTGACATAGTAGCAGCCCCAAAGATTACTAGCCTCGAAAACGCTTTGGTGAAACTAACCCTACTGGGGAGCGCCGCAAGCGTCCAATTGTGTGGGCATCCAATGCGGGTAGTGGCGTGGAATAACTCCAATAACACGTTGGTGTTAGAGTCGCGAGTACCTGTGAATATCCCCGTCCTGATGATACGCGACGATGAAGGCTGCTGGAAAATCGACCTTGAGGGCCACACTGTTTATGTGCGCTCCGCGCAGGAATCAATAACGATATGGCCGGGAGATAACGTCAAAATCGTCGTGACATTGCCTACGTAGCAAACAGCTGTTTGCCCGGCACTGCCGACTTGATGACGTCCATGTAGTCACCTTTGCCCACAGCCGTACGAGCGCGTTCCAACTGCTCGGCCATCGGTCCAAGGATCGAAGCGAACGGATTTTCGTTCGTGATCGACTCGACAGCGGGGTTGTACCGCCCGAACAGCGCCGACCGCTGGACACCATCCCACGTGTACTGCAACACACCCCAGCTTTCTTTGTAGTTCTGAGCCCCGGGCTTCACGACATCACGCAGCATGTCGCTGAAAATCATGAACGGCACGGACGACGCCATCATGAACAGCGGCCAAGCATCGCCGTGTTCGGAGAAGCGGTTGCCAACCCGTTTGAGCACGTATTCGTGCCACGCGAAGGAGAACCGCTTCAGGTGGGCGATGAGGGCGAACAGCTTGTCGTTCATCCACATCGGGTTCGAGGCTTGGTCGGGGTGAGCCACGCTCTCCATGACGAACTGCTGGATCGCGCCTTTAATCTTGTCGTCAATCATGATGCCGTACGGCGAACTCGGATCGAGCTGAATATCCGCCGGAGTAAGTCCCATTTCCGTGAGCAAAGCCTCTGTATGACCATCCGGGGACGTCTTGTGCCGGTACAGGAACTCGACAGCAGCCTGCGTAGCCGCCACGTGCATGGACCGGTTCCACTGCTGCATGCCGTTCATCTTGAAGAACCACTCGTTGATGGCGTGACTACGGCCAGTGGTCCGAACGCCTGCGTACAGGGTGGACAGATTCGACAGTGAGCTAAACATCTCCGCCGTCCCAAGCCGCATGGACAGTTGTTCCCAGTGGTCACGCTCCGAAGGCTGCCCAAACCACGACCGGGGCAGTTCCGTAAAGCCGCGCGCCAGAGCGCTAAACCCAGAGGCGATGTCGTCCGAGCGCGCGGCGATCACCAGCACATCCAGCATCTGGCTCATCACCCCGAACGGCAGGAGCAGAATGTTCTGGTAGACGATGACGTTGGACATGAGCCGCTGAACCCGCGGGCTCAGTTTGTGGCCGTACTTGCCCTCCATGGAGTCCACGAACCCCTTCATGGTGGCTTTGTCTTTTTCCGACGCGGTCTCGTCGCCAGCGGCGAGCGCAGCCTTCACTTTGTCCCGCAAGGATTGCCCGTCGGCTTCCGGCCTGTGCAGGAGCGTCTGGTTCACCCCCGAGAACACGAGGCTGCGCATGGTCGTCACCAGATCTTCTGACGCCCATTTGGCCAGCTTGCTGTCAGGGAGACCGTCCACAGTCCCGTACCCCTGCGTGTCGAACAACTCTTGGATGATGTCGTCCGCTTCGTCGCGGTTGAGGTCTGCTGCGAACTCGCGCTTGCGACTGAGGATCCGATCGATGTCGAAGATCACCGGCATGCGCCCGATCATGGGAGGCAGCACACCGGCGGCCTTCATCTCTTTGAGAAGCGGCCCCAAGACGTCACGTTCAAGAGCAGCCCCGAGTTCTTTCGCCCGGGCGCTGTGAGTTCCATTTGGGTTGTAAAGGTAGTCCAAGACAGCTTTGCGGTCATCGTTTGATACGTTTTCAAGGATGGCTCCTGCCTTGTTGTTGTAAGAGATAGCTTCAGCGTTTGCTCGGTGAATGTACCCCGTCCGGCGGTTGGCGTACAGCTCAATGACTTTGTCGTAATGCGCGTTGCCGATAGCCTTCGCGCGGTCGATGGTGGAGTTGAAGAACATGTCCGCCAGTTCGATGAACGGCCGAAGCTTGTCCTTCGTCCACGTGAGCGCGTTGTCCATCTTACTGCGGCCGATCATCCGCTCGATAGCCGCGGGGTTATCCGCGTTCAGGGCAAATTCGCCCGCCGCCACGGACAGGAAGAAGTTCCTAGCCTGTGTGGTGTCGTCAGTGAACCCCATGATCCGCTTGACCCAGTCCAGCAGCGTACGGAACATGCCCTTAGTCTCGTCGCCCGTCGGCAGCTCCATCGCCGGGTCACGCATGAAGAACTCGAACGCATAGGTGACACGCTCGTTGGCGTCGTCCAGCTGCTTGAGCGCGGCGTCTTCCCCAGCCAGCTGCGCTTCCAGCCACTTGCGCATCGCCGGAGTCCCCGTGCCAGCCCGCAGAACCGCCAACACTTTCTTTCCCTCAGGCGTCTTGTCGAGGATCTCGACCACCCAGTGCATGACCTCGTGGAACTTGGTCGATTCCGCCAGCTTCGTCGTGTTCAGGTAGATGACGCCATCTTTGTATCGACCAGCGCCGCGGAGAGTATCGTCGAACTCGACCCGGACTTTGCCTTGGGTCACGTCGGAAACCCACTTCACGATGCGGTCAACGTCCTCGGCTGACAGCCCGATGTTGTCGCCATCCTTGCCCGACCGCTTGGAAAACGGGTCGTACGAAGCAAACAGGGCGTTGATGTTCTTCCGCGCCTTCTCCAGCAGCTCCTGATTGTGCTCTTCGACCGCTTGTTCCGACGTAGCGCTCTCGACGGTCGGTGCTTTTTCGCCCGGCTTACGCAGGGGCGCTTGTGCAGCCTCCGCGCTGGACACGTTCTTCTTGTTCTGCCCCGGGCCTTGTCGCTTCGGCGTCGCTCCGCGCGGGGGGTCTGCCGGAGCTTCACCCTGCGTGATCTGATCGGCAATGTAGTCCCGCTCTTCCACCGTCAAGTCCTTGTCCGCCATCTCCGCAGCCATGCGCTGCAGCCGGTTCATGCCCGTGACCGCCTGCTGGTACGTAGACCACGTCATCATCTTTCGCAGCGTCTCCGACACGAACGCGGCGTGCTCCGGCGAGCGGACCATACGCGCCAGATCGGCGAGCACGGACAGCGCGGCGGAGCTCACAGCCGGTTTGTCCATGAACTTCGGCGGGGGGAGCTTACCCTCGCGGTCGCCGATCCATTGCTCCATCGCTTTCTGAGCAAGCTGCGTCTGGCGCAGTTCGCCCGGCTTCGGGCGATGGACCTGCATGTCGGACAGAGTACTGTCGGCCATGGTCGACTGGTCGAACAATGTCAGGCCGGGGCGGTCTTCCGCGCCTTCGTACTGACCCTCGGCCTGCTGGCGGAAGGCTTTCTTGGTGATGTTCTCGCCACTTTCCGACGGGATCGCTGTCGGATCAGCCCAGCCCATCGCCCGGAGCATGTCTTCTTGCGCGCGAACGAGCCGCTTGAGTTCCGTCCCAAGCGACGTGCCAGCAAGCCCGCTGTCCGTGGTGCTGAGCCGGTCGAGGCTGTTCACGAACCACGTCTTGATCGCCGCAGCGAACACCTTCGCGATCGGCGCGCCCCACTTGTCCGACAGGTGCGTAAAAATCCGCCCCGGAGCGGCGCTGTTAGTGCTCAGCTCCTGCATGACGGTGTCCGCCATGAGCACAGCGTGCAGCATCGGGCTGCCGACACTCAGCGCGCTGATCTTGCGCACAGCCGCCAGCGAGGCGTCCGCCGTGCGGGCGCTCTTGTACTCCTTGATGGCCGCATGGAGCGGCGAACCCTCAGTGGTGATAGTGAGCGCTAACGTACCAGTTACGCCGCGCAACAGCTTGTGGACGGCGTTCTCAGTATCCATCGCCCGCTGTTCCGCTTTGACAGCCGAATCACGGTCCAGCGCCGCGGGGCCGTACGCCGTTTTTTCTCGCGCCTCCATCAGTCGGCGCTTCGCCGCCGGGTCTTTTTCTTCGGCGATACGCCGCTGCCAGACGCTGTCGGGCACCGGAATGTCGGCCCCGCGGATCGTCTCGAACGGCTTAGTATCGGTCCCGTCGACCGCCAGCGTGTCGTGGAACAGCGTGACGGCCTGCATGTCGGCGGACTCGAACGCGGGCAGCTTCACGCCCGAGTTCTCCATCATCTTCATGCCTTTGTCGAGCAAGTGCGACACAAGCGCTCGCGACGGCACCATGTACTGGTTTTCTTCCGCCGCACCCGCCGTGTCAAACATCCCGAGAAGGCTGCGCAGGTCGATACCCAGCGCGTGGCCAGTGGCTTCAATGAACGACGGCATGTCGAGCGCCACTTCGCGACCGTTGTACTGAACTGTCAGCCGCCCGGACTGTTTCAGGTGTTCGTGCTCGTCCGCCAGCCGCTCTTCGTCAGATTTCTGGCGGCTAGACCTTTCCAACTTAACAGGCTTGGCCACCGGATAGAGCAGCGATTTCAGCTCCGCCGGTTTGAACTCCGTAGGGGGGCGCTTAGGC
>ERZ761584.265-NODE-265-length-18768-cov-8.315609_pt1 | contig 18768 bp, 14 predicted proteins | sample MGYA00512168_ERZ761584 | MGnify/ENA primary metagenome ERZ761584 (study PRJEB28899, sample SAMN03785564) | bioreactor sludge metagenome | biome: EBPR Sludge; feature: EBPR Bioreactor; material: 0.22µm filtered reactor supernatant | place: Saint Lucia: Queensland...
AGGTGGACGGCCCGGCCGCCAACCCGCGCATCATGGAGTACTTCCGCGCCTGCGGAGCAGCAGCCGACTGGGTGAAGGACGACGCCACGCCCTGGTGCGGGGCGATGCTCGGCTGGGCGATGGCGACGTGCGGCTTCCCGCTGCCGGCCGAGCAGCAGGCGCGCCGCATCCTCGCGCATCGTGCACGCTATGCGGCGGTCGCGGCGGCGACCGGCGCGCCGTATGAAGAAGATCGTGTTTCCGGCCGTGGCGGCCGAGTCGCCGTTCCAGACGCTGCCGATTCTGGAGGCCGTGATGGCGCACGGCGGTCAAGGCGGCGTGCCGCTGACCGAGCAACGAAAGCGCTTTCGCGTTCTCGACGTGATCGAGCGGCAGTTGCCGGGTCCAGTTCTGATAGAGGATGCCGACTACGCGGCTGTGAAAGCCGCTGTCGATGTATTTCCATTTGCCATGGGGCGACGCGAGTTCGTCGCGATCGGTGATGCCATCGATGCGGCGGAGGATGTGCAGCCGACCGTCGTGCCGATGCAGAAGGTGAGCTAGCGGGGGCATGACCCCATCCTCCGCCGACACGGCAGTCGGCATCACAACGCGAGGACGGTTATGGCTGTGACGACAAAATTGTCGGTTTGGAACGCGGCGCTGCGCGAGTTGGGGGCCGCACCGCTCGCCAACACCACCGATGCCAATACCCGCCAGTACGAGCTCGCTGCCGCATGGGACCACGCCATCGAGCACGTCCTCGCCATGCAGGACTGGAACTTCGCGCGCCGCCGCGCCAACCTGTCCGGCGTCTCCGACAGTTCCTACCCGCCCTACACGTTCCGCTTCACGCGGCCCGCCAATTACCTGCGCAAGGTCTGGTTCAAGACCTCGGCCGCCGACGAGTACCAGATCGACCATGCCGAGCCGGGCGCCGCGATCTATGCCGCGGTCGCCTCCGGCCTGCTCGAGTACATCAGCGAGCACGCCGACAACCTCGATCCCGCCAACTGGCCGCCGCACTTCACCAGGGTGATGACGCTCTATCTGGCGGGCGCCGTGGCGCCGAAGCTGGCCCGCGCCGGGGCCGGCGACCAGGGCGCGCTCGCCGGCAAATTGGAAACGGCGCTCGGCGAGGCCACGGAGAAGGAGGCGATCTTCCTTCTCGACGGCCAGATTCCCGTCGCCCGGCAGCCGGTGTTCCGCCGCGCGCTGGAGTTCATGGGCCAGCAGCTTTCCGGCTCGGTCGCGATCCATGCCCACACCGACATGCTGCGCTGGCATATGAATCGGGCCTGGGATCATGCGCTGCGGTTCGTGCTGGAGCAGGGAGCCTGGAACTACGCCACGCGCCGCGCCACGCTGACCGGCGGAACGGAGCCGGTGCCGGGTGCCGTCTCTGCCAGCATCGTCGAGGGTTACTCGGTGGCACCGGCGACAGAGCCGGCGGCTGCCGCCGATCTGCCGGATATGGCCGGGTTCGACTACGGCTTCCCGCTGCCAGCCGATTTCCTGCACAAGATATGGATCAAGGCCGACGCCAATCACACGTTCGAGTGCCGGCACCAGATCATGGGCGGCGCGATCTACACCAACGTCGCGCCGGTTGTGACGGAGTACATCGCCTGGGACGCCGACAGCCGGGACCCGGCGCAGTGGTCGGCGTCGTTCCTGGAGGCGGTTGCCGCCTATCTGGCACTCGTCACGGTGCCGGAGCTGCTGCTCGTCGCCGAGCGCGAGGGCGTCAAGGTCGCCGCCAACGACGTGCGCCAGAAGCTCGAAACCGTCTACGAGATGAAGCTCTCCAACGCCAAGCTGCGGGACGCCATCCAGCAGGAACCCAAACAGCTTCCACCCGGTAGGTTCGTCCGAGCCCGCATGGGCGGGACCGTCTCGAACAGGCGCTACTAAGATGCGCAAGCACGAGATGGTCTACGCACTCAATGCCGGCGGCGTCGACCCGGACGCCATCGCCCGCGTGGACTTGGAGAAGATGCGCCTCGCCGGCGAGCACCCGGTGGCCAACGTGCTGCCGATGGTGCTCGGGCCGATGACGCTGCGGCCCGGCACGGAACATCTGACGGCGATCCCAGCCGACGCCGCGACGCGGCAGTTGCCCTTCGACAACGAGGAGGGCGGGCAATACATGCTGCTGCTCTCCGCCAACGCGATGCGGATCGGCACGCCGGCCGGCGTGATCCAGCAGGTGCCGGCGGTCGGATCGGTGATCGCGACGGCTGCGTGGTCCGACGTTTCGACCGCGCCGGCGACCGCCACGGGCGGCGCGGCGCTGACGTTCGCCGCCACCACGACCGCCTCGGCGCGGCTGCGGCAGGCCGTGACGATCGCGCCTGCGGATCAGGCCGCGGTCAACATCCTGCGCGTCGTGGTCTCGCGCGGCCCGGTGTTCCTGCGCGTCGGCACTACGGCGGGCGGGCAGGAATTGCAGGCCGACGCCGAGCTCGACACCGGCACGCACAAGATCGGCGTGACGCCTGGAGCAGGGACAATCTACATCGAGATCAGGGCCGACGACGCGGTGGCGCGGACAGTGAGCGAGTGCCAGTTCGAATCGACGGTGATCGGCGGGACCGGCGACCTGGTAATCCCGACGCCGTGGTCGTGGGAGCAGGTGCAGGCGCTGCGCACCTGGCAGTCGATCGACACGGTGTTCGTCGGCGACGGCGAGCAGCAGCAGCGGCGCATCGAGCACCACGGGCCGCTGTCCTGGGGGCTCGCACTCTACAAGGCCGACGACGGGCCGTTCCTGGCGGGATCGTCGCGCATCATCATGACGCCGGCCGCGCTCGCTGGCAACACGACGCTCACCGCGAGCGAGGGGTATTTCCAGGCGGGGCACGTCGGCGCGCTGATCGAGACGACGCAGACCAACAAGACGGTGCAACAGAGCTTCACCGGCATCGGCCAGACCTCCGACTACGTGACGATCGTCGGCGTCTCGGCCGGGCGGCAGTTCCATCGCACCGGCGTGTCGAGCACGTTCGTCGGCACCATCGTGCTGGAGCGGTCGTTCGAGGAGACGGAGCCGTCCGGCTGGACGACCTATGCGACCTATACGAACGGAGGCGTCGGGTTCGCCCGCACCGCCGTCGACGACGGCCAGAACAACATCACGGCGCACTATCGGTTCCGCTGCACAGCCTACACGTCGGGTTCGGCCGCCATGACGCTCGACTACGAGTCCGGTGTTCAGACGGCGCGGGCGCGCATCACCGCCGTGACGAGCGCCACGGTCGCCGAGGTCGAGACCATCGTGCCGTTCGGCAACACCAGCGCGACGCGCTCCTGGCGGATCGGCGCCTGGTCCGATCTGCGCGGCTGGCCGCGGGTGCCGGTGATCCACGACGACCGCATGCACTGGTTCAGGAGGGACACGCACTACGGCTCGCTGTCCGGCGACTACTACGTGTTCGACGACGCGCGCGCGGGAGACTCGGCGCCGTTCACGCGCACGGTCGGCGGTCCGGTGCTGTGGGGGGTGAGCCAGGACCGGCTGCTCGTCGGCCAGCAGGGGGCCGAGTCGGTGATCGCCGCCTCGGAACTGGACGAGCCGCTGACCATCACCAAGTACACCGTCCGGCAGCCCTCGCGCCGCGGCTGCGCCGACATCGAGCCGGCCGGGCACGACGACGGTCTGTTCTTCGTGCAGCGCAGCGGGCGCAAGCTCTACCAGATCGGCATTCCCGAGGGCTCGTCGAGGTTCCGCTCCGACGACGTGTCCCGCCTCGCCCCGGCCGCCTACCGGCCCGGCATCGTGCGCATCGTGGTCCAGCAGCAGCCCGACACGCGCGGCTATGCGGTGCTGGCGGACGGTACGCTGGCGATCCTGACCTTCGAGCGCGACGACAAGATGGTAGCGGTCACGACGATGGTCGTCGAAGGGGCGCGGATCGAGGACGTGGCGACGCTATCGGCGGACGACCAGGATGACGTCTATCTGATCGTCGACCGGGCCGGTCAGCGCTCGTGGGAGCGGATCGCCAAGGAAGCCGACCAGAGGTCGGTATCCACCTGCGCGCTGCTCGACGGTCACAAGGTGCTGACGGGCTCGGTATCGTCGATCACGGGGGCCGCGCACCTGGCCGGGCAGACGGTGCAGGTGTGGGCTGACGGCCGGCGGCGGCCGGACGTCACGCTCGACGGGTCGGGGACGGCGAGCCTCGGCGCGACCTACGCCCGCGTGGTCTACGGCAAGCGCTACACGGGCGTGTTCAAGTCGGTGAAACTCGCCTATGCGGCAGGGCTCGGCACAGCGATCGGACAGACCAAGATCGTGCACGGGGCCGGGGTGATCCTGCAGCAGTCCTGTCTCGACGGGATCAGGATCGGCCGCGACGCCGCCAACACCGACCCGATGCCGGCGATCATCGACGGGGCAGAACGGTCGACGAACCAGCTGTTTCCGCACCACGACGGCGACATCTTCCCGATCAACTCGACCTGGGATTCCGACGCGCGGGTCTATGTCGAGATCGATTCGGCGGAGGGGCCGTGCACGGTGCAGGCGCTCGTGCTCGACGTGGAGACGCGCGATGGCGCTGAGAGCGGCAACGGCTGAGGACTACGCGGCGCTGTTCGGCGAGCCGGCGCCGGGCGACTGGTTCGGGCTCGTCTCGGCAAGGCCGCACCTGATCGAGGGCATGGGGCTTGCCTACCGGGACGCACGGGATCGCTGGTGGCTCGGGCTGATGCGGGCACCGGGCATCGGCAAGACGGGGCTGGCGCACCGGGGGGCGCGGAAGCTGATGGCGATGGCGGACGAGCGGGGCGTGACGCTGCACGCGATGTGCGATCCGCGGTTCGACGGCACGGAGCGGTGGCTGGCGCGTCTCGGGTTCGCCCCCACCGCCGAGACGATGGGGGGCATTGTCGTATGGACCCGCTGACATGGACGACGGTGATCGCGGGCGGGCTGTCGGCCGGCGCGACCGTGTTCGGCGCCAAGAGCCAGTCCGATACCATGAAAGCCGAGGCGGCGGCCGGCGAGCAGCGGGCGCAGATCGAAGGCCAGTGGGCCGAGCGCCGGGCGATGGAGGAACGGGCCTCGGCGCAGCGGCAGGCCGGCGAAGAGCAGCGCAAGGCCCGGCTGGCGCAGTCGCGCCTCGGCGCCGTGGCCGGCGCATCCGGGGCCGGCAGCTCCGACCCGTCGGTGATGACGCTGTTCGAGGGCATCGGGCGGGAGGGCGACTACAACGCCGCGGCGGCGACGGCGGCCGGCGAGCAGAAGGCGGCCGGGCTCTCCTATCAGAGCGCGCTCGACCGCTGGACGGCCGATACCGGCGCGCGGATCAAGCGGGCCGGAGCGAAGGCGACGCTGATCGGCGGCTTCCTCAATGCCGGAGCCAACGCCGGGCAGTTCGCAGTCAGCCGCATGGCGGCGCGGTATGGCAGCCCGACGCAGTTGTCTCCAGGCGGCACCACGGGCTACGGCGGAAGATAGCGCATGGCACGACTGCCCCAGGCTGCCGACCTGCAACGCCTGCCGATGCCGGCCGCGACGCCGGGCGTCCGCGTCGGTGCCGTCGACTACGGCCCGCTCTCACAGGGCGACCAGCAGATCGCCAGGGGCCTGCAGGGCATCGCCGAGGCCGGCGGCAGGGCGATCGACCTGACCGTCAAGGCCGACCATGAGATCGACGACTACGAGACGCGCAAGCGGCTGCTCGACTTCAAGCTGCAGACCGAGATGGAGCTCGAGCAGCACAAGCGCGACATGCCGCAGGGCGGCGCCGGCTATGCCGAGAGTTGGGCCCAGAAGTACCGTGACCGCGCGGCCGAGTTCGTCGGCGAGAAGGACGCCAATATCCCGGCTCGGCTTCGGAACCAGGTCGGGCTCATGCTCAAGCACCACGAGACGGTGCTGTCCGAGCGGGCGCAGCGCGACGAATGGGCCGAGCGGGACCGGACCGAGATCGAGGGGCTGGAGCAGACGCTCGGGATGACGCGCTCGGCGGTCGAGGCCGATCCCCGGCGCCGCGACGAGATGCGGGCCGAGGGCGAGCGGCTGATCGACACGTCGCGGATTTCACCGGCCGCCAAGGACCGGCTGATCAAGCAGTACCGCAAGGAACTGGACAAGACCGCGATCATCGCGCGGGGGCTGCAGATCGGCTCGGCGGAGGATCGCGAGTCGCTGCGCCTCGATCTGGGTCCGGACCTGCCGGACCGGCGCTCCGCGGTGCTGCAGCAGGGCGGCAAGGCCGGGCCGGCGGCAGGTTGGGCCGCGCGCAACCCGGAATGGCAGCGCCTCGACGGCTACCAGAAGGCGGCGGTGATGGCGCTGATGGAGGCGGACGGGGCGGCGGCCGAGGACGCCCGCAACGCGCTCGGGGCCATGATCAACCGGGCCGCCAAGTCCGGCGAGGACCTCGGCGCGCACGTCAGCCAGAAAATCTATCAGCCGACGATCGAGCCGGCGCAGGAAGCCCGCATCGGCCAGTTGATGCGCACCAAGGCGTTCGGCGAACTGACGGAGTGGGCGCGCCGCCGTGCCGCCGGGCAGGAAGCCGATCCCGTCAACGGGGCGACGCACTTCCTTGCGCCCGAGCAGACGATGCTGGCTCTGGAGGCGAAGGAGCCGCAGAAGTACCGCTCCTGGCGGCAATGGACGGGCTTCGACGGCAAGAGCTACCGCGGCGTCGTCACGCGCGACGGCAGCCATGCGTTCCTCGCTCCCGAAGGCGCGGCCGAAACGGCACCGGCTGCGGACGGCAACGGCTACGCCGGCCCCTACTCCACTCTCACGCTGCAGGAGCGCAAGGCCCTGTGGGGCCAGGTCGAGACCGAGTGGCGCAAGAAAGTCGGTGCCGTCGAGAAGGTCATCAAGGACCAGATGGCCGTGGCCGGCGACGGTCTGCCGCCACCGCAACCGGTGCTCGACGCGCTCGCCAGGGAGGTGCGCGCGGTCGGCGACCCGATGCTGACGGCGCAGTACCAGATCATGCTGCAGCGTGCTGAGGCGACGCGCAACCTGATGAAGGCCCCGCCGATGGCGGCCGAGTCGCTCGCGCGCGAGCAGCGCGCCTACCTCGACCAGCACGGCGCGACCAGGGAGATGGACGAGGCCGTCAAGCACACCGAGAAGGTGGCTGCGGCGATCCGCAAGAACGTCAACGACAACCCGATGGGATGGGCGCAGAAGACCGGCATCGAGGTTCCGCTCGCGGTCGAGCCGCCGCCCGGCCTCGATCCGGGGCAGCGGGCGCACTGGAAGGCCCCGACAGCCAAGATCACGCTGGAGACCATCAACTTCGCCGCCCCGGACATCGACGCGGTGCTGTCCCGCCGCATGCAGCAGGCAAAGGGCCTCGGGTTCTACTACGGGCAGCCGCCGCAGGTGTTCACGCCCAACGAGCGCGATCATCTGAAGGACGTGCTGAAACTCGGCGGCAACGGCATGCTGTTCGTGGTGGGAGCCGTCGCCAAGGCCGCCGCCGCGTCCGGCATCGAGCCGGCACAGGTGATGCGCGAGTTCACCAAGGATGCGCCCGAGCTGGAGGTTGTCGGCGGGCTCGTGGCCAACGGCGGCGACGGCCGGCTGCTCGATACGGCAGCCAAAGCCATGGCCTGGCGCACGCAGATGGGCGACAAGTTCGACAGCACCATCGACAAGGCGCTGGTCAAGCCCGACCTCGGCGAGTTCGCGCAGGTGCTCGCCACCACGCCGACCAAGCCCGATCACGTCAAGGCGCTGGCGAACATCGTCTACGAGTACGAGGCCCGCCAGAAGGGGCACAAGGAGTTCAACCCCGCCACCTACAAGAGCGTCGTCAAGCGCATCATGGGCGAGACGATGGGATCGGACGGCGTGGCCTACGGCGGCGTCGGCGACCAGGGCACCGGCTGGGGTGACGGCAAGCTGTCGAGCTCGAGCTGGTTCGGCAAGACGCCGAAGGTGCTGGTGCCGGCCGGCGTGCGGCAGGACAGCTTCGACCAGCTCGTCGGCGCGCTCCGGGCGAGCGATCTGCTCGACGCGGGCGGCCTGCCGCTCGACCGCGACCGGAACCCGCTCGGCATGGCGGAGATCAGGCGGGCGATCTGGGTCTCGTTCGGGCCGGGGCAATACGCCCTGCAGCTCGGCGAGGACCGCGACGGCCGCCCGCTCTACGCCGCGGCCGAGAGCGGCAAGCCCTACGCCATCGATCTGCGCCCGGTGCTCGACCGGCTGCGCCAGCGCCAGCCGAGCATCTTCGCCGGCTACAACCCGCAGACGGACGAGCCGAAGGTCGAGCCGGACACCGAGTATCCGTCATGGTGGACCGGAGCGAAGCCGGTGGCACCCGCCGTGCCGCCGCAGCCGGCACCCGGCGACGGCCGGGCACGCCGCCAGATGCAGAACCGGGCGATGTCCGGCGTCGAGGATCAGCGATAATGGCAGAGCTTCCCTCCTGGGTCGACCTCGGCGACCACGGCATCTGGCAGCGCCCGGCCGAGAAGCCGACCGTCGGGCAGTTCTTCGACCAGACCTGGGCCGATGCGCAGCGCGTCAGCAACCAGGACGCCAACATCCGCAATTACATGGAGGCGTTCGACGCGGTCAACGACCGCATCAGGCAGGCGACCGGCGAGGCGCTCGACAACCCGATGGCGTGGAGCGGCGGTCCCATAGCCGCCCTGCAGGCGGCTACGGCCTACTCGCGCCAGGGTGTGGAGCAGATCGACCCGGTGCGGGACTGGCGCCGGCGCATCGGCGAATTGCGCACCAAGCACCCCGACAAGCTGCCGTGGGACGAGATCGAGAACGAGCCGTCGCGGCTCGCCTGGGAGAAGATGCGGGCGACGCGCGAGAAGACGACCGAGATGTCCGAAGCCCTCGGCATGGTCGAGGGCAGCCAAGTCCCGCTGGTCGGCAAGATTCCGATCGCCGGACCGATCCTCGGGACCGGCCCGGCGTTCCTCTACAATCTGGCGCACAGCCCGCGCTACACCCTGGCGCAGCTCGGAGCCGGATTCGGTGCGCAGATGACCAGCCCGCTCGACGCCACCGTCAACCTTATGAGCTTCGGCGCGGGCGGCGCGGCCAAGTCGATCCTGCGGAACGCGGCCATCAACGCGGCGGTGAACGCCAGCGGCCAGGCCCTCCTCTCGGCACCAAAGCAAATCTCGTATCGGGAGGCCGGTCTGCCCTACGGCTGGGAGGTCTGGGCGAACGAGGTCGGGTCGGCGGCCGTCATGGGCGGTGTGATCGACGCGATGGTGCGCTATCCGGCCCGCACACTTCTGCGCCGCTACGGCCGCGACGTTCCGGCCGGCGAGATGTTCTCCAAGAACACCGAGCGCGCCGGGTTCTTTACCGACCTGCCGAAGACCCTCGATCTTCCAGAGCGCCCGCCCGTCCGTGAAACGGAGAATGTTTCACGTGAAACATGGGACAAGGCCAAGGCGGGCGACGTCGAGGCCCTGAAGGAGGTCGCGACCAAGACCGGGGCCATCGAGGACCCGGCCGTCAAGGGCGCGCTCGACTACGCCGAATTGGGCGGCGCCATCGACGACGCCATGATCCAGCGTTTCCGCGAGATGGGCATCGACCACGGCGAGGGGCTGCGCACGGTCGCGACCGTGATGGCCAACCCGGAGCGGTTCGCCAGAGTGCCGGAGGTGCGTTCCGAGGGCGCGCCGCTGCTGCGCGAGGAGGGGCGGCAGCTGATGGCCCGCAACGAGGCCGAGGTCCGGCAGGTGACGGCCGGGCTGGACGCCAGGATCGCCCGCGGGGTGGAGCTGGGCCTGGAGGCGGGCCTGCCGAGCGTCGTGGCGGCCGTCCGCGATGCTGTGGCCAGGGTGGGTGCGGACGGGCCGGACAAGGCGCGGGCGGGCCTTCTGGAGGCGCTGGCGAAGGCGTCGGAGGCCATGGGCGGGCCGCAGCGGATGGCCGATCACATCGCCATCCACGGCTCGACCGACGTGCTGGAGGTGGCTGCCGCCATGCGGCGCGCACCCGATCTGGTGGACAAGACCGTCCCCATGGGCACCGACTTCGCCCGGGCGGCCTACGCGGTATCGAAACTGGCCGAGGACGCCTTCGCGCGGGTGGCGGCAGGGGAAGTCCCCGCCAAGATCGGGGAACTTGTGGCCAACGAGGTTCCGCCCGAGCACCAGGCCCGCGTGCTCGACGACCTGAAGAAAGCCGCGCCGCGGTCGGTGCAGGAGGCGCGGGCCATGCTCGACGACCTGCTGCCGTCCGAGCAGCCTCGGAGCGAGATGCCGCTCGACGGTGGGGCCAAAGTCGACGACCCGGCCGGGCCCGAGGCCAAGGCGCAGACCGAGCGGCTGGCCGAGGAGCACGCCGAGGCGATCGAGGCGGCCGAGGCCCCGATCAGGGAGCGGCAGAAGCTCGAATCCAGGATCGAGGACCTGAAGGGCGAGATCGCCAAGCTGGAGATGCAGGCGAACGAAGGGAAGCTCGCGGCGATCCGGGATGAGGAGGTCGCCGCCAAACTCTCCCAGCTCCGCCGCGAGTTGCTCGACGCCGAGAACCAGCTTCTCGCCCTGAAGGCCGAGCGCGTCGCCGATGATCCGTCCGCGCTCTACAAGCTGGTGATGGAATCGGCTGCGGTGCGCCGTCAGCGCGACCTCGACGAGGCGGTCCGCTCCGCACTCGGGTTCGCCGGGCGCATCCTGCCAGAGGGGACCAAGGTCGAGGTCAGGCCCGACGCGGACATGATCCACGTCGGCACGGACGGCACGCGCTACCAGCTCGACGCCACGTCCGACCCGAGGACCGGCGAGATCGCCCTCGCGCTGCATGCGCTAGACCCGGCCGCCCGCATCGGCCACGAGGGCGTGCACACGCTGGTGACGCTGGGGCACATCTCGCCGACCGAACTGGCGATGCTCGCCAAGGCCGCGCGCGAGGCCGGCGTCTTCGGCAACGAGTCCAAGTATCGCGAGGCGTACAAGGACCGGCCCAGCTTCGATGCCCTGATCGAGGAGGAGGCCGCCGCCCACCTGATCGAGGCCGTGGTCGCCGGCAAGGTCAAGGTGAACCTGCCGGCCACGCTGCTCGACCACATCAAGGCGCTGATCGAGCGCATCAGGAGCTACCTGAACGGGGCGGGCTTCCACACGCCGGAGGACGTGATCCACGCGATTCTCTCGGGCGAGGCCGCCCGGCGCACGGCGCGGGACGTGTGGATGAGGAAGCAGGACTTCTCGGCTGTGGCGGTGAAGCCGGATGTGCTGGCGGCGCTCGCCGATGGTGACGCCCTGACCATCGCCGACAAGATCGCGAACATCGAGTCGGCGAGCGCCGCCCTCGAGCGTCTTCCCCGCAACGGGCGTCGTCCACTGAACGACGCCTACGACCTGATCACATCCCCAAGTGTCGGCCGTGCCATCTACTACGTCGTGCTGAAGGGAGAGCCGCTAGAGGACAGGCACGGCAATATCAAAGCCGTCGGTCGTTTCGATGTGAAGCCCGCGCAACGGATTGATGTGGCCGGCGTCGAGGTTACGAACGCGCGTGTTGACGAGCGCCACCAGCGCAAAGGAATAGCTAGTGCCGCCTACGAAGCTATAGCAAATGACATGGCCGACGTCGGCGGTCTTTCGCCCTCGCCACGGGATCAACTGTCGCCGGACGCGCAGTCGTTCTGGGGCAGGCGTCTCGGGCACCAGATGTTTGCACTCGCCGACGCCGAGACCGGCCGCTCGATGCGCCGCGACCTCGACGCGCTCGGGTACTACAGCCAGGCGCTGGAAGCCGCCAAGGGCCTCAAGCAGGCCAAGGGCACGCCGGAGCAGATGCTCGCCATGCTGAAGACGTCCGTCGTCTCGGACGGGCAGCAGTTGTTCGCCTTCGCCGGCGAGCGCGCCAGGACGGCCGACCACGACGCCCTGGCCCAAGCCAAGCGGATGGAGGGCGACGGCAAGCCGCGCGAGGCCATCTGGACCGAGACGGGCTGGTTCCGCGGCGTGGACGGCAAGTGGCGCTTCGAGATCGACGACAGCGGTCGCGATATTGGACCACGCATTGGACGGAACAATCCACCTCAGGAAACCGAGGCCGACTTCGTCAGTTTGACGGCTCCGATGTATCAATCGTTTCCGCACGATGGAGTGTATGCGGCCTACCCTGATGTAGGTCGGGTCCACTCAGACATAGGTTTGAGTCTCCAGCGTGGAGGTGAGCAGATTCCAGGCGAGGGAATTTTTGCATACGGACGGAATTGGAACGAAGCGAAAGGCTACGGACTTCACGAGATTCAACACGAACTGCAAGACCGGGAAGGTTTTGCGCGTGGCGGGACCGCTGGTTCTGGTAGACGTGTGTATGACAAGCTTGTCGGCGAGGTCGAGGCCCGCACGGTCCAGAAGCGCTTGGACCTGACCCCAGAGCAGCGCCGCGCCCGCCCGCCCTGGCTCGACTACGACGTCCCAGAGGACCAGCAGATCGTCCGGTTCGCGGACGGACAGGCGCAGCGGACCGGCGACGATGGCCAGTTGTTCGCCATCAAGGACGACGACGGGAAGATCGTCGCGTTCCCTTCGCGCAAAATGCCAGAGGGCTACCGGCCGGCCGAGGCGCGCGATGTCGAGGCGGTCGTGATGGACGCGCTGACACGGCCGACTCTGACCGCCGCCGAAATCCTTCAGGCGGTCCGGCCGATCTCGACATTCATGACGCAGCGCTACGGATTGACAAACATGAAGATGCCGATCCGCGATCCGCATGCCTACGGCAACACGGTCCTGGCCATGGCTAGGGCGTTCAGATCGCTGGAGGAGAACATCGGCCAGACGCCGCAGTGGCCTGCGCTTGGCCTCTACGTCAAGGACCGCGGAGTGTTTCGCGTGTTCGACGACGGCTACGACGTGCGAGGCGGCATAGAGATTCCGGTCGGTGCGTCGCAGAAAAAGATCGAGGACTTCTTCCGTGACAGCGGTATCTGGCATACGCGGCGTCCTCCCGACAACGACCTGTTCGCCATCCGCACCCCCCTGCACGACGAGATGGAGCTCCAGGACCGCATGGGCATGCTGGCCGACCTCGCGAGGGCCTGCCGATGAGCCTCAAGGACTGCATCTCTGCGGCCGTCCGTCAGGGTCACCTCACGCTGGAGGAGGGCGATGCGCTGAAAAAGCGCTACGACGCCATCGCCCGTCAGGTGCTCTCCGAGGGCGAGGCCAAGGCCCAACTCATCAAGGAGATGGAGGCCGAGGCCGCCGAGCGCAAGCGCCGGGCCCTGCTCACCGAGACGGTGCGGAAGAAGCTGCTGGAGCGTTTGACCGGCTACCGCAACGCCAAGGGCGAGCAGGACATCCTTGAGGCCTTCCTGCAGATGCACGAGTTCCTGGGGCGATCGGGCGGCAAATTCGACGACGGCACGTTCATGGACGCGGCCACGCGCGCGGATGTGATCCGCCGCAGCACGCAGCGTAAACTCGCCGACCTGCTGCTCGAGTTCAAGCGCGGCGCGGTGACGGGCGATCTGCGGCGCACGATGAACCAACGGGTCGCCGCCCGCATGCAGAACGTGGTGCGGGAGCTGTTCGGCGAGAGCACGGGCGACGCCAAGGCCGCAGCGCTGGCGAAAACCTGGACCGAGGTCGCGGAGGACCTGCGCGTTCGCTTCAACGAGGCGGGCGGCACCATCGGCAAGCTGGAGAGGTGGGGCCTGCCGCAGGGCCACTCCAAGGACGCGCTGCTCGACTACGGCCGCGAGAGGTGGGTCGCCTACATGATGGGCGACGGCGTGCTCGACCGGGACCGCACCGTGCATCCGCTGACGAAGCGGAAGATGACCGACGAGGAACTGCGCGAGAGCCTCGGCTTCATCTGGGACCGCATCACCACGGACGGCTGGAGCGACAAGGAGGTGACGGGCGTGCCGATGGGCCGCGGCGCGCTCTGGACGCAGCACGCCGATCACCGATTCCTGCACTTCAAGAGCGCCGACGCCTGGATGGCCTATGCGAAGTCGTTCGGCAACCCCGACCCGTTCGCGGCGATGATGAGCCACGTCGGCATCATGGCCCGCGACATCGCCCACATGGAGACCTTCGGCCCGAACCCGCAGGTGATCCGCACCTACCTGAAGAACTGGATCGCCAAGCAGGCCCACCTCGTCAAATCGACCGAGGCCGTGATCAGGGAGCAGACCGAGACGTTGAAGGAACTGGCCGGATCGCTCACCAAGCCAGACCCGGAGTTCGCAGTGCTCTCCGACCGGCTCGGGGACATTCTCGCCGAGATGGCGGCGATCCGCCGCAAGCACACGCCGCAACTCGGCGGCAAGCCGTCGAAGCGCAACAGGGCGAAGCTGGACGATCTGGAATCGCAGCTGCAGAACACGACGAAGCGTCTGCTGCCGTATTGGGACGACCCGGCGCTGCAGACCGTCGAGGACCAGGCCGTCGCCGTGGCGATGGCGAAACTGCTCGACGAGATGCGCGACCCGATCCAGTTCGCGAGCCGGCGCGGCAAGCCGCAGGACAACTTGAACAAGGCGCTATCCAAGGCGGACGCCATGTGGGAGACGATGCGCGGCTCGAACGCGCCCGAGAGCACGCAGTTCGCCAACGTCATGGCGAGCACCCGCAACGTGATCTCGGCGGCGACGCTCGGCTCGGCGTGGATTTCCTCGCTGTCCGACCCGGCCTTCGGCCAGGACATGCGGATGCGCTTCGGCATGGCTATGGGCAAGGCCAACTTCGGGCGCGTCGCGACGATCGTGCTGCGGGACATGATCACCAAGGGCAGCCGCGAGGATGCGATCAGGGCCAGCCTCGGGCTCGACAGTGCGATCGAGATGATGCACCTCAAGGCCAGGGAGGCGCAGGGCTTCGACGGCCGGGCCTGGACCGGGTTCGTCGCCGACCGGGTGCTGACGGTCTCGGGCCTCATCCCGTGGACGCAATCCGGCAAGCATGCGGCCGGGCTCGACCTGATGGGCTTCCTCGCCGACATGAACGGCCGGGCCTGGCGCGACCTGCCGGAGATGACGCAGCGGGGCCTCGCCGCGCACGGCTTCGACGCCATCACGTGGGAGCAGCTGCGCAAGGTCGAGATGCACGAGCCCAAGCGCGGGGCGCTCTACCTCCGGCCGCAGGAGATCGAGGCCGCGCTCGGCCGGCAGATGGCGGAGCGCTACCTCGGCATGATCCTGCGCGAGACGCGCTACGCGGTGCCGGAGTCCACCGTCGCCTCGCGCTCGTGGAGCAGCGCCGGCACCAGGCCCGGCACAGTGTCCGGCGAGCTGATCCGCAGCATGATGCAGTTCAAGGGCTTCGGCCTCGCTGTCGTCATGCTGCACCCCAACCGGATCGCGCGCGAGTTGCTGTCCGGGGATCGCCCCACCGCCGCGGCGCACGCCGGAGCGCTGCTGATCACGTCCGCCTTCATCGGCGCGATCGCCATGGCGCTGAAGGACATCAAGGACGGGCGCGATCCGAGGAAGTGGCTCGACGAGAAGACCTATCTCGACTGGCAGATGTGGGGGGCGGCGGCGCTGCAGGCCGGCGGGCTCGGCATCTACGGCGATTTCCTGTTCTCCAACACCGGCCGGCACGGCGGCGGGCTCGGCCGGACGCTGGCCGGACCGATGGTCGATCGCGTCGACAACCTGCTCGGGCTTACGATGGGCAACGTCGCGGCATCCCTGCGCGGCGAGAAGACCAACATGGGCCGCGAGGCGGTGCGGGCGGTGCGCCAGAACACGCCGGGCGGAAACATCTGGTGGCTCGGGCTGGCCTACCAGCGCACGCTGATGGACCAGTTGCAGCGGCTCGCCGACCCGGAGGCGCACGTCGCGTTCCGCCGCCAGATGCAGGTGCGGCAGAAGGACTACCGGCAGGACTACTACTGGCGCCCCGGCGATGCCGCGCCGCACCGCGCCCCCGATCTGTCGCGCATCTTCGCGACACGGTAATTGTTCCGGTCGTCCGGGTTTGGTAGGGTGGGAACGCTCCCACCCCGTCGCGTTCCGTGCGTGCGTGATCCACGAGAATGCGAATGGCCCACATCGGGGTCCTGCCCAGCAAGACCAGCCTGACCGTCACGTCGTCCAACGGCGACAGCGGCAGCATTCCAGCGGCCACGCCGTCGACCGCCGGCTGCATGACCGCCGAGCAGGCCCGCATGCTGGCGGCGCTGTGGTCGGTGCACCAGACCGGGGCGGGCCAGACCGTGATCGTCGAGCAGGCGCTCCCGTCCAACATGGTGACGCGGGACGATCTCCGCCTCGCACTGTCGATGCTGCAGCGGCCGGCGGCGCTGCCGGGCCCCACGATCGACATCACGCCGATCGCGCGCGAGTTGGCCGAGTTGCGGCAGCGAGTGGACGTGGCCCCGGCGCTGCAATCGGCCACCGACCCGATCGTCCGCGACGTGCTGAGCCAGGCGATCGCACAGATGGCTGACATGGACGACAGGCTGCGCAAGGTCGAGCGCGTGATCGCGACGCTGCAGCAGGTGGCCGAGGTGCGGGCGGCGATGGAGGAAGCGGCATGACGCCAGCATCGATCCGCAACAACAATCCCGGCGCCATGGAGCCAGGCCCGAGCGCCCGGAAGTTCGGCAGCACCTCCTATGAGACGCTGCGCTGGAGGGGGCCGGACGGAAAACCGAGGACGAACCGGATCGCGACGTTCGCCACGCCGCAGCACGGGGCGGCGGCGCAGTTCGACCTGCTGTCCCGGAAGTACGCCGGCAAGCCGCTCAAAGCCGCCGTCGAGCTGTGGTGCGGCGGCTATTGGGCCGGCGAGTACGCAGCCCAGGTGGAGGCGGCGTGCGGGCTCGGCGGGGACGACGTGCTGACGCGTGATATCGTCCACGATGCCGAGCGGGCGATCCCGATCGCGCGGGCGATGGCGCGGATGGAGGCGGGCCGCGAGTTCCCGATGGACGCGGGCGGGTGGAGGACGGCGCACGCCATGGCGTTCGGAGAGGGGCTGGCACCGGCCCCGAGCCCGCAGAACGACGTGCCGTTCCCGAAGCCGGAGGCCGCCGCCCGCGATCGCAACACGGCGATCGCCAAGGTCGGAGCGGCCGTGACAACGGCTGGCGCTGCTGCGAGCCAGGCGAAAGACATGATCCCCCCTGTTCCGCAGGCCGCGAAAGACGCGCTGGCGAACGCGAAGGAGTTGCAGTCCGTAGGGGGAGAAATCGCCGCGATCGGCAAATCGATATGGGCCCTCCCGACCTCGATGCTCATCCTGATCGGAGCGTGCTTTGCGGCGTATCTGCTGCTCAGGAAGAAACTCGATGCCTAGCACGTCCTCCATCCGAGACCGCCTTTCCATTTCCGTCGAGCAGCACGGCCCGCTGGCGCAGCGCATCGTCGCCGGGGTGCTTCTGGCGGGGCTCGTCGCCGGGGCCTACCTCGCCGGCCAGCACAAGTCCAACGCCTGGTGGCGGTCGCAGATCGCGCAGAAGTCGGCTGCCGCCGCCGCCGTCGAACGCGAGTGCCAGTCGAGTTGCGTCTCTCAGGACCAACGCATGATCGAGGCATTCCTCCATGACCACGCAAAGCCCGCTGCCGCCGCCGAGGAGGATTTGGCGCGCGCCCGCGAGGAAGGCCGCCGTGAGGCGGTCGCGCGCGCCCGCACCGGCGCTCCCGCTCCTCGCTGCACTCTCGCTGCTGACTGCCTGCGCGACTGATCGTGTCGTCGTCAAGCCGCTCGCCATGCCGGCGGTGGAGCGGCCGCTGCTCGCCCGTGAGAACAGGCGCCCGCCAGCCTGCGAGCTGGACGCCCGCGCCGACGAGTACACCGGCAAGGAGATCAAGGCATCGCTCGCTTGCTGGCGCCTCGCCTGGGCCAGGGCCGCGGCCAAGCACGACCATCTCGCCCAGGCCGTCGAGCACCGCGAGGCCAAGACCGCCGAGGCCGTCGCAGCGGCCGTCCGGTGAGCCCCATGCATGACCGACCCCACCGGCTACACCCCGCCTATAAGGCCCTCCGGATCGAACAGCCTGGAAGCGAGAATCAAGGCGCTGGAGGTTGCGCAGGGCTACGACGCGCGGGAGCTCTCGGCCCTGTGGCAGGAGATCGACCAGACGCACAAGGTCGTGCACGCGGAGGCGGCCGAGGCGCGGGCGATGGTTGTCGCCCTGCGGGCCAGCATCGAGACGCTGCAGGCCAAGGCGGCGGTGTGGGTCATCTCGGCCCTGCTTGCCGCCGTTGCGTCTCTGGTCCTGATCGTCGTCAAGCTCAAGGCCCCGTGGCTGGTTCCATGAAGATCGATTCGGCCGTTCTGCTGCTGCTCGCGCTCGCCGTCGCCCTGGTGATCGTCGCCGTGATGGGCTGGGGGTAGCTTGCGCCCGATCTCGGCCGCTGCGCGCATGAAGCGGGCTACGGCGGCGTCGATCTCGCTCTGGTCGGCGCACAGAATGCGTTCGGGGCGGGTCTGAGGGCGGATGTGCATGGTCGGCATTCCTTGCGGTCGCATCAAAACGGAATGTCGATGTGCTTGGCGATGGCCTCGCCCCAGTCCTCTGAGGTCGCCGGCTTGCGGAACGTCCCCTTGGAGACGGCCCGCGCATATTCGCGTGCCATCCGTGCGCACTCGCTCTTCTCCTCGCCGCGCGCAGTTTGAATGGCCATGTGCATGTTGCGCTCAACGCCAGTGAGGCGCTCGATGTTGTTCAGTGCCGAGCGCAGCGCAATTCTCGCACCCTGGCGGCGCATCGCGCGCCTGTCGGCTGCTCGGATGACACCGCTCCGCCTTGCCATCGCCTCAAGCGCTGCTTTCATCGGCCGGCCATTATGTTGACGGGTTGCTGCGAGCGCGGATCAGCTTCGCCACGCCGTATCCATCCGCGCCGAGAC
>ERZ761584.266-NODE-266-length-18749-cov-7.742859_pt1 | contig 18749 bp, 32 predicted proteins | sample MGYA00512168_ERZ761584 | MGnify/ENA primary metagenome ERZ761584 (study PRJEB28899, sample SAMN03785564) | bioreactor sludge metagenome | biome: EBPR Sludge; feature: EBPR Bioreactor; material: 0.22µm filtered reactor supernatant | place: Saint Lucia: Queensland...
AGGCGGAGATCATCGCCATGGCCGTTCGGGTCATGGCAACCGTGTGAGCGCCCCGCCCGCTGGATGCCATAGTAAAGTTGGGCGGTTCGCGGGGCGGGCGTTCCCGCCCCCCATATCAAAAGGAGCGGCCATGGCCGCGAAACAAAAGACCATCACGATCGCCGACGCCGCCCGCGAGCGACTGGCGCGCTACGCCGCCCGGCTGGGCATCAACGCCTCGGCGGCAATCGCCGAAGCGCTGCGTCTGGCCGATCTGCCAGACGCTACATACGCGCAGATCAGCGCGCTGGCGCTCGATCTGGATCAGGACGTGCGGGACATCCTGATCCAGGCCGTGCAGGCACTGTACGAGCGCGAGATCGGCACGCCAGAGCGCGATGTGCTGGCCGAGCTGGACGATCTGCGGGCGCGCGTGGATGCGCTCGCCGCAGAGCAAAACGATCGCACGTAGGAAGAAGGGGTGCCGCCCAAAATGGGTCGGCAAACTCCCCAAATACCCCCTTGACAGACTACGTAGTCTGATATATAATAGCTTCAAGACAAGAGACGCGGCGAACCGAGTGGCAAGCCGCACAACCACCGCCCATGTGGGCGGGAAAGGAACCCCAATGACAACCACCGAAACGACCACCATCGAACTCCCTGCCATCCTCACGGCGAACTGCTACTTCTGGACGCCGGGCAGCTCGGCCAGCCACCGCCGCTCGAATGAGGCTCGCCGCCACGCCGAGGTACAGGCGTTCCTCGACCGCCACGCCGAGGTGCTGGCAGCGGCGGGGATTGTGGTCGAGTTCAGTTACAGCGAGAGCTGCAACAATGTGTACAAGTCGCTGGTCGTGTACCAGCACGGCCAGAAAAAGACCATCCGCGCCCTGAAAAAGGCGCTGGGCATCTAGGACGCAGATCGCCGGTGGGCTTCTCGGCAGTGGGAAGCCCACCCTGGCCAATCGCCGCCCGCGTGGGCAGGGCAATAATAGCGGCGCGTGCCGCAGAAAGGGAGAGTCATGAAACGATACCTCGTGAATGCCGCGAGTCTCAACATGATCGGCGGGAAGAATGCCCGCTGGGAAATACGCTGGATCAGCATTGAGGCCGCCCGCTCACTGGCGCGCGATGCCCAAAACGCACTCGGGCATGCCTCGACAGCCGCAGTGGTAGGGGCCGCGCTCTACGGCGCGCCCTTGCCGGCGCAACGCATAGATATTCAGCTTGAGGCGGGCGACGAATTGCTGGTCGCCCAGTACCAGGGCCCGCGCCTGGCGGAAGGTACGACCATCCTTCCAGCGGGCGCACAAATCGCATGGGCGCTCGTGGTTGTGGAATAAGGGACGATTAGGAGTAAGTGATGAGAAATGCTCGTAACGATGAACTTTCATCCATGACGCCCGCCCAGCGCCTGGCGGCGCGGCAGCCTGGTGAGTCATGGGTAGACGCATTTTGCGAGAAATGCGGAGAAGTCCAACAGGGACTGGCGATCGGAAAGCGTTTCTGCCCCATGTGCGCACTGAATGCCGGAGAGGCATGCTCCGGCTGTGGTTGCGATGGGGCCAACCACGGTGGGGGCTACAGCTACTGTTGCGGGTATCCCACAATCAATTTGGACGAGCAGGGCCGTCCAATACGATACTAATCAAGTACCAAAGGAGGCAGCTCATGCTAACTCTTCTATCGACGGTGGTGGCCCCGGTATTCAGCGACGGCGAACTAATCATCACGTCAGTCAGGATCACGTCTGAGTTGCTGATTCAGGTCGAGCGAAATCTGTGCGGACATCCCGCCACCAACGAGATACTGCGAGCGATTTGTCCAGAACTACCGCCACAGGAAAAGGCTTTCTGGGACGGCAGTACGACGGGCCTCGCCATCCGCCCGAAGGGCGGAGTGCGCGGGGCAGCTCAAACCGGCGATATCCAAGTCGGACTAGACGACTTGGAAGCCGTTATCGTCTACTGGAGGCCTCTCTACTAGAAGCCACAATAAATGAGGAGTGCCGCAATCAATGCTTTTGCGTCGGTTGCGGCACTACTAGCAAAAGGAGCGCGCATATGAGCGAATATCATCATGGATGTCCGGCTGGCTATGCAGGCCCGCTGGACGCCTACGGCGAAGTCGGGCAACTGCGCAGTTGCCGATATTGCGGATACGAGTATCAGGCGACTGCGCGCCAGTGCCTGGACTTCATCGGGAACAACGCGACGACGCATCAGTTGTTTTTGGTCAAGTCTCGCGCGGAGTATGAGGCCAGTGTCAATCCATCTCGCGCCGCCGCCCTACCGGCGCTGCTCGCCAAAATCGAGGCGCAAATGAGAGGGACGAGCGCATGATGCCGCGCGTGCAGCGGCAGATAAGGCGGAGCTGACCCCTACTGTCAATGATGTAGTCGCCCGCCCGTGTGGGCAGGGCATCAGCGGCCAGGTGGCCGCAGAGAGGAAAAAACAGATGAAACTCATCTACCACCTCACCGAGGCCGCGCAGCGGCGGATGTTCATTGAGTCCGGGCGCAATCCCGGACAGGTGCAGCAGCTCCCGTTCGACCCCGCCGATCTCAGCGCCGAGGATCGGGCGCTGATTGTGCAGCTCAGCCCGGAGCTGAGCAACGAAAAGATCGGGCTGCAATATCCGGCATGGAGCCGGATCGGACGCATGCCGCACTGGCTCGAATTGGACGCGCCGGCCACGGACGCGGCGGCGCTGCTCGCAGCCTACCGCGCGGCGGCAGCCCCGGCGCGGGCGCAGATCGAGGCCGAGGAGGACAAGGAGATCGAGGCCGAGATCGCCCGCCTCCTTGCCCGAAACGACCTGGCGCTGCCGCGCTCGCCCGTATCGGCGTTCCGCGCACACGCCCGTTTTGCGGAACTAGAGGCCGCATACGAGGTGGCGTGCGCGCGGGCCGCAGCGCTTGCGGCGGAGCATGCGCGGGCGGAAGCGGCCAAACACGCGCAGGCCGAGGCCGAGAAGCAGGCGCGCCTGGCCGAGCGGGCGCGCTGGATCGAGCAGCACGGCAGCGCCCGCCTACGCAAGTGTCTGGCGCAAGGCTATGACTGCCAGCGCCAGTACGCAACCGAGCGCGCGGCGCTCGAATATCCGGGCTATGCCCTGGATTTCGACGACGAGGCCGAGTGGCGTCCGCGCAGCGGCCCAAGCGAGGCCGCCCTGGACGAAGCCGCCCGCGTGGGCGGCACGATCGTCTGGATGACGGTCGGCCCTGATGGGGAGCCGATCGAGGACGAGTTCGGCACCGTCGGCGTCGAGGCCGTGGCGATCGAGAAATTCCTCGGCAAATACGATCTCGTGCGGGTGGTGGACTAGCCGCCCGCATGCCGCAGCGCCCGCGTCGATCCGGTCATGGGATCGGCGCGGGCAACGGAGCATCCATGTTCGAGGCGGATAGCATCACGGAGTGGGTCGTGGGCCGGCTCACGACCCACCTCCAATCCATCCACAGGCGGCTGTTCGCGGCCGGCTCGCCCGACGCCGCGCCGACCGCCGCGCTGCACGTCTGGCAGGCCCGGCAGTCGAGCCCGCTGCGGGAAGAGATCGCGCTCCTGTGCCGCGTGGCGAACGGTCAGATCGAGCGCGCGGGCGCGAGCGCGCCGCTGCTCGCCGAGATCGCCGAGACGGTGCAGGGCATGGTGGAGGCGACGGCCGGCCCGCCGGTGCTCAGCGAGTATGCGATCGCGCCGGCCTATTTTGACACGCCGATCGGCGCGCTGATCGCGCAGGTGCAGCGGTGGCAACACGGCGACGATCTGATCTCGTTTATGGAGGCGGGTCGGCTGCTGGTCGCGGCGGGCCTGACCGCGTACCAGAGCGAGCAGCTCGCCGAGCGCAAGGCGCAGCAGGCACTGATCGCCCGCGTTCGCCGCCTGGGCGAGGCGGGAACCCTGCGCCGCTACCGCAATCTGGCGGCGGAAGGCCCGGAGCGCAGCGACTGGCTGGTGAGTCGCCGTGAGGTCGAGGCGTATATCGAGCGGCGGCGGGGTGCGCCATGAGCCGCGCGCCGACCCAGCAGCGGCCCGTCACCGTCAATGGCGTGCGGTATGCGAGCCAGGCGGATGCGGCGCGCGCCACCGGACGCCCGGCCAGCCAGATCAATCGGCTGTATCGCCAGCAGGGCGACGTGATCACGCTGCGGGGTGCGGGGAAGGCAGTCACGATCGACGGCGTGTCCTACCCCAGCCTGACCGCAGCCGCCCGCGCGACCGGACGATCGATCGCATCGCTGAGCATGCTCCGTGCGCAGCAGGGCGATATAATCACGCTGCCGAGGCAGCAGCGGAAGCCGATCGCGGTTGATGGCGTGGTTTACCCCAGCCTCGCCGCAGCGGCGCGCGCCACCGGGCGCACCCGCCAAGCCATCTCCGCACGGCGTCAACGCGGCGACGTGGTCACGCTGCCGAAGCAGCAGCGGAAGCCGATCACGATCGACGGCGTGGCCTACCCCAGCCTGACCGCAGCCGCCCGCGCGACCGGGCGGGCGTTCAGCTCGGTGGCGCGCGCGGCGCAGCGTCAGGGCGACGTGGTCACGCTGCCGAAGCAGCAGCGGAAGCCGATCACGATCGACGGCGTGGCCTACCCCAGCCTGACCGCAGCCGCCCGCGCGACCGGGCGGGCGTTCAGCTCGGTGGCGCGCGCGGCGCAGCGTCAGGGCGACGTGGTCACGCTGCCGAAGCAGCAGCGGAAGCCGATCACAATCGACGGCGTGGCCTACCGCAGTCTGAGCGCCGCTGCGCAGGCCACGGGTCGCTCAATCGCGGCGCTGCGCGCGTTGTATCAGCAGCAAGCTACAGAGGACTCTGTTTTATGAGCGCGCGAGCGTCCGTGGGCTGGGTCGAGGGCGGCGCGATCGTTGTGGGGGGGGGCGGATATAAAATGATCGACAGCCAGAAACAAGGCGAGCGGGAAAGGCCAGCTGCGTGATTCTCCTGGTAAGTGGCGCGTCGGCCAGTGGCCGACGCTACCTCGGCCACCCCCAATTTGGCTGGCTGAGGACGCCCGCAAACGGCAATAGCGTGGCGGGGATCGTTGCCAGCAATGTGCCGTGGGCGTGTGATAATGACTGCTTTCTCGCGCTCAAGCGCGAGAAATACCTACGCATGCTGCGCGCGGTCGCCGGCCAGCCCGGCTTGCTCTGGGTAGCAGCGCCTGATGTGGTGGGCGACGCCGACTCGACGCTGGCCCGCTTCCGCGTTTGGCGCCCGACGCTGGACTATTATGGGTTGCCGATCGCATTTGTCGCGCAGGACGGCCAAGAGGATCGACCGGTGCCATGGGACGCGATCCGCTGCCTATTTATTGGTGGCAGCACGGCCTGGAAGGAAGGGGCAGCGGCAGCGGCGCTTATTTATGAGGCACACGCGCGGGGGAAATGGACGCACGTGGGGCGCGTGAACACGCTCCGCCGCTATTGGTGGCTCTCCAGTCTGCCGATCGACTCGATCGACGGGACATGCTTCTCAAAGTGGCCAGACAAATTTATTCCCTGGATGCTGCGGCGATTCCCCGGCATCCAGCACCGGATGGAGATATGCGTATGACCGCCGACCTCATTCGCGCCCACGCGGCGCACCAGGCCGCGCTCGCGGCGCACCAGTCCGCGCATCCGTTTGACCTGATGCGCGTGTTCGACACGCCGCCCGCGCCGGTGGCCAGTCCCGAAGCGGAGGCGGGCGCGCTGATCGCAGCGCACGGCATCATCGGCGCGCTGCGCCGGGCGCTCGTCCATGCGCTCGACGGATCGGAGATCGGTGGCGAGCAGCAGCGCGCCTACTGGGCACTGGCGCTGGCCACCGAAGATTTGCGCACGACTGCGGAAGCAGCGGAGGCGTGGGGAGTCTCGGTGCGGCGCGCGCAGGCGCGGATTGCCCGCCTGGGCATCGGCTGGCGCGATGCCTCGGGCGAGTGGCTGGTACGCCAGGAGGATATCCTGGCACATCCGCCGGGGCCGGTCGGACGGCCCCGAAAATCATAAGGAGTGCATGATGCCACGCCAGCCACCGCCCGCTGACGCCCAGGCAGGCATTCGCCTGTTTGACTATCTGCGGCAGCTCGACCCAGCGCTGCCGATCATGCCGGTCATCGTCGCCGACGAGATCGCGCGGCAGATTGACGCGCTGCCGGACGCCCATGGCGCGTCTGCGCCGGCCAGCGCCTATGGCGTCGTGGTGCCGCCCTTCCCAGAGTGTTTTATCGAGGCGGAGGTGCTGTTGCCCGATTGGGGTCGCGCGCAACGGGGCGTGCTGCTGCGCGACCTGACCAAGGCGTGGCGCGCCGGGCAGATCAACCCGGCGATTCAGCGCGCCGCACCCGCCGGCACCCGCTGGCTCTTTTCGGCGACGGGCTACCTGCGCGGCGCGGCCACGCACGGCATCCTGTACGGCTACGACGGCGCGATGCTGTTCCACCTCGATGCCGACGGCCGGCTGCTCGACACTATGGAGCGCGTGCAGGTGCTCCGTACCCGCGCCGACCCGCTCCCGCCGACCGTGCTGCCGGGGGATGGCCTGCCCAACCACGCGCCGTATCTGCTCAAGGCCATTTCGGCCATGCACGAGCGCTGTGCGGCAGATAAGGTCGCGCCGCCGCGCCAGCAGCGCCGCGCCGCCGCGCGCCAGGGCGTGCAGGAGCTGCACGAGTATTACGTGCTGCGGGTCAAGCCGACTCACGCGCCGACCGATATGACGGCAGTCGGCCAGCCCTCCAAGGCTGCCGGCCAGCGCCGCGAGCATATGGTGCGCGGCCATTTTCGCTATTACAGCGAGGCGCGGCCACTGTTCGGGCATACGACCGGCATGATCTGGATTCCCGCGCACGAGCGCGGCGACTCAGATATTGGCAGGATTCAGAAGGACTATTCAGTTGGCGAATAACAGCCGTCCCAACGCAGCACGCCCCGATTCTCAACTTGAGAATCGGGGGCGTGCTGCGTTGGGACGGCTGTTATTCGCGCGCATGTAGACAATTAGGACTCCAAACTAGGCCGCAGCAGTACTTGGACAAAACACCGACATTTGAACGAGGTTGTCCCGAAAGGGATGAATCCGACCGCCGAAAAGCTCGCGCGCCTTATTTTTGACTATCTCTTTGTCCGGTATACGAAGCTGAGCGCGGTGCGCGTCTCGGAAACGCCCAAGACGTGGGCCGAGTATCGCCGGGAGCCTCCGATCGGCGTTCGCCCGCACCAAGAGCCATCTAGCGCGAGCCCGCAGCTCGACGAGCTTGCCCGCAAGGTTGCTGCGCTTATCGATGATTTCATCAAGAAAGGCGAGGCCCTGCGATGAACTACCGTGTCAACGACGTATACACCGCCATTCAGGGCGAGGGATGCCAGACCGGTACCCCCATGGTACTGCTCCGCCTGCATGGCTGTTCGGTCGGCTGCCCGTGGTGCGACACGAAGGAAACTTGGCAGGCCGACCCGGCAAACGCCTGCGCGTCGATCGCGGAGGCGCGCGGCGCGAATGTGCGCTATGCCATTGCGAGCGCAAACACGATTGCGCAGCACATTCGCCTGCACCACCCAGGGCCGTCTTGGGTGCTCCTCACCGGAGGTGAGCCCGCCGAGCAGGGCCTCGGGCCGCTCGTCGAGGCGTTGCACGACGCTGGCTACCAGGTGGCCATTGAGACCAGCGGCACTGCTCCTGGCCTGCTGCTTGCCCAGTGCGATTGGGTGTGCGTGAGCCCCAAGATTGGGATGCCTGGCAAGCGCGCGATCCTGCCCGAGATGCTCGCGCTGGCCGACGAGATCAAGATGGTGGTGGGGAAGGCGGCGGATATTCAGAATCTCGAGGCGCTGCTCTCCTCGCATCCGACCAAGCCGGGCGTGCAGATCTGCCTCCAGCCGCTGAGCCAGAATGAACGTGCGACCCAGCTATGCATCGAGACCGTGCAGGCCCGTGGCTGGCGCCTCAGCGTGCAGCTGCACAAGCTCTTGAGGTTGCCATGAGCAAACACGCCGACGACAGGAACGGCCTGGCCAGCGGAATCGTGAACGGTGCGGCGAATGGTGTCGCCGGCGCGCATGCGTTCGACGCCGGCACCCCGCACCACCAGCCACGCCGCGAGCGGCTCGAAGCGCTCTGCCGCGAGCTGCTCCTCGATCTGGGCGAGGATCCCGAGCGCGAGGGCCTGCGCGAGACCCCGCGCCGCTGGGCCAGCTGGTGGCTCGACTTCATCGGGTACGAGCCGGGCACGCTCGACACCACGTTCGAGAGCACCAGCCATGACCAGCTGGTGCTCGTGTCGGGCATGCGCGTATGGTCGCTGTGCGAGCACCACCTGCTACCGTTCTGGTGCGATGTGACCGTGGCGTACATTGCGGCCGGCGAGGTGCTGGGCCTCTCGAAGTTCGCTCGGATTGCGCACCAGGTGGCGCACCGGCTGCAGCTGCAGGAGCAGTTGACCAGCCAGATCGCCGACGAGGTCGAGCGGATCACCGGCTCTGAGGATGTGGCGGTATTGGGCACCGGGGAACACCTCTGTATGACGATGCGAGGCATCCGCACGCCGGCCAAGATGACATCGAGCGTCATTCGCGGTCGGTTCCTGCGCGACACGGAGCGGCGCGCAGAGCTGTTCGCCTTGCTACGCCAGTAGGGGCAAGATCGCTACAGCTCGCCGTCAGGCTTCGCAAATCGGTAATCGTGGAGCATCGCGCGACGCAGCGCGGCGGCGTCTGCAACGGTGGCAGCGAAGGTGGCCCACCCAGTACGCGGATCGTAGTGCGTGCACACAAGCCGCACGACGATCCGCGTATCACCATCCAGCAGTTCGACGGGGAACAGAGCGCCGATGGTGTATTCCAGCTGCACACGGAAATGGAGCGTGAGATCGAGCCGCTCCCCGCTCACCGCCTCGCCTTTTGCCGCTCAAACTGTTGCTTGAGCAGGAGCAGTTCTTCGGTGCTCATCCCCTCCAAGTCCCGTGGCGTCAGGTCTTCGATCGCCACACGATCAGTGGGCATATCGGCCGAGAGCCTGGCCAGCTTCGCTGCCGTCTCGCCGAGCGATGCGATGTCGCGCAGCGCCCAGCGCGCGGCCTTGATAACCGTCATGTCGACCTGCTGCATACCATTCGGCCCGCGCCGCTGCGCGGTGACTTGCTCGACATCGACCAAAGGGAACTTGAGCATCTCTTTTGCTTTGGCGCGCAGGTCCTGGGCAAGCTGCCAGGTGTCTTCGCGCTCCGCCTCCCGCCGTTTCGCCCACCGGCGTTCATACTCGGCGCGTTCCCGCTCGTGGACGAGCGCATCGTACCGCGCAACGCGCTCTTGCCACGAGTCGGCAGATGACCAGCCCTTCAGGGTGCGCAGTTGTGCGCTGGGCACTGAGCGCGGCTGACTGCCGGGCGGTGCAGGTTCGGTGTAGGTTTGGTGTAGGTTCGTCAGCGACCGCGCAGGCCCGAGCAGGGCATAGTCATTCAATGCCTGGTTCGCTGCGAGTGACTCGCCCTCACAGAGCGCGAGCGGATCGTCGGTATTCCATACCAGTTTTCGCATGCAGGTCTGCTCCAGAGGAATGCACGAGGAACGCCGCCGCTGAGGGGCACACGCCCTGGTAGCCGCGTATGAATAATGTATCATATTTTTGCATGTTCCGTCAGAGTATAATCAAGAAGATGGAGATTGCGCGATTTCAGGATGCGCAACCTCCATATAGGAAATGAGGGAATGAGAGGGGGAGATTGAGGTGATATGCTGTGCAGAAAGAAGTATAGCCCAGACCATGCAGACCGCAATTGAGGCGTAACGGTAGTGGTGGTGGAATTTCAAAAAGTCGCTTTTTTACTCGTCAGACAATCAATTTCCTGTTGACTTTAGATAGACACTGATGTATTATTAACCCATCGGAACGACGTGTTCCGCATTAGAAAAGGAAAAAACACTATGGACACCACCACCATCCCGGCCAACGAGCTGATGGAGCGAGCGCACCAGATTGCGAACCAGTTCGCCGGCGAGCGCACGTATGAGCAGTTCAGCGACATCTTGGCCGAGATGCTCGCCGGATCGCGGCTCGTGGCGGAGCAGATGCAAATCAACTGGCCGGGCGTGCAGCAAGCGGCCAAGAATATCTACCTGTCCCATATCAAGGCGTCGAAGCCGGTCCGCACACCGAAGGCCCCGCGCGAGCCGATCCCGGCCGCTGCGCAGTACCGCATCGAAATCAAGGTTGATGATGGCGAGCCGGTCATGATCGAGGAGAGCCCGGTTCCGTACCTGTTCGTGGTGCTACAGAAGGTCGCCGGCGCATGGGGCATCCGCTCACGGGTGAATACCAAGGTTGTCGCCGCGTCGCGCTGCTACACCTTCCGCAAGGCCGGCGTGCTGGCCGAGAACCTGAAGATCGTCGAGGTCTTTCCACAGCCGATTGGCGATGCGCCGGCGATCGAGCCGGCCGCGAAGCCCGTAGCCAAGCGGGCGCGCCGGCAGGCCGAGCAGTCCGCCACCGAGGTCGAGCGCGAGCCGGTTGCCGCCGACCTGACCGGCCAGAATCTGGAGTTCCCCGGCAGCGACAAGGTGCACGCGCCGAACAGCGAGTACACCGGCGCGCTGTGCGGCGCCGGCAAGGGCAAGGATGCCCACCAGACCGAGGCCGAGGTGACCTGCCGCAACTGCCAGCGCCTGGTGACGCTCTACACGCTGGCCCGCGAGTCCGGTACCGAAAGCGAGCAGGCCGAGCAGCTCGCCGCCGAGTAGGACAAGCCCAAGAGGGGCCGGCCGGCCGGCCCCTCTTCGATAGAAGAGGTTTCGTTATGGAGTGGTACCGCGTGATCGGCATCGTGCAGACCCAGATACACGGCCTGTGGAATGAGCGGCCTACCTACTCGCGCGTTCGGGCCACAAGTGCCGACGAGGCACGCCACATTGCCTTGGAGCGCGCGCGGCACGACGCGCTCGCGCGAGACCCATTCGCCACGGCTCGCTGGCATACACCGGAGTGTGTGCGCGCGGCCCAGATTGCCGAGGAGCAGCCATGATCGTGACTGTCTGGAAAGGCTTCGTGCACGTGAATGAGCCGTGCTTGCTCCGCGCCGATGGTGACTATTACGGAATCAGGACTCGTAGGATTTACCCGGCTGGCGAGTACCGGCACAGCCCGGTCTACTTGGCGCGCGTAGTGCGCATGCTCGACGCCAATGAGACCGGGATGGCCTATCGAGACACGACCAATCACCGCGACTTGATCGGGCAACTGGTCGAGGTCGAGCACGCGCACTTTTATGGAGACGCGCTGATCTATCGCACGGTGCGTGAGCGCGCCTATCTGCATGAGATGGAAATCGAGCTCATCTTTGAGCAGCCTATTCGATGAAAGGAACTACCCAATGCGCATCACCCAAGTCACCGTGAGCTATGGGGAGACCCAATCGCTCCCCGAGTACTCGAACGTTAAGCCCCAGCTGTCGCTCACCGCCGAGCTGGAGCCGGGCGACAACCCGGATGCGGCCAAGGCCGCGCTGTGGGCTACTGCGATCGCCGATGTCCGCGAGCAGATCGATCTTGCGCTTGAGGCCATTGGCCGGCCGGCCAAGCACGATCGGATCTCGCCGCGCTACCAGGTGATGCGGAGCGGCTTCACCCCGACCCGCCAGTGCCTGATCGTGATCGCCCCGAACGACGCGGAGCAGCCAGGCCGTGGCGACTTCGCGAGCGCTTCGTACGACAGGTCGCGCAACCTCCGCCTCGGCCACGCCCGCGCCGTCGCCGCCGAGGTCGCCGGCAACTATCACAACGCCATCGTGCTGGATTGCTCCGATGGCGACCTGAGCCCGATCGACACCTACTTCCCTGCCCCGCAGGTCAAGCCCGAGGACGACGTGCCGCGGGATGGCGAAGCGTTTCTCCGAGACTAGGACAAACAACCACCGACAACCGACGCGCAAGTCGTTGGTTGTCGGTGGACTCAGAAAGGCACCCAGCATGAATAAACAGCTCAAGATACGCGACGGCAAGGTTATTGGCCGTGGGATCGAATGGTGTGATCTCACGTGGAACTATCTCGGCGGCTGCGAGCATCGCTGCGAGTGGGACATGCCGAACGGTGAGCGCGCGATTTGCTACGCCAAGGATGTGGCCCTCGGCGTGGCGCGCGAACACTACCCGCACGGCTTCGAGCACCACTACACCCACCCGGCTCGCCTCGTCGAGCCCTTCCGCTACCGCCAGCCGTCGCGTATTTTCGTTGACAGCATGTCGGATATGTTCGGCCGGTGGGTCACCGACGCTGACATCAACCTGATGTGCGATGCGATGCGAGCGGCCAGCTGGCATACGTTCCTCTCGCTGACGAAGAACGCGCCGCGCCTCAGCACGATGGGCGGGTTTCCCCCAAACCTGCATGTTGGCATCAGCTCGCCGCCCGATCATATGTGGGGGCACCAACTCACCTTGGACGCGAAGACCAAGATGCTGCGCAAGGCGCTCGCCATTCAGCTCGCCGTGCGTGAGGTGCACGACGTCATCACATGGATGTCGGCCGAGCCTCTCTCCTGGGACATCGCGCCGATCCTGGCCGAGTATCGCGGCGCGCTCCAGTGGATTGTCATCGGCGCGGCCACGAACGGGCCGCAGCGCTTCATGCCGGACGCCCAGCACCTGACCAATCTACTGGCCGAGTGTGACCGGCAGCAGATTCCGGTTTTCTTCAAGGGCAATCTGGCCGGCCACCCCGCTGCCAGCCCCTGGCGCGAGTACTACCCGAACTATGCGCCGACTGCGTGGAACACTGCGCCGAACCCCTACACCTTGCAACCCATCGCGGAGGCTCCCCATGTCTACTAAGGCGCGGCCCTGCTGCTATGGGCGGCAGACCAGCACACAACGGCGGATCGGCGACCTTCAATATATGCGGTTTTATTCTCGGCGGTCGATCTCTACGGTTCGCGTGCTGCCAAGCCTGCGGCGCCGACGCGAGCGGTCGGCCCTGCCGAGGCCAGCGCCGAGCTGGACCGCCCCGGCAACCTGGTCGGTGCGCGCGGTGGAGGCAGATGGTCAGCCGCGCACGGTGGCGATTGATCTTGCTGAGTGGCTCACGCTGCAGGTTACGCGGCACCACCGCCACCCCGGCCTGTGGGTGCTACAAGGTCCGCCCGTAGTCCCTGAGCGCCTCCTTGTAAGCGTGCACCTCGAGCAGGCCAAAGCCGAGGCAGAAACCCTGCTGCGTGGCTTTCTGCGCGCCCCCTTGGCCAGGCTCGCCGAGGCCAGCCCGCCGACGTGCCCGATCTGCCTGGCGCTCTTTGGCAGCCGAGATCCCTGGCTGAATGCGCAGCATATCCAGGCCTGTCACGGCTACGACCGGCAGGTCGCGATAGAGATCGCAAGAACCATAACCTGATGCCAATCACGCAAGCCGACATCGAACGCGTGCTCGAACGCCGTCAGGTTCTGACCTCTATTGAGGCAGAGCTTGAACGGCGTTCGCTGTCGGCTCTGCCCACATTCAGAGGCGCTGCAGCCCAGCTGCACGCGACGTTCGACCATCCAGCCGCACGACACCACGAGATTATGATCTCTGGCCCGAGCGAGACGGGCAAGACCTTCGCAGCCCTGTTCCTGCTCGACAGGCTGATGCGCCACTATCCCGGCGCGCAGGCCACCATCTGCCGCAAGCTGCGCGCGACGATGGACGGCACTGTGCTGAACACGTGGCGGCGCGTGATCGCCATCCGGGGCGGTGTGAGTGTGCACGGTGGCGAAAAGCCAGAGTGGTACGACTACTCCAACGGATCCCGCGTGTGGGTCGCTGGCCTCGATAACCCAGGAAAGGCGCTCTCGAGCGAGCGCGACTTCGTCTACGTGAACCAGGCCGAGGACCTGGCGCGCGACGACTGGCAGACCCTCACCACGCGCACCACCGGCCGCGGCGCCGTCGCCGACTGGACAATGCTCTACGGAGACTGCAACCCAGGCCCCCCCACTCACTGGATTATCAATCGGCGCTCTCTCAAGATTTTGGAGAGCAGGCACGAGGATAATCCGTCGCTGTTCAACGACGATGGCTCTATTACGGCGCAGGGCGTCCGCACGCTCGAGATTCTTGATGCGCTGGAAGGTGTGCTGAAAGAGCGGCTTCGGCACGGCCGTTGGGTCGCAGCTGAGGGCGCCGTGTATGCCTTCGACCGCGCACTGCACCTGGTTGACGCAATGCCGGAGGGCTGGGAGCAGTGGCGCAAGTTCCGGGCGATCGACTTCGGGTACAACAACCCGTTCGTGTGCCTGTGGGGGGCGACGGATCGCGATGGCCGGCTGTATATCTATCGCCAGCTGTACATGACCGGCCGGACGGTTGATCAGCACACGAAGACCATCAAGCAGGTTGAACGGTGGTTCAAGACAAAAGATGACTATATCGATTTGGTTGCTCAGCCGATGACCTCGGCTCAGCGCGAGCAATTCGATGCGATGTATGCCCTCGACGAGGACCAAACGTGGATGATCGATCGACGCACGCGCCAGCCGGTGCCGAGCCCGCTGCGTGAGAAGATCGAAGCCTCCATCGCCGACCACGATGCCGAGGATCGCGCCACGCTGGCCATGAGCCGCATCATTACGATCCCCGCAAAGAAAGACATCAGCCCCGGCATTCAAGCTGTTCAGAAGCGCTTGCGCAAAGCGGGCGACGGCCGGCCCCGCCTCTATATCGTGCGCGGCAGCCTCGTCGAGCGCGATGAGACACTGGCGAAGAAATACCTGCCCTATAGCATCGAACAAGAGTTTGATGCCTATGTCTGGCCAAAGAACGATGAGGGCAAGCCAGTGAAGGAAGTGCCTGTCAAGCTCTATGACCACGCGCTCGACCCCCTGCGCTACCTCGTCATGCACCTCGACCGAAAAGGTCAGTCTCTCATCAGATAAACGCTCCCCATCTCTGGTATACTGCCAGAAAATGCATATTCCTGCGTCAATTCTCTTCAATAAAATCAATTTCCTGTTGACTTTAGATAGACACTGAGCTATAATAGACCCATCAGCCGACGCATTAGAAAGGCAAAAAACGTAATGACGACAGCCCACGCAACAAGCCCGATGAACCGCACGATCAGCCAAGCTCAGGCTGATGACCTGGTTCACTTCTTTGGGTACGACTCGCAGGTTGAGGACTCGGAAATCTTCGCGGTCGAGCGTGAGCACCGCTACTTTCTCGACGACGGCCTGACGCTGGTGATCGGCTTCGACGGCAGCGCCAAGGTTGTCAACGATGCGGGCGTGCTGCTCGATCGCCGGGCCTTCATCGACTTCGAGGAGCTTGGCGAGTACACGGTGCGCTACTGGCATGGCCGCCTGGATTGCGGCACGGTGACGTTCTAAGCGACCTTCCATTCTGAGGCAACGACAGCAGCAGCCGGCTCCCACCGGCCGCACCCAGCAGCAGAGGTGTAACGTGCGAACCATCAGCATGTTCGAAGATCAGCGCCTGACCATGGAGGATTCGATCGACCTCACACGCCAGAGCCTGCTGGCCTATGGCGCAGCGTACAAACACTGGTGCATCGCGTACAGCGGCGGCAAGGATTCGACGGCGACAGTAACGCTGGTGCTACACCTGATTGAGACTGGGCAGATCCCGCACCCCAAAAGCCTGATTGTGCTCTACAGCGACACACGACAAGAGATTCCGCCGCTGCACATTGGCGCGCTGGCCACGATCGCGGCGCTTCGTGAGCGAGGAATCGATGCGCGGGTCATTCAGCCCGCATTGGACGATCGCTACTTCGTGTACATGTTTGGTCGCGGGGTTCCGCCACCGAACAATACGACTTTACGCTGGTGTACCGCACAGCTCAAAATTGAACCGATGGATGCCGAGCTGTGGCGCATCAGCTACACGATGAACGAGCCGCGCCTTATTCTGGTAGTGCTCGCGCTAGCCGCAGGCCTTACACATATCGTGTGGACGCTGCTCGCCGGGCTAGAGAAGTTCCTCCTCCTGACCGGCGTGCGCATCGGCGAGAGCGCGGCGCGCGACCAGCGTATCGCACTCAGTTGCGGGAGGAATGGGGCCGAATGCGGCCAGGGCTGGCTGCAGGTGCAGCCACCGGCCGCAGCTTCGGATGTGCTCGCGCCGCTGCTGCATTGGAGGGTCTGTCATATCTGGGATTGGTTGACCTTCTCCGCGCCCAAGATTGCCTCAAGCACCGCGATGGTCGCCGAAGTGTACGGCGGCGATGAGGCGCTGGAGCGCAATGCGCGCACCGGCTGCATTGGCTGCCCGCTCGCCGAGCTAGACACCGCGCTTGACTACGTAATCTCCCTGCCTGAGTGGTCATACCTTGCGCCACTCAAGCGCCTGCGACCACTGTATCGTGAGCTGCGGCTCTTTAAGTGGCGGCTGCAAAAAGATGGCGAGCGCAACAAGGACGGTCGGTTCTCGGCCAATCCAAGTCGCAAAGGGCCGCTCACCATGGACGCGCGGCGCATGGGGCTGCGCACTGTGGTCGCAGCCCAGCGTGAGATCAATCAGGCGGCGCGGCGCCTCGGGCGCCCACGCATTAGCCTTATCAACTGGGAGGAGTTCAGGCGAATCCGCGGGCTGATTGCTGCCAATACCTGGCCACAGCGCTGGGCGGGCGATGAGCCGCGGGGCGACGTGCTCATTCCACAAACCTATCAGGATGGCACACGACAGGAACTATTGCTCACACTCGAGGAGAACGCACGATGACATCCTACTTCTCAGTCACCGATCTTTTCTGTGGCGCAGGCGGATCGTCGCTCGGCGCGCACCAGGCCAGCCAGGACGATCGCGGCGTGCAGGTGCGTATCGCCGTCAACCACTGGCGGAAGGCCGTGGTGAGACACTGCGGTATAATGAGGGGAGACCCGCATGAGACTGAGACAAAGAAGACGATCCATGCCACGCGTTCGAAAGAGCACACCAGTGATTCATCCGTGCCCAGACTGTGTTAGCGAGGGCAAGGAATCGCCGACTACCGCTGATGCGTTCTACTGGGTAGGCAAAAAGCAGTCACAGTATTGTCGTGAGCACCATGACCGGCGCAACGCGGTGCGGCAGGCCGAGCGGCTCAACCCAGCGAGCCCAGACTACGACCCGGCGTTTCACGAGCAGCGCAAGAGGACCCAGCAGTCCTACTATCAGCGCAAGCTCAACCCGGCCAGTCCAGACTACGACCCCGAGCTGCACGCGCGTCAGCGCGCGGCCAAGCTCGCCGCCTACGAAAAACGGAAAAAGGGCAAGGGATAGGGGGAGCGATAACACAAAGGCCGGGGTGGTGCCCATACCACCCCGGCCTTTGTGTGGACGACGACCGGAGCAGTCGGCCGCCGTCTTGTGAAGCAACAACGGAACGAGTATAGCAGCCGCGCTCAAGACTGTCAACAGAAACTAGCAGTTAGATACATAAAAAAGCAAAAACTTGCACGAAATCACGCAGGATGCTATACTCATATTCCAGCCGCGCCGCCCAACAGCGCGGTTTTTTTATTTGCATGGTCTTTTTCCCGTGACCCGACCATCATCCAAAAGCAGCGTTCAGCATCACAGGAGACTGCATGTCTTTGCAATGCACAACCGTTGTAGCAACTGGCATTGGAATGATCCCGCTCGGGATTGTTCTCATCGGCGACCCGGTCGCACAAGGGGGAGCGGCGTTTCTCTACTGCATCTTGATCGTTGTTTTGGCGAGGACTGGCTATCGGCAAGTACAGCGGCAAAGCCAGTATATGTCACTCAGTACGGCGGCCAGGCGGGCCACTATTCTGGAGCAGATCGCCGCCGAGCTCGATTAGCGGCAGCGCGATACCCGTCCAGGTAGCCGTTCACCAAATTTAAGAGCTCGGCATCTTCGCGCGCCTCATCCCTGAGGCGCCGAAGAACATATTCGAGCTTCTCCGGGTCGTCCTCCGTCAACCGCACAATGCGTTCCAGCGCCTGCCCCCCGCGCGTAGCCGACTCACGCTCATCTGCAGAGAGCTTGTGCCAGTTTTCGGCCAAGCGCGCTGCGTCCTCAGCCGTCAATGCATCAATATGTTCGAGGTGCTGAAAGGCTCCGCCTAATACATTGATGAGCTTCCGGATGACGGGCAACTTGATATCCTTCGTCTCGCCTGTCTCCCAGGCCATGTAGGTACGATATCCGACGCCAATCAGGGACGCCACCTCGTCCTGATCCAATTTCGCGAGCTTGCGGAGCGTAATCACGTAGGCGCGGAGTGGATCGGTCAGAGCCCCAGTTCCATCCGCAGACAGTTCCATGCGTGTCTCCTATCATCTCCGATAAACCGTCATTTCTTGTTATTTATCCTACCATGCGCGCAAGATCTTGTATAGTGCGAATACCTGCATGTTCTTTCTTGTCATCATCAGGAAGTTGCAGTATACTAAACATTGCAGAAAGTTGCAGGCACCAACTTGTCAGTGAGGAGACGAGGATGAAGATGAAGCGAGAGAGTCATCCGTACCCTGAATTTGCAACGGCGGTGCGGAATCTCGCGCCCACCATCGAAGAAATCGCTGCAATCATGGGCGTATCACCGCGCTCAGTCGCCGGATACCTCTCCGGAACGGCGCTCCCCCATACAAAGATCATTAAACAACTCCCTGCGATCGACGATGCGCTAACCCGCGACTTTGCCGCCATCCGCGCCATACCCGCACGATCCGCACCATCACTTTCCTGATAATACGCAGCCAGATTCGCAAAACATCTTGTTGCAAAATGCAAGAAGTTGCAGTATAATTTACGACAAGATACAGGAAATTGACTTCAAGTGAGGCGAGTATGGCAGCCAA
>ERZ761584.268-NODE-268-length-18675-cov-6.786037_pt1 | contig 18675 bp, 35 predicted proteins | sample MGYA00512168_ERZ761584 | MGnify/ENA primary metagenome ERZ761584 (study PRJEB28899, sample SAMN03785564) | bioreactor sludge metagenome | biome: EBPR Sludge; feature: EBPR Bioreactor; material: 0.22µm filtered reactor supernatant | place: Saint Lucia: Queensland...
CCCCTAGGGGGTCCCGATGCCTCTAGCATCGTGTCCACCGGGGGGGCTCCCTCCCCTTGCAAGTTGTTGGCCTGTGCAAGGGGCATACCGTGTGCGTGAATGGGTTGTGCGTGTGGATACTATTGATTACTTACGGAAGGGCCAGAGCTTTAATTGAACGTTACGGTGATGAATGCCACAATAACGGCATTTTTACAGAGACAGCAGAACGAATGCGGGTGAATATCAATGGTGTAGGGGATCGGTTGCCAACACTTCCTACAATATGGGGTGAGTACAGTCTTCATCATTGCTTTATAGATAGGTGAGAACGTCGGCCCTTTTCCGCCTGTCCCGTATCTCTACGTAGAAGCCTTTGCCGTCGGTACTGACTTGACTGGAATGATAAACGAAGCCGAACCCAGGCGCACAAGCAGTTTTGCTAGGTCCCTATCGATTGAGTGGATACCGAGTGCGTAGGATTTCACACCAAAGGCCCCACAAAATTCAACCGGCTTTAATATTTCTACTTCTACTTGTCGCATCAGTCTCACCAATGTAATAGGCTCAAGGTTGATATCCTCAGAATCTTGCAACGGGTGGAAGCCGTAGATTCCTTTGTGTTTATTATTGAACTTGATGATAGTACGCTTTGGTTTTCTCATCTATCGGCCTTATGGTGTACCACTTCCCCCGAACGTGGGGGAAGAATAACGCTTTGATATCTTGCATCAGCCTCAAGGTTCTGGTTCGGTTTGGGGGTGGGAGCGGTTCAGCATGTGAATGTGGGAGATTCCTTTTACAAAGGAAACATCCAAACACAAGCTTACTTTTTTGGATAACAGGCTTCAAGATCCCCTCGGATTCGATCATAGCATTGACGTGTGAGGGTAATAGCATCAATGGGCTTGCCTTCGCTATCATACGAAGGAAGAACATCGCTTCTATGGCATGGGGGGTTGATGGTTCCGCAACTCACTAACACCGATGTCAAGCTCATCAAGAGAACGACGTGTGAGGGCTTCATTGTCTTGTTTTCTCTCTTTTGCTTTCACAGCGAAGTGGCCGACTAACGGCGGTAGAATGGCTGAGAGGATCGCAAGCACCGCCGCTAGAATTTCCATTTACTTATTTTCTGTTTCAGGTGAAGCGGGTTTCACTTCGATTCCTTGCGTGAAATATCCCTTGAGACCCATCGCCGCCGCAATCGCCAAACCGATCCAGAACGTTGGTTGCTTTAATGCTCCGCCTTCAATGTTCGTATGTGTGAGGTAATCGGCCACCGCCACACCAACCGCCTGAACGACTCCGAGGTAGGTTATAATCTTCGTTGAATTCATGATTAGTCCTTTAGGTTAGGGGTGATAAACACGTTCTCTAGCCGTGTAATGCGGTTTTTAATATCGTGTAGCTCCATCTTAATCAATACCGCCACAATGACAAAGAGTGATCCAACAAAACCGTTGAAGATGCTGGAAGGGTCAATGGTGATGTTCATAATATCAGCTCGTTGTTTGTTGGACATAGACCGCACGTTGAAACGGAACGGATTCTTTAGGGACGTGAATTCTTGCGAGCGCTCCATCTATCGAGTCAACACCTGTCAAGATGAGAGAGGACTGATGATCTAAAGATGGGGCATAAATATCATACTTATCCACATTCAACGAACCAGACAATCTGAAATAGTTTGTAATCGTTGTTTGCTTAGACTTGAGCTTATTGGCTGCTAGTCTCCCACTATAAATCAGATGATCGGTGATGGGTCCAAACAAGTCGCAATCAAACATATACGGGTTGGTTATGGTTGTCCCGAAACAAGACTGAAGATGGATTGCTCCACCATTCGGGATTTCAAAATTGCAATCCTGAATAGCATTTCCATATAAGTAATTTGACAGGTGCCCACAAGCAAGCCGAATACAAGGCGCTCCGGCTTTTCCGTTGGTCTGAAACCTCATTTTGCTGAAGCTGTTGGAGTTAAAAAACGGCCCGTTAGAGTCAACAAGAATAATAGGGGTGAGCATCTCTTGAGGCTTCTGCCATTCCCCGCCGATAATATGCGTGTCATAGCATGAGCTATCTTGAATGCACCGAAAAACTTCTTTGCTTCTCATCACAGTCGCTGCGCTCACATTGAGCATGAGCCCTGATTGAGAAGAGAGGCAATCAAACACAAGCCCGACTTGTGAAATAATCTTCCCACTCGTGAGAGTCCAAAACTTGCCCATGATTCTAAAGGACGGTTCAGCAGAAGATTGAATGATTTTTCCTTTTAAGTTGACCGTGCTGTAGTCTGTCAATTCAACAGTTTCGGAAATCATCACCGTTTGTGTGATGGTTGAATCGATCAGACTTTGTAGCTGTTGCGTATTCATCGTGTGACCGCTATTGCCCATTCCGTGTAATCAAGGTCAAGCGTTTTATTCGCGGCGGCTGTGTTGTTCAGGTGCAACCCAAACCCCACACCAACAGTAGGAACATTTGTAGTATGAGTGCATTTGACAGCACCGTTGATTCTAAACTCAACTCCTGAAGAGTTTTTATTGAACATAAAGGTGTTAAAACTGGTATTGATAGCCGTTCCTGTGTCCGTTCTGGTTTCAACACCTGCCGAACGTGTCACACAAAACCAGTTGGTGTCTGCTGCCAGCTTCTCAAAATAAATACCGCTCGTTGGCGGGTTTGATAGCCAATCTACAGAGGTTCCGATTCTGACCTGCGTATTAGCATCATTTGTATTCAACTGTGAAATAACCGTGTATCGATGATTGACCGACGAAAGAAACGGCACGTTTCCAAGCATGAGCATTCGGTTGACGGTGCCCGATGTTGCCCCCGTTTCAAATCGAACAATACCAGGGTTGACGGCTGTGCCAGCTTGCACAGAGAATGACCCGCTTGTACCATTGGCAAATTGCCAACCACTTGTGCCAAGGGAGCCGTTGGAGCTAATCGTGCCGAGTAGGAAATCGTCTTGAGACTGGATCAATGATTGATAGGGATACAGTGAGCTTTTCCTCGATTCCAGATCAGAACCAAACGCAAGAAAAGAAATAGGCAAGCCCACAAAACAGGCAATGAGCAAAGCATATACAATCGACATAATGACTTTAAATTTTGTGGTGTGCATTATTCCCAAGCCCTCACGTATACGGTTTGTGTACCACTTGCTGCAATAAATGAGAGTGAAGTCACAGCGTATTCATCAACGAAAATCGTATCACCTGGCGCGAATCGATCATCCCCCGCTGTGTTTGCAGCAGGGCACACCGCCGTGCCGCCGGTCCAATCAACACAAATTTCATCGGTATTCGTGAGAGGGAATTCTAGAGCTACTTTCTTTGACGTGAAGCCAAACGAAATATTCACACTCGCGGCGGCGATATCGGTTCGCTTGACAGTTGCAAAACCTGTGCCCGCATAGTCTGGCACGATTAATGCCCGACCGGTTGAGGTACCCTGTTGGCGTACAAAATTCGTGCCAGTATAAAGCCAATTGACCGTAGACAAGAAGCCGTTCGATTGTGGATCGGTCCAACGGCCAGCATCTTTCACATTGTACCAAGCGTTGTTGGGTCCAGCTGCTGCCAAACCCGCTATTTGAGTCACAGCCGCAACGCCTACCACCGTCAGAATAGGAACAAGAACAAGGGATGAGACTATCGCTCCAATCACAAACGGTCTATTCAGGTAGCGTTTCAACATGGTTATAAGCTCCTACATGTAATACTGTTTCATCACTGCATGACCGCATATTAGCAAGACTGGCAACTATCACGCAATAGGCGACGGCTACCACCCATTTTAGGTACACAGTTGCACCCGCTGAATATGGCTAGGGTTGCCCACGTCGGAAATCCATAAGTACCGGTGTGTAAAATCAGGAGCTGCCACAAAATTCAGATCTGCCGTCCCAATCGAAAGCGTTTGTTCGCTGGCCAGCGTCGCCGGATTAATCCGGCGTATCCGTTTAAATCCTGGTATTTCTGTAACCAGATACAATTTTTGTGCGCGCTCATCCATCATCAGCCCATAGGGTGAAATCGATTCATTCCCAATAACAAGGCTATGGGTGTTTGATGTTAACGTGCTGTCATATCGGCGTATCGTTAAGATCGGCCCGCCCGCAAGCGTAGCCATATAGTAGGCACCCTGGCTGAGACTGTAGGCCAAATTGTTTTGCAGGGCCGTTGGAGTAATAGGAAATGACAGCACAGTTGACGCGCTCGCTTTATCGACTCTCATGATACTGTTTGCGACTGAGTTAGGGAAATACACATAGTTAGCATCTTGCACAAATTCTGCGTTGTTCGAGACATCCCCCACATTGACAAAACCAAGCGTAGTTGTTCCGGCTACGTCAAATTTCCACAGCATCGTGGTATTGACCGGTGTAATTAACCGATGGAGAAAGTAGAGGTTTGATCCGTCTGAAATCCCCCCAAACGTTCCACCCGTTGCGTTTGCCGACCCTATTGTAAAGTCCGTTGAAATGCCTGGACCCGCTCCGGTTGTGCTCCAAATATAGTTATGCAAACAATTTGTAGCCGCACACGGCGCAACAACGCGGGTTCCATGCAAGAAGACTTGGCTTGTTCCGTCAAGTCCTATTGTTCCAATCGTGTTTGATATGTCTGGATTATTTGCGGTGCTGTACTGAAGACTTCCAAAATAGGAAAGCGGCTGTAAACCGGATGTGGCCATCACCAGATTACCTACACCATTAGGCACAAGCTGGAATGCCGCGCCTTGACCGTTGTTGTAGTTTGGAAGGATATTAAAGCTGTGAGCGGTTGTCGGAGCACTCACAGAACCGAAGGTGTTGAGGATCGTTCCGGCGACTAAGTTAAAAACTGAGTCAGGAGCACACCCGATGGGGGAATCATAACTCTGAGCGCCAAGAATCCCCCGTTCTGCTTGTGAAGACACAGGCAACAACGCGAGCACACATAACAGAATCCATTTTTTCATAGGTCACTGAAGTTCAAAGACGTTAAGGGTTAAGGCTCCGGTAGCGATTCCATAAATAGCAGTATTTTCTTTGAGGTAGAACGTTTCCCGCGTACCTGAAAGAATCGGAAAGCCAATCGTTGTATTGACATCAGGACCGCCGATGAACGCGGTCGCTCCTGCAATCGTGGCAGAAATTGCCGGTTTCAAAATACATGCCAAGGAACACGTCATAGTATCACCATCAACAACCGCCGAAATTCTCATTTGATCGTCAACACCGATTCCCCCCACATTTGCATAATACGTGCCATTAGCCGCACCACCGCCCGCAAACTGGAAAATATCAGCCTGAGCTATGGCCCAATTACCGCTTATCGGGTCCTGGGTTTCAAGGTTGAACGATGTCAGTACGCCCGCCGATGGTTCCGTGACATTAAGCAAAAACCGTGCCGTTTCGTATCCGCCAACACTCAACGCGGCGGTTGGAGTGGTCGCAACAGGTAACACGGTACCGGCTGCAAACATGGTGATAGTTGATGTAATGCCGGTTGCTGATGTATTCGCGTTGATAATGATGTACCCGCGCGGGGAACGGTTCGGCGCTATGATCTGTGCAGGAGTCGTGCCAAGCGTAATCACACGCGGGAAAAATGCGTTTCCGATAGTCCTTAAGGCTATGTCTATGTCCGAATTCTTCAGAATACGGATCAAGGCATCATTGTTATCCAGGTCCTTGTTTGTTCTTCGATCTATTGAGCGGATCGGATCATAGAGGTAGGTTTGTTCCCCCTCTACGCCTGTCTTGTCGATATCCCTCGGGATCGCTTGATTGACTGATAGGAGTTGTGTGTCTAACCAGGCCATTATGAAACCTCTTGAAGAGGGGTTGACTATTGCCAACCCCTCTTGAGTGTGGAAGTTTACGCCTTCATCGCTCGGAACTGTTGGACATCACCGAAAATCTTGTAACCGTGGAACGATAACCGAATGTTAAACGCGGTTGCAACAAGATTCTGAATGCGGGCCGTGAAGGTGCTATTTGGATCAAGAATCTTTGGCGCGGGCCAGACGAATGGAAAATCGTTCGGGCCAAATAACGTCCCGATGGATACGGCTGAATTTGACAGATCCCGCCCGCTTCCCGAATCGGAAAGGGTAATCACCTGCGGAGCATATCGGGGGGTGTCTGAAATATTCGCAACAAACACGTTGACATTTGAAGCAATGTCAAACGAAGTCTTGCAGATCGCAAAGCCAGAATCAGCCTGTGTAATGAAATTCTGAGTATCGGTATTTGATGCAGCGAGTGGAAGAAAATTAATGACGAATGTGAAAAAGTCAAGGGTGAAATTTCTTCGTACTTGTGAAGGCTTCATCCCGGCTTGGTTTGCAATGGCCTGAACAACTCGATCCGTTTCATTCATGATGATGTTCTTTCCGCCCTGTCAGGGCTTGTGATGGTGTAAAAGAGGGGGTTGCATATCGTGCAACCCCCTCACAAATGCGGGTCCACCCCTGAAGGGGGCCGTTAGTCACAGCGCTTACAGGACCCGACGATACAAATAGCCGTCCATCCACACGCGGATTGAGCTGTTGCCCGCTGCAAGGGTCAACGCTGCGCTCCACGTCAACCGCCAGAGGAAATTCTGGTTGTGTGGAAGGGTAATATCACCCCAGAACGAATAACGGTTGCGAAGGTCCGGCACACCGTTGTTTGCAAATTCCTTCTGAACCTGGTTCGGTGCGGCGAAGGTTCCTGCAATGGCGACGTTACCATGAGGCCCACCACCACACGGAAGCATGAATTGTGAACCCTGCCAGTAGTCCTTATTGGCCACCTGGAACAACGCTTGTCCATTGCTCAGGTTGCGAACATCGGTCACGGCGCCGGTTGCGGTCGGAGCGGCCACGATTCCTGACGACGTGGTAGGAATCAAGTAGCTGACCGAACACTGATACAGATCGAAGAACTGAGGGCTTGGGATCTGACCGGCTGCAACCATGTTGCTCAAGTTCTTGTCAGAGTTCACACTCTGGAAGAAATCAAGAGTCACAGTGGTGCCGGATGTATAGGTCTGCGTGTCATACCACGTCCACGGAATCCGCTCAGGCTGACCCGGAATAAGGGGGGTGATACCTGCGGACAATTCCGCAATAGTCTTGACTCGGTTTGGGTGCTGTAATGGCATGGTATATACTCCGTTCTTTGGAAGTATGGTTTATGCGGGGGTACCGCCCCGCTTCGGTCTTACCTATGGCAAGATTTTTGCTTATACCTGTTCATCCATATCGCTTGACACCATCCCGGCTACTCCGGGGTAGGAAGACAAGTCAACATAGCTCTCAAGACTTGGGTAGCTCGACATTGACAACGCAGGAACATACGGGCTCACGTATGTCTGAACTGCATCGTTGACCGCTTCAACAAGTCCGCCGATCAGAAGGAATTGACCGGCATTCTTGCCCAAGAAGCGATTCCCAGCCCAACCAAGCGCACCTGCAAGGACTGCCTTGACTCCGACTCTCACGATGGGTTGATTGACACCAATCATGGGAAGGACCGCATTAGCCGCCATCTTGGTAGCAATGAATCCGCCAGTCACATACACCGCATCGAAAATCGAAGCCTTTGAAGGGATAATCCCCGCGAAGCTTGGATTGTGTCGATACCGTCGGCTCCGTCGCCTGTGAACCTTCGCGCTAGACCGTCTGCGCCTACGGCTCGGATTAGCTTTCAACACAACAACCGCCGCCTTCCGGCGACGATGGGACCGCTTTGCAGACTTTCTAGAACGTTTGCGACGTGCCATAATACTCACCTTCCTTTTCTTTCTTGACCGGCCTGGACGGTCGGGGTTAATTAACCAGGCATCTTCAGAGCGAAATTTTTTCATATATCACCAAATAAAAAAGGCGACCTAAGCATTATTGCTCAGATCGCCTTCCCTCTCGTTTCCGTTTGGTACTGGCTAGTATGTTAGACCAAGCACAAACCGCCCTTACTTGTAACCCGTAGCATATAGTTTTTGAATTCCCCTGTCAATGGGTTGAAGGCACGTATAGGAATCGCTCTCGGATGGGCCGAATCAACAAGCAACTCGCCTTGCGGGTCAAGCTCGATTCCTTCTTGGATGAACTTTTCACTAGTCGTGCTTACGGCCTGTCCGTTCATAATCTTTCCTCGTAATCCAGAGCGGTTTTCCTTCAGCATGTTTCAGCAAGACCGTTCCATCCTTCAACCCAAGGATCTTCACGTTTTTCCCAAAGACGTGCTTATAATGACCCTTCAACGGTCCGCCAGTTTTCTGAGCACGAATCTCGATTGCATTGTTATAAATCGTTCCAGCCACTTGAGGCGGGTTATAAATTGCAATCGGGTTTTTCTTCACCTTCGGCTCTGGTTTCCCCTTCAATATCCCTAGCTCTATCATCGCTTCAATCTGTTTGGTGGTAATATGCTTAGGGTTCATCCCTAATTTTTTCGCCGCTCTTGCACTGTCCTCATGAGCAACTTGCATTCCCTTGTAGAGGGCTTTTTCTGTTGCGTCTTGGCCTTGAGCTACACGCTTACTTGCAATGTAGGCGGCTTCCTCATGCCAAGCTTTGCCAGGATTCAACTTATGCTTCCTGGTAGCTTTCGGTGCCAATGGCCCGCCAGGGCCGAAAAATTCTTGCTCGGTCTTCAATCCGGCTTGTCGGATCGTATGCCGTAACCGTTTCTTTTTCGCGCGGGCTTCCTGCATTTTCGCCGCCCAAGCATACGCCTCTACGCTTCCTTTTTTCGGGTGCTCTGGAATAAATCGGCTCATTGTCTCACCTGTTGGTTGTACGTATCAATAAGATCGAGTAATCTTTCCAGCAGGATTTTTACTTCGTCACAAGCACACCCGCCGGGATCTTCGGTGCTTGCAAATCGAAAGGGACTTGGTTACTCAACCCTGATTCATTGCCCGATTGATCGAGAGCTGTTACCGCTAGAGTCCCTTCAACCAAATCGGTTGAAAAAACCCATTTCACGGAAGGGTGGGCAACAGTTGCCACACGTTGAGCCGGGATTTTCTCAACCACACACCCTTTCACTTTACAGGCATAGACACCATACTCTTTCACGTCTGGCTCTGTATTCGGTTGCCAGGAAGCCGTGAGGGCAAACGCGGATGTACTCACAAGCACCAATGCGAGCGTCAATAAGTATTTCATGATTTCCCCTTCATCAACATAGGCCCAAACATAAAGAGCACATACGCGCCAAGCCCTAACATGAGCATCATGTTGACGTTGCCTAATGTCTCAGACAACCCGCCGCCAGTTAAGAGGGCTTTGGCTTCGGACGGTTTCAACAATCCTTGCTTGATAAGATCTAAGGCTTTTCCTTCGTTGCCGACTTTTTCCAAATATATATACAAAGCAGAAGCAAGCCCCACCGCGCCAGCGATAATGAAGACGGGAAAAGCACTAAGGGAATTCGATTCAAAGTAGCTCCGAAATGGCCCAAGCTTTTGAGCAAAGTCTTCATATTCCTTTAACCGTTGTTGTGTCTGTGTTTTCAGAACAATCAATTTGCCGATTGCTTCTTGGTTGGATGGGCCAAGCTGAGTAGGAAGATTATAGGATCGAATAAGGGTCGCAATTTCATAGAGGCGATTCTCTAGGGTCTGTTTAGTTCTTCCCCAATTTGCAACAGTCTCCTTGAGAAATGTCAACGCTTTGGCGATAGAGTCAAACATGTTAGTGCTTTCGCCCTTGCAGGAAAATCAAGACAAACAACCCGATACCGCCCGCCATAATTGCCCATGAAGGAATTTCACTAAACATTGACGCACCGCGAGCAAACGCCGGAAAGTTTGACCAAGCCCCTTCAGCCATGCCCGGAGTAATCGGGACTTGACCGGCAGGGGTATTGTAAAACAGATTGATTCCGGCTTTGTTGGCTTGTGTGGCCACATTCCCTACCAACTTCGGCGGAACAAGCTTGACCGCCGCCGATGCAATCTTGGTAGGGTCTGGCTTGACTACAATGTCTTTCATCCATTGGGGCCGTGCATCCCAATTATCTTTGCCAACCACCGCGCCCATGATATCGCCAAACAGATCACCCATCATAGCCGTATTACCATACGCGGCGGAATTCAACGCTGAATCATACAGGGAAACCGGAACGGGTAGGCGTCGTTTGTTTACTCTGCGAATAACTTGGATTGAACCGGCCATAATACAACCCCTTCCATATCTGAGAGAGTTAAAGAGCTGAGCGGTATACTACACGGTTCGGATTCATTTGTCTAATCCTGGCAAGCTCAAGGTCTGCCGTCATGGTTTGTTGGCTCCGAGCTTGGTCTTGCTTTTGTTGCGAAAACTGAGCTTGCAGCATATCACGCTGCATTTTCTCCGATCCGGCTTGCTTGGCTTGCTCGGTAATATCCATCAAGGCTTTCACTTCTTGCTGAATCACACCAAGCCGTTGTTGATTGGCTTGCATACGGGCTTGGGCTTCCTCAAGTATCCGGGTCAACTCTGCAATTCTCTTTTTCTTCTTGTTCCCCATCAACATTTCCAGACCCATACTGGCAATCGAAAACGCGGCGGAAAACCACCCGAAACCAGGAAGGATTGCCAGATACATTCCGAAGTACTTACCGCCCGCGCCTAGACCAACTTTTTTTCCTGTCACCCGTTCAAGCTCGGTTAAGTGCGCGTTGAAGATACCAATATCTCTGCGTATTTCATCTTCTCGCGTTTTGTATTCGTTTTTCAGTGGAATGATTTTTGCCCATGCCGCTTTTTCAGCTTCCCAGACCGCGCGGATTCTCTCAAGTTCCCACGGATTCAACGCGCCACGGACAAGAGCGGGCCGTCGTTCATTCCACTTAACGTAATTGACCCAATCATCTTTTTCTATGGGTGCAACAAATTCGCCTAGAAAATTCGGGTACGCCATTATTTCCTACCAATCAGATACGCCACCAAGACCGCCGCGCCAACCGCGCCCGCCACTTCACCGCTAGACCAATTGCCCGCCGGTTCCGGTTGAGGCTGTTGCATCCCTAGCTGTGCATCCATCCGGGCTTGCTGTAGAGCCGGATATAACGAAGAACTGGCATAGTATTGACTCGGATCATTTTGTTGTAGTGCAGCATTCACCGCTGGGAGATAGTTAGACTTCGCCACTTCATCAACATATTGCATAAATTGCGGCGGAAATTGGCCATTGTTTTGCTCTGCATACATAATATCTTGTGGGGTGACTTGTTGCGCCACTTGCGATTGCTGAGCGGGCGACAGTTTCCCGACGATATCGAACAATCCTTTTCCAATCGTAGACACGTTCTTTCCTAGTGCACTTGCAACCATCGACAACTTAGGGCCGATCATCCCCATAATTGCAGGTCCAGCAATCGCCGCTGTCACACCCGCCGCCGCAACTGGAAGCGCAATGTTTGCAACATTCTCCATTGTCTTCTTAACCCCTTTCGGAAGGGCTAAGTAGATTCCGCCGGTCATTGTGGTGAGTGTGGTGTTTCTGACCGCTTTAAAAATATTGGATGGGGTGAAGCTCTTAGGAGTAAATTTCACCATTCGCTTAAACATGTTCCCGACATTATCGAGAAACCCATCCATCACATAATACCCGTCCGCGTCTTCACCTAGATAGACTTCAGTTGAAGACAACGGAAACGGGGGTGGACCTTGTTTGGTTAGTGGGCAATACATGATTCTTCTTTCTTAAAAATCGCACGATGGTGTTCTGTGCCTATCACCACATGGCCAGGATTCATATGTAAATGCTCATCAATCGCTTGGTACATCACACTTGTTTGTTCACCGTGAGAAGAAAATTGTTTGGCACATTCTCGACACATAGCCGAAGTTTGGAGTAGTTGCGATGTTATCAACATAGCTAAAACCTCCAATTCAAGACGGACGTTTCCGGCAACATTTCCCCCGGTTGCATGGCCCAAGGATTCCGAGTGCTATCGAGCTTTTCGTTGTTCGGCCCTGTCACATACACATGAGAAAGCTTTCCACCATTAAACCCTACCACTCGAAAATTTGCCCGAAGTCCTACAGATCGCATCAATGCCGCGAGATACATCGAAAAATCATCACAATCGCCGTAGGGTTGTTTCTGTTGTTCTATGGCTGTTGCAATCATCACCGGATCGTGAAGCGCTTCGATCCCTAGCGGGTCCTTAATAAATTTCACCATACGTTGAACCCATACCATCAACGCGGCTTGTTGACAAATCCTATCGTTCGGCCCGCAATGTTGAATGGCTTGCATCGCTTGCTTTCTAATGAGCGGATGCACACACGCTTGTGTGACAAGTCTGGACATATGCGCCAGGGTGTCTTTAATCCCGTCTTCGCCGCCGCGTTGTGAGTGTATTACCGGCATGATTCATACCCAATCGTTTCAACCTTGCCCGAACGGGGTTCATAATGAAACCGCTCTAACACATACCCGCGCGGTTTCTTATGCTGAATAAACCAATTTCGGGCTTGATCTTTTGACAATCCGGCAGGACACCCAGGCCACACCATCACAAACCGTTCTGGTTCGCGCGAAGCTTCAACGTGCATGGGGGGTACACCTTTCAGATAATTCTCTCTCACCTTTTCCGCATATCTTACAGTGCCCTAAAACCACTTCGCCGTTACTATCACAAATAACACGAGGAATGTTTTTATCTGAATTTTTATATAATACATGCTTTTTCATAATTGATCCCGATATAAGTAGAGCACCACCCCCACCACTAGCAAAATCCCCACCAAACCGGCAGAGGTTGGGGTGATAGAAATCGGCATGATTTCGCCAAACTTCTCAAAATACTTTTTCAATTCTTGAATCGGCGCGGCGGTCAATTGAAAGTGTGGAAGGTCTTTGTTCTTCCAATCACCGCCCCACTCTAACCCTACGCTTTTTCCTATCGGGCCGATCTTTGCCCATAATGGGCCAGTAGGATTCCAGTTAGGCAAGCTAAGATACTCCACTGGCGCAACATCAAAAGCAAGCCCATGATTGTGATAAGACAATAGCGCTCCTGCATTTGTCACCCCTCTTCCAGAATCTTTCAAGGCTTGCTGTTCTTCAGGTGAGCGGAAACCCGATACGATTTTGAGTTGAATGCCCTGATCCGCCGCTAGCCTCAAAAGGTTTTGGGCTAGCGGGCGGACGGATTCTTGAAGCTCATTAATCTTGGCTGTGTTCTGAACCTGTAGCAGATTGTACGTTGTTTGGGGCATCGGGGGCCATCCCTTCTAGAATGTACCTTCTGAGTTCATTCCACCACCCGAATTGATACTCAACGTGCTGATCTATCGAACGGATATCATCAAACCAAGATCCGTTGAGCCATTCGGCCAACTTAGGATACATGGTCTGTGGGACTTGTTCAAGTACCATATCGGCATAAATGCCGACATCCCCGCCGCTTCTTGCAGCATTCACAAGAACCGGCAAGTATTGCCGGATCAATATTTTCATCATATCCGCCTCTGCTGGCTGTGTTGGTGGCGGTGTATTCGGTGCGACTGGTTGAACATGTGGCACGGTCACTTGTGCGGGTGTTGGCATCGGTTGAGCCTGTGCCGGTCTGGTTAACGCGGAGTGCACAGAATCAACAATCTTTAGAATCGGGTCCTTGAACTGTGAAAGGGCCATCATCCACGAATTACCGCCACCATCGCCGCCGCCCATCATCGGCGCAATCTTTTCGACTATATCAAATACTTGTTTCGTGACATCAGGGGATTGTTGCTGTGGACGCATTAATTCAAGCATGGTCCGCATTTCTTCTCGGGCTTCCCGACGCGCGTCTTGAATCATTTTCAACATCATCATCGGGTCAATGCCTTGTTGTTGCACGGCGACGGGTTGAGGCGGGTACATTGGCTGAACCGGAGCAACGGGTTCAGGGGTTTGGTCAACTTCAATGGTTCGGCTGAAATCGATATGAGGGCCTGCTATATCAAAATCACCTTTCGATTCTGACCCGTCTTCGTTATCCCACTTAACTTGAAATTTTCCGCCGCCAAACATAGATTTCATCATTTTGAAATCAAACTGCTCTGGGGAAATATCATCAAGATATTCGGGCCGCCCACCCTTATTCCCTGGATGATATCGAAACACTTGCAGACACTTCAAACCCCCTGGCATGGAACGAAGCAACCGCTTGACCTTCATATCTTGAGGATCGATTTCAACAACCTTCACAGTTGTCTCTATGTCTTCGTCTTCTATTTTCTTTTTTCGTGCCATTGTATATTAATTCCTTCGCGCGTTGCGCCCGTCAATTTGATTCAAACCAAACTGGTTCATCCGTTGCTGGGCTTCAACAGCAGACGCATCAACGACAGCACCCACAAGGGTGATGGTATACAATACGTATGATATACCACTCGGTAACAAAAAACCTTCGGTGCTGACGGTCTGAGACACTCCTAGCAACACTTTTCCTTGAACCTTCGCCTTCGTCTGAATGGTTTTATAAGTAAGCTCAACGGTGTTAATAATCGCTTGGATGTTATCTTCTTTCGAGTACTCATCATCAATTCTTGCAATGCCCACTTCACAAATCTGTTCAACAGGTACTTGACTCATGTTTCCCTCTTAGTACGTTGGTGTGACAAACGCTATTCCAAATTTTAACCAGTAGTATCGAGACACGTTCACTTGACGGTGGGCCGTCGTTTCTAACTCCCACCACGTTGTGCTGTATTCACGAAATCGGCGGGGGATGAAATAAAACCGCTCACACCAGAGATTCACATGAATCACACAATGGCCTGGTCCCATAAACTCATACGATTTAGCCCGCTTAAAATTCTGTATGGTTCGTGGGGAGATATCACGGTTTTTGTGTTGTTCCATGTTCATAATGAAAGCCTTTAGTCTGGAAGTTTTTTATTCGGATATGCCAGCATATCTAACACAACATCTTCTGCTTGGTGAACTTTCTTCGGATTGACTTTGCTTTCTTTTGCTTCGTGCACCCATCGAAGCACCGCGACGGATGCTAACGGATCACGCCCACGCAACAAAAACAACGGTTCTTCAGGATCATCGATCTTTGTGATGATCGTTTCTAACATGTCTTTTTTATTCATGATGTCTTTCTACCAGATCGCCCAAACGTTCACCCGATGAAAAATGAACGTCTGGGCTCCGGTTGCTTTGGTGGAGGATTACACCAAAGGAACACTAACCGCGAATGACTTTAAACGCGAACAACTTAACCGGATTCTGTCCGCGTTTCGTCGCCTTATCTCCAATGTAGACAATTCCAACCTTGTCGCCCTGTTGAACGGGCGGGTAGGCAGAATCCCATTGACGGTCCAACGCAGTTGAACCCCACACCACCACCTTGACCGATTCCTTACCTTCACCGCCCGCAATCGCCAATTCATAGACGCGGGAAGAGTTCGGGCCAACTTCGGTACGCATATGCACAAATTCACCGCCGATGAAATCCCCTGGCTTTTCAAACTTCACCGTGGGCGGGAAACCTGTTTCAAACTTCCCGCCAAGGAATTCAGCAGGGAGCCCTTCAATTTTGGCTACTTCCATTGCATCATCAATGATTGCAGCCGGTTGAATGGTGACAGGTTGTAGAAGTGTCCGCTCATCCTTCACGGTCACGTCCTTTGTTTCACTTGCCTTTTTTGACATTTGCTAACCCCTTTCGGTTGGCTGTATGGAGATTGGCTTAGGTCAACCCCCGGTTTGTTTGCTAAGTGCCTAAGCAACACTTGGCTCATGTATTCGGATGGTGATTTATTCTCTTCTAACGCGAGATAGTGAATCCAGATAGCCGCCCGCGCATTCAAAATACAAGTGATGGGAATCTTAGCCACGTCGTTAAATCCGCCCGATTACATAGCTAATTTTTCGGCCCGTCAAATCTTTGTTTCGTTTGTCCTGTGCTTGATATTTTCGGCGGGCTTTCAATGCGCCGGAGAATGTACGGTGAGAACTTTGAATACTCGCATAGGTTTTCCTTAAGGTCACAATTTTGTGCAACTCAATTACGTAGTGTTTCATGCTTGTAGTTCTCCTATAGGTTTTCGTTCCCGTTTCACAGTAGGTTTCATAACTGGGTTATAAACTAGGTTTTCCTCGATTTTCAAGGGCCAAGTACGCCCATTTAGTAGGGTAGTCCGCTTATCATAGGTCGATTGTACCTGTTTTTTCACAGTATGCCACACGTTCGCCTGTTCGTGTACCTTTTTCGATTCCATCCACCGATACGGCTTTAAGAATTCCGCTACTTCACCCTCGAAAAATGTGCGCTTCAAATGCCCTGGAAATTCATGTTGTTTATCATTTGGCACACCTTTTGCCTTGTAGTGATTATCGGCCCGATATAACTTTGGTAGCTTAAAGTGAACCAGACGATATGATTTTTTAAAACCAAGCTGGCCTAGTTCGTCTGACCCTTCAAACGGTTTGGTGTTGGAAGACGTTTTGATAAAAACCGAATCAGTATCACAATACAGCACGCTACCGAATGAGCTACCATGCTGAATCCCGTCATACAAGGCAAGCCGCCCATAGGACAATACGTAAGAAGCCCAAATCATATTCGAATGTTTCGGGACAGAACTCATGGTGTACCGCTTCCCGCGAGAAATCACTTGCAATTCTCCCTCTTCCCCCCACTTTCCAAACAACGCATTCATGAGAATTTTTAATACGTAGCTCATTAGCTCATCCGTCTTTTTCACTTCAAGCCGTTTGTTGTAAAGAAAATCAATGTACGGCGCAAACGGCGACGGCATCATCTTATATTCAATAGAATCGTGGATCTTCAGAATCGTATAGCCCAGCTCCAGAGCTTTTCGAAGTTCGGCAAATGTCCAAGTACCTTCAAACGTGCCGATGGGAAACAACAATTTTTTTGTCTCTTGATTCTTGTAGGGCAACAATGGAAATTCGATGGATGGACACTTTACTTGACAATGTGCCACCCCCGCCTTATTCAGATCTGGGTTTTTGATCCCTCTCGCTATCGTGTCTAAGTCTGGAAACTCACGGTTCCGCATAGCGGCGGGATACGAACTGTTGAAATCATATTCGTGTATGTGCCCTCTGACTTCACCCGTTTGAAAGATTTCACACCGCCCACCATAACGAGATTGAGCTAAGAATTTCCAGACGGCTAAATCTCCATGCCGAAACCAATTCACCTTGCACCATTCCTCAGTGAAAAAGGCCAACGACGTTGAAGGGAGTGTTGCTTTGATTTCGCGCACCCCTAACTCATAGTATCGTTCGAACATGGCGTTAATAAATTTCCAAGTCACTTCCGTATCACGTTGACAGTACAGCAAATTAGTAGGATCAAAGGGTAGTTTCGGGTAGCCAAGCCTGATACCCATTTCCTCAACGGACAAAGGCCAGTGTCTAAGCGTATTTCTGAAATGTATCGGTCTGCCATAGACCGATGCTTTCAAGAGCCCGAAACCGCCATACGTCAACACCGTCAATGGGTCCAGCATCGGCCCAAATAGATTAATCATATCGTATTCAAGATTACAGGCCCAAAACTCGCCCTTCTGAACGAGAATCCATTCCAGAGCCTTAATATGATCGTTAAAAGAATAGTGTTGGACTCCATTAAAGAAATCCACCCAATAGACTTTGCCTTGTGAATCGTCTTCGGTGTCAAACACCCAGAAATTGTCTGTTCGTGGCTCGTTCATAACTATGAAAGTTTGGCCCGATTAGTGTCGTTTTGATGATCGATAGATACATGTTGGAAGAAATTTCTAGCCGCTTCCTTGTTCTTAAAATTCGTTCGTGTGGATCGGTAACACACTCCTGTGATAAGGACATCAACGGAAATCGTTAAGTCTCCGCTTGAATGGCGCTTGCAATTGATCCCGCGTAGTTTCATTGTGCCCTCTCATCACAACTTAGAAATTCTCTCACGACTGAAATATTAATAAACAATGACAAATTCTCATCGCCCCCTATTCCCCGACATTGTAGAAATGTGTCATCCATCACCCAAGAATCACACTTAATAGTTTGCACTTCCTTCTGATCGGTTCTTGATACGGCAACTGTAAACATGTTACACCCCTGTAGCTTTATGTTGAGCAACACTACGTTTCAGGTAGATTTCAATGAGTAGGTGAGCGGAGATTCCTTTAGACTTGGCAATTTCTCTAATTTCATCCCTCAACGGTCTATCCATTTTGTTCATAATTGACCCCATGATTTGATTGTTAATTTCATACTCGATCCTCTTTCTACCCATTGCACACCCCTCAATAAGCAATATCAACGACGATTCTCTTGATAATACAGCTAGGAATGAAGGTTTTAGAATTGGAAGTAATATCATTAATCTCTAGATCGTACATGTTGAACCGCCACCCGCCCGCCACGTTAAAAGATTTTTCAGTCTCATCGATATAGTGAACGGTCAACATTGGTTTCATCATTCAACCAGCTTTTCTATTCTGATTGTACCGCCCTTGATCTGACTCGTTTGTTTCTGCTGTTTAATCAATTTATTAATCTCATCAAGACTTTGCTGTGCAGCTTCCAGGCTCAAGTAGGTAGCGTTTTTGATTCGCCTGATTGCTTCTTTTCTTTTTTTAATAAGATCTATGATTCGTTCTTGTGACTCTTTGGGATTCGACAATCGAAGATGCTTTCGTCGTAATGCTTGCAAGACTTTATTTACCAAGTAGTCTTTGAATTCGCTATACCCATTATGTCTACCT
>ERZ761584.269-NODE-269-length-18625-cov-3.962574_pt1 | contig 18625 bp, 9 predicted proteins | sample MGYA00512168_ERZ761584 | MGnify/ENA primary metagenome ERZ761584 (study PRJEB28899, sample SAMN03785564) | bioreactor sludge metagenome | biome: EBPR Sludge; feature: EBPR Bioreactor; material: 0.22µm filtered reactor supernatant | place: Saint Lucia: Queensland...
AGCATTGCAGATAGACATGGCGGCTCTACGGAAAGTGACAGAACACCCCGAGCTAGGCGTGCGTATTACACAGGTGCCGGCCAGCATGACTGGTTTGCGGCGCCTGCTTGACCGCTATCGCAAGAAGGCAAAGCCACTGAAGTGGATTCATTACAGTGGTCACGCTGGCCCAGATGGTCTTGTTTTCAACGACGGCATAGCCTCAGCCCGATGGCTCAGCGAACACCTTCGTGGTGTAGAGATCCTAGTGATTAACGGCTGCGAATCCGATGCGGTGGGCGACTGGATTGGTGTTGTTCCAACCGTCATCTCGATGCGAGACAAAATCGAGCACGAGGATGCCGCCAACTTCTGTCAGGTGTTCTGGCAGGGTGTTGTCGAGGGCTTGAGTGGCGAAGACGCTTTTGACCAAGCGCTACTGCGCTGCCCTCCAAATGTAGCAGAATTTGCCGAGCTGCATGTGTAGCCCGGATTAATACGAGATGCTAACGGAAGTGTTTCTATGAGCGTAGCAATCCGAACTGCCACTCGCATCCAAGATATGGACGATGCCAACGTAACCCCAGCCGCGGGCGTTGATGGTTACGCGCTGCTATATGATAATGCGACACAAAAATTCGTCTTGTCAGGTAGCAACCCAGCGCACGTGCTGGAAGTCGCCACATCCGGGCGTACCTACACGAACATCCAGACAGCGATAAATGCAGCCAGTGCGGGGGATGTGGTGCTCATACATCCTGGCACGTACAGTCTGGCGTCAGGGACACAACTGCTGCTGAAAAATGGCGTTGACCTGTTCGGGATTGGACAGCCGATCATTTTGCGACACGACTCGCAGGATGGGCCGACAGTGACGGATGGCGCGGGTGTGGTGGCGTGCAACCTGTCCAATCTGATAATCAGGCGCACAAAGCCAAGCGGATCACCTACGACTGCGTATGGTTTACACCTGCAAACGTCGGGGACTAGTATCTCATGCGCGAATGTTGTTGTAAATTCGGACATTGCGCAGGGTATTTTGACAGCGACCGGAACAACGCTGCGCGGGGCGCGCGGCACGTCCACGGCGTCGAGTGGGATTGGGAACGCTGGTAGTTTGTACGATAGCACTGGCGAGTCATCTGTAGCTATGGTAGGCGGTATTCATAACGGCGGGTTGGCAATCCGCTGTACTGGTCTTTCAACCGGAGGATACGGGTTTTTCAACGTGGGAGGGGCCGGATTTGCGCAGAACTGCATCGGGCGCAGTTCTGGCGGCAACACGGCATTTATGAATTATAGCCAGGCTATTGCCTGTTCGGGATACTCTACAGCAGCGGGGATGAACGGCTTTGAGACAAGCAGTTCTGAGGCAGGCGCGGCAATCTCTATTGGCTGTGCAGGTTGGAGCACAACCGGACCTGGGTATTCGGCGGCTGATCTAACAACCAGCTCCGCCTTGGCGTCTACGAATATCAACTGTTCGGGATACTCAGACAGCAACGTTGGTTTCTACGTCAACAGTACTCGCCCGCTTGTAAAATGTGTTGGCTGCTTTGGTGCGTCGCGAACAGCAACAGGTTTTTATCAGCTTTTGGGCATATGTCAGAATTGCGCGGGACAATCTGAAGCTGGTTTGGGATATTCACAAACAGCAGGCTATGCTTTTGGCTGTTCTGGCCGCTCAGAAGGCGGGATCGCTGGCTACCTTCTGTCTGGTGGCATTGCTCATTCCTGCACTGGCGCTACGCTATCGGCTGGAGCAGACGCAAACGGCTTTACCGTCGCCGATGCTGTGGCGGTCAATTGTACCGGGCGAACTGCATCGACAAATAGCTACGTTGGGGGTCTTGGAACTTCGCACGCAAACTCGAAGCTAATAGGCTGCTCTGCTATTTCCGAGACTGGCGCGGCTGCTCTGTATATCGCCACGGCTGGTGCGCGCATCATTGGTGGTAGTTACTCCAACAAGTACGATAATGCGGCTGGACACGCCGTTCGTGTTGGGGCAACCGGCACGGCTTTGGCACCAGCGGCGTTTTTCCGCAATGTATCAACATCTGTGGTACATGCCAGTGCGTGGGATTATACAGCCAACGGAACCGGAACATACGGTGATTTTCTAGGTTGTGTCGGCACAAATGGAATTTTCACGACTCGCATCACACAGACGGCAACGGAAACACCCGATGCGCAAGGGAACTTGTGGGGATAATCGTGGCCGTGTTACTCATTCTCATTATTGTTGCAATCTTGGCGTTTGGGCTGTGCAAAGCAGCTGCCTTGCCAGTGCCGACGCCTGACGGACTAGAGGACGAATGACACAAACCGTACCCGCCACCGCTGTACTCGGCCCCGGTAAAACCGGTCTTGCCATCGGCTTGCGCGTGCTCGACATCGACCGCGTCCAGTATTCGGCGTTCTCTACGACTGGCGTAATTGAGACTGGCACCGCTGGCACTTACAGCAAGGTTGGCGGCGTTGCCGTGCCTGACGCAGGCGGATATATCGTGTGGGGTACGACGACTCTGGACTTAGCAGAGACGACGGTGAAAGGCATTGTCTTGACTGCTCAAGGAATAGCCGATGCTGTGAACAACCTGGCGCCCTCTGGCACTGGTGCAACGGGCAGCATTCGGGCCAAGCTTGATGGTGTCAAAGCAATCACTGACAACATCGATGTGTCAGGTGTGACTTACGTTCCAGCCAACAACGCCGGTACGTTCACAATCACGCTTGGCATTACGTTTGACGAGACAGTAACTGGCCTGGTAATTCCCAGTGACTTGGAAAAGGCCTACTGGACTCTCAAGAATAGCTCGGATGATGACGAAGCCGAAGCCCTGGTACAGCTCGTTGTGTCCAATCCCGCCGAAGTGGATACAGATGGTCTTATCCGACTCAACGCTGTGCTATGGCACGAGGCAGTGGTTGACGATCCTCTGACAACCGAAGTCGATGAGGAAAGCCCCGAGCCGTTTGATAGGAGCTTGGGCGCCTTAATCATCAATCAACCGGCCGGCAGCGCCAGGGTCTATCTCACTGACGAACTAACTGTTCAACTCGCCACAGCCAAGCGCATTGGCTGGGACGTGAAGTTTATCGACTCCAACGGCGACTCAACGGGTAAGCGCGGTGTCGCAAACCTGGTTCGTACAGAGACGCAAACCGTGTAAAGGAAGATGGTCATGTTTAGGATTGAACACGAAACTGTTACGGTCGGGAATACGACAACTGCAGTTCTGGCACAGAATCAGAAGCGCCGGTACCTGCTGTTGCAAAACGACTCCAACGAGGTCATCTATGTGGCGTTTGGGAAACCCGCCGTACTCAATGAGGGCATTCGCCTAGCTGCCTCTGGTGGCCAGTTTGAGATGATCGGAGATAGCGGCATCTACGGTCAAGCGATCAACGGGATCTGCACCAGCGGTTCCAAGGATCTACTGGTGACTTACGGGACTTGATCTATCTCTACTCGGTTATAGATAGGCGGTGGCTGGGAAGACAGCGAGGGCCATTCGTCTACAGGGCGTCGGCGCAGGGTTGCAGGTGGAAAACACTTTGCTCTAGAGGGATTAATTGCCTCGCTCTATCGTGAGAGACAAGCACGGGACATTGCGCAGATGGAGCGACCTGGCTTTTCCCAGTCACCACCTATCTATAACTGAGTTAGAGATAGCATCTTTGCGAAAGGAGAAATGAACGATGGGAGATGGTCAACAAGTCGAAAGCGTAGATGCTGCCGCAATGGACAAGCTGCAAAAAATGCTCGAGTTCTTGCGGTTCACTAAGCCGGAGGATCGCTCGGAGAAAGCTCGGCGTTATGCCGTGACAATCACCGAGATGGAGAAGGTAGTAGCCTACTTCCAGACATGGGTAGTAGGTGTAGGATAAATGTTGCAGCAGCAACATCAATTCGAGTAGAACGAAGGAGAACACGAACGATGGGATGGGATGTTAGTAAGCAGAGCAACGAGGTCAATCACAACTTCGAGAAGGCTATTCCGAAGGAAGCGAATACCTGGGTGCGGATCGACAAGGTGCGTCCAGGCGCCAACGCTATCATGGAGGGCACGCTCAGTGAGGCCACCCTGATCTATGCGGCCGGCGAGGTGCGCCAGCGTCAGACCGTACACTGGGAACTGGTCAAGTTCACGGCCTGCTGGCTGACGCATGTTGAAGCCAACTTCGAGAAGGACGGAGAGCAGCTTTTCCCGGTGCGCAAGAGCCGAAACACCGAGGTCTCTAAGGACGCATTCGCCCGCGCCTGGAACCAGCTCCTGCCGCCCGAGATCACCGACGAGTGGATGGCGGCTGTGTTGCTCGCCAACCCGATTTGGTATGATCTGCTGCGGCTGTGGATTCCGATCTGGTGGCTGCGCCAGTGGATGCCAGAGAAGCTCGAAGTGCAGGATGATGCCGAGACCGGCGTCAAGAAGGAAGTCGCCAAGAAAGAAGAGACCTTGGGGGAAGATGTGAGCGACTAGCCAGTGAGTGCAGGGAATACTTAGAAGCATACTCGGATTACCGAGACCTTGCCGTCCAGTTCGGCGATGAGGTCGATGAATATCCAGAGGAAATGCGACCTAAGCGCCCCAAGCAACCCTACTCGCTATCGCTCTATCTCCGCTGCAAGAAGTTTCAGTGCCTTCTTTACGATGGCGGGCTATTGGATCAGCCTGTCGAGCTGTGGCAACTTGTTTCCGCAGCCGGCGAGATCTACGAAGAGTGGCTTCAGGAACGTCAGCAGGAACAGGAAGCGGGAGCACTAGCAAATGCCGAACTACGGGCCTATGGGATGGGATGACGATCAAGAGTGGGATGACTACTCGTTTGCCGGCGTCTCTGATGACAGTGATGGCTACACAATCTGGAGTCCTGAAGATCCACCTCCATACTATTCAAAGACCATGGCCCAGCGCAGGAGTTATCGCTCTGCGCTGGGTTCCATGGCGTCTACGATCTCTCCATTCCTTTCGACAAAAGGAGATGAGTTTACCCCTGGCACAGTCTTTGCCGAGGCAAGAGGGCCAAGCGGGTACGGCACTGACTACGAACCCGCTAGTCTAGGCTGGACTAAATGGGGATCATATCAGCCGAGGGCGCGTGTTGGTCTTGGCGTGTGGGGACACGACAAAGGCCTGTCCAATCCATTCCCGATCTTGGGCGGGGCAATCATTACGCCTACCATCGACATCTACACCGCAGAGCGAGAACAGCAGTTCGACCAGCACGGCCGCGCCCTGGACGAGCGAGAGTACCGCACTAGCTCAGGCTTGACAAGCGGTCACGCCTACGTTGGAGAGATCATGCAGAAGGCCGGCGCATGGGGCAGGGCGAAAATGGACACCCTGATAGCGCAAGGCGTTCCTTTCGAGGAAGCTCGCATGATGGCCGAGCGTGCCGCAAGACAGTCAGTGCGTGAGCAGATAGAAATCTTCCCGCGCGAGGACTTTGGCGAGCAATGGAGCTGGCCGCGCGGTCTGCGAGAAGCTATGAAGTCGGCGGCTAACATTCGGCTGCACGGCGATTATGGCGTTGGCCCGCGTGACCTGTTCGAGCAACTCGGCAAGTACGAAGGCGGGTTCTTCACTCGCTCTACATCGCCCTCCGAGGATGAGTTTCATCCTGAGCGTGGCTCTTGGGAAGCGTACAGCCTGGACAGTCTCTATGCCCTTGGATGGTTCAAGAGTCCTGACGGTGGCTTTATCACAGGCACAGACAAGCCTCCCAAGCGCCGGCAACTAGGCGTGCAAAGACTGGCATCGCCGATCGCCGATGATGACCTCCTGCGCACTGGCCGCTTGAGTGGCGACAGAATGCTGAACACCACGGCGGTCTTTGTGGAGAACTACGCTTACTCTGAAGGTTCGGGCGTAGCCGATCCAACCCTTGTGCGCGGCTTCAAGGATTTTCGCCCCAAGACCATCGAGCGCCCTGCTCAAGCTGATGACAGCTGGCAGGTTCGCTTTCGAGATATAGGCGGCATGGGCCGACCTGGTGAGAGTGTGTCGCTGGGCGAGCAGTTTTTGAACGGTGAATGGCAGACGCTAGGTGACGAGCCGGGTAGTCCTGGCGTGCGAAAGCGGCTGGCCGGCTACCGCAAAACAAAGTCAGGCTATCAGGCTCTGATCGAAAGTGACTCGCCTTTCGAGAGTGGCACGGCCAAGCTCATGCATCATGGCATGAAGGCGCTACTCTTCCAGTCCACATCGATCATAGATCGAATGCAGCGCACGGTTTCCTCGGCTCAAGCAGCAGGGATGCTGCCAGGAGACGTAGCAGCTCCACGCATGGTGCTGCCGATGTCAAAGGACTGGCTACAGACCTATCAAGGAATGTTCGACTTTCTGCCAGAGGAAACCCTGCGCGGCATGGGGGTGTCTAGCGAAGCTATTCAGTCCAAGGACTGGCAGAAGGTTGGCCCTGGCGTAGTCGACAAGCTCAGTAAGTACATACAAGATCGACGTTTCACTTTTCAGCAGCAGTACGAGATTCCGGTCAGTCGACTTGGTGCTTTTGAGAATGCCGGCAACATCGTGGGAGGGAAAGGCGCAGTCGAGTACCTGACCAAGGGCGGCGAACAGTTCGCCAGATTCAACGCGGAACACACTGGCTATGCCATTCCGATAGCTGCCGGTATTCGCATGGAGTACCCGGGTCACTCGCCGATGTACTCGCCCGAAGAACTGATGCAGATGCGGCGCCAGTATCCGCGTCTTGCTGAAAGGCTGGCTGGCAAAGCCAATCCAGCTTCACGTATTTGGGGTGCGGCCGTAGCCTCCGCTGAAGGAACCGTACCGCAGGGCGCTGTCTCGCACGAAGAGCTGCCCTGGCTATCGGCACACTTGAATATGGAGGGCAGCTTTGACGACGAGGGAGGCTCTCGAAAGCTCGTTGAAAACCTGGCAAGGGAAATGCGCGAGCGCGAGCAACTGGGCGCAATCATTGGCCCAGGTGGAACCTTGCTGCCCAATCCTAACGATGTGCTGAGTCAGTCGATCATGGGTTACACCGGCCAGGAGCAAAGCCAGTTCGTATCTTCCTACATCCGTGCCATGAAGCTCATGGGAACTGGTGAGGATGCAACCAAGGCGCTCGAAGACTTCTCGGGTAGCCTACAGACGTTTGCTGCTGGCCACAACGTGCGAAGAAAGGCGCTAGGCGCAACTCTTGATCGAGCGGTTGAAGGCACGTTTACTAGCCACTTGGCTATCCCTGACGAGATGGTTGTTGCGGGCAACGATGCACTTAGAACTCTGCTAGGGATCAGGTCTGACGATAAGGATGGAGATGCCAAGTTCGCTGAGGCGGTGCGAATGATCGAGCGCGGTGACGGCTTTCACGCTCTTGGCACTCGCCGGCCGGTTTCGGATATGTTTAATCAGCTCGGCGTATCAACCAAAGTCATCACTGAGAAGATGGCGCAGGAGATCTATGGCGTTGAGATTGAGAACCTGGGCCGTTCGTTTGCCGTATCTCCGACATTGGCAGCTGTGTGGCGTGGCGACGTCGACGCAGACCGGGCGTTGTTGCAGGGCGTGACAGACGTGAAGTACAAGGGCATGGAAGTCCACATGCCCGGTGGTAACGAGACTTGGTACACAGGTGGCGTTTACTTCAATACGTCCAGCGAGATCCTCGATGCGTTCAACAGCGAGAGCATGATGTCTCGCCAGGTCAAGGCGCTGCGAACTCGCGCGCCCGATGCATTCAAAGAGTGGATTGGAGGCGTATCGGCCAAAGATCAGAAGCTTGTTGAGGCCGGTTTGGGTGGCGACAGGAGCGTTGACGCTACCAGGGCTCTGTCTCGGGCATTGCATGGCATTCCTGTAGACTGGAACGAGTCGGCCAAGTGGTCAGAAGAATTGGCAATGAACACTGGCAAGAATTTGCCTCAGAACTTTGCCTATTATGCAGATCCCGCCAATGGCACGGTCTTCTCGCGCGAAAAGATGCTTGGCAAGTTTGAACAAACCGCCAAGTCAAAGATGCTCATGGGGCGTGGATACAACCGCTATCTGCGCGGCCTGACGAGTATGGCAGGAAACGAGGAAGAGCTGCAGGCCGCGGTTACCCTGGCATCCAACGTCTATCAGAAAGCCCTCGATAACCAGAAGATGACCAAGGGCGAGTTGATGCTTTTCAACATGATGGAAAGCATGGGGCCGTCCGGTGCGGTGCACGATAAGTTCTATACTGAGCGAGGATACGTATCCAAGGGATCAGCGTTTACAGGCGGGCCTATCGGCATGACCGCGTTGCTTGCTCAGTCCATTACCGACATGGATATGCCGCGCGAAGCGCTGGCCACCTTATTCAGCCGAGATCCAGCCATTGCCGCTGCAGTTGCTGGAGGCGGGGATACACTGGACATTCTCCGAGCAATTGGCATGGGTGGACGCGAGTACGAGAACACGATAGGGTTTTTACAGAACCCTGAGCGTGCCGGCATCTTGCCGCAACTTGTCCAGGCTATGCACTACTCCAAAGACAGTATTAAGCCCATGTCTGATGCAGAGAAGGCCTATGCCGCGCAAGGCCACCGCATTCGGGCAATGACCCGCGTTGTTAGTCGGGCTGGCGAGGGGCTTGCTCCAGGGGCAGCCGCCGAGGATATGCGCAACATGGCGGGCCTGGATAGTCTTGGATGGTGGAAGCGCAATATGGCAAAGCGCATGGGACTAAACGCGATGTTTTTCGCCAGTGATGAGGAAGTCATGTCTCGCATGCCTTCTCTCGCAAATCCTGCTCTTCCTGGCGAAGAGTTCCCGGCGTTTATCAGTCAGAAGGAGGCTAACGTTCTTGAGGGTTTGCGCCAAATGCCAATAGGTCAGGCGCAACAAATCGCCGCGGCTATCAGTCGGCCAGCTCGTTACACACCGAAGGGCGACACACCCTCTTTTGATACTGGCCCCGCTGGCTGGGATAAGTTCAACAAGGATCAGCAGAACGAACTAAAGAGAATGTTTCGTCACGGTGCGCCCGACGATGAGATCACCAGCAGGATGAAAGATTTCTTGGCGCAGATGGAAGCGGAGCCGGGCTCCGGTGCAAGCGTCTCATCTCCAGATCCTATCCCTGGAACCGATCCCATCGATGACAGTGATCCCTTTGCGGGTGCGCCCTTGCCATATGCAGCTGATCTTTCTGGTGGAAACCAGACTCGCACAATGAAAGACGGCACTGTCGTCGAAGCGAAGATACCGCGTTCAAAACGAGCGTTCAAGCTGCACGAAAATCCCGAGGTAGCCAAACTACGGGAAGCTGTTGAGATATGGAAGGCTGGCGAGAAGGTTGATATTTCCAGCGCCCCTGGAATGCTCTCATTTGTCCAGGCTATGGGACGAGCCAGTGGCAAGCACCTCAAGATCAACATGAACGCTTACACCAGTGGCGCCTGGTCAGCTACTGCGCAGCTTGAAGATCCAGGCCTGAAAGGTCACGCTCAAGCTGTGTTGCTGAAGCTCATGGAGAAGGGGCCAGCCGAAGGATACACTCCCGAAGTCATGCGGGCAATGGAGGACGGATTTACGCACTCCGGTCTCGGTCAGGACATGATGCGTGCGGTGCGCGGGATCATTGATGCCGATCCGGCTACCCTTGACACGAAAGAGCAGTGGCGCCTGTGGGAGCAGATTCAAAAGGTGCGCGGTGCGATGGGGCAAGACACGCCACTAGATGGTGCTTTTGCGAAGAAGGTCGAGGATCTTTCGGCTATCATGGCTAAGTCGGCAGATCCGAGCATGAGCGCGGGCGCAGGTGTTGCGGACAAGTTCTCCCCCGAAACACTTCAGAGCGTAAGATCGTTGTTGACGGACAGTCTATTGGGCAGGTTTATTGGCGGCCCTGGCAATATTGAAGACGTTCAAGCTCTCGCTGAAGGAGGAATGACTAGCACACTGAATCGTCTCCGTCGAATATCCGCAGGTGCTGGCGACAAGATTGCGGATTCGGGGTTTGATAACACTACTGCGCAACGGTTTTTTGCTGACAAGGCAAAGGCCATAGAAGAGATTGCCAGTGAGTTTGGGTGGAATGCACTTGGTGACGACAAAAGTGATATTGAGCTTCTCAAAAATCGTCACTTAAGCGCACTGGATAACGCCGAGTCCTTCGATGGTGCTATCAGGCGCGAAGGTGTCGCCAAGAAGGCAAGAAAAGACGCCAAGGAAAGGCGTCTTAACGCAAGGGAGGAAGGTACCAAGAGAAGCGTTTTTGGTGCGATGTTTGGCGATTCAGACGACTATCGAGGCGGGCTAGTTGATACTGTTCTCGCAGGAGGCGCGAAGGAGTTCGAGAGCTTGATGTCGATCGCTGCACTGGACGACATTAACGAATCGACAACCCCAAAGGAACGCGAGAAGATCCTGCGCTCTGCCTTTAAGGCAACGGGTAGTCTACATGGTAGCGTTGGTGAAAATTCTGCGACTCAGATATTCCTGCAAAATAAAGGCGAGGAAATTTTTGAGCAATGGACTGCAGCTAAAAAAGACCTGCTCGAAGCCACGCTTAAAGAAACCGAAGCTCGCAAGGCTTCGCAAAAGACCATCGAAGAAGAGGTCAAGGTTCGGGGCGACTACCTAAAGTCACCACAAGGTCAGGCTCAACTTAAAGGCATGGAGACCTTTGTTTCCAAGATGAGCCAGCAAATGGGCGGCACTGGCGGCGCGCCCTGGACACCAGAGGGGGTAAAGACATTCTCGCCTGCCGAAGTAAAGCACATGCAGACTGCGATGAATGCTTATAAGTCAATGGGTACTCCCGAAGGTGACGAGAAAGCCAAAGAGATCGCCAACACGCTTGATCGTGACGAGTTCGCCAAATCCATGGAAGAATTTGGCAAAGAGCCTGGCATAATCGGAAAGGCGATGAACAAGGTGCTCAAGAGGCCAGCGGGTACACCCGGGATGGGTTCGGCTGACGTTGGCAATATGTTCACCGAGCTTACTCTTGGCTGGACAGCTTTCCGGATGCGGATGGCTTGGAACCTGACGACTGGTGCGCAGAAGGACTGGCAAGACGCCTTCATGAACCAGGAAGCCGCAGCAGCGAGTGCGGCCTTGGCCGGTGGTGCGCCCGCGGGTATAGTCGGCAATTCGTCCCAGTATCTGGCGGCAAATGCAGCAATCGCTAACTCCAAGGCGCAGCTCGGTCAGGGTGTGGCGCAGGTCTACGCGCCGCTGATGTCCGGTGTGGCAGGAGTGAATGCTTCTCCCGGTCTTGGCGCTGCCGCTACTATTGGCGGCACGGCTCTTGGCGCTTCCTTCTTGGCGGCAATGGGTGCCGACATGATCGGTGGAGTGGCCGGGATGGGTGCGGTTGGAGCTGCCGCTGGCCCGATTGGATTGGTTGCTGGATTGGGGGTAGCCGGTGCACTGGGGACTTCCTACGTAGCGGGTGAAGGGCCGGCATGGGTCAAGCAAAAGGATGGATCATATTCTCAAGACTGGAGAATGGCGGCGAGAGCGCGCGAGTTGATGGATGCTGATAAGCCTGGATGGATCAAGGCCCTAAACGCAGCCAGTGCGGGTGTTGGCGGTGCAATGAAATCGGCACTTGGTCTTGACCCTCTTACAAGCCTCGGCGTAGATCAAGCCACACGCGACAAGCTTGTTGCGGAAAAGGCGACATACGTTCCTGGTATGCTTGCAAAAGACGCTGATGCACTGCGCGATTGGACAAGCAACAGGTTCGGCAACACGGTCAATGTCGACCAGATGCTACAGATCGAGGGGGCGCTCTTTCCGCTTACCGGGACAACGGCTCAACAGCTGTACGAGAACAAATCGCCACAAGTAGAAAAGCTCTTGGGGTACTTTGGCTCTTATCTGCAATCTGGTGCAAGTCCTGACAGCCTCTTCTCTAGCCAGATGGCTACCGCGCAGGCTGCCGGTGTGCCGCTCGGCCCTGCCACCTTGGATTTCATGGTTCGTTTTGGTGATCGTTTCGCGAATGGTGGCAGCGAACAGCGAGCCATGTACGAGCAAGCCTATCAAGGGCTGTCCGCTATTCCTCGAGCGCTAGGTCGTCAAACAAGCGATGCTGAATCTGAACTAGCCGTGAAGCTAACCGGGAAGTATGGCAATGAGGAGCGCGCAGCAAACGAAGTGACTGGGCTGCTAGGCGTCGGGTGGTTCACATCGACGTTTGGCGTAAAGTCAGGAAGCTTGACAGCTCAGAATATAGGCAAGGTGTTTGGCGCTCAAGACTTGCCAACTCAAAACGTGTCTCAGCAGATTGCTGGAATGACCGCCTCTTCCTTCATACGAGGTGGCGTGCAGACCGAAGATGCAGCAAAGATGATCGCCAGTTACGCCGAGACAAACACGGCTGATAAAGTACTGGGTTTCTCGAACCTTGTCATTCAAGCCGAGTCGGTATCGCTTCGGACTGGCATGAGCATGGCGACGTTGGTCAACGATGCGTGGGGGAAGGGCTATGACCAAAGAAGCATTGCGGATCAAAGTTGGTTTACATCTTCCCGCGGTGGCGTGTCTGGCCTTGCGCCTAGTTCTATGCTACCAGGGAGCGCACAAGCACAAGCCTTTGAGCAGCCTTACGAGGAGCTTTCGATCCCGCAGCAGACAGCTTACAAGACCGCTGCAGGTATGCTCACCCAGGTCATGCCGCGCGGCTACAGTCCTGCCATGCTTGAGCAGTATGGAAACCAACTCTTTGGAGGCGCGAACGTTGCCGATGTAGGGCTTACCCTGCAAGCACAGACAGGCCGCGCAGGACTTGCTACTGCTTTCGGTATTCCTGCTGCCTCGCCGTTCGCCAAGGTGCTCGAGATGGAGACCATTGGTCAGCTCAATACCAATGTCTCGACACCCACTCAGCAAAGCGTATTCATGTCTCAACTTACAGGCGCCGGCACTGGGTTGAACATGACAGGCGACCAGATACGCGGCATGGGCAGCATGATCAATAGCAGTCTCTTCCAGCACATGAGTCCTGGTCAGATAGCCAAGCTCGCACCAGGTCTTCGGGACGCTTACAAGGACTACGAAAACGACAAGCTGACCTATCACCAGTTCAGTCGCATACAGGAAAATGCTACCGGATCTACGCCATGGGGCATGAGTTCGCAGCTTGGCTTTGGCCCTGGTTCACTCACCGACAGCCTGGGCCGGCCGTATGGCATGTACGAGCCTTGGACAGCAACGGCGGGGCGCCAGTCAGGGCAGAGCTTTGCACCGTTGTTCGATCTTCAGATGAATGCGGCCTACGCAGGACTGGCCGCGCAATCCGCAGCCTTGCCAATCGAGCACCGCACATTCCAGCGCCAGCAAGCCGCGCAGCGAATGCAATGGGGTACTGGCCCGTTCGTGGAGCAGAGCAAGGTACAAGCCGCAATCTTTCCGGAGCCGGGCTCCGGTATAGAACCCGCACAAGTGGGTCTTGGTATGCAGGTTGGCGACTCTACTATTGGTCTCGCCCAGCAAGAAGCTGCAATCCGCAAGCAGATGTGGCAAGAGAACCTTGCCTATCAACAGCAGTCGATTGGCTTCCAGCGTCAGTCACTTGAGATTGCTCGCCAGGAGTTCGAGCTTTCCAAGCGCCAGTACGGAGCGCAACGTGAGTACAACCTAAACGAGCGCAGCGCCAATCGCGGAATGCAGATGCAGCAACGAGAGTGGGCTACTGAAGACTTCTCTATTCGCTCTGAGCGAATGGGGATCAATCAACAGTGGGCCATGGAGGACTTGCAACGAGCACGGCGCTACTCGACCGGCCGGGAACGAGTGGACATCGAGCGCAACATCCAGCGCACGATGCTTACCCAGGGGTGGGAGCGTGACGACTCAAACCGAGGCCGCAACCGTGAGCTTGAAGTGCAACGCTTCCAAGATCAGCGGTATGACGCCGCGGTCAAGTTCGAGCAAAAATTGCACGAACTTCAAGTGCAACGCTTTGCCCTGCAAGAGCAAAAGTTTGGTATCCAAGAGGCGCAGCTGGCCGCTCAAGAGGCGCACCTAAACAATCAGGCGGCGCTACAGGAGAAGTTGCAGAAGATCGACGAGGATCGTTTCAAATTCCAGTACGAGCAGACGCAAGCGCAGATGAAGGACGACGAGACGCTAGAGAAGTTGCGCCAAGAAGTGCGCAAGGCCGAGATCGCCTATCAGACTGCCCAGCTTGCCAATGCCGAAACACTCGCAAAGTCTCAAGAAGAATGGCAGAGAAGGCTAGAAAAAGGCAAGACGGAAGGGGTACTTGACAAGTGGATCGAGTTCTTTAATACCATTTTCAAGGGGCCTCCTGGCTACATTCCACCTGCTGGGCCTACTGGCGGGATTGATCCGACTGGTGGCCAGCAACAAGAGGTGAAGCCGAACCGCTTTGCCGAGGCGGGAGTAGGCCGTGAGCTTACTGGGACTAAGCAACCCCAGGTAATCAACTTTGTGCTTGATGGCGAAGTAGTCTTTAGTGCTGTGGTCAAACCAGAACGCTTGCGTCCGGTTGTCGAAGAGATCAACCGGCGCGGCAAACTTCGATAGAAAGAGGTGACACTTGGGTCTGTCAAATGCTGATGTAATCAAGCTGAGAGAGAATGATACCGGAGCTACCTGGCAGGATCTGGCAGCAACGGTAGACATGACAGGCGAAGCATTGAGGAAAAGATACAAGCGAGCACTCAAGGGAATGGCAACCGGAACGGTAATTCCTGCCAACGCAAGCGAAACCAAGGCCGATCCGCTTTCCGATCATGTTGCAATTTTTCATGACAAGAAAGAGAAGAAGGAGGTTGACTGGAAAAGATTGCTCGATGTAGCTAAGTCAACCCAGGCCATTCGTGGCGATCTATCTGACACGCAGACTGCCGCCAGCGTAACCATAGACACTGACGAGCCAATCATCATTACCTTGCAATCTGACTGGCATCTCGGCCATGCAGCTGTGATGTACGATGAATGGGCCAAGGACATCGACCTGATCCTCAACACGCCGAACGTGTTTATGATGGATCTCGGCGATAGCTACAACAACATGCGGCAGTTCAAAACCTTGGCCGCAGTCATGTCCCAGGTCATTGCTCCCGACCTGCAAGCTGTGATGTTCAAGGGAGTGGTAGACGAACTCACGAGCAAAAACAAGTTGCTTGCTAAGGTCGACGGGAACCATGATGCAGAGTTCGATGAACGCATCTTCGGCGAGCAACTTCAAAACTACCTACTCGCCAAGATGAAGGCGCCCAGGTTCCCGAACCGCGGATTGCTCACACTCAATGCCGGCAAATCGACGTGGCGTTTCCTGCTCTTCCACAAGAGTCGCTTTCGCTCGATCATCAATCCGACCCATGGAGCAATCCGCGAGTACCAACTGGACTATCCTGCCGACATCGTGGCCGGCGCTCATGACCACGTTCCAGCCGCCAGCATCATCTACAGCAACATGCGAGCTGCTGACATTGGTGCTGGCTTCGGCGGCGAGTCATTCCTAATCAAGCTGGGAACGTATCAGCAAGACACAAGTGGGTTTGGATACCGCTACTTCCACAATGGTGGCATTCCGGTTTTCTTTACTGTAGTGCTTGATCCGAGAACATCAAAGAAGTACCTGTTTAACAGCCTGGACGACGCAATCTCTTGGAGGAAATTGCTGCTATCCAGGCGCAACGAATGAATGGATACTCGATATGGCAATAGCCAACAAGATCACCATCGACGGAAAATACTATCGTGTTCTAGCGCCTGACTACAAGCGCGGTTTCGAGCCAGCCAAGACTGTTCGGCGAGGCGTGCTAGGAAACACCATCGTTTCTATTGGGCCTGGCAACGCCGAAAGCAATACAAGCGCGGTCTTGTTTGTTGCTTTCTCCCCGGCAACTGGCTATGGAAGTTTGGCCGATCTGCAAGCAGCAGCTGAAAAGGCATCGGTATCCTACACTGATCATGTCACTGGTGGCTCTGAGTGGGGGTCTGGAACGTACGATATTACGCTCTTGAAAGCTGAAGTCGTGCAACTCAAGGGCGCACCTCGTCCTGATACTGGGTATGAGGTATACGTTGAGTGGGTAAAGGTGCTGTCCTAATGCGAGACATATCGGCCTGGACTGGCAATCAAATGACCAGCGCTCGTTACATCACGGCGCAAATACGTCAACGTCATCCGGATTTTCAATGGTACTCCGGTGGCACGTACTACTCAAACACGTCCCTCGGAGAGACCTGGGGAGACTCGCCTGGGACTTTCGAGGAAGTTCGTGAGCGAAACCTGCCATCACGCTTTCGCTATGGCGGCTTCGCAGTGATGGGTGACTCGATCACTCTGTCAGGCGGCAACATTTTGCGGGCTACATCGTTGAAGGCTGGCAACCAGGGGGCTGATTTGCTCTACAAAGAAGTGACGTCTCCTTCGTCACTGACAAGCATGTCCACACTCGTGTCTCTTAGTCCACGAGTGTGGACAGGGATAGGCCTGGCTCAACACGGCACCACACCAAATGCGGCTCGGTTGTTCTACATCCGTGGAACGAGCAAGACGATGTACTATCGGGACTACACTGGCGGCAGCGGTTTTGGATCGCAGTATTCATACAGCGGCTCGCCAGCGTTCGACTTTGATGGAGTGGCTATCGCCCCGATCACGCATGACGAGGGCTTTGTAATTGCGTACAGCCCAGTCACATATGCTGTCACCCTGCATTATTTCAACGGCTACAGCTGGACAAGCGCAATCATGCCAATGCGCTACCAGCAGCACGCGCTCAACTGTCACTGGTTCGACGCGGTTGCTCTGAACGCCACTGAAAGGCTCATCACCTTCAACGTCAATGGTATCCAGTACGCCACGATCTATGACAGCAATGGGTTCCGTGATCCATGGCCGGTGATCGCCTTCACATCTGAATATGGCGGTGCGCAGACACGGATCTGCAAACTGACCATGGTGGGCAGCCGAGTTATTGCTACGGCCTGGTCGCGCTTCGCAGGTTCGAGTGACGACTACGAGGTGTCGTACTATCACCTCATGTGGACGGATGACGGTATCAACTGGGCGATACCAGAAGAAGGTTACATTGGCTCGACTGCCAGTCGGGGCAAGCTGCATACCAAGGATGACTACGCCTACATCTTGGGCGCAAGCGTGGCCTATGTCGGCGATGCAGTGACATGGCTGGGCGGTACAGCTGGCACCCAAACCGTAAGCTCCAATCTAGTCGGTCACAACATTGTGCAGGATCTGGATCAAGCGTCTGATCTAAAGATGTCGCTGCAACTTGAGTCCACATTTGATGACAGCCTTTTGCAGTATGGCAATGAGGTGGTTTATCAAGTCGGGATAGTTGGGCAAAGTGCTATTGACATTGCCAGATTGACCATGGACACACCAGGTCATTCCGTTGATGGATACAGCCAACAGATTGAAGCGCTTAGTCGCGGGTCTCTCAAACGCCTCATCTCGTACACGTCTCCGATGGATCAGACCATCGACTCGGCTCAGTCGTATCACTTTGACTTCAAGCAAGGCGGGCTGTACGCCCGCAAGGGTATCTGGAGCCACGAGACAAGCGGTGTAGCCTACTGTGAACGCCATGACGGAGCTGATGCCCTAGCCACGATCGGTATTCAGTACAAGGGTCAGTTTCAGATCAACACTAAGGTGCGGGTTACCAAGGACATCACTGACTGCACGATGGGCGTTGTCTTTTGGTACGAGGGGCCAAAGGACTACTACCGTCTCGACATCTCGCCTGATGCGGGTGGTCGGGCTGTGCTGAGAAGGATCGAGAACGGCGAAAGCACGACGCTGGCCAACGTAGACATCACGCCAGGGATTGTCGCCGATACATGGTATGACTTGGTAGTGCGCTATGTCGGTGGCATTCTCTACGGCTATATCCGAGCGATTGGCTCTGGTGATGGCTGGGACGAGTTTCTTTCGTTCAGTGACTGGGACAGACCCGAGCCGGCAGCGTGGTATGCAGGCCTGTTCTGTGCTGTACCAACAACAAAAACGACTCAGGAACTGAGCTTCGAAGCCACTCACAAAGTCGACGTGACAAGCACGTCGGCATTCCCCTCCAGCGGAGAGATAAAGGTTGATAGCGAGATCATCAAGTATACCTCCAAGACAGACACACAGTTTGGTGCAGGTACTGCCAACTCGCTAATCCGAGGAGTTCGTACTGCTATTATAGATCATCCGTCTGGAGCTACGGTATCGGTTGCGGATCGACGCTTCGAGGCTGACTACTTCACTGTGTTCCAAGATGACCGGCCGATGAGCGTAGCGGACGCATGTGCTTATCTCGTTACGATGACTGGCGCGCCGTTTTCGAGAACACCCCTGGTCGATGACACTAGCGCGGGCGTGCGTGTATTCCCCGAGCTGCACGGTCACAGCTTTGTACTGTCTGGTACGTACAATTCAAGTGGATTCACTTTGTATTTTTGGACAGACAACAATAACCCGCCCCAATCTGGAATAAAAGTTGAGACAATGGTATCATCAGGCGGGCGAGCCGTGCTGAGTGACATTGTAGGCGGTGAGATTGAGCGCCAGCCGATAACCATTCCCTCTTCGGGAACATTTCGGTGTCGGGTGGAAAAGAACACGATCCTGCTGTGGGTTAACGACAAGTTCCTATGCGGTTTCGTCGTACCTGGGGATCGAACTTTTCGTATCGGCTCGATAG
>ERZ761584.270-NODE-270-length-18592-cov-6.969466_pt1 | contig 18592 bp, 50 predicted proteins | sample MGYA00512168_ERZ761584 | MGnify/ENA primary metagenome ERZ761584 (study PRJEB28899, sample SAMN03785564) | bioreactor sludge metagenome | biome: EBPR Sludge; feature: EBPR Bioreactor; material: 0.22µm filtered reactor supernatant | place: Saint Lucia: Queensland...
GGGCTTCACCAAGCGCGACCTCATCGCGTACGTCGTCCACGTCAACGGCGAGGGCAAGCTGTCGCGCGACCCGATCATGAAGAAGGTCGCCGCGCTCGAGGGGAAGCCGTGGATCCCGACGTCGAACACCGACTACTTCATGAGCGTCGAAGCCAAGGCGGACGCCAAGGGCACGCTCCGCAAGGCCGCCAAGGGCAAGTACGGGCGCATCCTGTACGGCCTTGGGGCCAACGGGCGCGAACGCGCAGCTAAGGTGCTCGCCCGCCTCGGCGAGGAGCCCGGTCGCATCTGACTCTGGCACGATCCTTCAAACAAGCGAACCAGGACTTTTCTCTCGACAACGGTTCGCTTCTCAAGAGCAATGAGGTAGGATCTCCATCATGAACGACTTCTTCCGCACCATCATGGGCCAGCGTTTCTTCGAGGGTACGCTGCCGAGCCTGGTCCGCGAGATCGCTCGGCTCAACGACAACCTCGAGAAGAGTCGCGATCTCCAGGAACGGATGCTCGCCTCCGCCGAGGCGGCCGACAAGGCCGAGGCCGCTCGGTCCAACGCCGTGAGCCGCGACTACGTCCTGAACCAGCTCGCCGGCATGAAGTTCCCTGGCCAGGGCGAAGCCTACGACTTCATGAAGAAGTGCATGGAGTTCTTTTGAAAGCCCGCGAGTTCGTCCGCGAGCACGTCCTGCCGGCGGGAGCCGTCCTGGAGAAGAAGGACGGCGACCACCACGTCTTCCGCCTGCCGAACGGCCGCACCATCGCCGTGCCGATGGGAGGGTCCCAGTCCGAGGCGTCGCCCGGCCTCATCGCTCGCTTCAAGCGTTTGGTTCGCTTGTCGAGAGAAGAGGGTAGTATCTGATCATGGTCGACAAGCTCATCATCCGGTTGGACTTCACGGGCGCCGAAGAGGCTGACGATGGGAACACCACCCACTTCGGCGGGGTGTACTGCCTGGACGGAGAGGTCTTCCAAGGCTGGGGCGATGACCGGTCCGACTCATGGCACGCTGAAGCGGGAGAGAAGGTCGAGGCCAAGATCCAGGCCAAGTGGTCGGACTTCCCGGCGTGGAAGGAACGCACCGAGGAAGAGGAGGGCAAGGTCTGGGAAGCGTGGAAGCCTGGCATGCCATCCCCGAGCTTGGAGTCCAACCCGTTGCTGGACATCTCGAACAACCTCGTGCTCGAGGTCAACAAGCGTGCCAACCTCGAGGTGGTCCGGTCGAAGGACGGGAAGTTCACAGCTCAGCTGAAACGCTTCTCCAAGCCGAAAGTTTGAAGTGTGGTTCGCTTCTCAAGAGGAAAGGGTAGTATCTGATCATGGTCAACCTCTCCGAAACGTTCGCGAACGCCACGACCGACTCCATCGTCCACCTGACCTACGCCGCCGGCCGGCCGGTGAACGCGCAGGGCAAGCGCGAGTTCAATCAGACGCGCGACTGGAACAAGCCAGCGCGCGAGTTCGTCGGCAACTTCGTCTCGCTCAAGCGGAACAAGAAGGGTGAACAGGTGCTCACCCTCTTCGTCCACAACCGCGGCGAAGTTGGAGCATATCGAACTTTTAACCCGAGCCTCGGTGAGATTAAGTCGATCGTTGTGAGTTGAGCGCATCCGCGTCGTACAGGGCCAAGATCTCTTTGGCCCACGCAACCTTGTCCTCGACTCGTTGTCCGCTGGGTTGAGACGACGACCACAACTCGAGGTTCTCATCTCGGTTGTCGAGTCGATCGCCGTTCCTATGGTGAACAGACTCATGTGACAAGAGGCGACGACCTAGTCGACGTTCCATGACGAGTCGATGCTCGCTGATGCGCTTCCCACCGACATCGAAAACACGGTAGCCGTCCTTGATGCTCCCTTCGCCGCGCCGGTGCTTCGGGTGACGGATAGGACCACTATACTCGATGTTCAGCTTCTGTCTCATGTAGTGAGCGTTGCACAACCCTCTTGAATCGTGAGGCAGATCGCATCCTTCGACAGTACACTTGACATGTCGCCCAGGTTCGAACGTCCGCAGCTCAACGTTCACGTCAAGACCCTTACGTTGACGCTGGTAGTGACCTGGGCACAGACCTTTGGCGAACGCCTCTTTTGAACATACCACAACCGAACACTTCATTGAAGTAAGTACAGCATCGATCGATAAGTGGTTCGCTTCTCGCTCCGATGCAGTATACTTGAGATCCCAACCACGGGACCCGTAGATCAACGGCAGATCGACTGTTTGTGACACAGTGAATCCGGGTTCAACTCCCGGCGGGCCCCCAAAGCAGTTCGCTTTTCAAGAGAGAAAGGTACTATCTGATCATGCTTGACCGCCAGATGATTGAAAACATGATGATCGCCATTCAGAACGACGAGTGGATGGACGACAATGCCAACGTGACACCAGAGCAGTACGAAGCTGCTCAAAACGCGTTCAACGCCCTCGATGACCTCCTCAGGGTCATGGAGAATTCTCTCTAGTTCGCTTCTCAAGAGGAGCGAGTAGGATCTAGACCATGACACCCTGTTTCTTCTGCGGCGGAGCCGCTCACCCAGCCACCGGTTGCCAGTACACGGCCACCGTCCTCGCGTGCGGCTCGTGCACCCGTCAGGCGTGGACCTGGATCAAAGGCTGGACGAACCAGAAAGGCCGGCGACGCGGGCCGGCGTTCTACGACCACGTCAACCGGATCGCGGAACCCATCTTCGTGGAACCCGAGCAGGCCTAGCGCCTGCTCTCGGCCCCTTCTTCTAACGGCAGGATGCTTGGTTCTCAGCCAAGTCACACGGGTTCGAATCCCGTAGGGGTCACTAACGGTGGGTGGGACGTTTCTAGAACGTCCTGCGTCCGTGGGTCGGTCGGAAGGTAACCACGATCAAGCGCCGTCTAGCTAACGGACATCGTTGGGGAAGATACGACTGGCTTCAGGCACGTTCGTCTAGTGGATAGGACACCTGGCACCCGCCGGGAAACGAGGGTTCGAATCCCTCACGCTGCCCCTGATTGGTTCACTTCTCAAGAGCACGAGGTAAGATGGTCTCATGACGTCAATCGTGAAGCTCTCCATCGTCTGCGACCACGACTCCACCGACCGCGTCGAGCCTGGCTCCGAGGTCGCTTACATGTACCCTGGCGAGGACGAGGAGTGGCGCGACCCGTTCGGAGGCGTGTTCACGGACGCCGAGCAGGAGGGCCTCCAACGGGTCGCCTGCGGCACGGGCCGGTCCGTGGACTTCAGCCTCGGCACGAAGTGGGAGCGGCGCACGTGGTGCCGCCTCGTCGCGACGTTCATCTGAACTTGTTCGCTTGTCAAGAGGAAAAGGTAGTATCAGACCATGGCAAAGATGACCGCTGCGAAGAAGGCCGAGATCGCGGAGCTCGTCGACGCGCAGGCGCGCGTGCTCGCGCGCTACCTCGCCAAACACAGCCTCGACAAGCTCGGGGATTGGGACTTCTACGGCGCCCTCGGAGACAACCTCACCGACAAACAGTATGACCAGGCCTGTCAGCAGGTCCTCCTCTCTGTCGCGAAGAAATGGATCGCTTCTCACAAGAGGCGGGGTAAGATCTGATCATGATCGAGCTCAGAGCACGGGACCTGAAGGTGGGCGACAATTTCACGGTGGATCAGGGCGAGACGTGGAACGAGGTGGAATCCATCTCGTCGAGCCTCGATGAGAAGGGTCGACGTACGTTCTTCGTCCGGCAGACGACCTACAACGAGCGCGGCGTCGCGTCGGTCCTGTCGACCAAGTCCGCGCTGTTCCTTACTCCCAGTTGCTTCGTGATCGTCCGATGAGCGTCACCTTCGTGCTGGCGGACGAGGACACCCTGCTCGAGGCGATGGGCGCCGCGTTCGGCGGCCAGCTTTCCTACATCAAGGCGCTGATCATCGACGAGAGCGGCCCTGGCGTGGAGATCCGTATCATGAGTGACGGTGAGGTCGTGTCGAGGCCGCTCGAGCACGGGGTCGAGCACTACCGCTCGAGCCCGTTGTGGTCTGAGGTCGAGGGTGGCTGAGTACTTCTGCGACGACGCCAGGCACCTCGTGTGCGTACCGTACTCCGTCGAGGCGCTCCACGCGATGGCGGCCGACCTCGGCATCAAGCGCTGCTGGTTCCACAGCCACCCGACGCACGCTCACTACGACGTGCCGAAGAAGCGCGTGGTCGAGATCGCAGCGAGGTGTCGTGTGGTGACGACACGCGAGATCTTGATGATCTGTTCTGGTTCACTTCTCCCGACAACGGGGGTAGAATAACCTCATGAACGACGTCGCGAAGCTCCTCGGCCTGCAGGCTCGCCAGTTCCGCTCCGAACGCTCCGGCAAGGATCGGCCGTCGCAGGAGCTGATGCATTTCTGGTTCATCAACCGCGTCGGCGTCGTCCGAAAGAAGGACGTCGCAGCCTTCGACGCTTGGATGCGCTCGCCCACCGGCGACGAACCCCACCCTAGCCCGAACGCGTTCCAGCACAACACCTTCCCGGCGCCGAGCACGGCTTCAATGTCCTTTGAAGACGCTCCGAACGAAGTCTTCCAGACCTCCAAGCACCTCAAGGAATGGGCCATCAGCCTCAAGGGGCTGGAAATCCTGGCTGCCAACGCCCACCGCCTGCCGCCATTGTAAGTGAACTAATATACGGATATGACTAGCATTCGTGGTTATACTCCGTACGCTAAGCGAAAGCGAGATAAACATTCGATGATCTTTCGCAACGCGAAGAGGCGTGGCATCGTTTGGAACATCACTTACACAGAAGTGATGGAACTAGTTGAAAAGCCTTGTGTTTACTGCGGGCTTGAAGCTAGTGAACAGATCATCAACGGAATTGATCGCACTGACAGCTCACTCGGGTACTCTGTGGAAAATTGCGTGCCATGTTGCAGTGATTGCAACTACGCAAAGAATGCGAAGACACCCGAACAGTTCAAGGCTTACATCGCTCGTGTTTTCGCTTGGATGACCCGCTAACTCATCTTCAGCAGCGGCTTTGGTTCGCTTCTGAAGATGAAAGGGTAAGATGGGATCATGATGAACGCGAACAAGAAGCCCCGCCCCTACGTCAAGCCCTGCTCGCAGGAGGACCTCAACTGGGACCCCGTCTGCCGCGAGCAGTTCACGGTCAATGAGGCGACCGGCGAGGTCGTCCGCTCCGGCGACTCGTTCGCCGTCTGCCGCTCCACGGAGCCCAACGAGCGCTGGCCGCTCGGGCACGTGTCGGACGTCTATAAGCCGTCCAGCCACCGCCACACCGTGGACATGATCATGACGGCCTGCGGCGAGCAGGTGGAGGCCTTCGGCGACCCGCTCGCGTCGGGCCACGGCTACCGCGTCGTGCACCAGTTCTCTGTCAAGAAGGAGGACCCTTTCCAGGTGCACGGCCTCCCGGTCACGAGCCGCCTCACGGTGGTGCACGACCACACCGGCCTGCACGCCCTCAAGGCCCGCATGGTCGTCTACGTGGGCGACACCACGCTCGGCTCGATCGTCGGCGCCCGGGCCATCCACGTGGCCGAGAACCCCGAGCGCTGGCGCGTCGAGGTGGAGGCGATGGTCGAGCGCAGCCGCAAGGCTCAGGAGGCGCTCACGGCGCTCCTCGCGGCCGCGGACAAGTTCGTGCTCGGCGACGCCGACCGCTCGCTCCTCACGGCGCTCGGCCTCAAGCCGGCCGGCAAGGAGTGGGGCGTGACGCTGCTCGACAGCATGGTCCGCTATCACAAGGGCGGCAACAAGGACATCACCTGGGGCGTCTGGGAGCGCCGACTCAACGACGACGCCGTCATGGCGATGGTGAAGGTGCTCGGGCCGAAGAAGTACGGCGTGGCCCTGGACCTCGCGCTCGGCGGCAACCGCTACGGCAAGAAGGCGACGGACGAGGCCCGCAAGGCCATGCCGGCCGCGGCCTGACAGACTCGCCGCCCGCCGGCGTCAGAAGTAGACGGGAGGCTGCCGGGAAGCCTTGGAGCCGGTAGGGGTTGGGAGGTCCTCTGTCAAAAAACTCCCTCTTTCCTTTCCTCTTAGTTTGGTTCACTTCTCTTGGTGACCTGGTACTATCTGGAGCATGGCAACCAAAAAGAACTACGCTGCGTGCCACGCCAAGATCGCCCAGGCCCACAAGCTGCTCGAGCAGGCGTCGATCCTGCTCGCGGAGGCGACCTACGACGCTCCGAACCCGATCGCGTCGGACCTCAACGAAAGTTTCAATGAGGTCTGCGACGCCTGGAACAACCTGGGCTGCCTCGTCAAGAAGTAGTTCGCTTCTCTCCTCAACAGGGTAGGATGGTCTCATGGTCAAGAACAAGGCTCCCCGCAACCCCGTCAAGGTCGCCATGGACCTGCGCTACGGTCGCACCCGCACCACCCACAAGCACCGCAACGACAGGCGGTCCGGCGACGCCAGGAAGTCCTGGAAGCGGGAGGAGTGGTCGTGAACCGTGAGGGCAAGTCGTACCGCTCTGAGCGTCCCGAGAACCGCAAGCACTTCTCGAACGTCCCGGCCGGCCCGGTCAACGGCTCGATCGTCGTGGTGACCCGCTCCGAAAAGTGGTCGCCGCACCTGACCGACGAGCAATCCAACTACACCCACGTCTGCCTGGTGCTTGAGTGCCCGATGGACCCCACCCAGGTGGGTCGAGAGGTCCGGCTCGACGAGCGCAAGTACCAGGTGAAGACGTCCAACGTGACCGGGACGGTCGGCTACGCCTCGACCTGGACGAACGACGACGGATACAGGGAGATCTGACATGAAAAAGATGATCAACGAGTTGAAACCAGGCGACGTCGTGCCGCGTCGTCTGCCCGGTCAGGTCGTAGCGATGCCGGCCACCGTCGAACGAGTAGAGCTTACCGCAGACAGTACAATCGTCGTCTTCTTCACCGATGGTCTGATGCTCGGCTTCCGCAGCGACGAGACCACCGATTAGTTCGCTTCTCAAGAGGGAAGGGTACTATCCGATCATGAACAACGATTTCGCCATGCCGGACGGCCTCTCGGAAGACGGACAGCGGGCCTGGAAGGCCATCGTGACCCTCCTCATGACCGACGACCCGCAGATGTCGACCGGCGGCTGCCGAGCCTTCCGTTCGCCCGCCGAGCACGCGTCGCGCGGGGAGAGGTACGGCCTGACGTCGGAGCTCGTGATCGTGTACGACGGCGGCGACCACCGGCCGTACTTCACCCTCGACGCCGAGTGCTACGACCTCGTCGAGCGCATGAACGGCATGCTGGAGCCCCTCGGCATGTACATCGAGGAATGCACCAGCTGGTACGGCGCGGTCTACAAGTCATGAGCAAGCAGCCTGCCAGCGTTCGCCTGTTCGACGGCGACCTCTCCCTCAGTCTGGAAGAGTTGAGAGCCGCCGAGGCTGAGATCATCGCTGCGCTCGAGCTCGACCCGCCGGCCAACTACAAGCGAGCCCTGACCGAGCTCCTCGTCGTCGCGAGAGATCTCATCTCGCACAAGGCGAACTAAACTGAGGGTATGCCGAACGAGAACGAGGTCGTCGACCCCAATGCGAGGATCTCCTTTGCCCAAACGACCTTGTCTTCGACTCGCTGACCAGGTGGCTGGACCACAGCTCAAGGTTCTCTAAACGATTTGTCAGCAACACTGCTTTCTTTGGAGCGTATCTACGCTCCTCTCGCAGGAGTTGAGCAACGGTGGCTCACCTGACTGTAAATCAGGCGCCTTAAGGCCTTGGCGGTTCGAATCCGCCCTCCTGCACAACTGGTTCGCTTGTCAAGAGGTCGCTGTACTATCTGATCATGTCGAACACGATCAGCGACTGGCGGATGGATCAGACGACCTACTGCAACAGCGCGTCGCGCGGTCGCGTGGACGTCGACCTCGACGACACGCACCTCGAGGTCTACGCCGAGCAGGGTAGCGGCTATTGCCTCGAGAGTACGCGCTCCTACATCCCCGTCGAGGTGGTCGTGGCTATGCTGCGGCACGCTGGTTACCGCGTCCAGACTCCTCAAGAGCTGGCCGACGAGCGCGGGGACGACTCGTGCGGGCAGAACATCTAGTTCGCTTCTGAAGAGGATAGGGTACTCTTAGACCATGCCCACCTACTCCGTCCCGGTCGTCATCGAGGTCCACGGTCACATCACGGTCGAGGCGACCGACCCCGAGGAAGCCATCGAGCGAGCCAAGGCGAGGTACGATCGGTTGTGCGCCGACAAGATGAAGGGCCAGTCCTTCGGGGCCTTGGCCCTCGACGTGATGGACAGCCCCGACATCCAGGTCGACTTCGCCTACGGCGACGATCCTGGCTCCGTGGAGACCGACGACGAGGAGGACGAGGAGGACGAGGAGGACGAGTGATTCACCCCAGCCACACCACGCCTGACCCTGAGAATACCCGAGCCGACCGCACCCTGAGCATGGCTCGGGTCATCCGAGACCGCATGAAGAGCGGCCACCTCATGGACGAGATCCACGACGACCTCGTGCCGAACTACGTGTCGGAGCAGGACTTCTTCCTCGCCTGGAAGGCTGCCCTCGTTCTCTTGGGTTAGTTCGCTTGTTGGCTGGCTTGGGTAGGATAGGCTCATGAACGTCAACGACGCCATTGCCAAGTCCCTGACCGATCCTGGCGTCGCCGAGGTCAAGCCGGGCGGCGGCGGCCGCAACTGGAAGGTTTCGGCCTCCCTTCAAGGCATGAGCCCGTACGGGCCTCCCGAGTCCTACGTGGGCCGCCTGGCGGACCTGAGAGGCCCTAAGTGGCCCTCGGTCTGCCTACCCACTCACCTGGTCACTGACGTCCGCGAGGATTGGCAGCCCCGATTCGGAGGCCGCCAGTGGCGCATCACGGCCTACTCCCTCAAGGACGGTACGAGGTGCGTCCTCGTCTGGAGCGCCACCTGGCTGCCGCGGCGCTGCGTTTAGTTCACTTGTCAAGAGGACAGGGTACTATCTGATCATGAGTCAAAAGAAGTTCTACTCGAATGAGGAGCGTTTCGCCCACCTCAAGGAGCTGTGGTCCGGCGACGAGGCGCAGTCGAAGCAGGCGACGAAGCTCGCCTGGATGTGGCTGAAGTCGGGCGTGTTCACGGACCCTCGCGACTTCGAACGCTGCATGGTCGTTTACGCGCAGGCCGTCGGCGTTTAGTTCACTTCTGAAGAGAAAAGGGTAGTATCTGAATCATGGGATGGCACATCAACCTAGTTTTGAACACGGTCGAGATCAACTCCGCGATCGCGCTCGACCTCTACAACTGTGGCGCCGACGTCTGCTTCTGTTGGGAGGACGAGTGCGACTTCCCGCAGCTTGGAGGCATCATCTCCGACGGCGAGCTCGTGTTCAACCGTGACCACATGGAGCACATGGACTACGTGTGGCAGCCTGAGGTGCAGGCGGTGCTCAAGAAGCACAAGGTGGAGGGTGACATCTGCTTCATGTCGAGCGAAGGCGACAACCGCGGCCAATATTGGGGTTACCGTTTCTTCGTTGACAAGGACGGCGTCGGCCAGGTCGTCAACCTCAAAGGGATGTGGTACGCTTGTGCCTTCCAGGGTTGGAAGCCGGTCGGCAAGGGCGCGAAGACGGCACCCGCTGAAGGTGTGGTGAGGCCATTGAGACCAGTGAAGAAGACTTCGAAGAAGACTTCGAAGAAGAGCAAGCCTCACCCGAAGGACCCGATGATCGAGGTGCGGGACCGCGTCGAGATCGAGGGTTTCGACTACGCCTTCCGGCACTACAGCTCCTTCTCAGAGGTGAAGGACAAGAAGTTCCACGCCCTCCGCGAAAAATACATCGCCGCCGCCGAGGCGCTCGAGGCGTACATCGAGGGACGCTAGTTACGACCATGCCCTCCGACCTTAGGCGAGCGGTCAAGAAGATCGTGCGCGAGACCCTCGCTCCTCTCGACCTCGCCGCTGAGCGGCACCGCCTCATGACGACGTGGTCCCGTAAGGACCTCATCGACTGGCTGTGCTGGGTTGACGCGAACGGCATCTGGACGGATGAGGATATGGTCGCTAACGACATGGACCCGATGAGCCAGGAAGAGGCCGTCGATCAGGTCATGGCGTTCGTCGAGGACAACATGGAAACGCCCGAGGAGATGATGGGCGCCAGCCTGAAGGCCAACCCCGGCCGCTACCCGAAGCCGGAAGATTTTAATCGTTTCTTGAAGAGGTAGTTCGCTTGTGAAGATAGGAGGGTATAGTGGTCTTCATGATGAACAAGACACTTGCCGCCCTCCTCGCCCTCGCGCTCGTCACCCTCGTTGGCACGGCCTCGGCCGACCCCATCGTGGCTAAGAGCGCGAAAGTCCTCAACGTCAACAAGAAGCCTGCCAAGCAGATGGTGTGCCACGTCGAGACCCTCCAGCAGGGCTCCGGCGTCGTCAAGGTCTGCGTGTGGAAGTGATGAAGATCCCTCTCACTCAAGAACCCTGTCCTCGTTGCCTCAGGTTGGCCCGAGAGGGCCGCATCAGGGTCGAGACGGTCCAGCGCATGCCCCAGGGTGCCTTCGCGCCTCTGGCCAGGGACGGGTCAGGGAAGTGCTGCCGCGACTGCGGCGCCGCCGACACCCTCGTGGCGATGCAGAGGGGCACGCTGGACTTCCTCATGGCCCGCATCGCCGTGGGCAACGACCGGCAGGAGCAGTACCGGCTGCCTGGCGCTGTCATGGGCCTCGTGATGTACGGCCCTGTGGCTCCGAGCGAGCCTGGCGACCTCGAGGAGCAGTACAAGTGGCTCGACAGCCAGGACTGGTTCGGCCTCGAGCAGGACCGACGCCACCCCGCGGGTTAGTTCGCTTCTGAAGAGGAAGAGGTAGGATAGGATCATGGTCAAGCTCACCAAGTCCGCCATCCTCGCGACCCTCAAGTCCGCCATCGCGGCCTCCCAGGCAGCCAACGGCGCGCCGGTCAAGGTCGACCTCCCGGGTTGGGAGGGCTACGAGCTCCGGTCGTTCAAGGCCCGAATGTACAAGGTCCAGCAGTACCCGTCGACGGTCATCAAGGTACGCCACGTGGCCACCAAGGCCACGGCGTGGGACACCACGGCCGGCTACCTGCCGAGCATCGCCGCTCGTATGGCCAAGAACGCCAAGGAGCTGGACGGGTGGTGCGGCCCGGTCACGTCGTCCCACATCCCGTGGACGCACCCGGCTTACAGCGTCTTCTAGTTCGCTTGTCAAGAGGAAGAGGTACTATCAGTTCATGTTCAACGCCACGAACACCATCAAGCTCTCCGTCTCCGAGCCCGTCGTCCGCTTCGTCGTGGTGGAGGTCCCCAAGGACGAGGACCGTGACCCGAGCCGTCAGGAGGTGCGCGAGGCGTGCCAGACCGTGCGCCAGGCCCTCAACGCCTGGCTGTACGGGCAAGCGTAGTTCAAAGAGCAAGCTTCCATGAGCCGAACTGGACAGCTGTTCTCCTCTTGTGACAGTTAGCACAGAGGACGACGCATTTGTCTAGTTCGGTTTTCAGCTTTTCTGGTGTACAGTTCTTGCGCATCTGACCGATGTTGGCCACCTTCGTCGAAGGGTCGACGTGATCAAACTCGAGACAGACAACGTCTTTCTCGTCACACAGTGAGCAGCCTTCACGAAGCCTTTCCAGGCAGATCAAGTTCTTTTCAGCGATCCAAGCAGCACGTACAGCTTGTTGCTGCTCGTACGTTTTACCCCACTTGTAGCGAACGTTCTTCTCCACACACGAAGGACACCTTCGAACTCGAGGCTTATCTTGAGTAGTTGTGAACTTTTGTTTACACACTACACATTCACGTTCTTTCGCGACGAACTTTCTTCCCATAGCCGCAACCTAGTTCACTTCTCTCTAGAAACGAAGTACATTGTATCAATGATCGTTCAGGTGCTCACGGGTCACACGTCGATGGAAACCGCGTACCGCGTCGAAGGGTATCCATACGGATTTCGTCTCAAGTGCTCCATCCGCTACTGGCTCGAGCGCGACGCCAAGCGAGGCTACCGCCTGTGCAGCCAGACGACCAACCCGAAGAAGTCTGTCGAGGTGTGGAACGCGCCGAAGAAGAGCACCTACACCATGCTCGCGATCATGGGCCTCGACGAGCAGAACCACGTGACGTGGACCGGCTGCTCGATGTACGACTTCGACAAGCTGGGTGAGTTCTTCGGGAAGTACGGCCACGCCTTCGACGCCGACCAAGCGAAGGACTGCTCGATCATGCTCGCGGTCAAGGCGGCGCACGACAAGCGCCTGGCGACGGCGAAGCAGCTCGGCCTGAAGTAGTTCACTTGTGGAGAGTATGAGGTAAGATGATCTCATGCTCTCCAAGCTCGCTCCCAAGTTCCTCTACGCTGTCGTCGATAAGCACGGCGATGTGCGGCACACCTTCGTCTCCGAGACACTGGCCGACCAGGCTGCCGACGAGCCGCGGTACCACGGGGGCTCGCTCAGCGACGAGCCCTGGCACGTCGAGCGTTACGAGATCCAGCCACCGCTCCCGAGCAAGAAGCGTCGTCGACGCTGAACTGGTTCGCTTCTCAAGAGGAACGGATAGGATAGATCCATGCTCACCAAGAAGAACCGCTACGGGATCCGCAACGTCCGCACTGCCAAGTACCTGAAGTTGAACGGTTGCTTCGGCCCGCTCGACAGCTACGAGACCCAGATCTTCACCTCTCGGCGAGAGGCGGACCGCTACCTCTCCGACCTGAGGCTCAACCACCCTCGGTCGAGTTTCGACGCTGTGCTCGTCGAGACGGTCCGGGCTTAGTTCGCTTGTCAAGAGGAAAGGGTACTATCTGATCATGGCTAAGGCGAGCAAGAAGTGGACGAAGAAGGACTACACTACCCAGGCCGAGGAGTTCGTCTCCTGCTACGGCAAGGGGTACTGCTGGGACGAGTTCGTCGGCGAGTACTGCCAGCTGTTCGAGGGTCGGCTCCCGTTCGACCCGGACACGCTCATGGTAGCCATCCGCGACGCCGAGAGGTCTGCCTGATGCTCGAGGTCGGGAGGACGTACCGCGGCTGCTTCGAGAAGAAGATGATGTGCACGGTGCTCGACCGTCAGAAGGACTACTACCTGTTGCTCTGGCTGACCACGAGCGGCAACCCGGACGCCCGCGACGCCGCGGGCGAGACGGAGTGGGAGCGTGCCTGCGACGCCGAGAACTACTTGGAGGAGCTACCTTAACGTCGCTTCAGGAAGGGTGGCCGAGTGGACTAAGGCACCACGGTGCTATCGTGGCGGAGGGTCAAGGCCCTCCCGTGGGTTCGAATCCCACCCCTTCCTCCGCAGCCTGGTTCGCTTCTCTCCTCACCAGGGTAGGATAGACTCATGTCGAACGAGTACACAGAGATGAGCCTCCAGAAGTTCCGTGCCAGGGTCGAGGCTGAGAAGACCCTCGTCGCGCGGGCCTGCGAGGACCTGGGCACCCTCATGATGATCGGCGCGATCGACAGCTTCGTCCAGACCTTCACGGACGACGAGGGCCAGCTGTTCGGCCTGCTGACGGAGCGCCTCGTCCAGGGCGACGAACCCTTCTCCAAGCAGCTGGAGTCGTCCAGCGACCCGCTGGAGTACACCGACCACAACGGCTGCGCCTGGCTGTTCGACGTGCGCAAGCCGCACCTGGGATGGGTGTGAAGCGGCCCGTCCTGCACCAAACGCCGCAGCCTGGCCAGTTGTACGAGTGGGACGGCGGGGACGGCGACCAGAGGTTCCTCATCCTGAGCGTCGACGCGACGCACCGCGAGATCTGGATGTGCCAGGCGCTCGACCTGCAGAAGGGCATCGAGACCGAGGTGGGCATCAGGAAGCGCGAGCGCTACAACGGCTGGAACCAGGTGCTGCTCGAGGACCACCCGTTCTAGTTCGCTTCTCAAGAGCTTCGGGTAGGATGGGATCACCATGAAGCGCTACACCATCAAGGAGCTCGAAGCCATTCTCGCCGCCCACGGCGTGCGCAAGTGCGAGGTCTGCGGGGAGTACGAGGAGCGCGACTCCGGGGTGGGTGGCATCCAAGCGGGTCACCTCGGCCGCGACGCCAAGGGTCGCCTCGTCCACCTCCGCTGCGCTGCCAAGAACTAGTTCGCTTGTCAAGAGAGAAGGGTAGTATCTGATCATGGTCAACAACTCCTCCCTCGGCACCGTCCGCGTCACCCGCACCGTCCCCTGCCCGCCGGACTGCCGCTGGCACGGCACCGACGTGCTGCACGCTCGGCACCAGAAGCTCGTGGAGACGGACGTGGTGACCCTCGAGGAGGCCTGCCGCCGCCTCGGCGTGTCGCCCAAGTACAGCTGGACGGGCCTGAAGGACACCAAGGTCGCCTTCAACGACCGGCTGTGCCAGAACTACTCGGTCGGCTGCAGCAAGGCGCTGTACTCCTTCCAGACTGTCTTCGAAGAGAAGTGGGGCTTCACCCTCGCCGGCGCTTCGGTCGCCGTGGTCGAGACCCGCGAGGGTCAGGTCGAAGCCTGCGTGGTCGCCTGAGCCGTTGGTTCGCCTCTCAAGAGGACAGGGTACCATAGGATCATGAACGTCACCAAGGAACTGCTCGCCCGCCTCGGCTGCACCCGTAAGGAGTTCGACGCCACGACGGCGGTGATCGTCGCGCTGCTCAAGCGCTCCGACAAGGCGGTGGAGCAGGCCATCCTGCGCATCTACGACCGCCAGACGCGCGACGAGAAGGCGGTCCAGGCGACCACTCAGCTGAACGGCATCGGCTTCCAGGCGTGCGACGCCCGTCGCGGCACCTACTGGGCGCGCCTCATCCTCGGCGGACGGCACCTGTTCGCCGACCGCATGCCTAAGGCCCGCGCGATGGTCATCAAGTACCGTGTCCAGCTGACGGTGCTCGCCTTCGAGAAGAAGCAGAAGGCTGAGCGCGAGCGCCAGGCTCGCCTGGACCGCATGTCCTGCGCCACGACGTTCAACCCTGAGGACCTCGAGCGCGAGATGCAGGCGATGGAGGCCGAGGCCGACCGCGCGCAGTCTCGCCGTGAAGAGGCGGCCAAGGCTGCCTGGAAGGGTCGGGTCGAGCGATGATGGGCGAGGAAGCTAAGAGGTTCCGCGAGAGCAGGCCGACCATCGAGGTCGGCCAGCTGTGGCGCGACTGGATCAACGTGGGCGACAGGTTCACCTTCCATGACCGCGACGACGGCCGCCTCAGGCTGGTGTTCGTCGTGCTCGAGTTGCTCGATGTGATCGAGCCGCCTGAGCGACGCGCACGTACCCCGGCTCGCCGAGTTATCACCAGGGTGCTGGTGCTCGACGTCACAGAGCTGGCTGGAGAGTTCCGGGCTCAGCCGGGGCAGACCACCACCTGGGCGTTCAACCTCGATGACCCCGAGTGGCAGCAGCTGAGGAGGGTGTCGTGAAGTCCTCGAGCGTCGAGCCGGGGGGCAAGCGGAGGTTCGTGGCATGAGCGCGAGAGCTGAGCTCAGAGCTGAGCTCGAGGCCTGGGCTCGCCAGCTGTCCCTCGAGCCGGGGTGCGTGCTGCAGCTGGTCGACACCTTTCACGATGTCGACCTCGGCGACCCCTGGACCTTCCTGCTGCTCGAGCTTAGCTTCGAGAGCAACCGGGCTAAGCTGCTGCGCCTGACTGACACACTGGGCAGAGCTGGGACGGTATCGCACGAGAACCTGCACGACCTGTTGGACGACCTCTCCTCGAACAAGGCGGGCATCATTTGGAGGGTGCTGTGAGCCGCCACCTCGTCACCGAGCTCAAGGAGGGCAAGGTCTACCGCTCCAAGTACTGCGTCGGCGACCTGATGCTCGTCACGAGGGTGCTGCTCCGCGCGAGCCTCGCGGAGCTCGAGGTGTGCTTCGTCTGGGTGGCCATCACGGACGGATGGATGGCCGAGCGCTACCTCGGTCAAGAGCACTGCTTCTTCGCCAGCGCGCGCAGCAAGGACATGTACGAGGAGTGGGAGCCGTGATCGTCGTCGGCGACTGCCTGCAGCTGAGGGACGGGGCGCACGACCTCAACCCCTGGACGTTCGTCGTGGTCGGCTTCGAGCAGCACCGCGGCATGTCGCGCGTCCAGCTGGTGCGCCTGGACGGCGACCTCGGCCCACGCCGTCGCCGCATCGAGCCCCACCCGCTCGCCTGGATCGAGGGCGACCTGAGAGATCATCCGCTCCCACCCGACGTCTGCGCGTGGAGCAAGCTGTGAGCGCCCTACATCCCGGTCCCGGCTCCCATCTCCCAGCCCACGACGGAGCAGGTCAACAGGAAGAGAGCGACGTGGTACCAGCGCGTGGGGAAGTCGTGCATGCTTGAGACTCTACCGCGGGAGCTCGCTCGAGCACAGCGAACAGCGGATCTCGGCCGGGATCCTCCTAGAGCAGGACACGGGGCCCCCCTCTAAGGGGCCCCGGGGGCCCGGGGCTGCCAGAGGGGGCTTAAAAGGGGGCTGAAGAGGGGTGCTTAGGTTTCGAAATTTATTCCCCGGAAAATTCCCGTTCCTCCCAAATCCCAAATCCCACCAAATCCCAATCCCAAACCCAACTGGGCGCCGTCAGATCCAGCGCACGTTCAGCATGTGATCCCGTCCGCGCTTCGACCGTTTCCTGCCGCGATCGCGTTCAGGGTACCCGCCTCAGTCCGGGTAGTGGCCAGGCTGCTCCCAGCGTACGCGCCCGTGCGGGTTCATCATCAAGCTCAAGCCGACCACGCCGCCGCACTCGCAGTGCGACGCTTCGTGCTCATCCTCGGCGCACTTCGGTGTGTGTACCAGTAGTCGCACCCGGGGTTCGTCGCTTCCGAAGCTCATCGTGTCGTGTCACTCTACCAGTCTGGCGGGTCGAGAGTAGCGAGCTCTCCGACGGGGAGCTGTACCTTTGGATAGTGAGCGACGACGAGGGCGAGCTGGCGGACCGCTTGGGGCAGGTGTGGCGCACTGTGACGCACGAGCTGGTGTGGCTGATCGTTGAGCGCCGTGAGGTGCTCGTGGGTTACCCGCATGGCGTCCACTGGCGCGCGGTCGAGCTGACGGGCGTCTGGCAGACGCCTGAGATGTGGCTGGGCGAGGCCAAGCTCACGCTCGCCGAGGAGCTCGGTCCGGGTTGGTCAGGGTGGGAGAGGGTGCAGTGATGAGCGACGACGTTGAGGACCGCGTCGGGCAGGTGTGGGAGGTGGTTGGCGTCGAGGAACTTGGGCCATGGCTGGTCGTCAGCTACAGCCCGGGCCAGTTCGGGGTGCTGAGCTGGGAGCTAGTGTCGCTGTCGACCGGCGAGTCGGGCAAGGCCCGCGTGCTGGAGCTCAGCCTGCTCGACGAGCATAGCCGTTGGCGGAGGCTGCTGTGACTGTGAGCGCTCCTGATCACGCGCCTCAGCGCGTCCGTCCATCGCGGGTAGACTACTCGTTGGCCACCCTCCGCCAGCAGTCGTTCGACGTCAGCGGCCACGCGTGCACCGTCCCGACGCCGTAGGGCAGCGCCAGCGTCGCGTCGAGCACGGCGCATCCGTACAGCTGCTCGCGCTCCTGCGCGTCCACCACGACGACCAGCAGCTCGCCCTTCACGCCCGGCAGCTTCGCGACCCACAGCTCGCCGAGCCTGGGCGGCGTCACGCGATCCTCCTCCACCACGGGTCGGCTTCGAACGAGCGCTCGCCGACGTGGAACTCGCAGTGCGTCGCGAGGTCGACCATGCGCCAGGCGCTGCTTGGGCTCTCGTCCCACCCGACGACGAGGCCGACGATCGCGAAGTCGCCGGCGAGCCTCGGGCTGCTGAACGTCATGCTCCAAACTTGCCCGACCCTGCTCGCCGGCGCCGGGTTCATTCGAGCGGCTCGACGGTGAACGCGCGGTGCCCGATCGCTTGGTAGGCGTTCTCGCGGTGCCCGCACCGGTCGTACTCGAAGCCTGGCGGGCCCATGGCGCGGATCAGCGCGCGCACCACGCTCGAAGCCTGGCGGTCGATCGGGTCGCCGACGGTGAGCCTCTGGCGCCTCATCGCGCCGGGGCAACCGAACTGCAAACAACGCATCTCGTCGTTGGGGCGGTTCGCTTCTTCTTCTGCGTTGGGCATGCTGGACAGTGTAGCGCGCGGGGAGAGGGGAGCGATCTCCGCGCTGCGGGAGCAGCGCCGGATAATTTGAAGAGAAAAACGGGGGGTGGCGCCGCGGAGATCGCACGAGGCGACGGACGAGGGACGCGAACTGGGAGGACGACGAGAGCGTGAAGTGCTTGCCTGGCTCGAAGGTGCCCATCGAGGAGGGGAGCGGGACGGCCGTCGCGATGATCCGGCAGTCGAGCGGGCCCATGGGCGTCGCGAGGCCCTCGACGACGAACAGCACCCAGTGGTTGTCGTCGTACTCGCGCATCCAGAAGCTCCAGAGTGGGAAGTCGCTGACGGTCATGCGATCCTCTTCCATGCGTCCGTGAACTCGAGCGGCCAACAGTCGAGCTCTCCGACTTCGTTGTCGTAGAATACGCGGATGGCGTTGACGAGCGTCAGACAGACGGTGAAGTCCTTCGGGCCGTTGGGCGGCTCGTACCCAAGCGACAGCACGATGAGCTCGTCGTTGAGTGGGTGGCCTGACTGAGGAGCGATCCACACGCTGACGATCCACACGCTGCCGGCTGGTGCGGGCATCACGTCAGCCTCTCGAACACGTAGAACAGGTGCGAGCGCGTGTAGGAGATCCGTCGACCCACC